>Ga0066710_100007971_pt1 | contig 10209 bp, 9 predicted proteins | sample GraSoiAngelo_159_FD_79666 | JGI IMG/M metagenome (GOLD analysis project Ga0066710, IMG submission 79666) | Grasslands soil microbial communities from the Angelo Coastal Reserve, California, USA - 14_1009_16_40cm | ecosystem: Environmental > Terrestrial > Soil > Grasslands | place: USA...
CCGGTTGCAGCGATGTGTTTTGCACCTGCGAGGGGTCGAATTGGTTAATTGACTTGTAAGTAAAAACATTGCCGGCACATTGGACAATTTCCGGGACAAACTGACAATGACTGACAGCATTGCTGCCTGGTTTTTTGGCAGCGTTGATAAAATTGGCACTTCGGACGACCAGTAATCGGGCGTAAAATTGCCCTTTGGGAATCGCGCAAAATATAAAAACACCTTTATTTTCAATAACTTTTAACCTTGAAGGCCCTGATTGCCATAACCTCAGTGGAGACCAGAATTTCGGGCCTCGATCACATCCAATGACCTTGGTCTTAGGCTTGCATTCTTTTCCTCTCAGCGGGCGTCTAAAGTGATAGGAGGACGCGGTTGTTAAGCAGGGACGTGAAAGTCGATTGGTACTGTTTCGAATTGAGAACGATTGATTCGCAACGGGAAGGAGAAGAGATGAGACCGGGAGATTTATTGAAAACCAGCAAACCTATTCGGTCGCAGAAAACCGGCGTTGTGTTGCCGCGCGAAGGCACCTTCGTTCGTGCGATAGAAAATATGGGACGCCAACTGATTCTGGTAAATTTTGGCGCCGCGGGAGATGAATATCTCTTCCCCGAAGAGATACTGCTCGAGCCCGCCCGTTCGTAAGAAATAGACCCAGACCTTTTCGCAAGGTCATTGTCTACGCCCGCATGCGACGCACGACGTCGCAACCCCAATCTTTTCCCTAAGCTAACCTTCCTCCCTTGGCTTCCCCGAGCGGGATTTGATAATAGAGAAAGTAGTCCCTCATCGGAGAGGTGTTTGTATGAGCGAGCGGGTGATCAAAGGGTACCACGCCCATATCTATTATGATCCGGCAAAAACGCGGGACGCGGCGGCGCGGGTGCGCGAAGGGCTGGCTAGTTTCAACGTACAGCTCGGTCGCTGGCACGACAAGCCAGTTGGTCCTCATCTCGACGCGATGTATCAGGCGGTTTTCGCCCCGGAAGAGTTTGGCAAGATTGTGCCCTGGCTAATGCTCCACCGCGAAGGCTTATCGGTGCTCGTGCATCCGTCGACCGGAGATGGCTACGGAGATCACCTCCAACGCTCTCTTTGGCTCGGCGAACGGCTCAAGTTGAACGAGCAAGCGCTGCGACGCGCCGATTAGCGGAAGCATGCCATGAAGCGGATTCATAGCGCGAAAGATCCTTTGATGATCGGTCATTTGAAGAACGTTATGGCCACGTTCGGAATCAAATGTGTCGCCAAGAAACTGGACCTTATCAGCGCGGCAGGTGAGCTGCCGCCGATCGAGTGCTGGCCGGAGCTTTGGGTCGTCGATGATGACAAGGTTGTGAAGGCCAAGCGGATCCTCAAAAAGACATTGGCGCCATTAGCATCCGTCAAAAGGTCCTGGACGTGCAATGGCTGCGGCGAAAACATCGAAGGCCAATTCTCCGAGTGTTGGAACTGCGGGCATGACCGCTTCGGCGCGAAGCCGCGTCGCGGGCTGAGATCAGTTGCCACTTCCTCCGGCAAGCGCTAATCCAGCCGACTTCCGTCAACGCTGTCATCCATCCGACCGCTTCACAGATTACATCCGTCAAGAAGGAGCAATTCATGGAGTATCGCCAACTGGGCCGTTCCGGGGTACGTGTATCGGTCGTCGGATTAGGTGCCAACCGTTTTGGTTCCGAGGACGTACCGCAGGCCGAAGTGACTCGAATGCTCGACGCTGCACTCGAGGCTGGCATCAACTTCATCGATACTGCGAATAACTACAGCGACGGCCGTTCCGAGGAAACCTTGGGCCATGCGCTCAAAGGTCGAATGGACAAAATCGTCATGGCGACCAAATTTTCATTTCCGAGAAAAACTAGCGCGAATAGCTGGGGTGCGTCGCGGTATCATATGATGCAGGCGGTGGAGAAAAGTTTGAGCCGGCTGCAGACCGATCACATTGATCTGTATTACTGTCACAGGTGGGATGACACGACGCCCATCGAAGAGACTCTACGCGGTTTGGATGATCTCATTCGCGCCGGCAAAGTCTGCTACATCGGCGCCTCGGCGTATGCCTCATGGCAGTTGGCGCACGCCAACTTGTTGGCCGAGGTCAAGGGATGGACACCGTTTGTGGCACTTCAATCCGAATATAATATGCTGAAGCGTGGCGTTGAACGCGAAGTGCTGCCGTACTGCCGGGCCCACAAGGTCGGCTTCGTTCCATATTATCCTTTGGCGGGAGGATTTCTGACGGGGAAATACGAGAGCGGGAAACCGCCGCCGCCGGGTTCGCGCGGCGAATCGGTGACAAACGTTAAGGAGCTGATGACCGAACGGAATTATCGTCTGGTTACGAAACTCAGCGCGTGGGCGAAGGATCACGGGCGCGGGGTGAACGAATTGGCGCAGGCTTGGCTATTGGCGCAACCACAGGTTTGCTCGGTGATCACCGGAGCAAAAACGCTCGAACATGTGACCAGCAATGTGAAAGCAGCGGATTGGAACCTAACCGCCGATGATCTCCAAGAGATCGATATGATTGTAAGGCAGAATTAAGCGCAAAGAATGCAAAGGTCGCAAGACTCCCCTGTGGTTCCCGAATTTCCTAGATCACGAAAGGTAGCGTCAGCTGCGCAGCGCTCTTTTTTGGACGCAGCGTCTCCTTCGGCAGCTTGGCGAGCTCATGCTCCAACCAACGAATATAGAGCCGATGAGTGTGGCGTTTTTCGATGGCAGAGTCGCATAGCTCGCGTACTCGGTCGGCGTAGTGTGGCCATTGCTCGCGGAGGATGCGCGGCATTTTAAGATATGTCGGCGCGTCATCGCAGAACAACGGATCACGCGCCAGCGTCCAAATATCGCATTGCTTTTCACCGGAAGGAATCTTTTCTGGATCGGCGGAACGGGATTTCGTTCGGTCGCCATGGGCCAAACCCTGAATCAAGTGCGTCAGTTCATGTCCGATGGTCTGATAAGTCAGTTTGCGTACTTTGAGCCGAATGATCAGCCGCGAAATGATTCCCTTATGGTAGACCACGGTGGCGCTGCCCAAATGTTTGCGCGTATAACCGACGGTAATGGTGGCGCCTGTCAATTCTGGAAACAATTGCAGTGATCGCTCGATCATCTCGTGGGCACGGCGAGTGAGCCGCTGTTTCATCAGGGGGGTGAGTCTGATGGGCATGATGAAGCGCAATTTAGATAAGCCGCCTTGAACGAGGACCCGAGAGTGTCATAATACAGCGGCATTTGCTGTGAGACTTATGACAGAGGAAAAGAACGAGAGCAAGGAAAAAAGCGCGGGGACTTTTCGCTCCGGATATGTCGCGATTATCGGCCGTCCCAACGTCGGCAAGTCGACGTTGCTGAACAAGATCCTCGGAGAAAAAGTCGCGATCGTGTCGCCCAAGCCGCAGACGACGCGCAATCGGATCACCGGCATTCGAACTACTGCCGCGTCGCAAATTATTTTTATCGATACGCCGGGTATTCATCAGGGTCATTCTTTGATGAACCGGCGCATGATGGATACCGCATTGCACACGCTGGACGAAGTGGATGGCGTGCTGTGGCTTCTCGACGCCCATGAAAAACTCAAACAGGAAGAAGAACGAATTGCCGAAACGCTTAGAGGTGTGGATACGCCCGTTTTGATTTTGCTCAACAAGATCGATCTTGTTTCCAAAGGTAAATTGTTGCCGCTGATGGAGCGTTGTGCCGAAGTTTTGCCCGGCAAGGAGATCGTGCCGGTGAGCGCTCTCAAGGGTGACGGTTTGGAAATTACGCTGAACATCGTTGAGCAGTGGCTGCCCAAAGGGCCACGGTATTTTACGGAAGGCGAGTATACCGACCAGTCGGAGCGCTTTCTTGCTTCGGAGATCGTGCGCGAGAAAGTGTTTCTACTCACGCGCGAAGAGATTCCCTATGGGGTTGCGGTGACGATCGATGAATTTACCGAGAAGGAAGAAAAAAATTTGATCGTGATCGCGACAACGATCCACACCGACCGCGATTCGCACAAAGGCATTCTGATCGGCAAGCGCGGCGCCATGCTCAAGGAGATCGGCCGACAAGCGCGCGAAGAGTTGGAAGCCTTGTTGGGCTGCCGAATCTTTCTTGAGCTTTTCGTCAGGGTCGATGCAAACTGGACCCGCAACCCCAATCTGTTGACCGAGATGGGACTCTAATATGCGAGGAACATCGTTGGCGAAGAGTGTTGGCGCACAATCATCGCCGGGTAAGCGGCCCATTGTTGCCATTGTTGGACGTCCGAATGTGGGCAAATCAACGTTGTTTAATCGTCTCATCGGTGAGCGAAGGGCGATCGTCGACGATTTACCGGGCGTCACGCGCGATCGAAACTACGCCGAGGCGGAATGGGCTGGACGCACCTATCTACTCGTCGACACTGGCGGATTGGCGACTGGCACGGATGGCGGACTCGATGAGAACGTCCAAGCTCAGAGCCGCTTTGCCGTGTCGGAGGCTGACGCCGTTATATTTCTCTTTGACGGTAAAGGAGGATTAAATCCACTGGACCGCGAAGCGGTTGATGGATTGCGTAAGGCGAACAAGCCGGTGTTCTTCGCCGTGAATAAACTCGACTCTCGCCAGCGCGCGGATAATTTATACGAATTCTATGCGCTCGGAATCGATAATCTTTACTCCATTTCCGCCGAACACGGACTCGGTATTCCTGATCTGTTGGACGATGTAGTCCGACAATTTCCGCCGCTCACAGCAAGCCAAGAAGACGAAGATGCTGGCACTCGAGAGGAATATGTTGAACCGTTGAGCGTCGCTGTGGTCGGTCGCCCCAACGTCGGGAAGTCGACTCTGATCAATCGCTTGCTCGGTTTCGAGCGGTCCGTAGTCGACTCGCGGCCAGGAACAACGCGAGATTCATTGGATACCCCGTTCGAGTTGCTGGGTGAGGCATGTATTTTGGTTGACACCGCCGGCATTCGCCGCAAAGCGCGCATCGATGACCGTGTTGAACGCTTCAGCGTTAGCCGCTCCCTGCGAGCGGTCGACCGTGGTGATCTGATTCTTCACATCATCGACGGGCCGGAAGGAGTCACCGATCAGGACGCGCAGATTCTCAGCTACGCGGTTCAGCGCGGCAAGGCGCTGCTCTTGGCGGTGAACAAATGGGACCTGGTATCGAAAAGCGACGGCGATGTCGAAAAGTATCGCGATGAGGTACAGTATCGACTGCCGTTCTTGGAGTTTGCGCCCGTCGCTTTTATTTCGGCGGCCACGGGGTACGGGGTGCGGAAGTTGTTGGAAACTGCGGTACGAGTGGTCAAAGCATATCGTCGAAAAGTGTCGACTTCGTCCGTCAACCAAGCCCTGCAGAAAATTGTCCGGGCTCACGCCGCGCCGCTGTCACGAGGCAAACCGGTAAAATTTTATTACGCGACGCAGACCGGCACGCGACCACCAACGTTTACCTTGTTTGTCAATTCGCCAGGGGCGGTTCCGGAAAGCTATCACAAATACCTCACCCACCAGTTGCGCGAGCTTCTTGAGCTCGGCCATGCGCCGATTCGTTTGGCCTTTCGTGCGCGGCGCGAAGAGGGGAAAAGAAAGCGCTTACGACATCCCGCTGGCCAATTGTCGCGAACGAACCCGATATCTCGGCAAAAGCCGCGCGGTCGGTGAGCAACGCACTGCGGCGAAATCCCGTCCCGATTATCATTCTCTGCCATCGGGTCGTGCGTAAGAATAACGCCATTGCGCGCACTTCCAGGTGAAAAAAGGACTGCTCCGTTTGGAAAAATGTTTTGTAAAAACAAAACTTTGCAAAATAAATGGATCGAGTCTAAGCCGTCCTTCTAGCCTTCGCCGAGAAATTACCTTATCATTTCAATTTCATTCCCAGGCTAGACACAGAGCAATCGATCTGCGCGCCAGTTTGACTAGCTGTGAACGACTATGGTTGAGGCAACCTTATCTCCTGCGAAAGGATCTTCCGTGACCGCGCCGACGCGTGATGACTATGCGCCATGGCTCGCCCTCGGCCGGGTGAAGGGCCTGGGCTGCGCAGGCTTTAAGAAGCTCGCGGCGCGCTTCACCGATCCCACGAAGATCTTCTCCGCCTCAGCCGCGGAATTGGCACAGGTGGAAGGACTGCACCGCGAGGTGATCGACGGGCTTTTGAATTTTTCCGCTTGGGTTGAGGTCGAACAGGAAATTCGGCGGACTCGCGAAGCTGGCATTGAACTTGTGCCTTTCACGAGTCCCAATTATCCCGCTCGTCTGCGCATGATCACCGATCCGCCGCCGTTTCTATACGTCAAGGGAACGCTTCGCGCCGAGGATGACAAAGCGGTAGCCATCGTCGGATCGCGCAGCGCGAGCGATTATGGGCGTAGGATGGCGCGCGACCTTGCGCGTGGCTTGGCCAATTTGGGGTTTACCGTGATCAGCGGCATGGCGCGCGGCATCGACGGCACCGCGCATGACACAGTGCTCCAATCGGGTGGCCGGACGATTGCGGTTTTGGGTTCCGGCATCGACCGTGCTTATCCGCCGGAGCATGGCAATCTTTATCGCCGCATCAGCGAAAGCGGCGCAGTGATCTCCGAGCTGCCCATCGGCACGCGGCCGATGGCGTTTCATTTTCCCGCGCGCAATCGTCTGATCAGCGGTTTGTCGTTGGGTGTCGTGGTTGTCGAGGCGACGGAAAAAAGCGGGTCTTTGATAACCGCCGCTATGGCCGTGGAACAGGGCCGAGAAGTGTTCGCCGTTCCGGGCGAAGCGGGCGCGAGCCGTAGCCGTGGCGCACACCGGTTGATTCGTCAGGGGGCGAAGCTTGTCGAGACCGTCGACGATATTATCGAAGAAATCGCACCGCAGCTTTTGCATCGCTCCGGTCGCGCTGTGCCGGCAGCGCCGCGAACGTTGCCGCCAAGCGCCAGCGAGACCACGCGGAAGATCTTCGCGTTATTGCAGGAGAATACCTTACAAGTGGACCAGGTGATTGAAAGAAGCGCGCTCCCGGCTGCACAGGTGCTGGAAATTCTTTTAGATTTGGAATTGCAGGGATTTATTCGACAGTCGCCGGGCAATATTTACATTGCGGAACGATAGAGTTTACTCAGCAACATTTGCAACTTTGGGAGCGAGTTTAGAAACATGGCAGCAAAGAATCTAGTTATCGTCGAGTCCCCCGCCAAGGCCAGAACCTTGGAAAAATATTTGGGTCGGGATTATCAAGTCAAAGCCTCCGTCGGCCATGTCGTTGATTTGCCGAAGAGCAAGCTCGGTGTCGACGTCAAAAAAGATTTCGCGCCGGACTTTCACGTCATTCAGGCGAAGAAGAAAGTCGTCGATGAGCTCAAAAGGGCGGCGAAGGGAAAAGAAAATATTTACTTGGCCTCCGATCCGGATCGCGAAGGCGAAGCGATCGCTTGGCATATTGCCGATCAGGTCGCGAAGAATCACAAGCGCGTACACCGCGTACTGTTTAACGAGATTACCAAAAAGGCCGTTCAGGACGCGATCGCCAAACCGCAGGAGCTCGATCGCAACAAGTTCGACGCGCAGATCGCGCGCCGGGTGTTGGACCGCCTGGTCGGCTACCAGATCAGTCCGCTGCTTTGGAAAAAGGTCCGGCGCGGGCTGAGCGCTGGGCGCGTGCAGTCGGTCGCCGTGAGACTCGTCTGTGAGCGGGAGCGGGAAATCCGCGCCTTCGAGTCCGTCGAGTACTGGTCGCTGGAGGCGCTTTTGGAAGGGTATCTGCCGCCATCTTTCAAGGCGCGTCTAGCGCAGTGGCAGGGTCAAAAGGTCGACAACAAAAAATTTCGTCTGGAGAATGAAGCGCATGTCCAGCAGATCATCGCGTCGCTGGACGGCGCATCCTGGGAGATCGGGGAGGTCGAAAAAAAGGAGCGGCGCCGCTACCCGACACCGCCATTTGTCACCAGTAAGTTGCAGCAAGAAGCAGCGCGAAAGCTGGGCTTTCAGCCCAGACGCACGATGCAGCTGGCGCAGCAGCTGTACGAAGGGATCGAACTGGGAAGCGAGGGATCCGTCGGGTTGATCACGTATATGCGCACCGATTCCACCCGCGTTTCCGCCGACGCACTAGCCGGCGTGCGCCAGCACATTCAGGCGCAATACGGCAAGAACTACGTGCCCGGTAAGCCCAACACCTTTCGCTCGAAAAAGGGCACGCAGGATGCCCACGAGGCGATTAGGCCGACCTCGTTGGAATACACGCCCGAGCGGGTGCGGCGCTTTTTGCGGCGCGACATGTTCCAACTCTACTCGCTGATCTGGGACCGTTTCGTAGCAAGCCAGATGGTACCAGCGGTTTACGATCAAACCATCTTCGAGATTCCCGTCAAAGAAGCGTTGTTCCGCGCCACCGGTCAACAAATCAAATTCGACGGTTTCATGAAGGTTTATATTGAGGGGCGCGATGAGCGCGCCGCGCAAGCCAACGGCGAAGATGTAGATGGCGAGACTGCCGAAGATCTGGAGGGGGTGTTACCCGATCTTCGCAAAGGCGATGCGTTGAAGCTGCTTTCTATGGACCCGCGCCAGCACTTCACCCAGCCGCCGCCGCGCTACACGCAAGCGTCGCTCATTAAGGAGCTTGACGAGAAAGGCATCGGCCGTCCGTCAACCTATGCGGCGATTATTTCCAATATTCTCGACCGCGAGTACGTGCTGCAGACCGAAGGCCGCTCGCTGGCGCCGACGGATTTGGGTTTTCTCGTCACCGATCTTTTGGTGGAGAGTTTTCCCGATATTCTAAACGTCGAATTCACCGCGGGGATGGAAGACGAGCTGGACAAGATCGAGGACGGAAAAGAGAAATGGACCAAGGCGATGAAGCGCTTTTACACGCCCTTCTCGCGCGATCTCAAGAAGGCGGAGAAAGAGATGCGCGACGTCAAGCGTCAGGAAGTGCCGACGGATATCGCCTGCGAGAAATGCGGCGCCCTGATGGTCATCAAATGGGGGCGCAACGGCGAGTTCCTGGCTTGCCCCCAGTATCCTGAATGCAAGAACACCAAGAATTTCAAGCGGAGCGATGGCGGCGAAATCGCCATCGCCGCCGAGGAAGAAGTCAACGAAACCTGCGAGCAATGCGGCCGGCCGATGCTCTTACGCTGGGGCAAATTTGGCAAATTCCTCGGCTGCAGCGGCTATCCCGAATGCAAGAACATTCAGCCGCTGGAAAAGCCCGCGGATATCGGCGTCAAATGTCCGGAGTGCAAGGAAGGCAACTTGAAAGAGCGGAAATCACGCTGGGGGAAATTCTTCTACGGCTGTGACCGATATCCCGAGTGCAAGTTCGCTTCCTGGGACAAGCCGCTGCCGACACCCTGTCCGCAATGCGGCAGTCCAATCCTGGTGGAAAAGGTGACCAAGCGGGCGGGCCGCACCCATCGCTGCTACAAAAAAGAGTGCGGCTACTCGATCCCAGTCGCAGAGCAATAGCTCGTGGAAAATGTCGTCCGCATAATCGGCGGCGGGCTGGCCGGCACGGAAGCGGCGTGGCAGCTTGCGCGGCGCGGTGTGGCCGTGGAACTTTTCGAAATGCGGCCGAAACGGATGACCGAGGCCCACGCGACGGAAAATCTCGCCGAGCTCGTCTGCAGCAATTCATTTCGTTCTGGATCATTGGCGGCGCCGGCGGGTTTGTTGAAAGCCGAAATGCGCCAGCTCGATTCTCTGGTGATTCGAAACGCAGAGGCGCACTCGGTGCCGGCCGGCTCCGCCCTGGCGGTGGACCGCGATTCGTTCAGTCGTTCCCTCACGGCAATCGTCGAGGCCTTACCATCCGTGCGGATTATGCGCGAAGAAATCCAGGAAATTCCGGCCCAGGGCATCATTGTTCTTGCTACCGGCCCGTTAACCTCTCCGGCCTTGTCGCAAGATCTTGCCGCGCGGTTGGGCGAACATCATCTCTATTTTTATGACGCCATCTCGCCGATCGTCACTGCCGAGTCCATCGACCACGGCGTCGCTTTTCGCGCCTCGCGTTACGACAAGGGCGGCGACGATTATCTCAATTTACCGATGTCGCGTGAAGAATACGATCGCTTCATCGACGCACTCCTTACTGCCGAACGCGTTCCGACTTACAGTTTCGAGCGCTTTGTGCCGTTTGAAGGCTGCATGCCCATCGAGGAAATGGCCGACCGGGGTAGGGATACGCTCGCGTTTGGTCCGATGCGCGCCGTGGGGCTCAACGATCCA
>Ga0066710_100007972_pt1 | contig 10209 bp, 8 predicted proteins | sample GraSoiAngelo_159_FD_79666 | JGI IMG/M metagenome (GOLD analysis project Ga0066710, IMG submission 79666) | Grasslands soil microbial communities from the Angelo Coastal Reserve, California, USA - 14_1009_16_40cm | ecosystem: Environmental > Terrestrial > Soil > Grasslands | place: USA...
GCTCGGCTGTCCAGTTACTCATGTTCTTATCTGCGAGCGGACTGGTCGTTAGAAAGAGCGAAATCGACAGCAACTTGGTGAGGATTCTTCCGTAGACTGAACGACTTCGGGCGCAACGACTAGGGCGAACGCAAATACCCCAAGACGATGGCCAGCCCCACCCGACATACCTCGCTTCCTTACAGCAAAGGAAGTTTCACCAGTCGGAATCGTTCGCGCCTTCCGCCGCGATCGTGCCGGTTAGTCCGGTGCCGCCCACGCTGCACCAGCATGACTTCGCTGAGCCCAGCGCGTCGCCCACGCCCGAAGCGGCGCGAGTATCGTAAGGAGTTCGCGCTGTCCTTCGCCAAAACTCCGCCCGGCGGGCAAGTCATTGATCTCTCAGCTCCGATCCGGAGACAATCCCGGCTCGATGATCACACTCCTTCTCCACTTGCTCCGTCTCTTGCCCTTCCTCTGCGGCGGCCACCGTCAGCTCGCCTTGGAGAACTTCGTCCTGCGCCGGCAGCTTGCCGTTTACAAACGAACCGCGCCTCGGCCCAGACTGCGCACGACGGATCGCCTCTTGTGGGTCGGGCTGGCCAGAGTCTGGGCCGGCTGGAGGCAGGCCCTGGTCCTTCGCCAAAACTCCGTCCGGTGAGCAAGTGGTTGATCTGTCTGCTCTGATGCGGAGAAGATCCTAGCCCGATGATCATCCTCCTGCTCCATCTGCTCCGACTCCTCCCGTTCCTGTGCGGCGGCCACCGCCAGCTCTGAGAATCTCGTCTCATCGGGCAAGCCCGACAGCCAGAGAATGCCGACAACCCTGCCTCCTACCAGGCTCCAGCGCTTGGAGCCTGTCCGCCGAACACGGACGTGCATCAAGCGAGCCCGGACTCTCCTGGCGTTCCTTGCCCTGCCCGAGCATCAACCATCCACGATCGAAGTGGACGAGGTTTTGGCGAAGGACAAGGTCACGAGTGTCGCCAGTCAAGTCCGTCATCTCAAAGATTGTGCCGAAGCATCTCGAGCCCTTCGGGAAACCGTCCCCGAAGTCTTTCGTGTCAATCTCATGCCATAAGGTGACAGCACCGAGTTGTGCCTCGACGCGCCCGCTCTCCTTCCCGACAAAGGTCACACGCTGATATGGAGACATCTTAGCGATCGGTCGAAGGACGTCCGCTGCCGGCGTCGGCTCCACGCGAGTTGCGCCATCGGCGCTCGGCAGCCGCTCGGCGACGGATAAATCAAGCCGGCTCGCCTGCGGCATCGCTATCAGATTACAGGGTTGTCCTGCGACCTTGAGCGGAGCAATCTCAGAGAATCTCACAATGCCGAGGGGTGCAGACTGCCGGTGCTCGAATGGCCCCGGGGTGTACACATCGACACCTGTCGGTCCGAAGACGTGGGCGCAACTCACGAGGAGAACGCGACCGGTCGTCCGGCAACTTAGGAAACCCCCCAGCGTCCCGGCCGTGTTTGGCTCGGCGCGACCAACGCTGAACGCCTTTGGCGCGCGAGTCGCCCTCGTCGGTCCGAATCCTTCCACCATCTGTCGCAGAATTCCGGTTGCGACGATGGGCGGCCGAGCTTCGTACAACACTGTGTGCCCTTCATACCGGCGAGGCACATCAGTAAAAAACGTGTGGCCAACTCCGTTGCTGATTGCCGGCGCGGCGCAGCACGACCCGGATGACGACCGGACTTGCTCCTTCGCCGTATCCCATCGCGGCACAGTGCTTGTCCCAGTCGGGTGGCCGGAGTTCAAACTTCCAGATCCAACGTTGTTTATAGAGAAGGACCCAGGGGCCACGTGTCGGCCGGATGGTGGCTGAACGGCATCCCCGGCGGCCAGCCAACAAGGTCGGCTACCGACCAGTAGTACCAATATCGATCGACCTCGAGGAGTGCCCCTTGCACCAGATCCCGAATCGCTGTTGTGGCTAATCGCTGCTGGAGACCGGGCCGAAGCCTTTCGGCCAACTCAATCAACTGATCCATCATCGTCGTGTCCCTGCGTACTCGGAATCTCAACTAACGAAACTCTCAGGCCGCCGCGAACAGGGTGGCGACGCACTCTACGTCTATAGGTTTCAGAACGCAAGTCACGCATCGCTACCTCCTTCGGCCCCGAACAGTCAGATCATTCCATTACCGTGCACCGCGGACTCGAATTAGGGCGGTCTATGCCGCTTCGCGGCGCTTACAGAGCCTCTTCGACGGTCCGTACGATCGCCTCGAGAAGAATCTCTCGAGGAAAAGCGTTGTGCTCGACTAGAACTCTCGCGAGCGCCGGCGTCGAACGGGAGAACGGCAGCGCGATCGCCCAGTGGTCGGCACGGACAAAGCCGAGCAATGCACCGCCGGGAATGATACTGTCCGTGAAAATCAGCTGCCCATCATTACGCGGATCGATAGCATCGAGCGCGCGATGGCCGCGACGTAGCAACCTCGACGTTTCTTCGGCCGTCACGATGCCGCCGACGGAGAAGTACCGAACCGCGATCGGCAGCGGGCGGCGCGCAAGCGCGGTAAGGCGCGTCGATCGCCGCAGGCTCTCAATCCCTCCGCCGTCCCCAGACTGACAGGCTGAAAGTTTCAGCTCACCGATGAGTCGTGCGTAGATATCAGGAACGCTGTCCGCCAGCGGCGAGCCGGCGATCACGCCAGCCACACTAACGAGCGCCGCCACCCGAGGCCACAGCTCGGGGTACCGTAGCAGCGCTTCCAGGGCATCGGGCGCGCCTTTGGAGTACCCGATGAGCAGGACCCGCTTATCCGCTCGGAATGTTTCCGACATCATTGCATCACGTATTTGCCGGGCATTATGCGCACTATCCGACAGCCCGCTCACGTGAATGACTTCGGTGTCATAGCCATGCTCACGAAGGTGCGCGAGCCCGTCGGAGAATGGGCTTGCGAACCGCATCACGCACTCGCCGAAAATCCCTGGAACGATGACGACGCGCACGGTTCGCTGAGAAGTCTCAAGTGGCATCCCGGTGCCACGCGGCTCGTCGGCCAAACGAACGAGTGCCCGATCGCATGGCCGGTCGTCCGCGAGGGTATGTCCATGATCGGCCTGGATCGTGCAATAGATCTCTCTGAACCGGCCGCGCATGTCCGTTACGCCAGCGAGGGACGCCGGCACCAAAATCAATGGTGGCGTGTCGAGGGAGAATGAAAAAAGGTTGTGGCGCGCGCAACCGGCAGCCGCTAGGCCGAGCATGAGAAGTAAACATGCCGCCCCGTGCCAGCGCTTCATCATTGACCGTACCGGTCGCACTCCGGGGCAAACGATCGCATATGCGGATTAACGGACTCCGATCGTCTCCCACTCAGCGACTATATTGTCCGCAACGCGGAGTGCGATCGCCGAGATGGTAAGGGAGGGATTGACACCAAGGGCCGTCGGAATGACCGTGGCGTCGGCGATGTACAACCCCGGGTAGAAATCGCTACTCGCTGGCGTCGTTGCGCGTTTCGCCCGGAAGACACGGCCGAATTCGTCCACCACCCCTTCCGAAATGTCGCGGCCCATTGGACAGCCGCCTAGGGGATGTGATGTCCCGATCACTGGCGGTTGATCCCCGAGCGCAACGTCTGTGAAGGGACTGATGAACTCGGCCGCACTGCCGCTCGGTCGCAGCTTTTCAGCGAGCCGAGCCAAGGTCGCGCGCAAGGTTCTATATATCGGATCTTCCGCGAACGATCGTCCATCCGTTCTCCTGACGCGCAGCCGGTCTCGCTCCAGGCGGAATTGCCCGTTCGCCTGATCTTTGCCTTGCGCCGCGATACACATCATGGAGGCCGTGAACTCGTCTTCAGAGTCCGGGCGATGACCGCTGAGGTCTTCAGGTTGCGTCGGTAGCGTGCGGCGCTTCGGATACGGGGAAAATAGATTGCGGAGGGCACCGAAGATACCCAAAAAAGTGCCCGGAAGTTTGAGCAACGTCTCATGGCCACGAAAAAGACCCTGAATAACCGGCATTCCATAACCGATGAGCGCCGCCAGGGATCGTGGGATCCCTTGGTCTTCGATGTTGTGGAAACCGTCCGCCTTCGGGCTGTTGGCGTTGAAATGACCGAAGGATGTCGTCACTGGGCCGCGAGTCAGATTGACGCGCTCCCTGGTGCCGTCCAGAAATGCCAGGTAATCTCCATTTGGCGAAAATCCGAATCCGACTTTCTCACTGAGATCCGGGAGACCCATCCCGTCCCCGGAAGACCGTCCCTGTTCACGCGATCGAAGCATCAGCTCCGTTGTGCCGAGACACCCCGCCGCAACGATTACCCGAGTCGCCTCCACTACGACGGTCTCTGCCGCAGTCGGCTCGGCCGCCGAGCGGCGGCGGCACTTGACCCGATACCCCCCGCCGGATCGCAGCGAGATACTATCCACCTCCGTGAGCGGCCAGAGTTCGACGCTCACTTGCTTTAAGACTGGTGGGGGATCCTTGGGGGCCTGCGGGTCAAAGTCCGCAGCGCGAAAATTGCCAAAGACGGCACGCATCAGCTGCTTGTTCAATGTGTGACGCGCACCAGGGAGACAACCGATGTTGCAGCGGCCCTGTCGTTCACAGTAATTCCGTGCGCGCGGCTCGGTTCTCGCCTCCTCTCCTTCCGGGATGACGTCGTTGATGGCCAGATCGACCGTCCCCCAGCCGTCCGGCTGAAGTTGTGCGATGGCGTTTTGAAAGATACGCGTGCGGTCTATCAGTTCCGGCGGATACGATGCCGGCGGTGGACTGGCGACCGTCACCCGTCGCACTTTGCCATTGACCCCCGTGATGTCGTCGACGATTGTCCATGCCGGCTTCAGTCGGGCGGACCGCGTCACGATGTTGCTCAAACCCGTATTGACTTTGAGAGATGGGTCCCCGAGACGGGCAGGATCCGGCGACTGTCTCCGTCTTTCGAGCGCATATTCGACGCTATACCCGATCGCGTTGCGGGCGACAGTGTAGTACTCGTCGCGCGTCGAGGCATTCGCCGGAATAGCACCACCCGTACCATCGAGCCGAGCCCAGCGCCCAGGCCACCGCGGATCCTCGAAGAGAGACTCCGGCGGACGAATGGTGATGTTCGAATAGACGAGCGAGCCACCACCAACCCCGCTCGCGCGTAACACGGAGACTCCGTCGTTATGCGAGTCGAACAATCCACGAGCACCAATCGGACTGAACTCAAAAAGACCTTCCGGTCGACTGGCCGTCCGACGGCAGCGCAGCAAGAGATCCAGCGCGCCGCGCGCATCATTCAGCGCGGACCATTCCTGGGTCGGGTGTTTCTTCCACAACAGAAACGCCCTTGTTGCGACGGTTTTGTCCTGCACGGTCTCGACCGGCGTGGTCCACCAGGTGCCTCGCTCGAGCAAAAGGATCTTGGGCGGGTGGCCCTTTGGTCGATTAGTCGGATCGGCCCAGATACGATCAAGCTGGTTGGCGATCGAAAGCGCAGTCAGACTACCGCCGAATCCGGTGCCGATAACCACCAAGTCGAAAGACGCGACAGCCGCGGTCGTCGAGACATCCATCGAGCGGCAGGAAGTAGCAAGAGCGGATAGGCCAACCGCAGTGCCGGCGCGGGCGATAAGATGCATGAATTGTCGCCGAGTTTGCATTCAGCCCTCACTTGTCTCGACGGCGTGCCACGGCATTCTCGGCACAAGCGCCTACGTAATCGTCGGAGGGGCTCGTTCAACGAGCGCCGCTTTCCCCGCTGATCGTAGTTTTCACCGCGCTTGGCATCGAGGGGGTCTGGCACCACAGCGAGCATCACATGCGCTCAACAACTCGCCTGCAGTGTCTAGCTCATCCATCAACCAGTGTTTGACCTCCGGTTTTGGAATGCCGTTGACGTCATAGACGACGACGACGGTCGAGTAGCAGGCGGGAAAGTCGCGTTCCAGGGTAAATGTACCGAGCGCCACCTCGGCAGCCATGCCCTTCGCTGCAGCACGACTTGTGAAGTGGTCGAGGTCCATCAGTCGTTGAAACGCACCAGTATTCGCCACTGACACATTCTTCGTTGCGCTTGGTTTGATAGTGATATCGAAATCCGCTTGATGCGTGTGGCCGTACACGAACACCCGCATATTCCGCTGCCCGTTGGCAATGAGCCTCGCGAGATAGGGCGCGAGTGTCCGGCTCAGTGGCAGCAGACTCCGCGCGGTTCCTAGCAAGAGGTCACGAGTACACAACTGCCTGCCCGCCATCGGATCATGTCGTGCTCGAATCTTTACCTGATCGCACAGTGCATAGACTGCGTCATCGGTCAGCTCATTCTTGTTGCGCGCTAGCTCGTCCAATGACTGTCGCAACTCGATGGTGCGTTGGTCGCTGCCCCCAACGAGTTGCTGACGTAAGGGATCATCAGCCGCCAAAGTGTCTGCAAATAATCGATGCCCTCGTTGCCGAGCCGCCGACACGTCCCAGACGTCGGCTTTCGTGGGATCGGCAATGCTGAGTTCAACCTTCTGACGCAAGGACGTCTGAAACGCATTAAACGCGATGAATCGAGCCGCGTCCGCGGCCGAACCGAAGAAGCCTTGCCGGCGACTATAGATAGCGGCGCCAGCACTTTCCGGAATCAGGTTGTCGATGACAGGAAACTCTTTCTCAACATCGTTATACAATTTCTGAACGAAGGCCTCTCCCCACGGCCTTTCGAGATATTCGGTCTGGTCGTCGGACGGGCGGTCACGATGAAGTGGGCACTCGCGGGTAATTTTCGGCCACTGTCCGAAACTGTTCACGCCGCGATCCATCTGATGGCCGTGCTCGATGACGACAAAGCCATCGTTCGAGGCCCAGCGCCCGGACTCAGGTCGGAACACGCGGCCGCTCGTGGCCCCGATGCCCGAATTGACGTTTACCCAGATGTTATCGAGCAATAACGCGGCATCGTGATTACCAGGGATCACGAAGACGCGATTGCTCCCGCGGTCGGCAAACTTCCCGAAGAGTCGCAAATCATCACTATGCGCCCGAATCACCGTCGCTGCGATTCGCTGGACCTCCGAGACGGAACAACCAAGATCATTCCCACAGCCCGCGCAGGGAACATCGGGATGTTGCCACAACTCGAGTAGGTCGCCGGCGATTACGAGATCCACCCCGTCGCCGTACTCTTTCGGAAGCATTTCCAAAAAACCCCGAAGAGCGTTCGACCATCGAAAATCTTCGAAGTTGCTCCATGCATCGCCGTTTTTGCCGACGCCAAAGTGCAAATCACTGATAACGACAATGGGCCGGGGCACCGCCTCAGCAGCTATGGCTTTCGACGTGCCCGACGTTTCCCGCAAGTCGTCGGCGGTACCGGCACACGCCGCAGTAAACAGTACAACGCTGGCGACAACGAGTTGCCGGACGTCACTCATGTCACGGACTCCCATCACACAAGCTAATCGCGGCATTGCCGACGAGCATGAATTCGTGTGCCCGAAGACGCTCAAGATCGTCGAGATTTGCAGTATCGACGATGACGTCGCCGATTGCTTGGCGAAACAGCGCGCCGAGTGTAACTTTCTCATGACGCTGTTTCGCTTCCCCGGCCCGCCGCGCGAACGACAGGATAAGTCGCGCACTGACTTCCTCCGGAACCGGAAAAGGCGACACGACTGCGGCACCGATCCCGCGATCGTTCAGCCTCGCGAGGATCTGTCGGCCGGTGTTCGCCTCCGATATGTTGGCTACCGAGCACGCCGCGAGAAGTGCAACACTACCGGCGTGAAACCGCCGGCGGATCCTTTGACTCGTAATCGGACCTTGCGGCTGATTCTTGCTGAAGGCGATCGCGTCGGGGCCATGGTGCGCCATAATGACAAGGCCTTCACTCTTCGCCAAAGGCTGTAGCGCTTGGACATAGCTGACAAATTCATCCCAATCCTTGATCACCTTGAAGCGCCACTGGTCTTCAATCTTTCCCAGTTCGCTCTTGGCCTTGAGCGCTTCGACGACCTCCGGCGAGATCACGAAATTGAGACTGTCAACGCAGTTCGCCGCTGACGGCGTCGGATCGAGAGGCGGCGGCAACGGATGGACCACATCGACCCGGACGCCGAGCGGCTCCGGTCTCGTGGCATCCACCGCTAACAAATGCATTGGAATGAAGACCGGCTGACTTGCGCTATTTGCGAACCGTACGAACACTGAGCGATCGCCGTCTGAGAGATCCGAGAGCTGTTTCAGCGATGCGATCGCCAGGTCCGCTTGCTCTTGATCACGGTCGTTCGCGGCGGTGAAAAAGTGATCCCGAATCATCGACCCGATCTCCCGCAGGTACAGCCTGCTCTCCGCGTTCGCCTCGAGAAACTCCTTCAGGTGTTGTTCAAGTTGCGAGAGCCGGACAGGGATCGACCATGTCAGTGGTGTTGGAAACTCCGCACGATCATGAGCGTAGACGACGACAGTGAGGACATCCGACGGGCCTTGACGTTCGAAGACGTGCAAGGATGCGTTGACATCGCGGGAGGATTCCAGACTCAACATTTGGAGACGCGGTGCGTCGACGCCCACGGCTATTCCGGGAGCGGGTCTGCAATCTGGGACGGTCCCATCGCTGCGCGCGATCGCTATGGTCCGCACGACATAGTCAACCAGTCGCGTCATCGGCGCATTCCATACAGAGAACGCCACTCCCGCGCATCCCGCTTCAACGGCGTCCACACGTACACGGACTGGTTGCGGCTTCGAATCTACGGGCTCACTCAATGCGCCAGCTTCAGACGCAAACTCGCTTACCGTTTGTCGCGCGGCTCGTCCCTTTGGCGGTGGCTGTGCGAGGCGCTCTCGCTTCACCCCGCGCTCATAAACAACAGTCGTCCCGCCGAGTCGCAATCCACGGCCTACCGTCGTGACGAGGATGCGAAGGTCAGGGTATTTGGCCGTGAGCTCGTCGATGTAACGCTGGGTCGCCGGGTCCGCCGCTCCGGGAAGCGGCGGCGCGACGGCCAAATAATCGAAACGCGACAGGTCAAGCATTACAATGTAGCTTTGATCCTCGACGAGGATGTGATCCACCACCGTCTCGCCACTTGAGCGCTCTACCCAGGTGTTCCAAAAAAGGCTCTTCCTCGGTGTTGGAATAATGATCTTAGGTGCCGGCGCGTTGCCGAAGCTCGCGTGAAGAGACTTCGCGTCGATTACACTCAGGCGACCGCCCCGGAGATAACTTGGGTAAAGAAGCGTTAGACCGGCCAGTCGGTCAGTCTTTCTGCTGTCTGCGCTAGAGACATCGTTGACAACGACCGCTGCCATTTGTGGCCATACGATCAGTGCTCCGGTCTTCGCCTGCGAGGGATCAACTTCCTGCCAATTGAAGACTCGAAAGCGCTCGTAGAGGTCTTTAGCGCTATATGTCGGCGCCGAGACTTTGTACAGGGCTGGAATCACGTCTCTCAAGAAACTGTTCAGGGCAGGCATCGCGCCTGGATTGGCCGGAACGTAATCATTCGCTTCTAGTTCTTTCCCGGCACGCTCGAACGTTGACCATCGTCTACAGCCAGGCACACGCAACTGATCTTCTTCGCTCATTGCAATGCGCAACGGTTCAGCAGGCACGAGGCAAGTGCTGTAGCTGATTGAGATGACCGCCTCGCCTGGCTGCACGTCGCGGCCTTGTGCCCGCGCGTCACAACGCACTAGACTAACGAGCGCGATTACGGTAAGAACCACTACAGATGTCCGAGCCATCATGTCACCTTGTGCTTCGCACTAGGCAAAGTCCGTGCCTGATATTGAGGGGAGGATAATGGCATAACACCTTTGAGTTGGGAACCGCCTTTTGTATCAGAGCAGCACACAAAGTTCCGCGCTCGTGAAAGTTAGGGCAAGCCGCCTGCGAGCACGATAAAAGTATTCCTTCTGTAAATTGCCGTCGGTTGCACACAACGTGACCCGCCGCCGCTCGGACACCGCGCGGATGGAGGGCGCTGTAGTTGGCGAGAAACGTGCGTCTCGGACGAACGCGCCAACCGATGAGCGCGGCCGCCGATCTTCGCTCCTGGGCCGCGTTCACAGCGCTAACGCGATTGGACCGAAGTCGCAAGCATCATCCCGCGGAACGGCTAACAGAAGCCGGCCGCGGCCCGCCGGCGAGTTCTGCTGTCTACCCTGAGGCACGCATCCCGGTCGCCGACATCCGCCGGGCGCCGCGAAACGAGGCGTTCGCCGGCGAGTGCGTTCACGAAGTCCTGAGGATTGACCTAAAAGTCCTTGAGTCGCTTCC
>Ga0066710_100007974_pt1 | contig 10208 bp, 11 predicted proteins | sample GraSoiAngelo_159_FD_79666 | JGI IMG/M metagenome (GOLD analysis project Ga0066710, IMG submission 79666) | Grasslands soil microbial communities from the Angelo Coastal Reserve, California, USA - 14_1009_16_40cm | ecosystem: Environmental > Terrestrial > Soil > Grasslands | place: USA...
ACGTGGGTCAAAGACACAAGTTTCGCTCCGCGATCAATCACGGATGAGAGCTCGGCCAGATCGATCTGGCCGCTTTCGTCATCGTCGACGACAACAACCTCTGCGCCGGTCTTGCGGGCCCGATCCAGCAAGGCCATGTAATTGCTGCAGTACTCTGACCGGCCGGTGACGATCCTGTCTCCTGCTTGGAGTGGGACCGCATAAAACACCGCATCCCACGCGCGAGTGGCGTTTTCGAGCAGCGCGACCTCGTCTGGGTCGCAGTTCAGCAGCCGCGCAGTCGACGCGTACACGTCTCGGATCCTGTCCGCCTCGGCGTCCGCAGCCTCATAGCCTCCGATCTGGCTTTCAAGCCTCAGGTGCCTAATGACGGTTTCGACCACTTGTTTGGGCGGAAGCGACGCACCTGCGTTGTTGAAGTGAATGCGCTCGCTGCACCCCGGGGTGTCGCCGCGAACCCGTTCAATGTCGAGAGCCATTGGTAACCCTTAATCGGGACTATATCGGTTACTGTGCCGGCTTGTCCAGCAGCTGCGCGACGAGCGGGCTTGACCAGCCTATGTGTTTAGCCGCAGAGACCACCCGACGTCTGAGATGCCGTCCCGGGCCCCGCACGGGATCGGACTCGGTTGCGCTTGGCCTTCGCGCGGTTGCCGCAGATAGCCATGTTGCACCACCGGCGCCTGTGAGTCCGGCTCGAGTCCAGGAACAGCCACCCGCAGCCATCACCGGAGCACACGCGAACGCGACGTACGTCGCTGGAGGTGAGCAATTCGATGGCGGACCGGACGATCGGTCCGAGGACCTTAGAGCCGGCATCCCAAGCCAGGGCGTACGCCGGCCCTTCGGGTTCAACGTGGAGCTCGGCGGACGTAAGTCGAATCTCGGTGTTCAGGGCCTGGAGGCCTTCCTGTGCTCCCGGCCCGCGGCTGAACAGAGCGAACAAGCCTTCTCTGAGGGCCATCGCCCGGCGGTGGATCTGCTTCGCAATCCGCGGATGGCGCTCACCGGCGACAACAAGGTCACTCCGTGCGGCACGAGTGAGGATTCCGACGAACTCAGCCCAGGCCAGCAGTGCCCCATAGCTCGCGAGAAATTCCTCGCGGGGTGCTTTCAGGCGGGGATCGATGGTGTTGACGAAATCGAGACAAAGTCGACCGCCAAGGCGCGGAAGTGTCTTTCCCGTGACGTCCGACGTCATCGCGACCTCGGGCGAGATCAGTCGACCGGTCACCGCCAGCCCGTGGCGTCCAGATTTACGGAAGGCATGCTAACCCGGATAGCTTGCCACAGAGGTTAGCTTTGCTCGCTCCAGCGAGCTCCGCCGGGCCTATCGACGAAACGTCGGCAGTATTTTGTCGCAGCGGCCGGCGCCGCCCAAGGCTGGTTTGTCTGCCCCGCAATAGAGGACCAGAGGACCAGTTTGCAGAAGCCCGCGTCGATCCAGCTCTGGAGCTCAAAGGCTGTTCGCCGCGAATCATCGCCGTCGAAGGAGACCTGGGGTTGACCAAGGCCCAGTCGGGCAGGCTGCGGACTTTATGGTTCTCGGTCGTGCCCCGACCGCCGGTCAGTACCTGGGCGCCAGTCGGCGCGACGATCACAGGCGGAGTCGCAACAGGGGTCGTACCAGACTCCGGAGCAGGATTCGCGCGAGACTCGCTTTGTCCGGACCAGGCCATCATCGGCCCGGACGCCAACCCGACAGCGCAAACTCTCACGGGCTCAAGAGATACACCGGGCGCCCGCAATCCGCTCCCGGCCTGAGCTCGGCTGCTGCGGTTGAAAAAATCAGGCGGTCGCGAGTAGGGTTGGCCCCGCGGCTGCTCAAAATCGCACGAGGCTTGCACGGCGATGACTGCCGATCATTCGGTTCTTCTCGTTCCCGCGTTGCACGTGACTGCGGTAGTTGACGAATATCGACGACGCTATGACCCAAGCGCTGCGGCCGGTATGCCGCCCCATATCACCATCATGTATCCGTTTCTGGCTGCGGACGAGCTCGGCGGCCCCACCATGGCACGCCTCGTCGAGTTGCTCGGGATCACAGGCGCATTCGAGTACTCGCTGACGGACGTGCGAGAGTTCGACCACCAGGTTGTGTACCTCGCTCCTGATCCTGGGGAGCGATTTATCCAGTTGACATCGTTGGTAGGCGATCATTGCAAGCTCCGCCCGTACGGCGGTGCACATGCCACAGTCATACCCCACCTTACGGTCGCGCTTTCCGCTCCGGATGTGCAGCGCCGGCGCATGACCGATGAGCTCAGGCAAAACCTTCCCCAAGCCGGGATCGCATCGGAGGTGTGGGTCATGGTGGGGAGCAATGAAGGAACGTGGCGTAGAACGCATTCGATAGCTTTGAGCGCTCAGGGTGCACGATCGTGATAGTCGATCCTTAGGATCGACGTCTAGGCTGACGGTGTGCGGGTCGCGGCGCTCGCCGATGTCCACGGCAACCTAACGCTCTAGAAGCGGTGGTCGAGGACGTGGACCGAGAAGGAGCCGATCTGATCGTGACTCCCCTCTTCGCCTTCTTGGCTGGCCAGCTCCACCGACTTGGTCAAAACGAGGCCGGCTCAGTGCGGCAGGGTAGCAGCAAGTCCGGCGCCGTCCGAGGTTGTCTTGCTCCTCACAGCATCAGTACATCGGCCATCTGAAATTAGTTTCCGATCGCCTGAGACTAGCCATCCATCCGGGCAAGTCCTCCAGGTTGTCCAAGAACCGGCCGACCTCCGCTCCCATCCACTGACTACCGGACAGCAATTCTGTAGGGCGGTGACACCGGTCAGCGCGTTTTCTGAGTCGTTTAGATCCGCATTGACCTGTCCGCTGTCACAGCGCCAAAGATAGCTTGCCCGTGAGATCACCTATGTTGTGGGAACTTTGTCCGGCCATCCACTCAAACCAAAGGACTGACAGGTGGGAGGTATCCCGGCCGGCGAAACATTCGAGGGCACGTATCCGTTCGCGGCGCATTTCACACAGGCGCCCGGCTTCCGAATGCACTACGTCGATGAGGGCTCAGGGGACCCGATCATCCTGATTCACGGTGAGCCGACATGGTCATACCTTTATCGGAACTTCATCCCTCCGCTCGCGCGGAGGTTCCGCGTCATCGCTCCCGACAACATGGGCTTCGGCAAGTCGGAAAGTCCGGCTGACGCCGATTACACGCTCGAGCGGCATGCCGCCAACCTCAGTTCGCTCATTGATGAACTCGACCTCCACGACATCACCCTGGTCATGCAGGACTGGGGGGGACCGATGGGGACGGTCATTGCCGCCCGACATCCGGAGCGAATGAGGCGCTTCGTGGCCATGAACACCATCTTCGGAACAGATCGCAACGTGCGAGAAAGTCGGCTGACGCCGTGGTTCACCGCGATCAAGGAGATGGAGGAGGCGGGCGACCTGGAAGCGGTGCTCGGCAATCTTCGATTCCTGGTCGGCGCCGTGATGATTACGCTCGGTTTGCAGCGGCGCGAGGTTGTGACTGATACGTGGCTTCGGGCTTACGCTGCGGCCTTCTCCACGGCTGCCGAATGCCGCGCGGCGATCGCCTTTCCGCTAGAGGGACTTCACCTCGACCGCATTCGCGACACGATGGTGGGTGCTATGCCATCGCTTTTCAAGCTGGGCGAAGCCGGTATTCCGGCGATGATGGTCGAAGGCATGGAGGATCGTGCGATCTGGCCGCACGTCGCGATCGCGGGCTTCCGAGCTTTCTTTCCGGCGGGAACCGTGCACGAGTTGCAAGGGGTTGGCCACTTCATCCAGGAGGATGCACCCGAAACTGTCGTCCCGTTGATCGAGGAGTTCTGTCTGCGGACCTGATTTCATCGATTGTCGGGGTCGTGTTTGGGCTTATCTGCTTCGGCGGGCTCTCACGATTGAGCTCGATGTCCGAGTTCCTCCAACAGCTGCCATCGTAAGTACCATTGCAGTTGATGCCCAACCGCCTCCGGGTCGTCGTGATACTAGTCGCGGCCTTCGGGTTCGGTCTTCTCGCCGCTTGGGTGAAAGGTCAAGACGGTGACGGTCGAAGCGTCGTTTCTCTGCTCCGGAGCGACATTGGCAACCTGAGCGCGCCGTGGCTCGTCGTGGCATTTCTCGCCGGCACCTGCGCGACACGATCTGCCTGGGGGGCCGTGCTTGGCTTGGTAGCAACGCTGTCCGCTCTACTCGGGTTCTATGTCTTGACGTCACTGGTGGTGGACCTCGGGGGGTATGGCCTTCCGGAGACCTTCGCCCGTGAACTCTGGGCAAACCGGCTGTACTTTGTTTCTGGCGCTGTGTCGGGACCCTTGTTCGGTGCCCTTGCCGACTGGCGCCAACCTCCATTTGCACTACGTGCCAGCGTGCTTGCAGGCGCCCTGATGGTCGGCGAGCCGATCGTGATGACTATCATCGGGCTGCAGTCTCGTGTAACGCTGGTCGGCAGCAACGCAATTTCCAGCGGCGTCTATATCGCTGAGATTGCTGTTGGGCTGGTAACTCTGTTTGTTGCTCTGGACTTCTGGGGCTTGGCTCGCGCCACCGACAGTCGTCAGCGCCCTAACCGCCTGTAGATTCCGACGCGCTCGAAGCACTTCACGCGCCAATATTGGTGCGAGGCCGTTGCACCGAGCGAATGCCCGACACGGCTGTGACACGAGACAATCCCAGCGATCCAGGTTCAACTTTGGCGCGGGGTGCGCCGACGGACGCCCCGTCAGCGAGGTCTCGATCACTGTGCGAATATTCGGCGGAGAGCGCGATACGCATCCCATCTTCTGACGTACACCGAAGCGAGCATCGAAAGCAACCGAACTCTGCCCGCAGCGTCACCAGAAGCGTCCGACGCCCCATCACGGGCGAAACCGGCCCTGTGAAGCGCCGGGAGAAGATTTGCATCGCAGTTCGTGCAGTCGACCCAAAGGCGATTCGCGAACCAATCGGAAAAGCACAAGTCCATCACCGCCAGCACGGCCATCTGATAAACGTTCTGCGCTCTTCCTTCCACGAGCAGGCGCCGGAGCTCGATGTCTCCGCTCGGGCCCGACTTATCGGTAAGGAGCACGAATCCGATCGCCTCGTTGCCGATGGTAGCGATGAGGTGGACGCCGTCGGTACGGCCGCCGACGGTCCGATGTTGTTCGACCGTCCACGGATGCCCGGTGTTGACGCCGATCGCTACCTCAACGTCACCGATAAATGCGAAATCCAATTCGGTCGCTTGCCGAAGAACCGCGTACCCGGTTGGTAAGTCCGCCGAGAGCCAAGCCTCCATCGGTGCTGCGTTAACCGATCGTAGGAACGGTTTCGGACTAGCCGATATCAGGTTCTTGCTATTAGTTCAACCCTGTCCTTGCGTCGAGATCTCGTTGCAGATCCACATGAATCGCCGGGCCCCAGTCGTGCGTAAACACGCTGCACGTCCACATTGTCGCGTGCCGTGTACCACTCGAGGTGATGGAGGCCGCGCCGCCGCGCGGCGTCCACCGTTGGACGTCGACCCTGACCGGGACCTAAACAAAGCCGCGATCCTGGCTGCGGGGAGCGCCCTCAGCTCACATTTTTGCTCAAGCATTTCCGCCGGTGTCACGCCAAGATGTTGGCATGCTCCGCACGACCGGAACCGCCGGCGCGTCGGCGTAGACGCCCGATCGTGTTCACGGTTCGAGAGCGCGAGGCGGTTCGCGATCGGGTACTCGGAATTGCGATGGACGACTCACGCGTGGTCGCGGGCGCGATCGTCGGCTCCCTGGCCCAGGGCGGAGGCGACCCGTTTTCGGACCTCGACCTGACGTTTGCCGTGCGCGACGATGCGACCGTCGCTGATGTGCTCGCTGACTGGACGACGGCAATTATTGGTGAGCTCGACGCGATTCGACTGGTCGATCTCGAGCGCACCGCGACGATCTACCGCGTTTTCTTGTTGCGTGGCGCCCTGCAGTTTGATCTCTCGATGACATCGGCTGCGCTATTTCGCGTCGGCGGCCCGCGCTTCCAGTTGCTGTTCGGCGATACGGGCAGGCTGGGTCGGGGACGAGATTCGACGGTGGCCCCGCCGGCGATGATGTTCATTCCGACGCCGGTGGTCGCGGAAGACCTTTTCGGATGGGGCGTGGTTTATGCCCTTCACGCGCGTGCGTGCGTCGAACGCGGGCGGTTCTGGCAGGCTGAGCCCTATGTCGCTGCAACGCGAGATCACGCGCTCACCCTCGCATGCCTCAACCGCGGACTTCCGGCCGTTGAGGCGCGCGGTTATGAGGATCTTCCGGCGGAAACACTCGCTGCGCTCGAGGAGTCCCATGTCGGCGCCCTCGACGCGCGGGCGCTCCACGGGGCGCTCGCGGCTTCGGTCCGCGCCCTCATGCGCGAGGGAGCGTACGCATCGATCCCTTACGCCGACGAGGTGACCGAGCGACTACGCGAGCTGGCCGCCGGGTCACGCCTGGCCGGCTGACGTGAGGCGCTTCCACGGCGCTGGGGATTCACGGCATTCGAGCCGCCCGTTGCTGCGCTTCCATGTCGCGCATGAATGTCATCGCTTCTTCCACGGATGGTCGACGGATCACGTTGTTTTCCGCAAAATCGGCCGCCTGCGGCCAATCTTTGGCTTTGACACGCCGCGCTGCCGCGGGCAGGTCGTATTCGGTTCGCCTCAAGGCAACGCCGGGACCTAACCAGGCCCAGTAAGCGCCCGGCTCACCATAGGTCATTCCCACGCTGCCGAGGTTGACGACCCGCACGCTGTCCACCGTGCGCTCGAACTGCATGTGCGTGTGGCCGCACGCGACCATTGCGGCGCCGACTCCGGCCAGGTGGTAGCGCATATCGTCGTCACCCGTCTCACGCGTCATGACGTCGGTGTCGTTACGAGGCGTTGCGTGGCAGAAGATCACGCGGCCGATGCCCTCGACATCATCCACTGCGACCATTTCCTCGAACGAAGCCAGGAAATCACGCTGTTGATTTGTGAGCTGTTTCGCGCACCAGCCTCCAAACACATCGGACGGTTGAGCAGGCTTGCCATCAAACTCGACGATCAGCTCGCGGTCGGCGTTACCTCGCACGAACCGCGCGTTCTCCAGTGTCATCAAGACCCCGATCGTCTCTGCCGGCATGGGCCCTGACGCCACGTCGCCACACGAGACGATGAGGTCCGGCTTCTCGCTGCGTATCTCGTCGAGAACCGCTTCCAGAGCGGGCAGGTTGCCATGGATATCGGAGATCGCAGCTACCCGCATCTAGCTCGCGGTCGGTTCGAGAACTCGTCTCAGCGTCGTCATTCGCTCCCTCGTCAGCCCGCCGCGCAGCGCGCTCGGCGTCATGCCGAACGTTCGGCGGAAGCGAGCCGTGAGATGACTGTGATGAGCGAAACCGGTTTCGAGCGCGAGCGTGGCGAGGTTGTCTTCGCCGGCCGCCAGCCGGTCCAACGCCTGGGCAAGTCGAAGCCGGCAAACGTATCCACCGATCGTCTGGCCCGTCGCCGCCCGAAATTCGCGGACCAGGTGAAACGGCGAGCATCCGACGCTGCGCGCGAGTGTCGGCAGACGCCATTGAATTGTCGGCGAGCTGGCAATCAAGGCCCGCACCCCCTCGATTCGGGCAGCTCGCCTCGCTAGTGCGCCGGATGAACCCGCCGCTCTCTCTACCGACGTGGCGGCAGCGGCATTGAGAAGCAGCAGCCCGATCTCTTCGGCCTCGAGATCGTCCCATGCCGATGCGCGAAGCGCGCTTGTGAACACCGCGGCGCCGAGGAGCTGCCTTGTTGTCAGACGTCGCGTGGATCCCGCGACGGATCCGAGCGCCTCCTCCATCAGCGCGTCCTGTCCGATGATCACCGTGCATGCGTCGCCGTGTGTCGCGGGATGCCGGACGCGGTATTCCTGCTGCGCGCCGAGCACCACAGCACTCCCGACGTCCGCGACGTTCTCGCGTCCCAGCGTGTCGACGACGAACAACCCTTTGGTAGGGATCACGAACTCGATGACCGGCGCGTCCTCGAAGGCAGTGAAGCCCGACCGTGGCGTATCGCACGTCACGTCGTAGATCGCAATGGCGTCCGTCTTGGCCAGCACGGCGCTCCGGCGCAATTCGGCTTTGACGTTAGCCGTTTTCGTTGTGTCGATCGAGCGCCTCAAGCCGAGCGGCTTACGTTGTGGTCGCTTCGGTCACATGTTCGGCTATCTCGCGCACCGTCCACTCGTTTCCAGCTGGAGCATCCCATTGCTCACGGGTGGCGAAGAGTCGCATCGCAAATACCTGCGCGATGCGTTTGATTTGCGCCGTTGGCTCGTCGAGGTCTTGCTCCGTGAACGGCGCCCAATCCGAGGCCAACGTCACCGCGCGCCCGCGCCAGAGGTCGGGGGCCGGTCCAACCACACGGGCCTCGACCTGGCAAAGGTGATCGATCAGGTGATCGCCAATGCGCGATCACGCCGTTGAATGACCCGCCTGGGGCGGCCAGGTTCGTCGCAGCCGCAGATCAGGCACGTCGCAGCCCATTAATGCGAGCGGCCATGAGGGAGGATAGGCGGAGACCCCTGAGAGGTGTCGGGTCCCCGCCCATACTGGTCGATCGCGGATCACGCCGAACCAAATCCGTAATGGCAACCTAAACCGCAGCTCGAGCTGCGCGCTATCACGAAATTGCTCACGCTCGCTTGCAAACGACCCAGCGAATCTGATCCAGCGTGAGGCATCTGTTCGGCGACTAACCAGCAACCTGTGTGAGCACTAATACGTCCACCGCCGCGTTCTCCATGTGAGCCTGACGATATTTCGCAGCTCCGCTCTGTCGGTCAACCAGGAGTATGTCTGGGCCGACGACAGCAATGACGCTGCCGGGCAGACCGATTGCTCGCTCCCCACACACGGTCGAGCGCTGCTTGGCAATGACGGTCGTCTTCTCTAGCCCGACATCAAATTCAAACAATCCGCCGCTGTACAGACAAGATCCCGGAATCAGCAACTGGAGGCCGTATCCATCGGTGGCGACCTCCATCAGGTGTTCGTTCTCGATGCCCGTGTCCATCATCTTGATCAGCCGACCGGACTCGTCCGTCTCGATCATCAGCGACGAGCCTGTGGTGAAGAAGATGGAAGAGCCGTCAGAGACGAAACCGCCATGCGATTGCACACAGGCGCGATTGGGATCCGGGCAAGCGTTTTTGAGCAACCCGGCGTCCGTGACGTCGATGACGTCGACGCCGGTGGTGTCTGGCCCGTGGTAGCTGAGCAGCAGGTGTCTTTCGGACGAGTCAAGGCCACCGCGATACACCAGCCAGTTGAAGCCGGCGCTTCGGCGCACGGTCTGGGACTCGGAGACTGTTGTCAAGCCTGGACCTAGTACGACTACCACCGCGTCTGACGGCGGACCCTTGTCCGGGCCGCGGTCTGGCCCCACCTCGCGATTCGCGAACACGTAGATCCGTCCACTTACTCTCCCCACGTCAAGTCCGCGATAAGCAAGGCCCCCCGGCAGGTGCCGGCGTTGCAGGACTCTTCCGCTCGCCCAATCGACCAGGGTGACGTCGCTATTGACTCCCCGAACCAGGACGACGACTTGCCTGGAGTCGTGGGCCGGGGCCAGCAGGTGCGCGGTGAAGAAAGATTGCATGCCTCCGCCTAGCTCCGCCTTCCACTTGTCGACATGAGATGCAATGGAAAACCGCTGTAATCGGTTGGACGCGCTCAGGACGGCGAGATCCGGCGCCGCCTCCATCTGCACATGCGGAGACTCGCGCCAGCGCGAGTTGGACGCTGGAGAGCAGCCACACAGAGTCGTGACAGATATCAGTGTCAGCGCCACCTGGGCGACAGGCCGCGGCACGCAGTGTCTTGGAAGACGTCTCCGGCATACGATCGTTGGTCGGGAGCCGGGCGCCATCTGGTCAAATACGCCGTTCGGGCCCTTTCGGTTCGCCACAAACTCTTGTCGGCCATAAGCTTCCAGTGCCGGGGGCCGCGTCCTTTCGGAGATCGAGCAATGGCGGCTCCGGCTCTCATAGCCGAGAGAGCCAACGGAGCAAGTCTCGCTGTTGCAATCGGGGCCCGGCCGCGGTGTACGTTTTTCAGCGAGCGAAGATCCAGCCACTGTTCACATGAAGCACCTCACCTGTGACGAAAGAAGCGCCTTCGGAGGCAAGATAGCTAACGGCCTCGGCGATGTCCTCCGGCCGGCCTGGCCGGCCCATAGGAGTCTGGTTGACCGTCCTCTG
>Ga0066710_100007975_pt1 | contig 10208 bp, 8 predicted proteins | sample GraSoiAngelo_159_FD_79666 | JGI IMG/M metagenome (GOLD analysis project Ga0066710, IMG submission 79666) | Grasslands soil microbial communities from the Angelo Coastal Reserve, California, USA - 14_1009_16_40cm | ecosystem: Environmental > Terrestrial > Soil > Grasslands | place: USA...
GACACGACTCTTCAGACGCGTAGAAGAGAGAAAGGCTCGGCCGGTCGCGCGCACGCCATCAATAATCGCCAGATTGAGCCGGTCCAGCGCTTCTTCCTCTGCTTCCGTCTGGCAGCGGAAGCCGGCCGGCACATAGCGGAAGCAGACGATGCTCAGTTGTCTGGAGCACAGGGTCTCAAACCGGCCATCGCGTTGGAGAAGCATTTCTGCAAGCTCGGCCAACCGGCAGCACCTCTGCACCAGCGCGCGAAACCAGCTCAGGCCCAGGACTTTCACGGAAAGCCAGATCTTGAGGGCCCGAAAGCGCCGCGTCAGGGCCAGGCCGCGGTCGGCGAAGTTGACCTCGTCGCTGTTGGGCTCGACGTCCTGCATGTAGTCCGGCCGAATGGCAAACGTCTGTTCCAGGCGCCGGCCCTCGCGCACCAGCACGCACCCGGCCTCGAACGGTTGTCCGAACCATTTGTGCGGATCGAGCGTGATCGAGTCGGCTGCTTCGATCCCTGCCAGTGCCGCCCTTTCCTCGGGGACCAGCACGGCCGGCCAGCCATAAGCGGCATCGACGTGCAGCCAGAGACGCTGTTCGCTGCACAGACCCGCCAATTCGCCAAGCGGATCGACTACCCCCGTGTTCGTGGCGCCGGCGTTGGCGACCACGGCCCAGGGATAGCGACCCTGGCGGCGATCTTTTTCCACCGCCTGGTGAAGCGCCTGGGGACTGAGGCGGAAGCCTTCGTCCGCGGGCACCGCGCGCAATTGTTCCGGCCGCAAGCCCATGATCTTGGCGGCGCGATCGACAGACCAATGCCGCTGTTCCGTGACATACAGGACCGCGCGGTCACGCTGGTCCTGGCTCAGGCGCTCTCGAGCAACGACCAGGGCGGTCAGATTCGCTTCCGATCCGCCGCTTGTGAGAATGCCGGCTGCCTCGGCCGGATAACCGAGAAACTCCTTGAACCAGTCGAGAACCACCAGCTCCACCTGTGTCGGTCCCGCGGCTTCCAGCCAGACGCCGGCAAAGAAGTTCGTGCCCGCGCACAGCAGATCGCCGAGCACCGAGACATAGTTCGGTGCGCTGGGGATAAACGCGAAGAAGCGCGGGTGATTGACGCGAAAGCCGAACGGCGCCACCTTCTGCGCAAATTCGGCCAGCACGTGGTGAAAGTCGGTGCCCTTTTCCGGTGCCGGTTCGCGCAGTAGCCGTTCCAGCTCCGCACGCGACGCAGTGCGGCCGATGGCCTGTTCGGGCAAGGAGGCCAGGTGCTGTGCCAACCAGGCGAGCGTGTGTTCGCCCAGCTCCTTCCAGGCGGCAGGGTCAGGATGCGCAAGCGGTGCGGCAAGCTCGCCGCGCAGCGAATCGAGATCTGTGCTCATTGCGGAATTTGCGCAGTTTGGAGTGCGGTGGCTCGACACCGCTTTGGATTGACGATTCTGACCGTATGCCAAATCCAAAGCGGTGTCGAGCCACCGCACTCCAAGGTGTTGCAAAGCGGTCTAATCCGTATGTGCCTGGCGATGGTGTTCGGCCACACTATCCGGCGCGATGTGCCAGCCGCAATCGTCGCACGTCTCGGCCTTGTCAAAACAGGGATCGCAGTAGAGCGGCCCGCCGTGGAAGAATTGCTCCAGCCGCGACTGGTCATCCGGGGCCAGGTCGCCCGGGTCGCGCGGCAGCGGCAACTGGTCGCCGCAGCCGGCACAATGGGTTTGACTGTTCTTCAGGATCAACGGGGCATAATGGTCGTGGACGCCGCGCGGCACCGTCCCCTTGCCGTTGCACAGTGGGCAGGCCATTCCCAGCTGAGCGGCGATCGCCTTGCGGATGAACGCGCTCTTGTTTGGGAGCTTGTTGAGAAACTCCGCCAGCTCCTCTTCGACCTTGAACGCTACAACGGCTGCCTTCGGAGACTTTCGCGCCATGAGCGGATCCTCGAATCAAGAAGTGATCACAATTCAGTTTAGAGCGGTTCCTGGATCCTCGCAAGCGATCCCCTCTCGCCTCTCGTCCCCACGCTCTGCGCGGAGCGCGGGAACGAGAATTACGTGGCGACACGCCTACTTCTTGAGTAGTACCAGGTCGATCTTGCGGAAGAAGACCTCGGCTCCCTCAGACTGGAACAGGATCTTGCCCTTGGTTACGCTGCATTTGCTGCCGGCGTTGACGGTCTTGCCGTTGAGGATATTGGTGATCTTGTCGCCGTCGCAGATGCACTCGATCGTGTTCCATTCGCCGACCGGCTTCTCCACATCCTGATTGCCGCGAAATCCTTTCCAGTCCTTCCAGTTCGGATCGCGGCCGTACCAGTTGAAGCGCCCCGAGTCGAGGGTGATGGCCTCCGCCCCGGGCTTGAAGTAGTACTGGTCCCCGCGTTTCTCGGCCTCGGCGGTCAGGCTCGGCTTGTCCTGCTTGGCCCCGACCAGGATGAGGTCGCCGGTTCCGCCCTCGATCATCTGGTATTCGACCGCGGGCATCCAATGGCCGCCGGCCGACCCGTCCTCGCCATGGGAGTGCACGAGGACACCGCTGTCGCGAGCCCGGTCCTCGCGCGGCGGCCAGGTCTTCTCGCCCCACTTGAACTCCACCACCAGGTGGTAGTTCTCATACTCCTGCTCCGTGATGAAGCCGCCGAAGACCTTGCCGGAGACGTGCACCATGCCGTCGTGGACGGTGAAAACTTTCTCCGGGTCGTTGTTCTTGCCATAGGGCTTCTCGCCCTTGGCAGGCGCCCCGAGCCAGGTGTAGAAATTCGTCAGGTCCTTGCCGTTGAAAAGGTGGATGACGCCCTGGCCGCCGTCAGCCGGTACAGCCGGCAGAGCGAGCACAAAGGCAGCACCCAGGAGCACAATCGGGACAATGATGCGGAGCTTGTTCATGGCTGAAGATTCCTCCGGGAAGATTGACGCCGGCCCGCCGGCACCTTACGCTGGGCCATCATCGGGTAAACGACATCTCCTTGCAAGGGTTTTCAACATGAAACGCATTGCATGCCTCGCCGCGCTGATCTGTGCCCTGGCAGCCTTAGCGGGCCGGGCCGATAACAACGATCCCACGCGCGTCCTGCAAGCCGGACAGCGCCCAGACGACAGCCGCCTCGGCAAGCCGAGAACATTGAACGACTACTTCCCGTTCACGCCGCCCGCCAGCAAGGAAGCGTGGGAAGCGCGGCGGCAGGACCTTCGGCAGCGCCTGCTCGTCTACCTGGGTCTCTGGCCCATGCCTCCCCGCCCGCCGCTGGAGCCGGTTATCCACGGCAAGATCGATCGCGACGAGTACACGATTGAGAAGGTCTTCTTTGCCAGCTACCCGGGCCATTACGTCAGCGGCAACCTGTATCGACCCAAGGGCAAATCGGGCAAGCTGCCCGGCGTCCTCTGCCCGCACGGCCACTGGCGCAACGGCCGGTTCTACGATACGCTCGAAGCCCATGGGGAGAAGGGAGTCGAGCAGGAGCTCAAGAGCGGCGCCGAAAAGACCCGCGAGGGCGCCCGCTTCCCGCTGCAGGCCCGCTGCGCTCAGCTGGCCCGCATGGGCTGCGTCGTCTTCCACTACGACATGGTCGGCATCGCCGACAGCCGGCAAATCGAGCATAGGGCCGGCTTCACCGACGCCGCGGCGGAGCTGCGCTTGCAGAGCTTCATGGGTCTGCAAACGTTCAACAGCATCCGCGCTCTCGATTTCTTGACGAGCTTGCCCGACGTGGACGCGAAACGCCTCGGCGTCACCGGCGCCAGCGGCGGCGGCACGCAGACGTTTCTCCTCTGCGCGATTGACGATCGCCCGGCCGTGGCGTTCCCGGCCGTGATGGTTTCGACCGCCATGCAAGGCGGCTGCGTTTGCGAGAATTGCTCCGGCCTGCGCCAGGACACCGGCAACGTGGAATTGGCCGGGCTCTTCGCTCCCAAGCCGCTCGGCATGAGCGGAGCCAACGATTGGACGAAGGAAATTGAGACGAAGGGACTGCCGCAGCTCAAGGAGCTCTACCGGCTGTACGGCGTAGAAGAGAACGTGCTAGCCAGGGCCTTCGTGCAGTTCGACCACAACTACAACCAGGTCAGCCGCGAGGTCATGTACAACTGGTTCAACAAGCACCTGCAACTCGGCCAGCCCGAGCCGGTTGTCGAAAAACCCTTTGTGCCGGTGCCGCCCAGGGAGCTCTCCGTCTACGGCGCCGAACATCCGCGCCCTACCGACGCCACTGGGTCCAAAGAACTCCGGGCGACGATGACTGCCCAGACCGACACCCAGATGGCCGCGCTCGTGCCCAAGGATGCCGATAGTCTGAAGGAATTCAAGCGCGTCGTCGGCACGGCTCTGCATGCGCTCGTCAACGACCGCCTGCCGGACAAGGACGAGATCAAGTCGACGGAGATCGGCGACAACGAGGAACGCGACGGCCTGCGCTGGCGGAAGTATCTCTTGGGCCGCAAAGGCAGTCACGAACAGGTGCCGGTCATCGGGTTGATGGGCGCCGATTTTGACGGCACGGTGGTGATCTGGGTGCACCCCTCCGGCAAGGCCAGCCTGTTTGAGAAAGGCAAGCTGGTTCCGGCAGCGCAGCGCATCGTGGACAAGAAAGCCGGGATCCTGGCCGTCGACGTGCTTCAGACCGGCGAATTGAGCAACGGCAAGCCTCCCGAGGTGGACAAGAAATACGCTGGCTTCACCTTCGCCTACAACCGCCCGCTCCTGGCCAACCGCGTACGCGACATTCTCACGGCCGTGGCCTTCGCCAGGTCGCATGAGCGGACGAAGACGGTCCATCTGCTCGGCATCGACCAGGCCGGCCCCTGGGTCTTGCTCGCCCGGCCCCTATGCGGCGATGCCGTCGAGCGCACCGCCGCGGACGGTGCTCACTTTCGCTTTGACAAGGTGCACGCCGTTGACGACGTCATGATGCTGCCAGGCGCTGTGAAGTACGGCGGCCTGCCGGCCTTCGTGGCCCTGACGGCGCCGGCTGAGTTATTCATTCACAATGCCGCCGACACCGGGATCGAAAAATGGCTCGATCCCGTGTATCAAGCCGCCGGTGCGGCCGATCGTGCGCAACGGCTCTCGGAAAAGGCGACAGAGGAAAAGGTGGTTGATTGGTTGTTGCGTTGAGGTTCGTGGACGCAACCTCTCGGCATCTTGTCCGCTTAACTGCCCTGAGAGCGATCCTCGAGGAATTAATCTGGCGGCAAGACGAGGACCACGGCTAATTTTGCATGCGCAAGAGGACAGGGGGATGGCCAGGCAAACATCGTCCGAGAGCCTCTGTGAATCATGCGCGCACAGGCGCGTCGTCATCACGCCTAGAAGATCGCGCTTCCTGCTCTGTCAACTTGCCCATAGCGATGCCGGTTATCCGAAATACCCACGGCAGCCTGTGATTTGCTGTACTGGATATATGCAGAAGCAGCAAGCAGAAGAGGATGATCGACTGGGAAGCCGGTAGCAATACCTCGGCCTCTCACCCCGGCCGCGCCGTACGGCATGGCCGAGGGAGAGGCACGCTTTGTTTTCGTGGCAACGTACGACAGCGAGGTGTTATGCGAGTTTGCGAACTGCTTCGGATGGCTCGTGCCCCATTGGTTAGATGGGGTTGACCATGACCCACAACATGTACGCCACGCGCTCCCGCAGTGCTCGCTCGTGGTTCACCCGTGTCCGCAGGTAGAGATTCCAGATGCAGTAGATGGCCGAAACGGCCAGCGTCGGGTAACTGAGAATTAACGGGTACATGGTTCAACTCGCCTTTCGCCCAGTTGGCGGGACAACATGCCGCGCAAGGCTTCACCGAGAAGCCCCGGGCCCCATCGTCCCGTCAAGGTGCACGCTAGAAATCCAGATCTTCTGTGCATCCCACCGTCCCCAATCCAAAAATAGTACCTGGGAGAGCCATGTCAAATTTGCCTGATATTCGGGACTAGCGCGAGAAATCGGCCCGCGAAAGATGGAAACGGCATTTCAGTCGATCCCCAGCACCAAGCACGACCGTGCGGACCTGCTCAGCTGCCGGCTGGAAATAACAGCGGAAAATGAGCCCCGATTCGGGGTCACGTTCATGCCTGGCCTTAATCCAGTTCGGGTGCCAGCAAACAACCTCATATTTCCCGGCCGGAATTTTCTTGATCTCGAAGTGGCCCTGGGGGTCGGTTCGCGTGTAATAAGGATGTTCGACCAGGAAAAGATAGGCGCGCATCCAGTAGTAACCTGCTCCGCTCGTCAGCTCGGTAATTCCGCATGCGGTCAGCGCCCGATCGAGCGGCTGGTCCGGGTCCGGAAAGGCCAGGCTGAAGAACGCGGCGCCGCGCGCCTGCAGCATGTGCAGAAAGCGATCCCGGGAGAGCATGCACACACGAGCGCCGCGGCGAGCGAACCCATAATGGGAGTCGGTGCCCCCCTGGAGCACGTGAAACTGGCAATCGCGCTGTTCAATCTGCACCGGCGGTTGATCCCACGGCTTGCTGCGCAAAGGATCCACATGGCGCAGAAACACCACAGCGCTGGACACGCCCTGCGTATTGGGATCGACGTGCGGCAGGTTGGGATTGGGCCGCGTCTGTTTGTGGTGCATCACTTCCCCGGCCAGGGGATTGGGAAGGACCTGAAAGTCTTCAACCTTGGGCAGATCGCCTTGCCAAAGAACCTGGCCGTCAATCGCGCCGCAGTCGGCGGCATGGAAACGACGGCCGACCTCGCTAACCGCAGGTTGCGCTGCCTGCGAGGGTTCTGGCTGTGCTTCGCTGCATCCCGCAGTGGCCAGCAGAACGAGAAGGAGACAGGCCGCAACGCCCCAGCCAAGCGAACTTCCCTGCATGCGCGACTCCATTCCGCCTGCGAAACTGGCATCGTCCTGCAGCAGCCGCTAGGATACGTTCGGTATCAACAGCAATAGCTTGAGGGGGTTGTCCTTCCATGGGTACCGTTTCCGGCAAGGGTTATCTCGTCCGTCGACTTCAGGATGCTCCCACTGTCCGGAGCGAATGCGGCCAGAGCACGCGGCCGCTCTCCTACCCGGAGACCGCCGTCTGCAACCTCCACGTGACCTTCATCAAGGACTCCACCAGGCACTATCACAAGCAGTGCACTGAGGTTTACTACATTTTGCAAGGCTGGGGCAAGATGGAATTGAACGACGACGTGGTCGAGGTCGAGCCGGGCACGGTCATCTACATCGAGCCGAATACTGCTCACCGCCTCTTCAGCGAAGAAGGTGTACAGACAATTGTCTTCGGCGTGCCGGCCTATCGACCCGACGATGAGTTTTACGTCAAACCGGCGAAATGACGTGGGGATGACAGGATTGGAATCCTATCCCACAGCTGACTTCTAGAACCACTCAGGCGTCACCAGCCAAAGTAAACTGCCCTGACCCTTAGCTGGGCGATCGTCGAAATGGATGCAGGCCACACCAGCCTTGGCCAGCTCAACGTGTGCCTTTTTGCTGCCGATGAGCCGGGCCGCAAACTCTCCCAGGTTAGGCTCGTGGCCCACGAGCGCGACAGCGTCCAGAGATAAATCTTTGAGGAAGCGGCGCAGCCTCTTACGTTTGCCGCCCGGGGCTAGCTCCTCGCAGGTTCGCAGTTCAAGCCCCGGTTCCGCCAGCGCCTGTGCGATCCCCTCGGCGGTCTGGCGGGCGCGCAGGAGCGGACTGGCCACTACCATTGGCACGCGAACACCGCGGCGGACCAGGCCATGCCCGACTGCCTTGCTCTGCTCCTGGCCCTTGGGCGTCAACGGACGCAACGCATCATCGAGGACACCGTTCTGCCCCACGGGCGCCGCGTCCGCATGCCGGATCAAGTAGAGTTCCATGGGTCCTTACCTTGTTGTCCCAATCGGCGTGCCGCCGTCCTCACAGTTCCTTCACGACAAGTTCTCTAGGCGAAGCGCGCCAATCTCCTCTATAATAACCTATCCGCTACTGCCCGGCCATTGTGCCGGGCATCTGTATTTTAAGAGAATGAATCGGCATGAAGCGTAGTGATATCCGCAATGTGGCCATTATCGCCCACGTCGATCACGGCAAGACGACGCTGGTCGATCAACTCATGCGCCAATCCGGCCTGTTCCGCGAAAGCGAGCTGCGCGGCGACTGCATCCTCGATTCCAATGACATCGAACGCCAACGCGGCATCACCATCCTGGCCAAGAACATCGCGCTGACGGTGGGCGGCATCAAGATCAACATCATCGACACGCCCGGCCACGCCGACTTCGGCGGTGAAGTCGAACGCGTCCTTAAGATGGCCGACGGCGCCCTGCTGCTGGTTGACGCGGCCGAGGGCCCTCTGCCGCAGACGCGCTTCGTGCTCCGCAAGGCGTTTGAATGCGGGTTGCGGCCGATCGTGGTCATCAACAAGATCGATCGGCCCGACGCCCGGCCCACCGAGGTGCTCAACGCCGTCTTCGATCTGTTTGTCGAGCTCGATGCCGACGATGCGACCCTTTACTTTCCGACCATCTACGCTTCCGGGCGTCAGGGTATCGCCACGACGGACCTGGCCATTCCGGCCACGGACATCCGGCCGCTGTTCGACGCCATCCTCCAGCACGTGCCGCCGCCCGAAGCCGACCTCGCGTCGCCGTTGCAAATGCTGGTGGTGACGCTCGACTACAGTGACTACGTCGGCCGTATCGCCATCGGCCGCGTCTTCGCCGGGAAGATCCGCAAGGGCCAACGGATCGCCCTGATCCACCGCGACGGCACGCGGATCGACAAATCGGTCACGCAGCTCTATGTCTTCGACCGTCTCGGACGTACCGAAACCGACGAGGTTGCCGCGGGAGACATCTGCGCCGTCGTCGGCCTGGACGACGTGGACATCGGCGACACGATTGCCGACTTCGACAACCCGGTCGCCCTGCCGCCGATCAACGTGGATGAACCGACGCTTGACATGCTCTTCCGCATCAACGATTCGCCGTTCGTTGGCCAGGCGGGAACGTACGTCACCAGCCGGCAATTGCGCGAGCGTCTGATGAAGGAGCTGGAATCGAATGTTGCCCTGCGCGTGCGGCCGAGCGAGGAACGCCGCGACGAATTCTTCGTCTCCGGGCGCGGCCTGCTGCACCTGTCGATCCTGCTGGAAAACATGCGCCGCGAGGGGTTCGAACTTTCGGTCGGCAAGCCGCGCGTCATCACCAAAGAGGTGAACGGCAAGGTGATGGAACCCATCGAGTACCTGGTCATCGACGCGCCGCCGTCGAGCGTCGGCGCCGTTATGGAAGCCGTCGGCAACCGGCGCGGCGAATGCCTCAAGATGGATACGCGCGGCGAGATGACGCACGTCGAATTCACGATCCCGGCCCGCGGCCTGATTGGCCTGCGCACGCGGCTCCTGAATGCCACCAGCGGCCAGGCGATCATGCACCACAACTTCTACGATTACCAGCCGGTGCGCGGCAACATTCCTGGCCGTGCCAACGGGGTCATGGTTTCCACGGAAGCGGGCCGCACGACCGCCTACGCTCTGGAAAACCTCCAGGAGCGCGGCGCCCTGTTCATCGGCCCGAGCGAGGCCGTCTATGAAGGGCAGATCGTCGGCGAGCACTGCCGCGACAATGACCTGCCGGTCAATGTCTGCCGCGAGAAGAAGCTCACCAACGTCCGCTCGGCCACGGCCGAGAAGACCATCCTGCTCAAGCCGCCGCGGCAGATGACGCTGGAGGTCGCTCTGGAGTACATTGAAGAGGATGAATTGGTGGAGGTGACGCCGGGGGCCATCCGCCTGAGGAAGATGCTTCTCAAGGAAGCCGACCGGCGAAAATATGCGCGGCAAGCGCAGTAGCCACGCGCGTGGACAATGTCCTTGAGCGACTCATGGTTGCCGCCAACCGTCTCCAGACAACTCAATTGAACGATGCAGCGGGCGAAGGCAAGACTCTCGACCCCTGGCAAATTGTTTGGGGGCAGCCCTATATCGACGCCGCCCAACTGGCCGTGGCCATCGAAAATGATCTAAGGCACACCCAAGCCCCTGACTTTCGGACGCGGCTTCTGGTGCGCGATGCTGCGAAAGCGATCAAGTCCTACTGGGGTCCAAAGAAATTTGCCCAGTGGTTGTCAGAATCGGCGCAAGGACAGAGAATTCGAGCGATCCTCGCCGAGGACCTCGGCAAGCCAGGCTTCCGTCATATCAAGAGCAGACTCGTGACCACGATCAGCAGAGACCAGCTTGAGCAGGTGTTTGACCTGCTCGGTCAGAGAGTGCAGTCGCGCGTGGAA
>Ga0066710_100007976_pt1 | contig 10208 bp, 5 predicted proteins | sample GraSoiAngelo_159_FD_79666 | JGI IMG/M metagenome (GOLD analysis project Ga0066710, IMG submission 79666) | Grasslands soil microbial communities from the Angelo Coastal Reserve, California, USA - 14_1009_16_40cm | ecosystem: Environmental > Terrestrial > Soil > Grasslands | place: USA...
GCGATGCCGAGGAACTTGTCTTCCTGAGGAGGCTTTCCCACAATTGTCCCGGCATAAATGGCATTGCGCCTTCGCGTCAGGCTCCGAATGTGAAAGACGGGAAACTCGGCCGCACTCGAGTAGTGGCCGAAGTGGTCGCCGAAAGGACCTTCCACTCGCCTCTCGCGGGCTGGCACTATCCCCTCGAGCACAAGTTCCGCATTGGCAGGCACCATCATGTCGATCGTTCTGGCGCGGACCATCGAAACACTCTTGCCGCGAAGGAAGCCGGCAAACGCGATTTCATCGAGGTCCTCCGGAAGCGGAAGAATAGAAGACATCATCAGGATGGGATCGGCACCGATCGCGACAGCCACCTCGAGATCTTTTCCTTCCTGCTCAGCCTCCCAATAATGTGCGCGTCCGCCTTTCATGCTTTGCCAGTGCATCCCGGTCTGGTCCTTGCGGAAGACCTGAAGACGGTAGAGACCGAGGTTGCGCCGCCTGGTACGCGGATGCTCAGTCAATACCATTCCAAAGGTAATGAACCTTCCGGCATCGCCCGGCCAGCACTTCAGGATCGGAAGACGCGCCAGATCCGGCGCTTCGACAACTTCCTGGCAAAGAGCGGTCCTGACATTGGAGGGGCGCATCGACAACGCTCGTTTGACAATGCCGCGCGAATCCCAAAGGGCTTTCAATGAAGGTGGGTTGACTCGCTGGACTGCAGCGAGCAGTTCCTGTCCGATCTCCGCCGGGTCACGGCCCAGCGCAGCGCGGACACGATCCATGGTTCCGAAAAGGTTCATGAGGAGAGGTATCGACGAGCCTTTCGGCCGCTCGAACAGCAATGCCGGTCCATGCTCCCGGATGACGCGCTGCGTGATTTCGGTCACTTCAAGCTCGGGATCCACTTCAACTCGGACGCGCTTGAGCTGGCCCTGCTGCTCCAGATATCGGACAAACTTCTGCAGATCGGCGAACGGCATAAGCGCCGACAATAGCACTACTGCGAAGCGTGGAGAAGGTCGTAGTAGCTGGGAGAGTAGCCTGTTTCGGACGGCTCGGCCACATCGGACATGGGACTTAGAACAGACAGAGACGAGAGGAATCCAGGACTCGCCTGGGGAACATTCCGTGAATATCGAGCGACCACGAATCGAATGAAGCTGCTCGAAGAATCCACCGGCAGAGCCGCGACGTTGCGGCAGTAGGTTCTCCATTGACTGATCGGCAAGATATACATTTCCACATTGGAAAGGTAGAACGCACTAACCGTGGCGTTGTGATCTTTCAAGTAACGGCCCAAAGTCCGAATCGCTTTTACACCGGCAAAGTCGCCAACGATAGGAACGATCGCGTTTTTCCGCTGCATCTCCTTCACGAAGCGGAAATTCTCCTCCCTCGCAAGATAGCTCCAATTCTGCCCGGCAGGGTCGGCGGCCGTCATCAATTCCCGATAAGTGGGACCTGGCGGAGCCGGGTCCACCGATGAATAACTGAGGCCTGGCCCAAGGGAAAAGAACACCCGGTACACGTGATCGATAATCTTTTCGTCGTCCACCGTCAGGCCAAATCCGTGGCGCTTCACCAGCCAACTCTTGATCTTCTGGAGATTTTCGTCGAAGAGCCGCTCATCGGACTCAACAGCACCGTACGATTGGAACAACGCTTCCGCCGTGGACCTGTCATCGAGATCGTCGGGGCGTTTGCGCGAAAACAGGAGCGAAACGAACTCGGCCCGATTCGCCGCCATTTCGAACAGAGCCTTGTACATCAGGAGTTCCAGCAGGTTCTGCCGCCGGATATCGATAATGAAAGCCATCTGCGGCCGAATTGCGGCGATGTACGTAAAGTTTTGCTCGGGACCGACGCCAATGTAGACACCGCCCGGTTTTGCGGACTTCTTCAATGCCGGAATGACATCCTGGTAGGTCCTTTCATTGGACAAGAAGTTTTCGTACTGAAAGTAACCGCTCGGTTCCGAGAATTCGGAAACCATTTTCCAGAACGCGTGATCACTGAGCTCGCCGGGAAGGGCGTCCGCGATTCCGAAAGACGTGGTTGCCGGCGGAAAATCAGGCACAGGCTGGGCGGCAGACACGGGCGACGGCGGATGAAGGGAGCCACGCGCGGTCCAGCTCCAAATCACCGCGCCCGCAGTCAGCACGAGAATGAATGTCGCTACCAGCCAGGCTCTGTGCTTCATGAGGACCACTATCTGGATTGTAGCGCAACTAACGCGGGCTAAAGCCCGCGACTACATTTCGGATCGACATCGCCCCATCCACAATCGCCCCCATCCACAATCGCCACTAATGTAGTCGCGGGCTTTAGCCCGCGTTTTTCATTTTGTATTTGACCCGACCTTTTGCTAGTGCTACAGCTATAGCACCTGCGGGCGCAATCGGGCGCACAAACGAATGCCCAAACCAAACCATTCCTCGTTGACGCGCCGTGAACGCCAGATCATGGACATTCTTTATCGCCGCGGCCGCGCGGCGGCTGGTGAAGTGATGGAAGATCTTGCGGGCGAACCCAGCTATTCCACGGTGCGCACTCAGCTCCGTGTACTCGAAGACAAAGGGCACGTGCGGCATGAGGAAGAAGGCCTCCGTTATGTCTACACGCCGATAGTTCCCCGTCATGCCGTGAGGCAGTCGGCGCTCAAGCATGTGGTCGATACCTTCTTCGAGGGTTCTACCCACAAGGTTGTGGCTGCGCTGCTCGGCGGCGAAGGCTCGCGGGTTTCGCAGGACGAGTTGGAGCGCATCGCGGAACTCGTCGAGAGAGCGCGGAAAGCAGGCCGCCGGTGACGCTGCTGTTCTCTCTGATTCTCGCGTTTGTCACGCCGCAGTCCGCGCCGGCCTCAATCGAGGGCATCGTTGTCAGGTCTGGAACAGGAGAACCGATCTCGGGAGCAACCGTGGAATTCGGCCCCGAAAACGGCGGGGATGTTCGAACTGTGACGACCGGCACGGATGGAAGATTCGCGTTTCAAAACGTGAAGCCCGGAAATTATCGCCTGGTGGCTTTGCGAGGCGACGGATTTCTCGCCACCGCGTACGGCCAACGCATACCGAATGGTAACGCCCGGCCTGTGACGTTGGAAGCCGGTCAGAACTTTACCGGCGTGCGGCTCACGATGACGCCCACAGGCTCGATTTCCGGACGAGTGCTCGATCGTGACGGCGAACCGATGGGTCGAGTTCAGGTTCAGGCGCTGAGGTCTTCATACGTTTTCGGAATGCAAGGGCCGATGATAGTGCAGTCAACGATAACGAACGACCTGGGCGAGTATCGGATGTTCTGGTTGCCTCCTGGTCAGTATTACATCACTGCGGTCCCGCAAAATACGCAGCGCAGAACTGCTACAGTGCTCCGAACGCCCCTTGACGCTGACACGGTCTACGCGATGACTTCGCCACCCGTCATCACTCGCCGTACTCTGCCGGATGGCGAGGTTCAAGAGGAAGTAGCAGTGCCGGTCTACTTTCCGGGCGCGACAGATTTCGGGGCTGCATCGCGAATCGAGCTGGATCCCGGCGACAACATCAGCAGCATCAACATGACCGTCGCCGCTTCCATCCGCGCCCGGCACGTTCGTGGTCGAGTCGTCAGCGGTGCGAACGCACAGCCGGTCGCCGACGCAACGGTCATGCTCACGCCGGTGCGCAGTGGAAATCCGAATATTACCATTCCTGGTGCGGTCGCGAATCCGGATGGGTCATTCGATGTTGCGGGAGTTCTGCCCGGTTCCTATGACCTCGTTGCCTCCGGACGCGACGTATTCGAGCCGGACAGCCTCATGGGTGTCGTGCGCGTTGAAGTTGCCGCGAACGACGTTGAAAACATCGCGGTCGTAGCGACGCCCGGATTGGATATCCCGGGCAAGGTTGCGATTGAAGGGCCACCACCAAAGGAAGGCGGCCTTCAACTTGTTCTCAGGCGGGAGCCGACCTTTCTGCCCATACCAAGCCAGTCTGCCGGCGCCCCGACCACGAACCTGTTGAGCGTAACCAGTTTCGTGCTGCGAGGAGTGAAGGCAGGCGATCACCAGGTAACGGTGGCCGGAATGGGCAGCCGTTCCTCCAAAAACGCGTACGTGAAATCCATACGCCTGGGAAACACAGACCTCCTGAACGACGGCCTTCACGTTTATGGCCCACCTGCAGCCCCCATCGAAGTTGTCCTGAGTACGAATACGGCATCTTTGAATGTCCAGGTCGTGAACGAAAAGCAGGAAAGCGTCCCGAATGCCTACGTGGCTCTGATCCCGAATGCGCCGAATCGGCGCCGCACGGATCTATACAAGGCCGAACCGGCCGATGGTTCGGGGCGAGTCCGCCTCGAAGGCATTGCGCCAGGTGACTACATGCTGTTTGCCTGGGAGGACGTGGAGATCGGGGCATGGAATGATCCCGAGTTTGTTCGCAATTATGAGAACCGCGGAAAACCGGTTCAGTTACATGAAGGAAGTCAGGACAGCAGCCAGATAACTGTTATTTCGATATCGCGGTAACGTGTGGAGCGCGGGCTAAAGCCCGCGACTACATTTTGGGACAAACATGATTTCCTGGTTCCCGATGTAGTCGCGGGCTTTAGCCCGCGTTCATCCAAGTTTTTATGAGCATCCTCGGCATCACTGTTCTGATTCTGTTTATGCAAGCCCCTGAGGCGGCAATTGAAGGCGTTGTCGTTAGGGCAGGAACGAGCGAGCCGCTGTCGAAAGCAACTGTAGAACTGCGCAGAGCCGAAGGTAACGGCACACACTCATACGTCACCACAACAGGAAGCGACGGAAGATTCTTCCTGCGGAACGTTCAGCCTGGGCAGTATCGCCTGGTAGCGACGCGCGATGCATACGTCCGTGCCGAGTACGGCCAGCGTGGACCGAACGCTGCCGGTTCGCCGATCACAGTAACGGCCGGCCAGCAGATGAGAAACGTACAGATGGCCATGACGCCAACCGGGACGATCTACGGCCGCGTATACGATCGCGCAGGACGGCCGGCAGTTAACGCCACTGTCCAGGCGCTGCGCTCTTCCTACCAGGGAGGACGGCGTGTGCCAAAGCTCGTTCAATCGACGCTGACAAACGACCTGGGCGAGTACCGCTTGTTCTGGTTAGCGCCTGGCTTTTACTACATCAACGCAACGCCGTCCACCGCAGGTTCAAACGACCAGGTACCACAACCGATTACGAACCCGGACGCTCCTCCAGACGATTTGGGCGGATTTGTGGGTGGAGTCATGTTCGGATCCCGGACTGGCGTGTTGAGGCCACATGAAGCGGCACGGTCGCCGCAAGACCAGTATGTCCCGACTTACTTCCCGGGCACGACAGATGAGAACACAGCTTCAACTATCGATCTTCGTGCCAGAGCCAGCATCGGCGGTATCGATATCACGGTCGCTCCGGTTCAGGCGCATCGAGTGCGCGGTGTCATCGTCAACAGCGTCACGGGACGGCCCCAATATGCCGAGTTGATGCGGTTGGGGAGTTTGAATTCTTCCAACCGGCCCAGCTTTGAGCCCGTCGATCCGGACAATGGGACCTTCAATATCTTTAGAATTGTGCCCGGACGCTATTTGCTTGTGGCGACCGTAGGCAAGCTCACAGGACGCGCTTCCATTGAGGTCGCCGATCAGGATCTGGAAAATGTCGTGATTGTGGCCATTCCCGGGTTTGGCATTCCCGGGCGAATCGTCATCGAAGGCCGTCCCGTAACAGATTCCGTGGTGGCGAGTTTACAAGTCAATCTGCGGACGGATTTTCCGATTCCGGATACGGTCGAGCCCAAAGGTGTCCCTTCTGTTGACGGCTCCTTCTCGCTCGAGAATGTTTTGCTGGATACCTATCGAATCGACGTCACGTTTCCGCCGACCCTCCAGAACGCGTACCTGAAGTCTGTTCGGCTGGGTATCACGGAAGTCCTGAATGCGGGACTCAAGATCGAACGGCAACCGGAGGGGCAACTCGAAATCGTCATTGGAACAAATCCGGGTGCGCTCGAAGGGAAAATTGTAAACGCACAGCAGGAAGCGGCTATCAATGTAACGGTCACACTGGTTCCTGATGCCGCCCGGCGCCATCGGGCGGAGTTGTACAAGACCGTGCAGACCGACGCCTCAGGCCGCTTTCAGCTTCAGGGAATCCCGCCCGGCGATTACAAGGTTTACGCCTGGGAAAACGTCGAGGAGGGCGCCTGGCAGGATCCCAATTTCATGCGCCTCTATGAAGACCGTGGAAAGCCGGTCCGCATCAACGAAGGAGGCAGGGAAAATCTTGAGGCAACCGTTATTCCGGCGCGATGACCCGGGCTGCGAAAAGATATCAGACTGCCCGGTCACTTCGCCTTGAGCCGCTCGCCATCCGCCGTGATTCTAAGTTTGAATTTATCCTTACGAGTGTTGAGCGTAAATCCGATCACCACTACGCGCCAGGTTCCGGCAACGGGTTTTCCGATCACCACGCGCTCGGGACTGGAAAGTGTAGAGCCCTGGAAGTTGCAGGCTCCGTCGGGAGAGCACACGAGCATGTGCAAATCGTTGGTTGGACAGGCGCTCGAGTCGTTATTCCAGAACAGTTCGAAGGTCGCGTTGGTCTTACCTGCCTGCATGTTGACACGAAATTCGACATGTTGCTGGGCCGAGATCCTGCTTTCGGCGGACTCCGGCAGCAGCGCCTTGAGACTTCGTTCGACGACGAGGTCGGCGGACATACGGCCTGCGTTCGTCCAATCGCCTTGTATGCCGATACGAACCAGGCCGGTCTGAGGTTCGTCGATTACAAAGTCTGTATTAGCGCGGACAAAATCGTCACCTCGAGGGCTGAAAAAAGAGGTGGGCGCGTCCGCGACTCTCACAAAGAGATCGTCGCCGAAGAGCTGGTTCTGCTTTTCGGGTGGAAGCTGCGGTGTAATGTTGCGGAGATGCACAACCAGGCGATTCACTTGATCCGTAGTTTCGACGAAGAAGTGAGCCACCTCGCCTGGTCGCAGGTTCTGCACTCGTGTCGAGAAGACACCACCATTGAATTTGACGGGTTTGAAACCCAACTCCCGGATGTTATCGATAACGCTGCCCGAGGGATCGTTATTGGACTCATCGCTGTTGGAAATCTCATCGCTGGCACGCCCGCTTCTGAGTCGTTTCAGGGCTGCAACTGCATCCAGGTAGCCGTTTCCCTGATCGATGTGGCCAGATCCATCTCCAATCAAAGAATCGTTCGCGCTCTCGGCTAGAGCATTTCGCACTTCAGTTGCTGTGGCCGATCCGGCGCGCACTGCTCCGAAAAGAAGTGCCGCAACGCCGGAGGCCGTTGGAGTGGCAAAAGAGGTTCCCTCAACCAAAGTGATACTGCCATCCGCAGCCTGCGTGTAGTTGCCGACACCGTTTGTAAGGAGATCGGGATCGATGCGGCCATCAGCCGTCGGGCCCCGTGCGCTGAACCAGGCAGTCTGCTGATGGTTGCTCGGACGAAACAGATCGCCAATTCCGACGCCGTCTTCCACATCGACCAGGACTCTTTCGTTCAACACCGTATTGGCGGCGCCAACCGTGAGCGCACCACGGCCCGTTCCGGGCGAATTCACGGTCATTGCATCGAAACCTTCGTTGCCGGCGGCAATGACGGGCGTGATACCAACTTTAAGCATGCGTTCGGTCAGCTCGTCCTCGAGTTCCTCGCCTGCAAAAAGAGTCGGACCACCCAGGCTCATGTTGACGACCTGTAAGTTCAGTGAATTGAACTTGCAAGGCGTGTCTTCAGTGCCGCAAGGCATATTGACCGGCACCGATGGACGTCCACGATCGAAATTCCGCCGCAGCGTGATCAGCCGGTCCATCGCGGCAATAATTCTGGATTTTGGCGCGCCGGTCACCCTGGAATCGAAAACCTTGACGGCGTAAAGCTGCGCCTGGGGCGCCGCCCCGATCATGGGCACTACGGATTGGCTGGAGGTACACGCCGGAAATCGCCGGTTCGGACAACGAATCACGCTGCCGGGGTCATGAATCAAGAGGGACCGAACGAGGTTCGAATCGTTGCCGAAGATGAAGCCTGCATGGGCCGCTATCAGCGAACCAACCTGGGTTCCATGTGGATCGTTGTGTGTGCTGGTTGCCGAGGCGACCGGGTCATCCGGCACGAAAGTCTCCCCGCCGATGACGGAACCCGCCAGTGAAGCCACTTGCGGCGAGTTGGCGGTGCCCGAATCGATGATGGCTACGACCACGCCCTTTCCCCGATTTCCATCCGCATGCAACTCGGCCGCTCTGGTGAAAGGATTATTGAAAGTGGTATTTGTCCCGGATGTTCCGGAGGTGCCCGAAGCCGCACCAATTTGCGCCATATCATCGCCGTTCAGGACCATTGCTCCCTGCGGAGTCAACTTCAGGAGCGTGACGCCTTTTTTCGGCTGGCGGCCCGGGATGTTGATGGGTTCGGGCGCGCGCATCGAAACATCTTTGTACAAGGCAGAGGCGCCGACGAGTGCGGAGAGAGACAGCAGCTTGTCTTCCGGCAGGCTGGCGGCTACGGCATCGACGTTCTCGTATTCGTACGTGATATCGCCACCCAGACCGCGAATTGCGTTTTCGACCCGGTCGTAAGGCTTGGCGACGCGAACGATGATTCCTTTTTTTCTGCTGTTTTGTGATTGCTGCGCGAAAGCCAGCGTGCAAGCGGCATAGACGAGGGCAAGGATGACGAGTATGCAAGCCCAACGAAACCCGCGTTTCATAGGATCTCCTTTAGGGAACCGGGACTATAGGTTCGGGACGGCGAACGTAAATCGTGCTCCCGGAACCTTATCATTTTTCCGCTTTACTCCAAAAAGCCCCGTCGATACAGTCGAACGAGATCCCAGCCATGAGCGGCTGCGAATGCTAGCCCGACAGGGCGCAGCCAGCAATAGAACGACGCGGGACAAGGGATGACAGCAATGCGCGGCTTTACTCTCCTGGAGACTTTAACTTCCTTGATCATCGTCGCAGTCATGGCGGCGGTGCTCGCCCCGTTAGCGGCATCCCTGATGGACGCGAATCGGGCCGGGCAGACGTATGACGAACTGGCCAAAATACACACTGCAATCGTTGGCGATCCCAGGAAAGGTACATACGGGTACATCGGAGACGTAGGAAAGTTTCCAGACAGCCTTCTCGACCTTGTCGAAAAACCGGCCAGTAATCCGCCGGGCTGGAACGGTCCATACCTGGCGGATGCGCGCGTGGAAGCCGGGATTCTGTATGACGTGTATGGCTCCCCCATCGAGTGCTACTACTTCAGGGATAATGCAAACTCAGTCGCAGATCAGTTTGTTCTCATCAGCCGCGGCGCGGACCGCAGTTCCACCAATACGTCGGCAACTCCCCACCAATGTGCGACGTATGCCGGCGCTCCCCTGCCTTCTGCCGCCGGCTACGTGTCCAGCGCGCTGAACCTCGATAATGTCGTTTACCCGCGATTCACGGACAACGCAGCACTCTTGAGCTACCAGCACCTCGGAACGCTGGCGGTCAACATCATGAACTTCGACCAGAATGCCCTGGTGAGCGCGCTGGTTCCGGGATGTCCGCATCTCTATAACATCACGGTGACGTCCGTGCCTCGGGGATCGAATGACACGTTTACGATGCCGTTCAATCAGGGTGGGGATTCGGTGGACCTTCCCGAGGGACTTTATAACGTGCGGGTCACTTCGCAAACAGCCCTGGGTTCGTTGTGGGAAGAACAAGTCGCCATTACGGCAGGAACGACTACTTCTCGACAGGTAAATATTTTTACCGGGGTCAACAGCAGCCAGACCCCGAACGAGACGTTCCGCCCGATCAACAGCATGGGAGGCGGAATCACGATCGCTGTCAGTGAGTTCACCACTGCTATCGGGACAGTGGCCGATGGCGCCCAGGCGCCGGCTTCCGGCAACTGGTTGACGCTGACTCCGTGTTCGCAGGTCTTTGTAAGGAACAATGCCACCAACGTGGTGCTGGACGCATTCATCTACCCCTACCTGGTGCCGACGAACACACAGTATCTCAAAAGAATCAACACGGCCGGTGTGTTTCCCCTGGTTATCGTCAATCGCAACGTCAGCAATCTTGCCAACAGGAAACAGGTGCTGGTTTACGATCAGGGAATTTTCATTGGAGTCGTCAGCGACAAAGGCAGCAAGAAATCGAAAACCATCTTGAACGTCAAGTCGGGCGATACGATCACCGTATAC
>Ga0066710_100007977_pt1 | contig 10207 bp, 10 predicted proteins | sample GraSoiAngelo_159_FD_79666 | JGI IMG/M metagenome (GOLD analysis project Ga0066710, IMG submission 79666) | Grasslands soil microbial communities from the Angelo Coastal Reserve, California, USA - 14_1009_16_40cm | ecosystem: Environmental > Terrestrial > Soil > Grasslands | place: USA...
CCCCGCGCACCCGGAGCACGCGGCGATGGCGGAGTGGATCGGCAAGCGCTTCGACCCACACGAGTTCGACCCGGACCGCGCCACAACCCTCCTACGCCGCCTCGCCTGACGCTCCCGCCGCCGGCCCCCGGACCCCCGCCGATCTTGGAGTTGTGTCGGGGACATAACGGACGTCGCTCCGCGAGTCGGGCACCACAAGTCCAAGATCGGCGGGAGAGGGGGGCGGCGGGGATGGGAGCGGTGCGGCCGGGACATCGCGGCGCAATCGGCTGGAAACCTGATCAGGGCATGCTGTCCACCACGGGACGCCGGCGATCAGGAGGTTTCACATGCTGCTGCGGCTGCGGGTACGGCTGCCCGACCGGCCCGGCTCGCTGGGCCAGGTGGCCCGCACGCTGGGCGTGACCGGCGCCGACATCGTGCAGATGGTGGTGCTGGAACGGGTCGGCGGCCGGGCGGTCGACGACTTCACCGTCATCTGGCCGGCCGCGGCACCGGTGGACCGGATCCTCGCCGGGCTCGGCGCGATCCCCGGGGTCGGCGTCGAGGGATTGTGGCGGTCGGTCGGGGCGCCCGCCGTCGGTGGCGCCGACGCCGAGCTGGTCGGCCAGGTCGCGGCCAACCCGGCGGACGGGATCGCCACGCTGGCCGACGCGGTACCCGGGCTGCTGTCCGCGGACTGGGCGGCGGTGCTGGCGGTACCGGTCGACTGGGCGTGCGCCGACGACACCACGCCCAGCGTCGTCTACGCCAGCTGGCGGGCGCCGCAGCAGCCGCGGGTACCCGACGTCACGCCGCTTCGGCCGCGCGCCTTCGACGGCGCCGAGGGGGAGCGGTACGCAGCCGCGCCGTTCGGCCGGGCCGGCCTGGTACTGCTCGCCGCGCGCGGGGAGAGCAGCACGGAGACCAGCACCGAGGCCGGCCTGCCGGCACCGGCGTTCCACGTGACCGAGGTCGACCGCCTGGCACAGCTGGTCCGGGCGAGCGCGCTGGTCCTGGGTACCCGCCTGGACGCGCCGCCCGCCCGGTCGTCGGCCTGGCCGGTCAACAGCGCCCGGTTCGCCGCGGTCGAGCCCTGAGCCGGGCGGGCCGCCGTGGCGCTCTGGCGGATCCGGGCCACCGTCGACGACCGGCCGGGCTTCCTCGCGGTACTGGCCGCGAGCCTGGCCCTGCGTAAGGTCAACATCCTGTCGGTACAGGTGCATGCGACCGCAGCCGGTGCCGTGGACGACTTCCTGGTCGACGCGCCCGACGCGCTGTCCGAGGCCGACCTGCTGGCCGCGGTCGGCAAGGGCCGCGGGCGCGATCCGTGGGTACGGCCGGCCCACGCCGACGGTCTCGTCGACCCGCCCACGCTGCTGCTCAACCTCGCGACCGGGCTGGTCCGCGGCGGTACCGACCTCTGCGACGCGCTGACCCGGTTGTTCGGTGACGTGCTGGTGACCTGGCGGCCGGAGCCGGCGCCGGAGTCGCCCGGGTACGCGGCGCACGTGATCCAGCTGCCCCACCCCGCCGGGGGCACGCTGGAGGTACGCCGGCTGGAACCGCCGTTCACGCCGGCCGAGTGCGCTCGGGCGGCGGCGCTGGTCGAGCTGGCCCGCGCCGCCGCCGGTCTCACCCGCCGCTGAGCGTCAGGGTTGGAAGCGGTACCCCATGCCCGGCTCGGTGAGCAGGTACCGGGGCCGGGCCGGGTCGGGTTCCAGCTTGGCGCGCAGCTGGGCGAGGTACACCCGCAGGTAGTTGGTCTCCGACTCGTACCGCGGCCCCCACACCTCCTGCAGCAGCTGCCGGTGCGGTACCAGCCTGCCGGCGTTGCGGACCAGCACCTCCAGCACGTGCCACTCGGTCGGGGTGAGCCGGACGTCGCCGCCGTCGCGGGTCAGGCGCCGGGCGGCCAGGTCGACGGTGAACGAGTCGGTGTGCACCACCGGCTGCTCCGGTACCGGTACCCCGCGGCGCAGCGCCGCCCGTACCCGCGCCAGCAGCTCGTCCATCCCGAACGGCTTGGTCACGTAGTCGTCCGCCCCGGCGTCGAGCGCGCGTACCTTCGACTGCTCCAGGTGCCGTGCGGACAGGACGATCACCGGTACCGTCGACCAGCCCCGGATGCCCTGCACCACCTCGACGCCGTCCATGTCGGGCAGGCCGAGATCGACGATGACGAGATCGGGCGGCTGCCGGGCGGCCAGCGCCAGCGCGGTACCCCCGTCGGGGGCGAGCTGCACCTGGTACCCCCGGGCGGCCAGGTTGATCCGCAGCGCCCGCAGCAGCTGACGGTCGTCATCCACGACGAGAATCCGGCTCATGACCATCTGGTCGCTCCGCGGGGCGCCTTGGTGCGCCGTCTTCCGCGGGCGCTTCGCGCTTGGGTCCAGACGGCGCCGCGCCCCGCTGCGCTCATGACTCGGCCCGCGGCAGGGTGACCGTCATGGTCAGGCCGCCGCCCGGGGTGTCGGCCGGCGTGAGCCGGCCGCCCATCGCCTCGGTGAACCCGCGCGCGATGGCCAGGCCCAGCCCGAGCCCGCCGTCGGCGGTGCGGTCGTCCAGCCGCTGGAACGGCGCGAACATCCGGTCCCGGTCCGCGGCCGGCACCCCGTCGCCGTGGTCCACCACCCGCAGGTCCACAGTGGACGGTCCGGCGCTGGCGTCGACGGTGACCGAGTCCGACGCGCGCACCGCGTTGCTCACCAGGTTGGCCACCACCCGTTCCAGCAGCCCCGGATCGGCCTGCACGAGCGGCAGGTCGTCGCCGACCGCGATGCGCACCGGCGAGTGCGGCACCGCCCGGGACACCACCTCGTCCAGCGCGACCGGCCGGGCCTGCACGGACAGTACCCCCGCCTGCAGCCGGCTCATCGCGAGCAGGTTCTCCACCAGGTCGTCGAGCCGGTCCGCGGACTCCTCGACGGTGGCGAGCAGCTCGTCGCGGTCCTCGGGGGAGAACTGCACGTCCGGCGCGCGCAGGCTGGACGCGGCGGCCTTGATGCTCGCCAGCGGCGTGCGCAGGTCGTGGCCGACGGCGGCGAGGATCGCGGTGCGCAGCCGGTCGATCTCGGCCAGCTGCTCGGCGTCGGCCGCGCGCCGGGCCAGCCGCTGCGCCTCCAGCGTCCGGGCCGCGGCGGTGGCCAGCCGGCTCAGCAGCCGCCGGTCCTCGCCGAACAGCTCCGGTCCGTGCGCGACGAGGCGCAGCCCGTCGGCCGCGGCGACCGCCAGCGCCGGGTCGGCTGCGCCGGGGGTACCGACGACGGCCACGGTCTCGTCGCCCTCGACGAGTGCGACCGCGCGCATGGCGAAGGTGTCCCGGATGTGCCCGAGCAGCCGGGTCAGCGACTGGTCGGCGACCGGGGCGGCGGTGATCCGGGCGAGCAGCCGTGCCTCCAGCCCGCTGCGTACCGCGGCGGCCCGCTGCCGTGCCGCCAGGTCCACCGCCAGGCTGACGGTCACCGCGACCAGCACGTAGATCAGCAACGCGAGGACGTTCTCCCGGTTCTCCACGGTGAACGTGTGGTACGGCGGCACGAAGAACCAGTTGAGCAGCGCGTCGGACGCGAGCGCGGCGGCCAGCGCCGGCCAGACGCCGCCGATCACCGCGAGGACGACCACGGGTACCAGGTAGAGCAGCGCGGCCGTGGTCAGCGAGGCCGGCCCCCGGTTGCCGTTCAGCCCGACCGTGAGCGCGGTCAGGCCGGCAGCCCCGAGCGCCAGCGCGAGCCAGGTGCGCTTGCGGGTGCGGTGCGGGCGGGGCAGGCCGGCCATGCCTCAGTTATACGGCCCGGCCGCGGCCCACCGCCGCCGGTCCGGTTCGTCCGGATAGCTCGATATGAACCGGACAACTTGTGCGACGTGGTCTGGCGCGACCCGGTGACCGCGTGCCATCGTCCCGGTACCCCACGACCAGCTTCGGCGCGAGGAGCGGGCATGACCAGGATCCCCGGCTATCGCGACACTCCGATCCGACCCTGGCACCGCGACGACCCCGTCGACGTCGCCGAGGCCGAGGAGTTCCTGCGCCTCTACCACGGCGAACACCCCGAGGCCGGGCCGGTCGGCCCGCGGCTGCGCGAGGTACGTGCGGAGATCGCGGCCACCGGTACCTACGTGCACAGCGGTGCGGAGCTGACCTTCGGCGCCAAGATCGCCTGGCGCAACGCGAGCCGGTGCATCGGCCGGCTGTACTGGCACAGCCTGCTCGTCCTCGACCGGCGCAACGCCACCACCGCCGACCAGATCTTCCGCGATCTCGTCACGCACCTGCGGGTCGCCGGAGGGGGCGGGCCGTGGACGCTCGACGAGCAGCGCCACGGTATCCGGAGCGCGGGGCAGCGGGGCGCGGGACAGCTGCGCCCGGTGATCTCGGTGTTCGCGCCGGCCGAGCCGGGTCGCCGGTACGCCCGGGTGTGGAACGAGCAGCTCATCCGGTACGCCGGGTACCGGCACGGGCCGCACGAGGTGGTCGGCGACCCGCGGTACGTGGAGTTCACCGCGGCCATGCAGCGAATGGGCTGGCGCGGCAAGGGCGAGGCGTTCGACGTCCTGCCGCTGGCGATCGAGACGCCGCACGAGGGGGTACGGCTCTACGACCTGCCCGAGGACGCGGTACTGGAGGTGGCGCTGGAGCACCCGCAGTACCGCTGGTTCGCCGAGCTGGGGCTGCGCTGGCACGCGGTACCGGCGATCTCGAACATGCGGCTGTCCGTCGGTGGCGTGCAGTACCCGCTGGCGCCGTTCAACGGCTGGTACATGGGTACCGAGATCGGCGCGCGCAACCTGGCCGACCCGAACCGGTACGACCTGCTGCCGATCATCGCCGACGAGCTGGGCCTGGACACCTCGCGGGACAGCACGCTCTGGCGGGACCGGGCGCTGGTGGAGCTGAACCGGGCGGTGCTGTGGTCCTTCGAGCGGTACGGCGTGAAGATCACCGACCACCACACCGAGTCCCGCCGGTTCGTCGCGCACCTGGAGCGGGAGAAGCGGGCCGGCCGGCACACCCCGGCCGACTGGAGCTGGATCGTGCCGCCCATGTCCGGCGCCACCACGCCGGTGTTCCACCGCTTCTACCACGAGGCCGACCAGCGGCCGAACTTCTACCTCGACCCGGTCGCCGCGGACCTCGGCCGGTTCGGCCGGGCGGACGAGGCACCGCCGCGCATCACCCGGCCACGCACCGTGGTGCTGCGGCCACCGGTACCGCCGGACATCGACCTCCTGTTCGGCGAAGCCGTCGCCTGACCTGCTACGGTCCGGCGATGCGTGTCGGCGTCGTCGTACCGTGCCACCACGAGAAGCGCTGGGCCGGCCTCACCGTGGCGGTCGGCTCGGCCCTGGCCCAGCGGCCCGCCCCGGCCGAGGTCGTCGTCGTGGTCGACCACAACGAGCCGCTGTACCAGCGCGCCTGCCGCGAGCTGTCCGGCGTGACCGTGCTGCGCAACGGCTGCCCCGAGCGGGGCGTGTCGGGCAACCGCAACACCGGCGTGTTCCACCTCGACACCCCGGTCGTGGCGCTGCTCGACGACGACGGGTACGCGCATCCGGGCTGGCTCGCCGGGCTGACCGCGCCGCTGGCCGACCCGGCGGTGTGCGGTACCGGCGGCGCGATCCGGCCGGCGTGGCGGTCCGGCCGCCCCGGGTGGGTACCCGACGAGTTCCTCTGGGCCTGGGGCGGCTCGTACACCGGCCTGCCCACGACGACCGCCCCGGTGCGCAACGTGTGGGCGGGCAGCATGGCGGTGCGCCGCGACGTGTTCGCGAAGGTGGACGGGTTCCGGGTCGGCTTCGGCAAGGTCGGTGACCGGTCCCGCCCCGAGGACACCGACCTGTGCCTGCGGATGACCGAGGCGTCCGGCGGCCGGTGGATGTACGTGCCGGACGCGCTGATCGACCATCCGGTACCGGCTGACAAGGCGACGCTGCGGTACTTCCTGATCCGCTGCTACAACGAGGGCCGCGGCAAGGTGGCGCTGGCCCGCCTGCACCGCAACCCGACGAGCCTGCACTCGGAGCGGGCGTACCTGCGCCGCACGCTGCCGGCCGGCGTGGCCCGCGGGCTCGGCGAGGCGGTGCGCGGCCGGGGCGCCGGTGCCGCGCGGGCCGCCGCGATCCTGGTCGGCACCGCCGCCGCCGCATACGGCGGCCTCGTCGAGACGGCGGTGGTCCGGTGAGCGGAGCGGGGCGCACCAGAGCGCGCCGGGGCGCGAACAGGAGATACCGGTGACGCTCGTGCGCGACGTCGAGCTGACGGAACCCTTGCCGTTCCTCGGTTCCGCCGGTTCCGGCACCGACGCCTGGTTGCTCGTCCGGCTGTTCACCGAACCGCTCGGCCCGCTCACCGTCGACCTGCCGCCGGACGGACTGCCGGCCGCCGCGCTCGCCGCCGCCGTCGAGGAGCACTACGGGCGCGCGGTGCGCGAGCGGATCGCCCGCGCCGGCGGCGATCCGCGCCAGCCCCTCACCCACGGCGTGACGGTACCGGCAGAGCCGCCGTTCCTGTCCCGTCGCCGCGCGGTGCTGGAGTCGGCCCCGCCGATCACGGCCGTCGTCTGTACCCGCAACCGCCCGGCCCAGCTGACCGCCTGCCTCGACAGCCTGCTCGCCCAGGCGTACCCCAGGTTCCGGGTACTCGTCGTCGACAACGCACCGGACGACGACGCCACCGCCCGGGTGGTACGGGCAGCCGCCGAGCGCGGCCCGGTCGACTACCTCGCCGCACCGGTACCCGGACTGTCGAACGCGCGTAACGTCGCCGTGGCCGCGACGCCGGGCGAGATCCTCGCGTGGCTCGACGACGACACGGTCGCCGACCGGCACTGGCTGGCCGAGGTCGCCCGCGCGCTCGACGAGTACCCGATGGCCGACGTGGTCTGCGGCACCGTGGTCCCGGCCGAGCTGGAAACCCAGGCGCAGCTGTGGTTCGAGCGGTTCGGCGGGCACAGCAAGGGACGCGGGTTCACCCCGGCGGTGTTCACCAGGGACACGGTCAACCCGCTGTACCCGTTGCCCAACTTCGGCACCGGCGCCAACATGACGTTCCGGCCGAGGGTCGTCGAGCGGCTCGGCGGCTTCGATCCGGCGCTGGGTGCCGGTACCCCGGCGCTGGCGTCGGAGGACACGCACATGTTCATGCGGGTACTGCGCGCCGGCGGCACGATCGTGTACCAGCCCAGCGCGCTCGTCCGCCACCACCACCGGCGCGAGCTGGACGGGTTGCGCGCGCAGCTCGTCGGGTACGGCACCGGGCTCACCGCCGCGTACACCGCCCTGGTGCTGCGCCAGCCGACGGTGCTGTTCGGCCTGCTGCGCCTGGTACCCACGGCGCTCGGTGATCTCGTCCGGCCGGACAGCGTGCGCAACGAGACGCTGGGGCCGGACTTCCCGCCCGAGTTGATGTCGGCCAACCGGCGCGGCATGCTGCGCGGTCCACGTGCGTACCTCGCCGGCCGGCGGCGCGCGTCAACGGGTGCGGTGCAGCAGCAGGTCGCCGCCGTAGACGAGCGCGGCGACGGTGCCGCCGAGCAGGATCACCGCCCACAGCGCACTCGGTAGCAGCGTCAGCCGCTGCATCCGCGCGGTGTCGGCGGTCGGCCCGCGGTAGAGCCGCTGGCGCAGGTACACGAGCATGTCCTCGACCGGCACGATGAGCAGCAGCCACACCCAGACGTGGGTGAGCAGCAGCCGGTTGGGTTGCGGCACCTTCGTCGCGATCCAGAAGATGGCCGCGATCAGCGCCGGCACGATGAACCACCCGAACGGCCCGCGCACCACGACGAGCATCAGCAGCAGGAACCCGATGCTCGCCCACAGCACCGCGTCGTTCAGGCCGCGGATCAGCAGCGCGACGGCGAGCAGGCCGAACGTCGACGGTCCCAGGTATCCGGCCATCCCGATGAAGATGGCGAACAGCCAGGGCGGTTCACCGGCGTCGGTCCCGCCGCCCGCGTTGCGGTACAGCCGGATCGACCGGACCTTCTGGAACAGCACGGTCGCGACGAGCGCGTGCCCGCCCTCGTGCGCGACCGTCGCCACGAACTGCGTGACGACGTACAGCGGCACGGCGAGCAGCCAGGCCAGGAACGCCGCGGTCAGGGCCAGCCGGGCGCCGGTCATACGCGGACGTTATCGACCCACGCCACGGAATGCCATCGGCCCTCAGGCCAGCGTCCGGTGCAGGCCGCGCAGCGCGGCCCAGCGCACCGCCCGCCACGCCGGCTGCGCGGCCCGCTTCGCCGCGGGTACCAGCGGCGGGCCGCCGGTGCGGGTCAACGCGACGGTAGCGGCGCCGTCGTGGTCCGGCGTCACCTGCAACCGGGGTACCGCGAACCGCCCGGCCCCGGTCCGGTACAGCCGCCGGCCGACCTCGCACGCGTTGTCGTACCCGTACCGCGCGACCGCCGCCCGTACCCGCGCGCTGTGGTACCCGTGCGGGTACGCGAAGGACCGCGCCGGCCCGCCCAGCTCGTCCGCCAGTCGCTCGGTGCTCTCCCGGATCTCCTTGTCCAGCAAGGCTTCCGGCAGCACATCCAGCGGATGGTGCACCAGGCTGTGGTTGCCGATCTCGACACCGGCGCCGGCGACGTCGCGGATCTGGTCCCAGGACAGCAGCGGCCCCAGCGCCATCCGGGTGCCCACGTGTCCCGGGTTGACGTACAGCGTCGCCGTCGCACCGACCTCGCGCAGCACGTCGAGCCCTTCGAGGAAGTCCACGTACCCGTCGTCGAACGTCACCGCGACCGTCTGGGTTCCGTTGCGCCGCAACGCTTCCGTCAACCCGACGAGCGCGTACCCGGCAGCCGCGAGCGCGTCGAGCTGTTCGCGCAGCCGCCGCGGCGGTACCGCGAGACCACGCAGCCGTCCGTCCACTGTGGACACCGAGTGGTACATGAGGACGGGGAGCGGCACGCTACCCCTTCCGGTCCTGGGCGCGGGTGATGAGGTCGTGCAGCGGCTTGGTACCGGTCCGGTTGGCCTGCGCGCGGTCCATCCGCGCCTTCGCGGTCGCCACGGCACCCAGCGACACGCCCGGGTGACCGTTGGACAGCGCGGCGACGGTCGCCTCGTAGGCGTCGCGCGCCCGGCCGCCGGGCAGCCAGTGCGCGAACGGTTCGAGGAAGCGCTCGACGGCACCGGCGAACACCACGACGCCGGCGTAGGCCGAGGTCGGGCTACCGATCTTGAACGGGTCGGCATGGGTACCGTAGCGCTGCAGTACCCACGCCACGGCGCCGCCGAGCGCGACGAGCAGGAAGCCGGCGGCCACGGTACCGATGCCGGCGCCCTTGGACGCGACGGCCGCGGCCTGCGCGTTGGCCGCCCATGCGGGCAGCGCGGTGTTCAGCGAGGTCGGCGGCGCGTCGGCACCGCCCGGCGGCGACTGGATCGGCCCGGTGGCCGCTGCGACGTAGTCCGTGCGCCTCACCAGCGCCATCACTCACCTCCGGGATGCGGGCGCCGCACAGGCTACCCGGCCCCGGCGGGTCGCGGATCAGGTGATCGGGTACCGGCTGTACTCCGGGAAGTTGCCGAACAGCCGCTCGTCGCCGTCGCCCGTGGTGACCGCCTCGACGAGCAGGTCGCCGCCGACGAAAGCGCCCTTCCACGAGGCGCCCCGACCGCCGAACGGCTCCTCCCGGTCGCCCCGCGAGCGCGGCTTGTTGATGCCGACCTTGAACGCGTGCAACTGCTCGGCGAGCTTGCCGGCCAGCTCGGGATCGTCGCAGGCGAGGCTCGCGACGAGCGCGCCGTTGGAGGCGTTCATGGCGGCGAGTAGTTCCTCGACGGTGTCCACGACCACGATCGTGTCCACCGGCCCGAACGGCTCGGCGTGCATGAGCTGCGACCGGCCGGGCGGGGCGAGCAGCGCGGCCGGCGGGAGGTATGCCGAGGTGTCCTGCCCGTCGAGGAAACCGACCGCGTCGGCGAGGCTGCCGCGGTGCAGCGGGATCGCGCCGTGCCGTACCGACTCCTCGATCTTGCGCGTCAGCTCGGTGGCCTTGGCGGCGCTGATCAGCGGCCCGAAGTCCAGTTCCGGCAGGGGATCCGCGTCGTCGGCGACGGCGAGCGGGTGGCCGAACCGGATCGACTTGACCACCGGCAGGTACACGTCGAAGAACTTGTCGACCAGGTCACGCTGCACCACGAAGCGCGGGTACGCGGTGCACCGCTGCTTGCCGTACTCGAAGCCCTTGCGGATGTGCCCGGCCAGCAGGTCCCA
>Ga0066710_100007978_pt1 | contig 10207 bp, 7 predicted proteins | sample GraSoiAngelo_159_FD_79666 | JGI IMG/M metagenome (GOLD analysis project Ga0066710, IMG submission 79666) | Grasslands soil microbial communities from the Angelo Coastal Reserve, California, USA - 14_1009_16_40cm | ecosystem: Environmental > Terrestrial > Soil > Grasslands | place: USA...
AATTCGCTGAACCGTGGAATCTGCCGCCATGTCGAATACGTCCCGGCGCCCACCACCATGAACTTCTGCGATAACGCCGGAACCCTGGCCAGAAACAGCGCGGTCTCCGCCGCGTCGACCTCGTGGATCACCTGGGCCTGGAGCGCCTCGAAGCGGGCCGCGACCTCGCCGCGGCGCGCGAGCGCCTCGTCGATCGCGCCCCCGTTCTGGTTCATCAAGGGGAGATCGAGCGATAGGGCGAGCCCCCACTTGTCGGCGCCCTGGTCGTACTCGTAGGCGGGACCGATGTGGAGATCCGGATACTGTTTAGCGAGCTCGAGCCGCAGGTCCTGCTCCGCGGCCTCGTATTCCGCGAGCAGCGAGAGCACGTCGCTGCGCGAGAGCAGCGCTGCGCGGCGCGCACCGTTGCCGAGCGCCTGCGCGTCGGCGGGCGCTGCGTCGAGGTCGAAGGCGACGTCCACCGCGTCGAGCGCGGCGGCCGGCGTACCGACTGCCGCGGCGAGCGCCGCGCGCGCCTCCGCGCTGGTTCGCTCTGCAGACGCGAGATTCGCCGTCGCCTGTGCGAGGGCGAGGCGCTCGGGCGCGACGATCGCCTCGGCGATCGCACCCGCGATGCGCCGCTCCTCGATCAGCGAGAGCCGCTGCGCGCGGAGCTCCACTGTGCGCGCGAGCGACGCGCTGCGCTGCGCGGCCGCGCTGACGCCGACGACGCCCTCGTACACGTCGCCGCGCACGCGCCACACCGCGGTGTTCACCGACAGGTCCGCGGCGGCCGCGCGCCGCTCGGCGGCGGCCCGGCGCTTCGCGCGCTTGCCCGCCGTCTCGATCGGCCAGTCGAGCTGGACGGCGGCGAGCCAAGGCGAGACGCCGCTCTCCGGATTCGCGACGCGCTGCGGCAACACCGAGACGGTCGGATTGGGCCGCTGCGATTCCGCGCCCACGTGCGCGGCCGCGACCGCCGCACCCGCGCGCGCCACGCGCAGCTCCGGCGAGAAGTAGAGCGCGGCGAGCGTGAGGTCTTCCAGGTCCCACTGCGTCTTCGGCCACGGCTCGGGAGACCGGCCCGTCTGCTGGGCGAGGAAGTCCCGGAGCCCGACGTCCGCGAGCGACTGCGCGGTCAGGCGGGCCGCGGACTCCTCGGGAGACAGCGGCTGCGGCGGCACGTGCCGGCACCCCGCCGCCAGGGCGGCCGCGAGCGCGAGGTACAGGGCGCACGAGTGGGACATTTCGCCTTCGTATCGAGGGCGCGCTCCGGTGAGAAGGGGGCGCGCGCGTCCATGACCAAAACCTCATCAAGGACTAGCCCAGATCCCGCGCGGGAGAGCCCGGAGGCCCGCGCATCAACCCAAGGCAGGCGGAACGCGCGACGCGAGCCACAGCTCGAAGCGCGCGCCGCCGAGCGGCGACCGCGTCACGCGAAGCCGGCCCGCGTGCAGCTCCGCGATCGCGCGCGCGAGCGCGAGCCCGAGTCCGTGACCCTGCCGCTTCTCGCCGGTCAGGCGCGCGAAGCGATCGAACACGCGCTCGCGATCGGTCTCCGCGATGCCCGGGCCCGCGTCGTCGACGGTGATCGCGATGCCGCCGTCGCGCCGCGCGGCGCGGATCTCGACGCGGCTGCCCGGAGGCGCGTGGCTGAGCGCGTTGTCGAGCAGATTGGCGACGATGCGATCGAGCAGCACGCGATCGCCCTCCACCGCGAGGTCTTCGCACTCGGCCGCGAGCGCGACACCCGCCTCCTCGAACGAGGGCGCGTACGCCTCCACGTGTTGCTGGATCCAGGGCGCGAGCTCGATCTTTCGCGGACGCAGCGCGAGGCGGCGGTCGTCGATCTCGGCGAGCAGGAGCAGCGCCTGAACCATGCGCGACAGCTCCTCGGTGGTGCCGTGCACCGCCTCGAGCGCGGCGCGCAGATCGCCCTCGCCGCCTTTCAGCAGCGCCACCTCGCTCACGTTGCTGATCCGGTTGAGCGGCGTGCGCAGCTCGTGCGCCACGTCGCTGCTGAACGCGCGCAGCCGCGCGAAGCCCGCGTCGATCCGCTCGAGCAGGGCGTTCAGTGTCTCCGCGTGGCGGTCGATCGGGTCGCCCGTACCGCGCGAGGGCAAGCGCAGGCCGAGGCCGCCCGAGTCGGCATCGCCCAACACCGCGGTCGCGCGGCGCAGCGGCGCGAACGCGCGCACGGTCGCGACGAGCCCGATCAGGAGGACCGCCGCAGCGGCGATCACGGTCGCCACGACGACGCGGCGGCGGATCTCCGAGGTCTCCGACGCGAAGTGCCGCAGCGGCAGTGCCAGCTCGACGCGCAGGCCGGACGCCGCGTCGCGTTCGCCGACGATCCAGTGCGCGCGCTGGAGCAGCCAGATCGACCCGAGGTCGCGCTTCTCCCCCGCGTTGCGGCGCAGCGCCTGGATCTCGTTCTCGGGATCGGGCCAGACGCCCCGAGCGTCGAGCAGCTCCCCGTCGCGCGCACGCACGCGCACCGCCGCGTCGACATTCGGCAAGAGGCCGCGCACCTCCTCGACGTGAATCGCCGCGGGTCCGTGCTGGTCGACTTCGCGCACGACCACCTGGAGGACGAACTGGAACCAGCGATCGATCTCCTCGACCGACTCCTCCGCGGCGTAGGCGTACAGGAACAGCCCGGGGACGAACACTGCGATCAGCAGCGCTGCGCTGGTGATCCAGGCCGTCTGCACGTCGGAGCGCGCGAGCGAGCGCCGCACCCGCTCACTCGACCGCATAACCGCTGCCGCGCACGGTCCGGATCACGCGCTCGAGTCCGCGGTCCTCGAGCTTGCGGCGCAGCCGGTTCACGTGCACGTCGACCACGTTGGTGCCCGGATCGAATTCGTAGCCCCAGACCTCGCGCAAGAGCGCGCGCCGCGAGAGCGGCGCACCGCGCTCGCGCAGCAGTGCGGCGAGCAGTGAGAACTCGGTCGGCGTGAGATCGAGGCGCTCGCCGTGCACGGTCGTCGCCGTGCGGCGGATCAGGTCGAGTGCGAGCGCGTCGGAGCGCAGCTCGGTGGCATTCGCTCTCGGGCGGCGATCGAGCGCGCGCAGCCGCGCGGCGAGCTCGGCGAACGAGAACGGCTTCACGAGATAGTCGTCGGCGCCGCGGTCGAGACCCTCGACGCGGTCCGCCACGCTGCCGCGCGCGGTGAGCATCAGCACCTGGGTCGGGCGCTGCGCCGCGCGCAGCGCGGCGAGCACGTCGTATCCCGAGCCGTCCGGCACGGCCACGTCGAGCACCGCGACGTCGAACGCGCCCGAAGTGACGAGGCCGAGCGCGTCGCGCGCGCGCGCTGCGACGCACACCTGGTGGCCCTCGAGCGACAGCCCCTTCTCGAGCGCCGAGGCCGTCTCGAGATCGTCTTCGAGCAGCAAGATCCTCACGCGCAGCTCCTCACGCCGCGCGTGAGGGTACAACGCGCGCGTGGCGAGCGCGGACGGCGGCGAGCGCGGCGCAGGCATGACGATCGCGTCACCTACCCTTGTCGCTGCGCGAGTGCACGGCAATGTTCCGTCATGTCGAGCCTCGACGGCGAGATCGCCGCCTCTGCGCGCTCCACCGGCGGCGCGAAGGCCCGCGCGCTCGCGGACGCGCTGCTGGTCGGCGTGGCGGCGTGCTACTTCGCCGGCATAGCGGCGCGGCCACTCGTCGCGCCAGGCGAGTTCCGCTACGCCGAGGTCCCGCGCGAGATGCTCGCGTCGGGCGATTGGGTGGTACCGCGGCTCGACGGCTTGCTCTACTTCGAAAAGCCGCCGCTCGGCTACTGGCTCACGGCACTCTCGATCCGCGCGTTCGGCGCGAATCCGGGCGCGGTCCGGCTGCCGTTCGCGATCGCCACGCTGCTCACGGCCGCGATCGCCTTCGCGCTGGCGCAGCGGTTCGGCGGCGGCCGCGCCGCCGCGCGCGCCGCCGCGATCGGACTGCTCTGCTGCGCCGAGGTGGCGGTGATCGGAACCACTGCGGTGCTCGACCCGTTGTTCGCGCTCGGCATCACCGCCACGCTCGCCGCGCTGTTCGTCGCGGCAGAGCACCCGCCCGGGCCAGCCCGGGGGCGATGGCTCGCCGCGAGCGGTGCGGCGTGCGGCGCCGCGTTCCTGACCAAGGGCTTCCTCGCGTTCGCGATCCCGATCTCGGTCGCGGTGCCCTACTTCGTCTGGTCGCGGCGCAGCCGCGATCTGCTGCGGTTGCCGTGGATCCCGCTCGCGGTCGCACTCGCGATCGCGGCGCCGTGGAGCATCGCGATCGCGCGCGCGCAGCCGGACTTCTGGCGCCAGTTCATCGTGAACGAACACCTGCGGCGCTTCGCCGGGGATGCGCCGCAGCACGACGCGCCGTTCTGGTACTTCCTGCCCGTGTTCGCATTGGGTGCGCTGCCGTGGACCTCGCTCTTCGGGCCCGCGCTGCGCCGCCGCGCGGCGTTCGCGGCGTCGCCGCTCCTGCGCTTCTGCGCGTGCTGGCTGGTGAGCCCTGCGCTCTTGCTCTCCGCGTCGTCCGGAAAGCTCGCGACCTACGTGCTGCCGTGCTTCCCGCCGCTGTTCATCCTGCTCGCAGACGCGGCGCTGGCTCTGCCGCGCGCGCGCCTCGCGCGCCACCTCGCGTGGATCGCGGCCGGGCTCACCGCGCTCGCGCTATGCGCCGCGCTCGTGTTCGCCGCGCCGCTGCCGGTCTTCGCCGCCTGGTTCACTGCGGGCCGGCACGGCGAGCGCGCGCTCGCTGCGATCGGCGCGCTTGCGTGCGCCGGACTCGCCGCGGCTGCGCTTCGCGAGCGCGAGCCCGCGCTGCGCGCGGCCGCGATCGCCGCGGCGTTCTCGCTCGGCATCGTGGTCGGCTCGTTCGCGTTCCCGACCGGCGACGCCGCCAAGACGCCCGAGCACTGGCTCGCGCTGCGCGTCGGCGCGATTTCCGGCGACGCGATCGTGGTCGCCGATCGCAACCTGGTCCACGCGGTGTGCTGGCACCTGCGCCGCGACGACGTGCGCATGCTCTGGAGCGCAGGCGAGTTGCGCTATGGGCTGGAGCAGCCCGGCGACCGCGTGCGCTGGCTCGACTACGCCACGCTGGAGACGCTGATCCGCGATCCCGAGCGCACGCAGCCCGTGGTGGTGATCGGGCGCACCGACCGCTCGTTCCTCCCGGTCGGCACGACGCCCGATCGATCGGACACCGGCCTTGCCGCGTTCTTCGGCGAGTATGATCCTCCCGTGCGGGTCGGGGGTCGCAGATGAACGACGACAAGCTTCCGTTCTCGCGCCCGCTCCTGGGCGACGAGGAGATCGACGAGGTCGTGGCGGTGCTGCGCTCGGGCTGGCTCACGTCGGGCCCGCGCGTGCACCGCTTCGAGCGCGAGTTCGCGAGCTATGTCGGCAGCGAGCACGCGGCGGCGGTCTCGTCGTGTACCGCCGCGCTCCACCTCGCGCTCCTCGCGCACGGGATCGGGCCCGGCGACGAGGTCGTCACCACGCCGATCACCTGGCCCGCCACCGCGAACTGCGTCGAGCTGGTCGGCGCGCGGCCGGTGTTCGCCGACGTCGATCCCGGCACGCTCCAGCTGACGCCCGCGTCGGCCGAGGCCGCGCTCACGCCGCGCACGCGCGCGATCCTGCCGGTCCACTTCGCCGGCCAGGCGTGCGATCTCGACGGCTTCGCCGCGCTGGAGCGCCAGCACGGGCTCGTCGTGATCGAGGACGCGGCGCACGCGGCGGGCACCGAATACCGCGGCCGGCGGATCGGCGCGGGCGCGAACACCGCCTGCTTCAGCTTCCATCCCGCCAAGAACCTGACCACCGCCGAGGGCGGCATGGTGACCACGCCCGACGCGCAGATCGCCGAGCGCGTGCGGCGCCTGCGCTTCCACGGCATCGACCGCGACGCCGCTGCGCGCCACGCCGGGCGCGCGCCGGTCCGCTACGAGACCGTGGTGCCGGGGTTCAAGTACAACCTCACCGATCTCCAGGCGGCGATCGGGATCCACCAGCTCGCGCGGCTCGACGGCTTCATCGAGCAGCGCGCGAAGCTCGCCGCGCTCTACCGCGACGCCCTGCGCGGCTGCCCGGAGGCGACTCCGCTCGCGCTCGACGCCGCCACCACGCGCCACGCCTGGCACCTGTTCGTCGTGCAGCTCGATCTCGAGCGGCTGCGCTGCGACCGCGAGGAGTTCGCCGCGCGGCTCGACGCGCGCGGGATCGCCACGGGCCTGCACTTCACCGCGGTCCATCTGCACCGCTACTACCGCGAGCGCTATGGCTATGCGGCGGGCGATCTGCCGCACAGCGAGCGCGCCGACCTCTCCGTGCTCTCGCTGCCGCTGTTCCCGGGCATGGACGAGGCGGACGTGGCGCGCGTGTGTGGCGCGATCCGCGCGGTGGCGCGCGAGGTCGCGCGATGAACCCGGTCCGGAGCCTCGAGCTCGTGATTCCGGTCTACAACGAGGAGGCGACGCTCCCGCACCTGTTCGAGCGGCTCGACGAGGACCTCGCGGCGCTCGCGATCCCGTGGCGCGCGATCTTCGTCGACGACGGCAGCCGCGACGGCTCGTGGGCGCTGCTCGAAGCGGCCGCGCGGCGCGACCGGCGCTTCACCGCGATCCGGCTCGCGCGCAACTTCGGACAGCACGCGGCGGTGTTCGCGGGCTTCTCGCGCTGCTCGGCCGATGCGGTCGTGACGCTCGACGCCGACCTCCAGAACCCGCCCGGCGAGATCCCGCGCCTCGTCGCGGCGCTCGACGCGGGCGCCGACGTGGTGGGCGGCTGGCGCGAGGACCGCCACGACAGCCCGTTCCGGCGCCTCGCCTCGCGCGCGATGAACTGGCTGATCTCGAAGGCGACCGGCGTCGCGCTGCGCGACTACGGGTGCATGCTGCGCGCGTATCGGATCGAGGTCGTGCGCCTGATGCGCGACAGCGGCGAGATCTCGAGCTTCATCCCCGCGCTCGCGCATTGCTTCACCGATCGCGTGACCGAGATTCCCGTCGCGCACGCGGAGCGGCTCGCGGGCCAGTCGCGCTATTCGGTGCTCGGCCTGTTCTCGCTGCTGCTCGATCTGCTGACCGGCTTCTCGATGTTCTCGCTGCGCGCGTTGTCGGCGTTCGGGCTCGGGATGGCCGCGCTCGGCACGGCGCTCGGCATCCTGATCGTGATCCTGCGCCTCGCGCTCGGCAGCGACTGGGCGGCCGAGGGCGTGTTCACGCTGTTCGCGGTCTTGTTCGTATTCGTGGGCGCGCAGTTCGTCGCGCTCGGGATCCTCGGCGAGTATCTGGGCCGCGTCTACGACCAGGTGCGCCAGCGCCCGCGCTACGTCGTGCGCAGCGAGGTGCAATCGGTTCCGGAGGCTCCACCCGCGCGCGCCGCGGGTGCGCATTGACGACCGAGATCGCGCTCAAGGTCGACGTCTGCAACCACCGCGCGCTGCACGCGGGCCTGCCCGCGCTGCTGCGCACGCTCGACCGCGCGGGTGCGCGCGCCTCGATCTTCGTCGCGTTCGGGCCCGACAACTCGGGCAAGGCGATCCGCCGCATCTTCCGCCGCGGGTTCCTCTCCAAGATGCTGCGCACGCGCGCGCCGCGCATGTACGGCGTACGCACGCTGCTCTCCGGAACGCTCTTGCCGGCGCCGAACGTCGGCGAGAGCGCGGCCGAGCTCCTGCGCGCGGCGGAGGCCGCCGGCCATCCGGTGGGGCTGCACGGCTTCGACCACGTCGGCTGGCAGGACGGCGTCGCCGCGATGGACGAGGCCGCGCTGCGCGCGAGCTATGCGCGCGCGTGCGAGCTGTTCGCGCAGACGCTCGGGCGCGCGCCGCGCTTCTCCGGCGCGCCGGGCTGGCAGATCACCGCGGCGAGCCTGCGCGTGCAGGACGAGCTCGGGCTCGCGTTCGCGAGCGACTGCCGGCGCGGCGCGCCGTTCTACCCGGCGCTGGACGACGGGCGTGCGCGCACGCTGCAGATCCCCACCACGCTGCCGACCAGCGACGAGCTGCTCGCGTCGGGCGCCGCGCGCACGCGCGACCTCGCCGACTGGTACGGCGCCCATCTGGTCCCCGACCGGCTCAACGTGGTCGGCGTGCACGCGGAGGCCGAGGGGATCCACTTCGCCGAGTGGCTGCGCCGCTGGCTCGACGCGCTGCGCGCGAGCGGCGCCGTCTTCGTCTCGCTCGCCGACGTGGCCGAGCGCGAGCGCGACCGCGCCCCCGCGCGCCGCGTGCTCGCGCGCGAGCTGCCGGGCCGCGTCGGTCCGGTCGCCTGCCCCGAGCTGGCCGCATGATGCGCGCCGTCGTGTGTGCCTACGGCGAGATCGGCGCCGCGGGCCTCGAGACGCTGCTCGAGCTCGGCGTCGACGTGGCGCTCGTCGTCACGCACGAGGACGCGCCCGGCGAGCGGATCTGGTTCCGCTCGGTGCGCGACCTAGCGCGCGCGGCGCGCGTGCACACGATCGCGCCTCGGGACGTCAACGCGCCCGAGCCGCTCGCGATCGTCGCGGATACCGCACCCGGCTTCCTGTTCTCGTTCTACTTCCGCCAGATGATGAAGCGACCGCTGCTCGCGCTCGCGAAGCGCGGTGCGCTGAACCTGCACGGGTCGCTCTTGCCGCGCTACCGCGGCCGCGCGCCGGTGAACTGGGTCCTGATCGCGGGCGAGACCGAGACCGGGCTCACGCTGCACTACATGGACGAGAAGCCCGACCACGGCGACGTCGTGGCGCAGCGCGCGGTCGCGATCGATCGCGACGACAGCGCGCTCTCGCTGACGCGCAAGCTCGCCGTCGCAGCGCGCGAGCTGTTGCGCGACGCGATCCCGAAGCTCGCCGCGGGCACCGCGCCGCGGATCGCGCAGGACCACGCCCGCGCGAGCTATTTCCGCGGGCGCCGCCCCGAGGACGGCGCGATCGACTGGAGCGCGCCAGCCGAGCGCGTGCGCAACCTCGTTCGCGCCGTCACCGATCCGTGGCCCGGTGCGTTCACCTCGCTGCGCTCGCGCCGACTTCTGGTCTGGTGGGCCGAGACCGCGCCGCCGGGCGCGCCGCGGCGACCCGGTGAGATCTTCTTCGCCGCCGATGGTGCGCCGTGCGTCGCGGCCGGAGACGGCGCGCTCGCGCTCGCGCGCGTGGGCTGGGCGGGCGAGCCGGCCGAAGATGCGCGATCGTGGGCGCGCCGCGAGGCGATCCGCGCCGGCGAGCGCTGCGCGGACGCGCGCGCGATGAAGTTGCCGTCATGATGGCGGCTCGGCGGTCGACGGCGCGACGGGCGCTCGGAACCCTCTCTAACGCGCGAACGCCCGGGAGTCGGGCGCTCGCGAACGGGTGAACGTGAAGGTCCTGATCCTCGGCGTGAACGGCTTCATCGGGCACTCGCTCACCCGCGCGGTCCTCGCGGACACGGACTGGCACGTCTACGGCATGGACATCGGCGACGACCGGATCGCCGAGCACGTCGGCCACCCGCGCTTCCACTACATCGAAGGCGACATCGCGATCAATCGCGAGTGGATCGAGTACCACGTCAAGAAGTGCGACGTCGTGCTGCCGCTGGTGGCGATCGCGACGCCGCGCGACTACGTGCAGGACCCGCTGCGCGTATTCGAGCTCGACTTCGAGGAGAATCTGCGCATCGTGCGCTATGCGGTGAAGTACCGCACGCGCGTGGTGTTCCCGTCCACCTCCGAGATCTACGGCATGTGCGAAGACGAGGCGTTCAACGAAGAGACCTCGAACCTCGTGCTCGGCCCGATCTCCAAGCAACGCTGGATCTACGCGTGCTCGAAGCAGCTGCTCGACCGCGTGATCTGGGCCTACGGCAGCCAGCAGGGCCTGCGCTTCACGCTGTTCCGCCCGTTCAACTGGGTGGGCCCGAATCTCGACCACATCGAGACCGCGAAGGAGGGCAGCAGCCGCGTGGTGACCCAGTTTCTCGGCCACCTGATGCGCGGCGAGCCGGTGCGGCTCGTGGACGGCGGCGCCCAGCGCCGCTGCATCACCGACATCCGCGACGGCGTCGACGCGCTGATGCGGATCCTGCGCAACGAGGGCGGCCGAGCCGACGGGCGGATCATGAACATCGGCAATCCGCGCAACGACTGTTCGATCGCCGAGCTCGCCGAGCTCTTGATCGACATCCTGGCCAGCTTCGACCGCTGGCAGTCGATCCGGAAGACCGCGGTGATCGAGAAGGTGTCGTCCCAGGAGTACTACGGAGAGGGATATCAGGACATCT
>Ga0066710_100007979_pt1 | contig 10207 bp, 11 predicted proteins | sample GraSoiAngelo_159_FD_79666 | JGI IMG/M metagenome (GOLD analysis project Ga0066710, IMG submission 79666) | Grasslands soil microbial communities from the Angelo Coastal Reserve, California, USA - 14_1009_16_40cm | ecosystem: Environmental > Terrestrial > Soil > Grasslands | place: USA...
CGTCGACGCGGTCAGAGCGCTGGCGGCCGGCGCCCAATGATCGACATCAGACGTCGACGACGTCCACGATGCGGTCGGACCATCCGTCCGCGGTGATGCATGTCTGCAGCTGCGCTGTCACGCGCGGCGAGGCCGGCGGCGGGAAGCCGTCGGCGCGGCCCCAGTTCTCGATGCGCACGATCTGGTAGCGATGAATCGCGCCCGCAGCGTCGGCGTACGTCAGGCGATCACCGACGTGCATGCGCATGAGCGGCGCGAACACGCCAGGGTTGTGCCCGACGAAGTACAGGCGCCCCGGCACGCAGGTCCAGAGTGAGGCCTCGTTTGCAGGAATCGCCGAGATCCCGGAGCAGTCGCCGTACGTGCCCACGGTCGTGCGCAGCGCGCCGTCGTCGCTGCTGAGCAGATCGCGGGGCGCGGCCGGCGCCGCCACACGCATAGCGAGGCGGGCAGTCCCGATGGGCTGCAGCGCCACCAGCGGCTGCGAAGCCGCGTGACCTGGGCTCGGTCGCCCGCGCTCCTGCGCCACGCGTCCGGGCGCGCATCCCGCGGCGGTCGCGACGATCACGGCTGCGAGTGCGACGCGCAGCATGGGCGGCGCGCGATGGATGCGGGTGATTCCCAACCTGACGACCCCCTGTCCTGTTCCCCTTCGCGCAGTCTAGCCGCGCTCGGCAGCCCTCGTGTGGACCGCCGGGTCGATTCAGGCGCGGACGCGCAGGCCGCGAACCCCGTGCAGATTGAGCGTGGGCAGCCAGGTCGGATCCGTCTCGAGCAGCTCGAGTTGCGGCAGCCGCCGGGCGAGCGCCTCGAACGCGACCGCTCCCTCCAGGCGGGCCAGCGCGGCACCGATGCAGAAGTGGGGACCGGCACCGAAGCTCAGCGGCGACGGGTCCTGGCGCTGCACGTCGAGGCGGTCAGGCTGATCGAAGCGCGCTGGGTCGTGGTTACCGGAGCCGACCACGGCGACGACGGTCTCCCCCTCCGCAATCACATGCCCGTCGATGTCGATGTCCGTGATCGCGACCCGCGGTGTCGCCATCTGCACGGGACTGTCATAGCGGAGCAGTTCTTCGGTCGCATTGGCGGCGAGACCAGGATCGCCGACCAGAAGCTCCCATTGAGCAGGGTTGCGCAACAGAGCGAGTATGCCGTTGCCGAGCAGGTTCGTGGTCGTCTCAAAGCCTGCGGCGAGCAGCAGGACGGCATTGCTGATCAGCTCCTCCCGGCTGAGCTTTCCCTCGTCGTTCTCGGCGGCGATGAGCTTGGTGAGCAGGTCGTCACCCGGCGTGTGGCGGCGCTCGTCGACGAGGTCGCTGAAGTATGCGGCGAAGGCATCGGTGGCACGGTCCGCCGCGTCCTGGACCTCCTCCGACGGCATCGGTTCGAGGGTGCCGCTGGCCGCGGTGGTCCATTCGCGGAAGTTGCGGCGGTCCGAGACCGGGATTCCCAGCATGTCGCAGATCAGTGTGAGGGGCAGTGCAAGTGCGAACTGCTGCACGAAGTCGACATCGCCTCCGCCGGCGATCGCGTCGATGAGTCCATTGACAACCTGCTCAACCGCAGGACGCTGCTTCTCGATGTATCGCGCGCTGAACGACTGACCCACCAGCGACCGGATGCGGGGATGATCCGGAGGGTCGAGCCAGAGCATCCAGCGCGCCTGGTCATCGAGCCAGCGCCGGCCCAGCGACCCGAAGAGCATGGCGCGCCGCTCCCAGGAGTCCCCGTGGCGGCGGCGAAAGCCGGCATGGCGCACCACCTGGTGACACGTGGCATACGTCGCCGCGAACCAGATCTCCAGCGGCGTCCGGTAGACCTCGTGGGCGCGCAGCGCGCCGTACACGGAGTAGGGATTGGCGCGCGTTGCAGGATCCGCGATGAGCAGCTGGACGGCCTGGTCAGCCGCTTCGTCGAGCGTCGCCTTCACGTCAGCGCCACTTGATCGAACAACCCATCGAGGGCTTCTGCTGCGGGTCGACAGCACGACTCGTGAGCACCGCGTCGAGCGCGGCGCGGATGTCGTGTCCGTCGCCGGCGGTGCCGCTCCGCGGCCGTGAGTCATCGAGCTGTCCCCGGTACACGAGACGCAGATCGGCATCGAAGAGGTACGTGTCCGGCGTGCACATCGCCGAGTAGGCGCGGGCCACGTCCTGCGACTCGTCGTACAACAGCGGAAACGTGAAGCCCTCCTCAGCCGCCATCTCGGCCAGGCTCTCGGGTTTGTCGTCCGCGTATCTCGCGGCGTCGTTGCTCGAGATCGCGGCCATGCCGACGCGATCGCCGTAGTCCCGCCCAAGGCGAGCCAGCTCCATCTTGCAGTGCTGCATGTACGGGCAATGCCGCGACGCGAAGACCACGAGCAGCGGCCGTCCGCGGGCGATGGCGTCCCTGCTCAGCACGTCTCCGGACACGACGTCGGGAAGAGCGAAATCGGGCGCAGCCGTGCCCAGGGGGATCATCAGCGACAGCTCCGCCACGCTGCCGTTGTAGCACACCACCAGAAAAGCGCTGAGTGACGCGTTCGTCGTGCTCGATCGAGCCCGCACGGCAGGGTAACGAAAGCTGAAACGCCACCGCGGCTGCGAGTGCCGGATATACATTGGCCCGGATGGTCACGGGCGAGCACCCGCCGATACCCGGTGAGGCCGCGAAACTGCTGCCGCTGCTGGCGTTCGACTACTCACTCGACGCGATCGTCGCCATGAACGGCAGCGGTGTCGTGGTGGGATGGAATCCGGCTGCGGAGCGCCTCTTTGGCTGGTCGGAAGCCGAGACGCTGGGGCAGGCCGTCGCGGACCTCATCGTGCCCCCGCAATACCGGCAGGCGCATCGCGAGGGGCTGCAGCGGCTGAGCGAGACCGGCCAGGGCCCCGTGCTCGGCAACGTGCTCGACCACCTCACGGCTGTGGATCGCAACGGGCGTGAGTTCCCCATCGAGATCCGCATCTCCAAGGCGGGCGTGGCGGGAGGCAGCCCGGTGTTCATCGCGTTCATGAGCGACATCACCGCCCGCAAGACGATCGAGCTGGCCCTGCGCGAGGCTCGGCAGGCAGCCGAGGACGCCAACCGCGCGAAGAGTGACTACGTCTCGCGCATGAGCCACGAGCTGCGCACGCCGCTGACGGCAATCCTCGGCTACGCAGACCTGCTGAGACTCGACAGCCCCCGCGAGGACCAGCGCACCCGCGTCGATGCGATCCTCCGCGCCACCAGCCACCTGCTCAGCCTCATCAACGACGTCCTCGACATCGCGCGAGCCGAGTCCGGCCATGAGTTCCTGTCACCTGAGCCGGTCCGCCTCGGTGGCGTCGTCGCCGAATGCCTGAGTCTCGTGGCGCCGCGAGCGGTGACGCGCCGGATCACGCTGAGCACGGTCCAGCCGAAAGGTGAGCTCTACGCGCGCGCCGACCGGCAGCGCCTGCGCCAGGTGCTGCTCAACCTGCTTTCGAACGCGATCAAGTACACCGGCGCCGACGGAACTGTGACCATCGTCTCGGAGCGATCCGGCAAAGACCATGTGCGCCTCGCCGTGACCGATTCAGGCCCGGGCATACCGGATGACCAGATGTCGCGCATCTTCGAGCCCTTCGAGCGGCTCGGCGCGGAGCGCGGACCCGTCGAGGGCTCGGGTCTCGGACTCGCGCTGTCCCGCCGGCTGGTCGAGGCCATGGGTGGGACGCTGGGCGTGGAGAGCACGCCGAGCACGGGAAGCACGTTCTGGGTGCTCCTGGAGCGGACCACCGCCCCGCCTGGTCCGCGCGGCGAAGTCGCCGCGCGTGAGAGTCCCAGCTCGGCGAGCGACACCCACGAACACCCGGCGCGGACCGTCCTCTGCGTCGAGGACAACCTGGCCACCGTGGAGCTCATCGAAGAGATCTTCGAACGTCGCCCAGGATTGTGTCTGATGACAGCGATGCGTGGCGAAGACGCCGTGCGACTCGCCGTGGAACACCGTCCCGCGTTGATCCTGCTCGACATGCACCTCCCCGATATCAACGGTGACCTGGTCCTCGAGCGGCTCAAGTCCGCGGCGGAGACCCGGGACATCCCCGTGGTGATGCTCAGCGCCGACGCAACCGAACGCCAGGTGCAGCGGATGCTCGACGCGGGAGCGCGGCAGTACGTGACCAAGCCAGTGCGCGTGCGCGAGCTCCTCAAAACCGTCGACGAGATCGTCGGCTGACCGTGGAATCGCCCGTCGTGACCGAACCGCACATCCGGCTGCTCATCGTCGACGATCACCCGGCGGTGCGAAAAGGTCTGACCTCGTTGCTGAACAACGAGCCGGACATGGAGGTGATCGCTGCAGTCGGCAGCGGCGAGGAAGCGGTGGCGGCAGCCAGAACGACAACTCCCGATGTGGTGCTCATGGACGTCTCGATGCCGGGTATGGGCGGTATCGAAGCGACGCGGCAGCTTGCCAGTGCGCACCCAGGTCTGCGCGTCGTGATGCTCACGTCATTCGGGGGCCACAAGCGCTTGCACACCGCCCTGGAGAACGGCGCGGTCGGTTACCTGGTCAAGGACGCGACACCCCAGGAGATCCTGCGCACGCTGCGCTACGTCGCTCGTTTCTGAGCAGCGACGCACGCCGGTTCGAGTATCGTCATGCGATTGACCAGCAGCCGGGAGGAGAGCGGCATGGATCCGAGCGCGGCGCCGACGACGCACCATGAGTTCGCCAGCGTCGACGAGGTCCCCGTCCTGGAGTTGATGGCCGGCATTCAGGCGCGGCCGGTGCACGGCGAGCGCATCACCCTCGCCGTCGTCGAACTCGAGCCCGGCCTGCGAATGGCCGAGCATCGCCACCCCAACGAGCAGGTGGGCATCGTGCTGCGCGGGGAGTTCACGTTCACCGTGGGCGGCGAGACACGCGTTCGTCGCACCGGTGACAGCTGGGTCATTCCACCGCAGGTTCCGCATGCGGTCGAGACCACCGGTGCCGCCGGCTGCACCGTGATCGAGACGTTCTCGCCGCCGCGCGCGGACTGGTCGGATATCCCGCGAGGTGCGCCGGCGCCAGGAATGTGGCCACCGCGCTGACCTGAGTCACATGGAGCTCGGGCTCTCCGGCAAGCGCGTCCTGGTCACCGCCGCCAGCAAGGGCCTCGGGCGCGCCGTTGCTGAGGCTTTGGCGTCCGAGGCTTGCCGCGTCTGCATCAGCTCGAGCAACCGTGCCCGCATCGACGCTGCAGCTCGCGCGCTGTCCGACGCCGGTGCAGAGGTGCACGCCTTCGCCGCCGACCTGGCCAGCGCCGGCGACTGCGCGGCGCTGTTCGACTGGACGGTGCAGACCCTCGGCGGCCTCGACATTCTCGTCAACAACACCGTCGGCCCAGCGCCGGGCGGCGTGCTGGATACCGCCGATGAGGCGTGGCAGCAGACATTCGACAGCGTTCTGATGAGCGCGATCCGGCTCAGTCGCGCGGCGATCCCCGTGATGCGGCGCGGTGGCGGCGGCGCCATCGTGAACCTCGCGTCGCTCTCGGCCAAGCAGCCGATCGACGGCATCGCGCTCTCCAACGCCTTCCGGCCCGCGCTCATCGGGATGGCCAAGACACTCTCCCGCGAGGCGGCGCCGGACGTGCGGGTGAACAACATCGCGACCGAGCACATCCTCACCGATCGCATCCGGGATATCGCCGACAGGGTCTGGCGCCGCGACGGCGAGACGCTGGATCAGACCATCGACCGCATGGCGGCTCAGGTATCGCTGCGGCGCTACGGCACCGCCGCAGAGCTGGCCAGTGCCGTCGTGTTCCTCTGCAGCGACGCGGCCAGCTACATCACCGGCGTCACCCTGGCCGTCGACGGCGGCATGGACCGCGGCCTCTATTAGGCCGCTTCACAGCGCGGCGCGTAGCACCTCGAGCAACCGGTCGACGTCGCGTGCATCGTTGTGCAGGTGCGGTGAGATGCGCAGCGATGACCCGCGCAGGCTCGTCACGACCCGGGCATCGCGCAGAGCACGCGTGACGCGGAGAATGCTGGGCGCGGGCAGCTCGAGTCCCAGAATGTGCGGACCGCGGGCATCGTCGGCCGCCACCGGCACACCGGCCTGCCGCACCCGGGCGGCGATCTCGTCGGTTCGAGCCCGCAGGGTGGCTGCGACTGCGGCCACCGTCCAGTCCAGCAGCCGGCGGATCGCTGCACTCGCCGCGGGCAGCAGCTGGAAGTTGCTCCGTTCGCCCACGTCGAAGCGGCGCGCGCCGGGCTGATAGGCCTCTTGATAATCGATGAGCCGGCTGAAGTCCTCGGCGCCCACTCGCGCGATCCAGTTCTCCTCGAGCGGCTCTCCATCGTGGAACTTCGGATCCAGGTAGAGGTAGCCGAGGCCGAGGGGGCCGAGCAGCCACTTGTAGCCGACCGCCACGACCGCATCGGGGAGGAGTGCGGCGACGTCGAGCGGCAGCGCGCCGAGTGACTGGCTGGCGTCGACGATGAACACCGCCCCGGCATCGTGCAACGCACGCGCGACGCGCTCGAGGTCGATGAGTGCCCCGTTGGTCCAGTGCACGTTGGGCAGCGACGCGATGGCCACACGCTCGTCGATGACGCCGAGGATGGCGTCCACCCAGCGCTGACCCGGGTCGCGCGCGACGACGACGAGCTCTGCGCCCGTGCGCCGCGTGAAGCGCTGCCACGTGTAGTGGTTGGAGGGAAACTCGTCCGCGAGCACGAGCACGCGGTCGCCCGGCTTGGTGCTGAGGTTGCGCGCCACCGTGGCCAGCCCGTAGCTGCTGGACGGAACCAGCGCGACGTCATCGGCCGCAACGCCCATCAGGCGCGCGACGCTCGCCCGCAGCTCCTCCACGTCCGCGAACCACTCTTGCGCCGTGATCGTCCACGGCATGGAACGCCGGTCCAGCGCGCGTTCTGCAGCCTCGCGGACGGTGCGCAACATCGGAGACAGGCCTGCGGTGTTGAAGTATGCAACCGCATCATCGACGACGAACTCGGCGCGCTGCTCAGACAATGGACGCGACATCAGCCCCACCTGGCGTTTGCCGCGCGGGCTCGGTCAGCGCGGACGGGTGGCTGCCGGCCGGCGGCGGCGTTGCCGCGCACTCCGGTTCCGCGCGGCCGGAGCCTGCGCTCCTCGCACCGGGTTTCTGAGGAACGTGGGGGCAGACACGGTCAGCATCTCGCCGGCCGTCACCAGCGCGTTGGCATCCACCCACGCGATGTCCGGCGCGCCCTCGCGGCGCAGCTTGAGCCACTTGTCTGCCTCAGCTTCGGAGATGAAGGTCAACGCGCGCCCCGGCGCACCATTGCGCGCGGTGCGTCCCACGCGATGAGTGAGCCACTGCGCGGTTTCCGGGAGCTCGAAGTTGACGACCAGTCCGACGTGCGTCACGTCAATGCCACGGGCTGCGACGTTGGTTGCTACCAGCACATCGCTCTCGCCGCGGCGAAATGCGCCGATGGCTCGGTCGCGCGCATTCTGGGAGAGATTTCCCTGCAGCTCGCCGGTGCGGTGGCCGTGCCGCATGAGGTCACGAGCCAGCTTCTTGGCGCCGTGCTTGGTGCGGTGAAAGACGATGGCCGAGGTGCGGTGGCGGTGGAGCAGCCGCGAGAGGACATCGACACGGTTTTCGCGGTCCACGCGCAGCAGGCCGTGCTCCAGCGTCGGCTCGTCACCGTGGGTGCGAACCTGCAGCGGATTCACGAGGTGCTTGTCGATCATCCGCTGCACCCAGCCGGGCATGGTTGCAGACGCCAGCACCGTCTGCCGTGGCGCGGCCGGCGTCAGCGCGATGATCCGCTCGACGTCGACGGCGAAACCCTGGTCCAGCATCTCGTCGGCCTCGTCGATGACCAGGTATTCGATGCGGTCGAACCGCAGCACGCCCTGCCCGGCGAGGTCGAGCAGGCGGCCTGGGCAGCCGATGACGACGTCACAGCCGTTGCGCAGCGTCGAGATCTGGCGCCCGTAACCGACCCCACCGATGACGAGCGCGACTCGAAGCCGAGGATCGATGCCACGCAGCACAACCTGGATCTGGCCGGCCAGCTCGCGGGTGGGACAGACGATCAGCGCACGAATGCCGGCTCGAGCGGGTCCGGCCAGACGCTCGACCATCGGGACCAGGAAGGCGAGCGTCTTGCCTGAACCGGTGGGTGCCTCGATGACCACGTCCTGTCCTCGCAACAGGGCGGGGATGCTGGCCTCCTGCACCATCAGAGGCGAGGTGATGCTCTGCCGCATCAGCGAATCCAGCGTGCGCGCACGCACGCCAAGCTCTGCAAACGTTGTCACGCTTGGCTCCTCTCGGGCTATGCCCGATTCCCCTCCCCGGGGACTGTCTACTCGGTCTTCTCGGGGAATCCGCCTCCGATCAACGGGGCGGGGGGAGGATCGCCAAGAGGGCAGACCTGCACGGCCCGCTGCTGTCCACCCTAGCAGATGACCGCCATTCCCGGGTGCAACGGATCAGCCGCGTGTGCTCGACCATGCTGAGATGATCAGCCGGTGATCGGGTGGATTCGACGGCACTGGCTTGCGAGCATCGCTTCAGCCGCGGTGGCGCTGGGTGGGGCCATCTTCGTACTCGTCTACTTCACACCGCAGGCACTGTTCATCAACACGCGGCTCGACGAGCCCGCCCCATCGCCGCCGGCTGCGGCGCAGCCGCCGGCCTCACGTGCGCCATCGCCGTCAGGTCCGGTGACGCTGCTCTCGGGCACGTTTCGGTCGCTCGAGCACACGACGACCGGGCGTGCTCTGCTGCTCCGCCTGCCCGACGGCTCGGCGGTTCTGCGCCTGGAGAACTTCTCCACGAGCAACGGACCAGACGTCCATGTCTACCTCAGCGCTGCTCCGGCCGACGGACCATCCGACACCTTCGGTCGCAATCCCATCGAGCTCGGCTCGCTCAAGGCCAACCAGGGCAACATCAACTACGCAGTGCCGGCCGGGGCGAACCTGGCCACGGTGAAAGCAGCGGTGATCTGGTGCAGGCGGTTCAGCGTCGGATTCGGCGTCGCCTCGTTGGACTAGGCGCGACCCGGCTCACACCATGTCGTCCGCCGACGAGTCCGGGGCCCACGGCTCATCCTCGGGCCCCGCTGCGCCGGCGACCGACGCCGGCGGCAGGCAGCTGTCGCAGAAGTCCTTGCCGAACGGTGTGAGGTGGATGCTGCGCCGTTTCGTGCGCCCGCGCCCGGCGCGTCGCTTGGCCTCCATCACGTCGGGCTGCACCTCGAGCACCTGGTAGCGGCGCGTGTCGACGACCGGCTCCCGCGAGAACCAGACCAGGCCGAGGCGGTGCAGGTTGTTGAGGTATGCGGGCACGCGCTCGACGTGACGGCACCCGGCGCGCATACCGATCATCGACAACCCCGGGGCGACGAGCTGCGATCCCACGCCGAACACCACCGCAGTGCGGACGTCGACAGCGGGCTCGGGTCCGTCGTACCAGAGCAGGCGCAGGATGCGAGCCTCGTCGGGGGCGACGTCGGTCAGGATGCGCGTGTACGCAGGGTGCAGCTCCTCGGCGACGTCAACCTCCGCCGAACGCCGCAGTAGATCGTCACCGAGGGCGCGCAGCTCGGCACGTGCCTGCGGGGAGCCGCCGTTGGGCGCGGTCGTGCTCGGCACGGCCGGCGCGCCGGCAGCGGCGCCGTCGTTGACCCCGAGCAGACCACGGACATATGCGCGCAGCTCCGCCTGCGTCGCATCGACGAGCCGCGCCGGCGACTCGCCGCCCATCGCCGCACGCACGATCCGGGCTCCGGCGCGGACCGCTGTACCGCTGCTCCAGCGCGTGATGCGCCAGGAGACGTCGATCGCCATGCCGACCAACGCCGGAGACACGAGCACCGGGTTCGAGGCGGCCACGCGGCCGTTCGGCGATCGCGGGGCTGGCCGCTGACCCGGCGGCGCATCGGGATCGGTCATCCGAAGACCGCCAGGTGCAGGAGGCCGGCGCCGAAGCCGAGCACGCCGCCGTGCAGCAGCAGCAACCATTCGTCCTGCTCGGTCACGGATCGCAGCATGACCGAGAACTCGTCCGGGGACAGCGTGCGCATGCGGCCGGCGATGAACGAGCGAATGCGCGCGCTCTGCCGCCGGTTGAGGCCGGGGTTGGCCAGCGGGTTGATCGTGTACTCCACCGCCTCGGCGGCCAGCGCGGTGCTGATCGCCTCGTACTCGCGCGCCCCGACTGCCGCGCGCACCAGGGGTCTGACCCGTCCCATCGCC
>Ga0066710_100007980_pt1 | contig 10207 bp, 4 predicted proteins | sample GraSoiAngelo_159_FD_79666 | JGI IMG/M metagenome (GOLD analysis project Ga0066710, IMG submission 79666) | Grasslands soil microbial communities from the Angelo Coastal Reserve, California, USA - 14_1009_16_40cm | ecosystem: Environmental > Terrestrial > Soil > Grasslands | place: USA...
CTTCGGCGGGACGGCAAAACGCACGGTCTCCCCGTCGCGCTCCATCAAGAACACCGCCCAGCGGGGCTCCTTGCGCAGGTAAGCGGCGACCGACGCGTCCACGGCCCTGAGACGCCGGTTCAGCTCGTTTCCGAACGCGTCGGCGTCCACGACGTTCGAGGTCGGCGGCGAGACGCCTTTTTCGTCGCGCCACTTTTCGAGCGGCGCGGGCGTGAAGAACCACTTCGCTTCGTGCCCGATCGCCCGACTCATGCGGTAAAGATGATCGCACCTCAGAAAACGCGGGTCGTCGGACGGTTTTTTCCCGTTCTGGAGCGGACACGGGTTTCCTGCGCCGACGCTCGCCGCACCCAGATCCCCCTTTTCCATGGCGTCGATCATGCGCTCGTACAGCGCGGCAGCGGGATCGCGGGCCAGGCTGCGCAACTCCTCCCGGGTGTACGCGCCGAGCGCCGGGACAAAGCCGATGGACTCGAGCCTCCGGCGAGCAAGCTCCTTCTGCGCCGGGTCCGCCGAGCAATCCGCCTCGATGCCGGTGCGATCGAGCATGAACGAAGTGTTGCAGGTCCGCAGAATCACCTCGGCGACCGGGTCGCCTTTCGCCATCGCTTCCTTGAGTGCGGGCAGCCACGCTGCGTTCAGCGCCCGGCGCGCTCGCGAGAGCCCAGCCGCTGCGCGCTCGCTTCCTTTCATGCCCTCGACCTGGGCGACGTCGCGACGCAGCTCCCAGACGTCGATCCATCCGCGCTGATCCACGACCGCGCGCGGCGCGCGGGGCCGCTCGCTCGACAGGACCGCGGCCATCGTGACGAGAGCGGCGATGTTCTCCGGCGGCGCATCCGGCACGCTCGCCGGCGCGGACGGAGCGGGAACCGGCTTGACGACGGCGACTTCGGGACGTTTGGTGGGGTCGAGCTGGGCGACGAGCCTCGCCCGCCCGTCCTTGTCGCTTCCGGCCATCGTCGCGCCGCTGATCCAGACGTCCTTGCGATCGCCGACCGGAACGTTGCCACCGCGCAGGATCTTCGTGTCTTCGAAGACCAGATGATTGCCCGTGGCTTTGCCTTCGATCGCGAGCCGAAAGTCGCGCTCCCAATCCATGTACCCCGTGAATCGGCCGTCCGGTTCCACGCGCTCGACGACCAGGGTGAAGGGATAGGCGCGCTCGAAGGTCACGTTTCCTTTCCACACCGACGGCACCAGCCGATACGCGGGATCGGCCTTGTACCAGGGCTCGATCAGGGCCGAAAGCGGCGACGAAAGGCCAAGAGCGCAGAGCGCCAGGACTGCGGCAGCGGCGATGTACCTGGGAACGGCGTGCACGTCGGACACGAAGTATCGCGCGAGCCGCGACAGCAAGGCGCCGGTGATCCACGCCGCCAGCGCCGAGATCACGCAGACCACGGCGATCGAGCCCGTGGTCGTCATGATGGCGACGAAGGCTTGCTCGGAGGCGTTGTCGAAAAGCGAGGTCGCAGCGCCGGCGGTAATGCCGGCCATCATGCCAAGCGCGGCCCCCAGTCCCACGCTCTTGGCGCGCGGCAGATACAAGGGCGGCACGGCGGACACCACCGCGCTCAGCGTGAGGATGCGCAGGCCGAGCGTGATCTGGCCCGCCTCGAGGACGCCGAAGGTGGCGAGCAGAACGATCCCGACGTAATAGGCGTAGAACTCCACCGCGGCCGCGATGGCGACGATGCAAAGCAGCATCAAGCCGACCGAGCCCCACGCGTCGCAGGCTTCGGGCCATCGGAGCAGGCCGGCAAGGCCGCCGGCCGAGCGAGCGCGCATTTTTCAGGTGGAGGACGGATCGCTCGGCATGATCGGGCTGGCGAATGGTACAACAGGTCGGGCCGGGCACGGCTCGCTGCGTGTCGCTCACCCGGGAGCGGAACGCGTCCGCAGCGTTCGCTCGGACACCTTTACCGTGGTCCGCGGTGTTGTCGAAGCGCTGAGGTCGCGCGCGGTCGCCATCGTCGGAGTTCTCGCCGCTCTGCCCGCGGTCAGCCTCGCCAATCCGCTAAGCCCCCAGCGACTACGCGGACCGGGGCCCGCGCGCCCGCCGAATCAAGCTCCGCGCGAACAGCGTTGCCCAGAACCCCGCCACGAAGCCCGGGAGCGCGAACATGCTGGTATACCACACGGTCAAGCCAATCGCGCTCGCCTCGAGCAGCCCGAGCAACCGAATCGCAGCGAGCAGGGCAACGGCGATGACCGGAAGCACAAGCGCCGGAACGATCGTTCTCCGCGCGACCGAGGAGATCAGCCAAGCGAAGAGGGCGCCGAGGATCAAACCTACCACCGAAGCGCCCTCTACCGGACCGATGGCGTACGCCCGCTTCAGATCGTCGATAATCTCGCCCATGTAGCTGCGGGTGCGTACCTCCCGGGGTGCGGGGCTCTTGGCCTGGGGTGCCGGCGGCGGTGCGACGCTCTCGGCCTGGGGCGCCGGCGACTGCGGCGTTTCGCCGGGGTCAACTCCGAGTAGCGAAGCGATGTTCCACCGCTTGAGCTTCGAGTCGCGCCCGAATGAGAGCAACCTCCCGCGTACCGTGTCGAACGCTACGCCGAGCACGGGCCCGGTGTGCCCAGCCAGCATCAGGGTTAGCGCCCGACCGGTCTGGGCATCCCACACGCGCAGCGTGCCATCGGCGCCGCCCGACGCGACCAGGCTCCCGTTCGGAGTGAAGCCGATCGCAGTGACTGCGCGCGCATGCGCTTCCCAAGGCGCTCCGATACGATCACCCGTGCCCGCATCGAACATCTGCACGCGTCCGTCCACGCCCCCGCTCGCGACGAGACGGCCATCCGGGCTGATTGCGATGCAAACGACCTCTCCGTTGTGGACGCGCTCGCCGGCGCGAAAACCCTCTGACGGCTTGTCGATGCGTCCAAAAGCGAGCGATCCCTCCGACGTGCCGAGCACGAGCCAAGGGGCTTTCGGGCTTGCCGCGAGCGCGACCACCCGGCCTTGCGCAGGATTGCGCATCGCACGCAAGGGCGAGCCGTCGACGGGGTTAACGATCATGACACCCTCGCGCCCCGCGTCGAGCGCCAGGGTTCCGTCCGAGGCGAAGGTGTGGGCGACTTCGTACTCGTTCAGCTCCATGACGGTGAGCAGCTTGCCTGTCTTTACCTCGAATACCGCGAGCTGCTTGTCGTGGAGCTCCACGGTGATGTGCTGCCCGTCCGGGCTGATCGCCACATGTTCAAAGAACGCGGCGGAAGGCGTCACGCGCAACGCGGATGCGGACGCGTCGTCTGCGAAGCGGAGGGTGCCGCGGTTGGCGAACACCAGCGGTTCCTTGGCAGCGGAAAGATCCAGGACGCTGTTGCTCTGATCGATCCTACGGGCCAACAGATCAACGGACAACTCGGCCACGTCGTTACCGGTGGGCACCGCCACCGCTGCCGCGGCGCGTGCGGTGCCTGCCTCGGGGGCGCGCGCCGGTGCGTTTATCGCCACGTCCCACGTGCGGCAGTTCGTCTGCACATAGGTGCCCATGTCGCACGCGAAAAGGCGCTTCAGGTCGCGCGCAAAGCTGGTGTTTCTCACGTTGCCAAAGCGTGGAGGCTTGACCTGGCCGAGCCGTTCACTCGTAACGCTGTCCCAGAGGGTTACGCTGTCGGCGTCTACCGTCAGCAGATGGCGGCCGTCGGACGTGAACACGATCTCCTTGATCCTCGTCTGTCCCGTCATCGGTTCCCCGATGTGGCCGCCCGTCCTGCTGTCGAGCACGACGACCTGCGTGGTGTCGTTCGCCACCGCACGCCCGACCGCCAGCCGGCGGCCATCCCGGCTAAACGCCATGCTGGCGACCTGTCCCATGTTGAGCCAGGGCTCGCCGGCGCGGGCAAAGTTGGAGGTTTCGAAGCGGTGAATCAATTGCTCCTGCGTCGCCGCAAACAGACCTTTTCCATCCGGTGTAAACGCCAATGCCTGGACGAGAGTGGTGGCGCGCAGGTCGAGGTCGATATGGTACGGGCCGAATTCACGGCCGGAGGTGCGGTCGATCAGAAGAATGCCGCGGTAAGCGGCCACCACCAGCCGGGAGTCATCCGGGCTGAACGCAAGGACTCGGCCCGCAAATTTCCACTCTCCGGACATCCGTTTCGTCGGTATGTGCCAAAGGCGTGTGCCGCGCGAAGACACCGCAAGCCATTGGCCGTCATTGCTGAACGCGAATGCCGTAGGCGGGCTGCCCAAGTCCGCTTCCAGAACGGTTTTTCGGCTTCCGAGATCTTGGACGATGATCTGGTTTTCGCGAGAAAAAGCCACAAGCTTGCCATCCGCACTGAGCAACGGCAGCCCTCCGGCGAAGGAATATTCCTGTTCCGGCGTTAGCGCCAAGGATTCCGGATTCAAGGCCGCGGCGACGGAGACTGGCCGGAGAATGCCGGACAAAATCAACGCGAGCACGACCAGCGGGTGGATCAGCAGGGCGCGCATGCTCAGCCGTCGCACTCGCCGCCGAACGGCGGCGAATTGTAGACTCCCGCGAGCCCCACGATCTGGCCGGGTACGGCTGTGCCCGAAAGATACAGGTGAACCGGGCCCTCGGCATCGACGAAGCTCACGAGGAAATCGGGTTTGCCATCCTGATCCAGATCACCCGCCCACAGGAGGTAATCCCGCGGGTCGAACTTGCCGGTACATGTCCCCAGGTTGCCCCCCAGCAACTGGCGCTTGCCCTGCGCGCGCAACTGGAGCAGATACTCGCGCGGCCCTGCTCTGTCTGGGGCCTCGCCTTTCGCAAGCATCGGTACGAGCAAGGCTCGCTCGCCGCCGGGAAGCCTGACCGTCGCCTGCAGACTCGCCCGGCCCGCCGGCTGCTCGAGCGGATGCAGCGGTGAATAGTATGTGGTGACGCTCCTCGGGTTGAGCCACGACACGGGTGCCGCGGGCTGAAACCAGGCGACGACCGTGTCGGCGGCGGAGCCGCTGTTGCGCTTGAACGTCAACAGCTGGCCCGAGGTCGGTCTCTCGTCGTAGTGCCCTTGCCAGAACTGCTGCCTCACGCTCAAGCTCGCGGGCTCCAGCACGCAGCCCTTGGCGCTGCAGGCGAGCGCCAGCCAATCCCCGCTTGCCTTGTAGCTCGGGCGCCGCTGCCAGACCTCGTTGCCCACCACCAGCCTCACAGTCATCGGCGTGCCCGCCCCCTTCGACTGTGCTTCCACATCCCCTCGGGTCCCCAGGTCCGATCCTTGGTCCGCACCGGACGCGGGTTGCGCAAACAGGGGTGGCGTGCACAGGGTCGCGCAGCACACCAGGCCAGCGGCAAAGTAGCGCGCGCACCTAGATTCTAGTGGCCGCAATACCGTGCTTGCGATGGAGCTCATTCGGGACCTCCAGAGCGTTTTCATCACTCCGACACCGGCAGCACCACGCGCTTGCCGTTCGGCAAGTCTCGAAAAACGATGCGCCCGAGGTTGTCGCTCCAATTCTCCTCCGGGGCTTCCCATAGCGTTTCCCAGCGCCGCCTGGTGGTATTGAACCACTGGAGCACTTGGTTTCCTCTCGCGTAATTCGGCGTTACGTCGGTGAGATGCATGCCGAACAGGAACAGCTCGCCCTGAACCACGAACGGGCGAGCAGGCCGCTGGATCATGTCGGTCGTGATCGCGGGCGCTCCCTGCGCGCCGAACGGGCGCCACGATTTTCCGTTGGTGTCGCTGACTTCGAGAATTGCCCTCGTCTGCTCGGCCTGATCGGCGGATTTTTCACTGACCGGCGCGGCATCAGCGACCACGACACCCCATTTCACGACACGACCGTCGTCGAGGATGGCAACATGAGTGCCCTCGCTACGCGATGGTGCCGATTCGCGCCACGCCTTTGCGTGGGGATCGTAAATTTCGTGGGTCCTCGAAGGTGTGTAATCTCCGATTCCGACGAACCGGTCGGGAGCATCGGGCTGCGTCGCCCTTTCGTGCAGAACCGCGATTCGGTGGCGCTCTTCGCCCCCCGCAACGACGATCCGGCCGTCCCGCAACTCCTTTACCACGACCGCAGCGCCGTGCTCGCCCGCTGCCCATCGCCTGCTGCCGTTCAGGGGAGGAAGGCCGCTGCGCCGAACCGCGGGCTTTCCCTGCGACGCCCCGGTGATGATCAGGCGCTCTACGTTGCCGTCCGGCTTGACGGCGAGCAAGGCGCCGTCCGCGAGCTGGCCCAGCGCCGTCCCCTCCTCCAGCCCGAGGTCCACGGGGAGCCAAACCGCCTTGTCGAATCCGGCACCGGCTGGCAACAGCTCCGGCGGCGCAACGCGCTGCGTGCTGCGCGTCCTGTCACCGCTCACACCGCCCGCGACGAGAATTGATCCGTCCTTCAACCTGAACACCTGCGCAAGCGTGCGGATGCTGTTGAGAGAGGACAAAGGCTGCACACGGCCGTCCGGCCAAATCGCGTCCACGGCTGCCGACTGCGCGCCCTCGATCGAGCCGCCCGCGACCAACCCCGGCGAATTCTCGTGCGGCGGCAAAAACGCCACCCCTGACCGGCGCAGCGCGATTCCCGCCGCTTTGTCGACGCGCGTTAGGCCGGCTCCGCCAGAAGACGGACCGCGCAGTGAAACGAGCGACCAGCCCGTCGACCGATCGATGGCCCGCATGCACCACAAGTAGACGCGGCCGCCGAAGGAAAAAGGAACCGCGAGGACCTCGCCGCTCTTCACGACGACGTTCGTACGCCCGGGGCAGGATTCGCCGGTCGACCGCCAAAGGTCCGCGGCCAAATCGTACTCTTGCACGATATTGCTGCCTGCCCAGGCCTTGACCATGCCGCCCACCACGATGAGGCGCCTGCCCTGCGGGCCCGGAACCCACTTGGCTTGGTGCTCGGCCACCCCGAGGGCGAGGTCGGCGCCAGACGAGAAGCGATCGCTGCGCGGGTCCCAGCGCTCGGTGCTGCGCGTGGGCATGTCATTCCACGTATGCTTCGGAGTCCAGCCGCCCGCAAGCATCACGCCGCCATCGCGCAGCAGCGTCGCACTGGCATAGCTGCGCGGCTCGACCATCCTGGGTCCGGCTCGCCATGTCCTTGCCTGTAGGTCCAGGATATGGGTCTCGGCCGTCACGGGTTCGAGGCCGACATATTCCGAGCTGGATCCGCCGAGAGCCATGACCCGGCCGTCCGACAGCTCGACGACACCGACCCCTCGACGCACATCGCCCGGGATGTCGGGCAGCCTTTCGATCTTCAACGTACCCGTGACCATGGAGATCGCACTGGCGACGAAGGAGATACGCTCGACGGCGTTCGTCTGCCTGCCGCCGACCACGAGAACGGACTTGTCTCTCAGCACGAGCAAGCTTGGCCGCTCGCGCCCGATCTGAAGGCGGCCGATCGTTATCTTGTTTTTCGCATCGAACAACACGACGCGCGCGTCGTCCTGCTCCCAACGCCCCGCCACAACAAACTGGCCACCGAGAATCAGCAATCCGAACGGGGTCGCGATCACTGAGTGCTTGGAGTCCGACGCGAATATCAGCGTGGGCTCCGGCAGCTTGTAGCTCTCAACGCTACCGGTTGCCGGCTTCCAGAGCACGAGCTCGGCGAGGTTTGTCCCGTCGGTACTCCGCGAAAGCCAAATCGCCTCGCCGTCATAGCTCGCTGCGATCGGAAAGCCGCTGGGTGGCGGCGATGGTCCCGCGTTAGGCGAGTTCACCGATTGCGGTCCGGCGGGCGCTGCCTCACCGGCACGGGTCGTCGGAGTCCTCTCCTCAACTAGGACCGAAGACATCGGAAAGCCGCTGGGTGGCGACGATGGTCCCGCGTTAGGCGAGTTCACCGATTGCTGTCCGGCGGGCGCTGCCTCACCGGCACCGGTCGTCCGAGTCCTCTCCCCAACTAGGGTGGAAGACTTCTCACTGCTGGTCCAGTCCACAACGTAGCGTCCCGCCAACCACACCCCCAAGACGGTCAACACGGCCACTATCGCTACCTTGGCCTGGCGCACACGCGTTTCTAGGCGCATACAAACAATGAGAAAACCTCTCGCGCCGGATTATCCCAGACCGCTGCTCGGAGCGCATTTTCTCCTGGGCCGACCTGCCGAAGGTGCTGGCCCTCGCCCGACTGGATCCGCGCATTCGCGGTCGTCAACTACGAGCAGGCCGTCGAGGCCTTCCGCCGGACCGAGCGCCTCTCGAAGAGCGAGCGCGCAATGCTGATGGGCGGCGCCTGCGCCAGGGCGTACGGCTGGTCGCCGAAGAAGTCATAACGAGAGACGATGCCGAGCTACGACGTCGTCGAGCACGGCAAGCTGCCACTGCGCCAGCGCGCTCGCGGTGGCGAAGTTCCTCGAGGACGACATCGGCTACCTCATCGCCACAATTAGGATAGTAGGGCATGGCAGCCCGAGCGGGGACTTATCGAGGAGGAAGGCGGGCAGCTTGCCCGCGCGCCTGAGCTTGGCAGCCCTCGACGAAGGCCTGAGGCTCTCCGAGACTCTTGCAATCTTCCTGGCGCACGACCCTGTTGATGCTCGCCCATTCCGCGCCCTCTATGCGCAAGTCGCTCTGGCTTGGGTTCCGTTTCGGAGGGGGGCGCTCCGCTCGGGGGTAGACGCCTCGGCCGGCGGTCTTGGAGGGTGCTGGTAGAGCATAAGGGGATACGACACGAGAGGCGCAAGCGTCGCTAATGCGTGGAAAGCGAGCGACGCGAGGCTCGACCGGGTGTGGAACAGCGCGGCGCCCGCCCGCCCCATGGCCACCAGCGTTGCCGGGACGACGAGGAAAAGCGAGGCGTAGATGAGCATCGCTAAGCCCATCTTCGCAAATCCTCTATCCGCTCCCACGGTGCCGCTGTTGACCCCGAACGCCATGACGACTAGCGCGACTTGAACGAGGATGGAGACGAACTCCACCAGATAGCCCGCCCAGGAGAGCAAGGAGCCTTCTCCGCCTTGCGGTGCTCTGCGTTCTATTTCTTGCCTCCAGCGGTGGGAGGATCCGGGCTCCCAGAGACCCTTCAAATCCCGATCCGCCGGCCGTTCCGCAACGGGACGCAAGGCGCTGCCTGGACCGAAATCGACCCAACAGGCCGGGCAGCTGACAGCCTCGGCCGCGATTTCACCGCCGCAATTCGGGCAATAGGGCGTCGTGGGCGGCATTATCGACCAAGAGGGTGGACGATGTCCTTGGGTGCGTGGACAATGCGCTTTCGATCGTATCACAAACGTAATTACGAACGATTCCCATGCTACAACGAACCGCAAAGCCCGTCGTATTCGACACGCCCTACCCCACCTTTCGCAAACCGACGCTCGCGCGAAACGTGGTCTCCACCTCGCAGCCGCTCGCGGCGCAGGCTGGCCTGCGCATGCTCCTCGACGGCGGCAACGCAGTCGATGCGGCGCTCGCGGCCGCGATCACGCTCACCGTGGTCGAGCCGATCTCGAACGGCATCGGCAGCGACCTTTTCGCCATCATCTGGGACGGCAAGAAACTGCACGGCCTGAACGCTTCGGGACGCTCGCCCTCCGCGTGGACGCCCGAGTACTTCAAGGGACAGAAAGCGATGCCCGTGCGCGGCTGGAACAGCGTCACGGTGCCCGGCGCCGTCTCGGCCTGGGTCGAGCTCTCGAAGAAGTTCGGCAAGCTCCCTTTCAGGAAATTGTTCGAGCCGGCGATGCACTACGCGGCCAACGGCTTTCCGGTTTCGCCCTTCGTCGCTGAGCGCTGGGTCCCGCAGGTGCCCGAGCTGCGCGGCCAGCCCGGCTTCGCTAAAGCCTTCCTCCCCGGCGGGCGCTCGCCGCGCGCGGGCGAGATCTTCCGCTTCCCGGATCAGGCCAAGACCCTGGAAAAGATCGCTGCCACCAAGGGCGAGGCCTTCTATCGCGGGGAGCTCGCAGAGAAAATCGAGGCGTACGCCAAGAAGACGGGCGGCGCGATGACGCGCGCCGATCTCGCCGCGCACAAGAACGACTGGGTGGGCACGATCGGCCAGGACTACCGCGGCCTCACCGTGCACGAGATCCCGCCGAACGGCCAGGGAATCGTGTGCCTGATGGCGCTCGGCATCCTCTCGAATTTCGACGTCGCCGACTACCCGGTCGACTCCGCCGACAGCATGCATCTGCAGATCGAGGCGGTGAAGCTCGCCTTTGCCGACGCAAGGGCATTCGTCGCCGACCCGAAAGCCATGGACGTCAAGCCGGCGCAGCTGCTTGACCCGGACTACCTGAAGTCGCGCTCAAGGCTCATCGAC
>Ga0066710_100007981_pt1 | contig 10207 bp, 6 predicted proteins | sample GraSoiAngelo_159_FD_79666 | JGI IMG/M metagenome (GOLD analysis project Ga0066710, IMG submission 79666) | Grasslands soil microbial communities from the Angelo Coastal Reserve, California, USA - 14_1009_16_40cm | ecosystem: Environmental > Terrestrial > Soil > Grasslands | place: USA...
CCGCTGGGTTGCTCGTTAATCCGTAGATTTCAGTCGCCGGGTATCGCCGTCTGATTTCTTCAATCAGCACGGACACGGTTGCTTCGTCTCCCAGATTTCCTGTGCCGCTGGGGCTGAGGATGGCGATTCTTTTCATTGGGCCGAGTCTGTCAGGGTCTCCTCTGGGCGACCGCGACCATTTGATAACCAAGACCGAACTGTCCTTTAATCCGTTCCAGACGCGGTCTCGAAATGAGTGCTCCGAAAAGCTCATTGAGTCTTGGAGAATTGACAACACGAAGAATCCCAAGGTGACCGATGGGAATAATTGTTTCTAGTGTCAATAACTGAAAGCGACGACGGAGCAGCCGCTTCAGTCCCGTGGTATCGAAGTATCGGCCAATGTGCGCTGAAGGCTGAGAGGGAAATTGTCGTTCGTCGAGCCGATCGACCACGAACTTATTCGTCGCGGACAGAACCATGTGGCCGCCAGGCACAAGGACATCGGCTGCCCGATCCACGAATGCCGCCGAGTCCTCAATATGGTCGATCACTTCCTGCGCAACGACGATATCGAAGTGTTTCGCAGGGAATGGGTATTCGTACAAATTTCCGGCGATAAAAGTGATATGAGCAAACCGCTCTTTAGCATTGGCAATCGCCTCTTCCGACAGATCAATACCGGTTACATCGCCGAAACGCGCAAGTTGACTGGTATACCGTCCAGGCCCACATCCTATATCCAGGATACGAGAGCGATGACCAGCAACGGAGCCGACAAACTGGAGTACTCTTTCGTGGCGCTGGTCTTTCCATTGGTTGATCGTTCTTCGATCTCGCCAATGTTGCCAATGCCAGTCCCAGAACCGCTTTTGCTCGTCAATGCTAGGTTGTGTTAAACAGGACATGCTGTGGTCTCCTAAGCCAAGGCTTGAGCCGATACCGCTTGGACAGACGACTGGAAGTACATCGTCTGTTCAGCCCGCAGCTTGTCGCAGAGGCGACCTGGCGGCAGTTCCACGTCGGCGTAGCTGATCGGGGAGTCCTTCGGAATGTCCCGTTTCAAGCGGCAGCCCTGGGAGAGCGCCATCGGCAAAAAGTTTTCCGCCTGTGTGACCTCATATTTATCAATCAGACCGTAACAGGTGAAACCTCCCATGCCATCCAGCAGTTCACCGGACTTCAGCTCCCGCTTGGCAACAGCAAGTGTGTCGCATACGGGCGCACCCATAGGCGCCAACGTCGCATCATGAAACAATACGGCGCGAGCAACAGTCAACGGTAACTGGAGATGAGGCAAGTGAAATGGAGTATAAAAGAGGTACAACGGCCCGTCGCCCATTTTGAAATATTTCATGTACTCGACTAACACGGGATGATCGTTGTAACCCACGACAAAGGCACCTGTACCTGGTGTAGCTCCTAAAGCAAAGTCCACCCATCCACCATCCTTGAGGAGCTGATCCGCAGAGAAATGATTCAGGATATCTTTCACATCTGCGCAGGCTGGCCCATACATACCACGTTTACCGACCTTGAACCCGGTTGCATTAGCCATAATGGTCCCTTCCAGCGAGAGCTTCGAACCATCCGCGAAAGACGCCACCATTGGCGCTTTCTGTCTGTGCTTTTCTGCAAAACCTTTTTGAGTTTCAGGATTACGGTATCGATCCAAAAAGCCCTTGATTTGGCCCATCAGCAATGGCTTGTACCCGATCGTTTTGACAAAGCGGTATAAGTTCATCGCCACTCCGGGTTCGTCTCCATCGGTGTAAGTAAGGACGACACCGGCGCGATCGGCGTAAACTTTAAGGATCGGTCCCACTGTTGAATCCAGCTCGGCATTCATCAGGATGACGTGTTTGCCATGTGCAATCGCATTCACCGCCACATGTGCCCCAAATTCAATCTCACCGGTAGCATCGATGACCGCTTCAACGTTCTCGGCCTGACAAACGACGGCCGGATCGTCCGTAATAGCGTGTCGGCCGAGCGCAATTGAGCGTTCCAGATCCGCAACTGTATCTACGACAGTTAAAGAATTTATTCCCGCCTGGCGGTAGGCTTGCTCTGCTCCCGATAATGTTCGGTTACAGATTGCTACCAGCCGCATTCCAGTCATCGCTGTGAGTATTTCCAGAGCGATGCCTCGGCCCATGTACCCCGAGCCAACCAGCGCGACGCGGACGGGGTTGCCTTCCTGTTGTCTCTTTTCCAGTGCTTTATCGACAAGAATCATTTCATCGTCTCCTCGTAAGGGACTCCATCGGTACAATAGTCTGGCCATGATCTATCGGCTTCCGATATGTCCCGGATTTTGAGCGGCCATTGAATCGCAAAGGTCGGATCATCGAAGCGAACTCCGCGAGCGGATTCGGGGGCGTAGAATTGGGAGGTCAAGTAAAGCAGTTCGGTGTCGTCTTCAAGGGTTTGGGAACCATGCGCAAACCCTGCGGGGACATATAACATCCTGTGATTTTCCGCAGTCAATTCCACTCCTAGCCATTGCTTGTACGTGGGTGAATCCGGCCTCAGGTCGATGATGACGTCGTACAACGCTCCCTTCGTGCAGCGTACGATCTTAACTTCTTCGTGGGGCGGAACCTGAAAATGCAGCCCGCGTAAGGTTCCCTTCTGTACAGTGCGGGTGGTGTTGATTTGAACAATCTTGTAATCCAAGCCATGCAATTGGAATTCTTTCGCGCACCAGGTACGCGCAAAAAAGCCGCGATGATCCTCGCGCCGCTCGATATCTATGACGTAGGCACCCTGGAATTTCGCGCTGGTAAAAATCATGTCTTTAGAGACCTATTCCTTCGTATTTTGCAATTCTGTTCTTATCCAACATACGGCGGCCGTCGACGACGACGGGTTGCTGCTCGAGATCCGCGAGCGATTCTGGGACAGTTTTGAATTCGTCCCACGAGGTAACAAGAACGACGGCCTCGACGTTTGTGATCGCCTCTTCCAGGGCAGCACACATTTGGAATCGGCCGTTGCCGAATACACCGGGGTAGCGGTTTCCATCCACGATGGGGTCATATGCCTTGACGACCGCTCCGCCGGAGAGCAGTTTCCGCACGATCGGAATTGCCGGCGATTCCCTGATATCGTCGGTGCCTGGCCTGAACGCCAGCCCCAAGACTCCAATACGGATACCTTCAAGAGAATCGAAATGTTTCTTCAGCCGCGCGAGAACTTGTTCGTGTTGCTGTTCATTGATCTCGATGACTGCCTTCAACAAGGGCATCGATCTGCCGAGTTTCTCGCCGTGGGCGATCAAGGCCTTTACATCCTTTGGCAGGCAGCTGCCGCCGAACCCACATCCTGCCCAGAGAAAAGCATTGATGTCCGGCTTGAGGTGGGTGCCGTCCGGTTGGATGATGCTCAAGTATTTGCTCAGTTGAAGTCCTTTCATAACCTCGGCTATGTCAATGTTTCCTAAAGTCGAGCAAAGGTTCGCGATTTCATTTGAAAAGGAAATCATCGTCGCCAAAAGAGCATTCGAGGTGTACTTGATCATCTCAGCCGTTCTGCAATTGACTTTCACAACAGGGACAGCTTCAAAGTTCCGATACAAATCTTCCAGCATGCGCAGGCTGCGGTCATCTATCGCGCCAAGCACAATCCGATCGGGATACATGAAGTCTCGAACCGCCTCTCCCTCAGTGAGAAACTCGGGATTCATACCAACCCCAAACTCCCGGCCCGCACGCTTACCGGACGATTCCTCCAGGAGTGACAACACAACTTGATCGGTCGTGCCCGGCACAACCGTACTCTTCACAACAACCACGTGGTAGTCCGATTTGTCTCTTAAAGCGATGCCGATCTGATACGCAGCATCGCGAATGTAGGTAAGATCTATCTCATTCCCGTCAAAGGGAGTTCCTACTGCGATCAGCGTAATCTCTGTTTCCAAAATAGCTCTGCTGAGCTCGGTTGTTCCCCTCAACCGCTTGCCTGCATGGCGCTTCAGCATGGGCTCAAGCCCGGATTCGTGAATGGTAGGGATGCCTTGATTGATCTTGTCGATCTTCTCCCGATCCAAATCGACGCAGATGACGTCATGCCCCTTTTCCGATAGACAGACGCCAGTCACAAGGCCCACATACCCAGTGCCGATAATTGAAACTCTCATCAGGCCTCTTCAGCAGTTTGATTGTCGTAATACCAAAGCAGGGACTGCCGCAAGCCTGTTTCAAGCTCAACGGATGGGCGGTATCCTAGCTCCGATCGTGCTTTGCTGATCACCGGACAGCGGCGGTTTGGATTATCGACCAGATAATCCCTGTCCCCACTCGCCTGTCGAACGACTCTGCCTTTGTAGCCGAAAAGTTCTCGTCCCAGTTGGGCTATACGTTCTGCAAGATCGGCCATGGAAATCTCAGGCTTTTCGACACCGATGTTGTACGCTTCGCCGCTTCGGCCTTTCACAAGGATCTTGAAATAGCCGACGACGGCATCCGCTACGTAACAAAACGTTCGTCTGGGAGAGCCGTCCGAAAGCATGACAATGTCCCGATGTTCCAGAATGCATCTGGCAAAGTCGGGGATCACGCGACCATCGGTGATTTTCAGACCCGGCCCATAATTATTGAAGGGTCGCGCCATCTTTATGGGCAGATCGTATTGCCGGGCAAAGTTCACACACAGCGTCTCGCCATACCGCTTTGCCTCGTCATAGCAAGCTCGGGGACCGGTGGAGGACACATTGCCGCGATAATCCTCCAGCGTCGGTATGTTGTCGGGCGACGGGTCGCCATAGACTTCACTGCTTGAGAAAAAGAGGAAGCCGAGCGCTTCCTGATCACTTGATTTCAGATTCTTGAAATAGTCAAGGAGACTGCGCAGACCATTCACATTCGCGTCCATGGTCTCGATCGGATATCTGCGGTAATAGGTTGGTGAAGCAATGGACGCGGCATGAATGATGTAGTTGAAGGTACCTAAATCTTTAGGCACAACATGTGTAATGTCACCTTGAACTAGCGACAATCCCTCTGTTCCTTCAAGTTCTTTCAGCCATCTCGGCACGCCCCGAATGTAATTATCCAGGACTGTTAGCCCAATACGTTTACTTCCAGTTTGACCGCTGTTCCAGTGGAGGATCGATTGGACAAGATAATGCCCCAGGAAGCCTGCCCCGCCAGTTATCAGGAGCCTTCTACCTGACAAACAGCCGAACTCCGGAGCCAAGTTATTACAGATATATTGTAAGTCTGACTGAACTACTTCTTTGGAGGTATCTATTAACTTCACTGTGTTCTCCACCTTGGATCGACAACACTAGGGAACCAGTCGAGAGCGGGTATGAGGCCGCCATCAACGGTGGAACCGGCGTCGCAATTTATTCGGTTAAGATTGAATGAATCGTTGGGAAAGTAGAGTAGTCTTGTTGAGAAAGTTGCTGCCAGGCCGGTTGTCCCGTCCGGACGTGACCGGCCTCTCGCATTGCATACCTCTTACACCGATTGTTTCTTCTTCTTTCCAAGCCACATGCTAGCCAAACCGGATCCCAAAAGCAGTAGAGATGTCGGTTCCGGGTTAACTGTTTCACTTAGTAATGCCCCAGCGCCACTACGATCTACCTGGGAAGTCGTCGTCGCACTCAAGTTCACGAGTTCGCCCGGCGTTCCATTGAAACTAATAGTGGCCTGGCTAAATAATGCGAAAGACCCGCCGGCGTCAAAGTCGCCGCTGGCGCCAGCGGAGAAATTAGTCCCCGTAAAGTTCGCGCCGCTTCCCGGCCACAGTGATGTGCTGCCATAAGGTATTCCATCGCGATACCCGTCGATATCGCCGAGTGTTGCTACACCGGTCGTGTCGGTTCCCAAACCGGGAACCTCATTAGAAGGGTTAACCCAGGTCTGGAAAGTGATCGGGGCCCCTGCGGTTTGTCGCGAACCGCCCACATTGCCATTCAGGACCATTCTCACCGGCGTGTCCGGTGTCCCACCGCCGTTGTAGTCCGTATCCTCCAAAGTAATCCTCAGCGTTCCCGATCCCGTCGAACTAATGAACGTCAGATTCAGATTCATTTGCGCAGCATAGTCGGGATTATTGAGGATCGGGTGTGTCAAACTGGACACCACATTAAAATACGAATTGAAGTTTGTACCCAGGGGGCCAGAAAAGTTAATGACGCCTGTTCCCGAAGCCGCTGTAAGGACCACCCCTTGATGAGTATCCAAATCCTCGATCCGTAACCGGAACGTATCCGCATACGCAGCGACACTCAAGAACATGACGATCAGAAACACCATAGAGAACCTAATACTCAGTCTTTTTGTCATCGTGACAGTCCTTTTAATTGAATTCACTCGGAGCCTACCTGCTCCTACGCCCGTTTACTGCAACGGTGGTTCCATCGTCTCCGTCTTTACCCTGGCAAAACAGTCGAGCTCTTTAGTCTCTCCAAACGTTGGACTTACGGCTACAGTAATACGCGAATGCGGAAAAACATTTCCCGCTGCCAACGAACCTAATTGTAAAAACTCCAGACAACTGTAAACGCTCCCGACGTTATTTGGGGGTTGATCGTGAATCGAGGCTTGACAACGCCTGCTTCGCCTGCTCGAAACCGGAAAAGCGTGGATCCAGTTTGAGCGCCTCCTTCAATTCGGACAGCGCTCGGTCTCGATCACCAAGCTTGTAGTAACTCATACCCAAATGAAAGTGGTAGACCGGGTTGTCGGGAGACTTAGCGACACTTTGCTTCAGGAATTCAACAGCGGAGGTATACGCTCCTGTCTTGTAATAAATCCAACCCCTGGTATCCATAACGTTCGGAGCATTCGGCAGTCTCTCCGTTGCGATGCGCGCGAAAGTTAACGCCTCGGCCAAGCTTTGATTGGAATCCGCTAAGGACCAGGCCAGATTGTTCGCGGCGACTGGAGAATGGGGATCGAGCCTCAGTGCTTCCCGATAATGGTGCTGAGCTTTATCTGAGCTGTTCTGAGCCTCGTACAGCATTCCTAAAATGATATGTGGCTGAACCGCTGCGGGATTCACCTTTGACGCGTTCTCAAATTCGTTAATGGCTTTGTCTACGGACTTTTCAATAACGAATAGCTGTCCGAGCAGGTTGTAAGCCGAGAAATTGTTACCGTCGATCGACAGGACTCTTCGGTAGGACTGCTCGGCCTTTGCATAATTCTGTTGCGACAGATATACGCCACCCAAAAGCTCATAAAGGCTCGTCTGATTCGAAAATTGCGCAATCGCTTTGTCGATGAGTTGGACGGCTTTGTCAGCCCGATGCTGTTTGACATAGATGCTCGACAATTGCTCCAGAGCATCGATGTTCTTTGGATCGATTCGAAGGCCTTCCAATAGCCGAACCTCGGCTTTAGTCAGATCACCCATCGCGGCAAAGGCGGTACCCAAACGCTCCAGAGCGGCGGCGTTTCCGGGTTTTTGCTGGATCAGTTTTTCAAATGTCGTTGTCGCTCCCTTTCCATCGCCTTTCAGAAGCTCGGCGTTTCCCAACACAAGGAGGGCGTCCGAAAGGCTTGAATCGATCTTCAGCGCATTTTCCGCCCGAGCAATGGCAGTAGTCGGATCTCCAGACAACAGCTTTAACTGGGCGAGACTTAACTGCGCCTGGGCGAGACGAGGCTCCAGCTTGACGGCGTCATTGAATGCCGTTTCGGCCTGTTCTGGCTTGCCCTGTTGCCAATAGGCCATTCCAAGAAACAATCGCGCCGAAGCGGAGGAGGGATTTTCGATAATCACAGCTTGCAGGTCGCCAACAGCTTCAACAGCTTTGCCTTGCGCCAACAAAGATCGGCCCTTTAGAATCCGTGCATCGATGTCTTTCTTGTCCGCCTGGATGAGTTGATTGGCCAACGCTTCGGCGCGAGCCGGAGAATTTCGACTGAGATACAAATTGGCTAACTTCCGCTTAGCGGTAAGATTGGACGGCTCATCTTTCACGATCATTTCATAGATGCTGGCCGCTTTCGAGGGCTGGCCAGTGGTGAGATAGAACTCAGCTACAGCGAGAGTCAGATTCTGGTTGCGCGGATTCAACCCGGTGGCCCGTTGGTAGGTCTGTTCGGCCGTAGCATAGTCTTTCTGGCCAACGTACAGCTCGGCCAGAAGTTGCCACAACTCAGCCTTGCCCGGATAACGAGCGACTTCCTGATTGAGTCGTTGAATGGCATCTTGAGTCCGGCCCTGTGCAATGAGGACACGAATCAAACCTGCGATACTTTCGCGTGACTTCGGATCCGCCTTTAAGGCAGCTTCAAAGGAAGCTTCAGCAGACTTCAGATTGCCCTGGCCCCAATAAGCCAAAGCAAGGCGCTTCTGCTGCTCGGGGTCAGCAGGATTTCTGTTTGATGCTTGTTCCAGAAGGGCGGACGCAGATTTGAAGGATCGATCGTCGCCCGTTGCCAGCGCCACCAGGAGAGCGGCCTCGCCAGAATTCGGACTCACAGCTAGCGCTTGCCGCGCGTAGGAAGCTGCGCCCTGTTTGTCACCTGAATCCAGTTTTGACTTCGCAAGAGCAATGTACGGCAGCAAGAAGGATCCAGCCGTTTTGGCCGCCTCGGTCCACTGGGATTCGGCCTCCCGCCTGTGCCTAGCCTGGAAATATGCCTGCCCCAGGTAGTAGCGCGCTGCTGCGGATTGCGGAGCGCTCTTCACAATTCGCTCAAGCTCGGAAAGCGCATCGCTGCTTTTGTTTTGATCCAGCAGGATTCTGCCCTTGATAAGCAGCGCATCCGTATTCCCGCTGCTGATTTTGAGTATCTCGTCGGCGGCGTGTTGAGCTTTTGAATAGTCTTTTTGCGCGATGTAGATTTCGGCAAGCCGTTGTCTTGCAGCAACGTTCTCCGAGTTGTTCTGAAGAATCGCCTGCAGCGTGCCGGCGCTCTTATCTAAGCTACCCGTGGTCACGTAAAATTCGGCGAGTTCCATGCGCTGGTATGGGTCGGCTACGCTGGAGGGGATTGCATTTTCAAACGCCTGCTCCGCCTTTGATATCTCTCGGTTTGCAAGATAGAACCGCGCGAGCGTTTTGTGGTGCGCCAAATGATTGGGCGTCTTCGAAATAGCATCAGTGATTCGTTGAAGGGCCCTGGCCGAACGGCCCTGACTGACGTCAAGGTTAGATAGAGCCTCTAAACTCTCTGTACTTTCTGGATCCGTCTTCAGTGCAGCTTCAAACTGAATTTCCGCCTGCAAATGGCGTCCTTGTGCCAATTCTAGATAACCCAAATGATACAGGCCGAGTGCATCGCCTGGTCTTTTTGCAAGGTAGCTCCCAATCTCGCGAGAAGCGTTTTCAAAATCTTGGGAGCGCATGTACGCTCGACAAAGGACGAGGTGAGCATCCACGAGACTGCTGTCGGCCAGCGCTTGTCTGGCATTGCGAACCGCGGCGGTCGTATCTCCCGACTTTAGCTTGATCTCCGCCAAAGGAATATAAGCTTCAAAGAAGGTTTCGTCGTTCTTTATTGCACTCAGAAACGCATCTTCTGCCCTCCGAAAATCGTTGGCCTTGTAATAAGCAATTCCAAGGAAGTAGCGGCCGGCCGGATATCGCGGGCGGGCTTTGACGACCTGCTGCAGTTCAGCTATCGCTTCGGCGGTTTTATTTTGAGCGAGCAAGATCCGGCCTTTGGTGACGCGCGCTTCAATATCGCCGGCATCATCCTTCAGTGCAGCATCCGCTACTTGCGCGGCCTGATCAAAGTGTTTCCGCAAGAGTAAACGGTCTGCCAGCCGTCGCTTTGCAGTTGTGTTTTTCGGATAATCCCGAATTACTCTTTCAAGAGTCTTCGTACTTGCTTCGAGTTTGCCGATTTCCCAATAAAAGTCAGACAGGATGATTCCTTGCTTCCCGTCTCGGGGAAAGAGTCTTGCTAGTTCGATATAACCCTGTTCGGCAAGATCCAGTTTACCGGCCTGCATATAAAAGAAGGCCAAAGCCTCCTTCGCGTCTCGCGAGCCGGGGTCTGCAGCCATCGCAGCCTTATATTCTTCCTCCGCCTCCGCCAACCGTTGTCTTTGGAGATAAAAGTTAGCTAAGGTCATTAGAGCTTCGGCAGATCCGGCAGAAACAGAAACAGCCTTCTTGTAAGCTGCTTCCGCCAATTGGTCTTCGGGGCGAAAACTCGCGGCACCACTCAAGTCGAAATAAGGTGGCGACAATCGTGGCCTAAGCTCAAAGGCTCGCCTCACTTGCTTCATTGAATCGTTGACGTGGATCATGCCGGCA
>Ga0066710_100007982_pt1 | contig 10206 bp, 8 predicted proteins | sample GraSoiAngelo_159_FD_79666 | JGI IMG/M metagenome (GOLD analysis project Ga0066710, IMG submission 79666) | Grasslands soil microbial communities from the Angelo Coastal Reserve, California, USA - 14_1009_16_40cm | ecosystem: Environmental > Terrestrial > Soil > Grasslands | place: USA...
CCGCGGCCAGCGGCATGATCAAGGTACTCAGCAGGCTCGCGAACGGAAGCCACGCCAGCACCCCACTGGGCTCAGGAGAACCGATCACGGCAGCGACCCGGCGCGCCCGCCGCATCGCCACCACCGCCAGTACCGCGAGCGCGACCAGCAGCGGAACGAACGCGAGCGGATGGCCGAACAGGCGCGCCGACAGTCCCGCCCCGAGAAACCCGTGCGCCAGCAGGGCGTTGGCGTGGCCGCCGATCCGGGGCGCGGTGAAGATGCGGTACCACACGATGAACGCCGGCGACTGCAACAGCAGCGGCAGGAAGCCGGCGAACGGCGAGGTACCCGTCGAGCGGTACAGCTCGGCCAGCTCGGTACCGAGCCGGGCCGGGTCCTTGGCGTGCTGCTTGCGCAGCGCGGCGATCCGGGGCGCGAGCGCCACCCGGGACCGTTCGCCGCGGACGGCGGCCAGGGTGAGCGGGAGGAGCAGGAAACGTAGGAGGGCCGTGCACAACACGATGGCGCCGACCGGCGACAGGACGGTGGCGAGGTGGACGACGAACGGGTACACGGCGGTCACGGCGCCGTCGAGCAGCGGAATGGACATGGAAGACCCCTCGGGGACGGCAGCGGGCAGGAAACAGCCGCATGCGGCCGCGCGCGAGCGGTCAGGAAGTCAGCGAAGCGCTCGGGCGGCCGCGCGGGCCGCCGTGGGTGCCCGGGGGCGGGGCCGGCCCTGGGCGTCGGGGTCGCGATGACGCGGTACCCCCGTCTGATGCGCAGGGGGAGCGATCCGCGGACCGGAAGCGGCGGCAACGCCGGGCCGCAGCACGCGGACCGCAAGCGCGACGACCAGCAGCAGGCCGGCCGCGGCGGCGGTGCCGGCCAGCAGGCCGGCGGGACCCACCTCGGACAGCACGCCGAGCAGGTGCCCGAGCGCGCTGAACCAGATCACGCGTCAACGATAGCTAGCCGACGCACTCCGGCGCGCATACTCCCCGGTGGCCGTCGTCTCGTCGAGCACCTTGCCGTCGACGGTGATCCGGCAGGTCACCGGGCCGTTGTCGCCGCCGGACCTGCGTTGCGCGTTGATGACGAAGCTGCGCTGCGCCAGGGTGGTGTGTCGAACTCGATCCGCCACGGCAGCAGGATGCCGCCGCGCACGACGAGCTGGTCGCTTTCATCGGCGTACGTGACGTCGCCGAAGTTGGCTGATCCGCTCGCCGTCACCTCGTAGATGACGTGGCGTCCGGCGCTCGTCGGGCCCGCGGCCGGCGCCGTCGCGCTCGGCCGTGGCACATTGGCCCCGGCCCGGTTGGTGGCGCTGCTGGCGTGCCGGTTGCCGGCCGCGTTGACGAATATGACGGTACCGGCGGTGAGCGCGCCGACCAGCACCAGCGCCGCCAGTACCCACGGCCAGAGCCGCATCCCCCGGCGAGCCGGCGGCGGGGCGACCACCGAGAGGGTGCCGACCGGCCAGACCGGCATCGGCGGCGCCCCGGCCGGGGTGGGCGGCGCAGCCGGGGTGGGCGGCGCAGCCGGAGCGGGCGGCGCAGCCGGGGCGGGCGGCGCAGCCGGGGCGGGCGGCGCGGGCAGCGCCGGTACCGGATCCGCCGGCACCGCTGGCCAGGCTGCCCTCCGCGACGACGAGTTCGGGCTGGTCGAGTACCGTCGGCGCGATGCCCAGCCGCTGGTGCAGCATGGTGGCGACCAGCGGGATCCGGGTCGAGCCGCCGACCAGGAGCACCGCGGCGACCTGGTCGCGGCGCAGTTCGGTGCCGAACAGCGTGGCGGCGGTCAGCGCGACGGTCCGCTCCAGCCATGGCCGGGCCATCGCCTCGAACTCCTCGCGGGTGACGTGCACGTCGGTCTCGAAGCCCGGTACCCGCACCGCCGCCAGGCTCGTGCGGGACAGCTGCTCCTTGGCCGCGCGGGCCTCGTCGAGCAGCTGCCACTGGCCGCGCCGCCCGTCCGTGGTGGTGGCGTCGACCAGCTGCTGCCAGCGCACCGGGTCCGCGGGCGCGAGGCGGGTGCGGATGTGGTCGACGATGGCCGCGTCGAGGTCCAGGCCGCCGACGTCGTCCAGGCCCTCGTTGGCGATGACCCGCCAGCTGCCGTCGGGCTCGCGGCCGATCACGCTGACGTCGAAGGTACCGGCGCCGAAGTCGTAGACGACCAGCGCGGAGCCGGGCGGCACCGGGGTCTTCGAGAAGTAGGCGGCCGCGGCGAGCGGCTCGGCGACCAGGGAGACGGTACCCATGCCGGCGCGCGCGGCGGCGTCGGCGAGCACCCCGCGCCGGGTCTCCGCCCACCCGGCCGGGTAGGTCAGGACCGTCTGCGCCGGCAGCCCGCCCGCGACCCGCCCGTCGGGTCGTTGGAGCGACGCGACGGTGTGCGTGGTGCCGAAGTCGATACCCAGGCGGAACCCGGACGGGGCGGTCACGCCGTCAAGGTGGACGCCACCGGCAACGGCGGGACACCGCGGGACCTTGTGCCCTTCCGCCGCCTCCGGCCGGGTGCCAGCGTGCGTGGATGCACCGGCCCTCAGTCGCAGTCCTCGGCGTCGGAGCGATGGGGATCGCCATCGCCACCCATCTGGCTCGCAGCGGGTACCCGATCTTCGCGCTCGCGACGGAGTACGACTCCGCGGTCGTGCGGGCCTGGCGCGACCGGCTGCCGCATCCCGCGCTCGGGATCGTCATCGACCCCGATATCACCGTGTACCCGCCGGAGGACTGGACGGACGCGCTGGCCCGCGCCGATCTCGTGGTCGTGGCGGTGTCCACGCCCGGCCTGTACCCGGTGCTCGTCAAGGCTGCCGCGCACGTGCCGTCGACGGCGGTCTGGGTACTGGCGACCAAGGGCTGGCAGCCGGAAAGCCTGCTCACGCCGTCGCAGGTTGCGGCGAAGGTGCTCGGCGACGGCGTACCGGTGGTGAGCCTCGCTGGTCCGGGGATCGCCGCGGAGATCCTGGTCGGTTCGCCGACCGCCCTGCTCTGCGCGTCGCGCGATCCGGCGGCGCGCCGGCTCGTCGCGCGTACCCTGAGCTCCCCCTCGATGCTCACGATGACGACAAGCGACGTGGCCGGCGCGGAGACCGCCGCCGCCTTCAAGAACGTGGTGGCCATCGCGGTGGGCATCGGGCTCGGACTGTCCGAGCGGTTCATCGAGAGCGCCTTCGTCCGGGTGTTCGCCAACGTGCGCGCGGCCATGTTCGCCCGCGGCATGGTCGACATGGTGGAGCTCGCCGAGGCGAGCGGCGGCCGCGCGGGTACCGTCATCGGCCTCGCCGGCTCCGGGGACCTCTACGTGACCTGCGTGAGCGGCCGCAACGGGCGCTTCGGGCAGTTGCTGGGTACCGGCGCGAGTCCCGTACAGGCGCTGCGCACGATCGGCAGCACTGTGGAGGGGGTGGCGAACACCACGGCCGCGCTTGAGCTGGCTGCGCGGTACTCGATCGACCTGCCCACGGCCCGCGCGGTCGATCTCGCGCTGCGTGAGGAACTGACCGGCGAGCACGCGGCGGAACAGCTCCGGCGCCTGTTCGAAGCGGCGCTGCATCCGGCCACTGACGACGGATAACGAACCACTCTTGTCGGGCCGGTCTTGTCGGGCCGGCAACTGAACGGGACACTACGACTGCCGCGGGTAGCCGAAGAGGTGATCACGTGGGTCGTCGCGACGTCCGGATCCTCACCGCGGCTGTCTTCGTTTCGATCGTCTTCTTCCTGGCCTGCGCCGGCCTTGGCGCGAGCAGCGTGCCTTACGGCGCCATCGTCGTGACCGGGTTGCTCCTCCCGGTCGCGGTGGCGGTCGTGTTGTCGACGCGCCGCCAGACTTATGTGCCAGCGGTCGGTCGGGTGCTGAGAAGGTCCCCGAAGGTCGCGCCGGAGACTCCCTATGCGCACTGCAGCCTGACTCTTGTCGTCGAGGGAGAGTCCTTCGCGCCGGCTCGCGCCAGAGTGTGGGAGCCGAGGGTGCCGGCGGAAAAGTGGCCCGCGGTCGGCACACTGGTGCCCGTCCTGGTTCCAGTGCGCGATCCGGCGGGGATGTCCGTGGTGTGGAGCGAGGCGCCGCTGACCGAGCCGTCAGACGGTGGGCGGCTCGGCGACTGGTACCGGCGCGCTGACAAGTCGCAACCATCGCTACGTGGCCGGCGGATCGTGGAGAGCTGGCCGTGGGCACCCCCCGCCGACTTTTTCGAGACGGCGCTGCACTGGTTGTCCGCGGCCGTGCTGGGGGTACAACGACGGTACTGCGAATGGATCGCCTGGGATCTGCTCAAGGCACCGGAGATGCTTTCCCTGCGCACCATGACGGGGATGAGCGTGGCGAGGGTTCTCCGGGTCACCCTGGCCGAACAAGAGACGATCTTCGATGGTACCGCCGACGTTCGTGGCTACGCCGCGGACGTCCTCGGCCGTGCGCTTCGCGTGATCGTGCCGGCGGTACTCCTGCTTGTCCCCCAGTTGGTCGTCGCGTGGCGGATCGTGACGTCAGCCGGCGGAGCGGCCCACCGCCTGCACTGGGCCGGCGCGGTCGCCGCGTCCGGCCTGTCCGAGCCGGACCTGTTCACGATCCTGGCGTGCCTGACGGTGTTCGACATCGTACTGGTCGGCGTGACCTGGAAGACTGTCCGCGCCGTCGTGTCCGCGTTCGCCGACTGGCACGGAGAGCTCCGCGACATTGTCCGCGCACGGCTGCAGTCGGCATTCCGGGATGCGGTCAACGCGCCAGAGTCGGCGCCGTTGCAACTGCGAACGGCACCGGGCCTGGCCGGTACCGCGGCCGACCAACTGCTCGAGCGCGGGGAGACGGCGCGGCTGCGGGCGCTCGCGTTCGACCTGGGCGCCGGCGCCATCGCCGTCAGCGGCGCGCGCGGAGTCGGCAAGACGACGCTGCTGTACGTGCTGACCGGCGAGGGGGCCGCGGCGACCGAGCCGGACGCGCTGACCGTACTCGTGTCGGCGCCGGTGCAGTACAGCGCACGGGATTTCCTGCTGCACCTGTATGCCCAGCTGTGCAAGGTCGTACTGCGTCGGGCCGGCGTGGAACCTCGCAGATCCACTGCGGCGCGGCTGCGCGCCTGGGCGCGGACCACCGCGGCCATCCTGATGTACGCGGTCGCCGCCGGATTGATGGTCACACTCTTCGTGCCGGAGCCGTACCGCTGGGTCGGCCAGCGCGTGCCCCTGCCGAGCCGGCCGGCCAGCCTGTTCCTGGCGGCCGTGGCACTGGTCGTGCTCGCTACCCAGATCGACCAGCCGCGACCGGCCAGGCATCTCGGGATCGTGCCAGAAGCGGAACGGCGCCTACAGCAGACCCGGTTCCTGCAGACGCTCGCGGTCGAGCGTTCAGGCACGCTCGGGCGTAGCGGGCTCACGCTCGGCCGGCGCCGGTCCCGTCAACTCGCGGAGCAGCCGCTGAGCCTGCCGGAAATCGTCGAGGCGTACCGGGAATTCGCTCGCGAGGTAGCCGAGTGGTGGCGCCGTCTGCATGGCGAGCGGGGCAAGGTACTCATCGGCGTCGACGAGGTGGACCGCATCGCCGACCCGGCACTCGCGGAGAACTTCCTCAACGAGATCAAGGCCATCTTCGGGGTACCGCACTGCGTGTACCTGGTCGCGGTCTCGGAAGAGGCGCTGGCCAACTTCGAGCGCCGCGTGGTCCGCATGCGAACCGTCTTCGACAGCGCCTTCGACCATGTCGTCCGGCTCAAGCCCCTCACCCTCGACGAGTCGGTACGGCTGCTGAGGCTGCGACTTATCGGCGTCCCGGACCGGTTCTTCGTGCTCTGCCACTGCCTCGCCGGTGGCATGCCGCGCGAGGTGCTACGCACTGCGCGAACCATGTTCGACCTGCACCGTGACTCCGCCGGCTCGACGACCCTCGACGAGATAGCCGGCCGGCTCATCGCGGCCGAGGTGCAGTCGGTCAAGCGCGGCTTCCTCAGCCAGATCGCCGGTGCACCGCTCACCGAGCCGGCACAGCGGATCGCCGACCTGCTTGCCGACCCGGACTGGCCCGAACCCAGCGGTCGAGGGCTACGCGAGGCGGTCGAGCGGGATCTGTGTACCGGGCCCGACGGCGACCCGGGCCTCACCTTCGCGCTCGCCGCCGCGTTCCTGTTCTACTCGACGATCCTTGAGCTGGTCGCGACCCGGCCGGACGTCATCGACAGCTGGGCCGCCCAGGTACGGCTGACGGAATCCCGCAACGCTGCGCCACCCGATCCGCTCGACCTCGAACCGGCGCCGTCCGGTCCGGGTGACGACTCCTTGACCGGGCTGGCCAATGCGCTGGCCACACTGCACGGTACGTTGCCGATCAATGCGCCGTTGGCGATCCGGCAGCTCGCTGACATCCGGGGTCAGGTCGGCCTGCCAAAGGTCGAGCTGCCTTCGGTACCGCCGCCGGGCCTCGCGCCGGACGAGCGCGAACACGCCGGTGCCTGACCCGCAGGCACGGTGCATCGGCGCGGCCAACTGAGACGGACAGCATGCCGGGCCGGTTCCACGCGGGTACCGGCCCGGCATCAACGCTGGTCAGGAGCGGTGGCGGCGGGATTTGAACCCGCGGAGGGGTCACCCCCTCACACGCTTTCGAGGCGTGCTCCTTAGGCCACTCGGACACACCACCGTCGAGAAGGGTACTAGACCGGCGGCCTGCCCGTCCCGGCGGTACCGGTCGGCACGCGTGGCAGGATCTTCCCCCATGAGTACCCATATCGGCGCCCCGGCCGGCGCGATCGCCCCGCGCGTCCTGCTGCCCGGCGACCCGTTGCGGGCGAAGTGGATCGCCGAGACCTTCCTTGAGGATGCGACCTGCTACTCGACGGTACGGAACATGTACGGGTTCACCGGGCGGTACCGGGGGGTGCCGGTCTCGATCCAGGGGTCCGGCATGGGCATGCCGTCCGCCTCCATCTACTACCACGAGCTGCTCGTGGACTACGGGGTAACGACGCTGATCCGGGTCGGTACCTGCGGCGCGCTCGTCGACGAGGTGCAGCTGCGCGAGGTCGTCGTGGCCAGCGCGGCGAGTACTGATTCGGCGATGAACCGGATCCGCTTCGACGGGGTGATCGACTACGCGCCGGTGGCGGACTTCGAGCTGCTCCGCACGGCGGTGGACATCGCGGCCGGGCGGGGAATCCCGCTGCATGTCGGCCAGGTACTCGCGGCGGACGCGTTCTACACCGACCGGCCGGACCTCTACGAGCGGCTGGGCACCTACGGGGTACTCGCGGTGGAGATGGAGACCGCGGCGCTGTACACGCTGGCGGCGCGGCACCGGGCGCGGGCGCTGACCATCCTGACGGTCAGCGACCACCTGCGGACCGGCGAGCGGACCAGCGCGGAGGACCGGCAGCAGACGTTCGCCGAGATGGTCGAGGTGGCCCTCGCCGCCGCCGTGGCGGGGGCCGACGGCGGCGCGTAGCCCCGCGAGGACCGACCGCGCCAGGCGCGTAGCGCCGGACCACGGGTCAGCCGGTCGGCGACGGCCGCGCGGTGGGCAGGAGCGGCGCACACGCCTGCATGGCGGCGGCCACCTTCGGGTCGGCGGTGTTCAGCTGGCCCGGCCCGCCGGCCATGGTCACGCCGTGGTCACGCAGGCAGTTGCGGTACGCGGCGATGGCGCTGTTGTTGCCGCCGGCCCGCGGACCGAAGCTGGGCCGCACGGAGGCGCACGCCTGCTGGGCGGCGTCCCAGGTCTGCTGGTCCACCCCGGACGGCGGCTCGTTGCCGAAGCCGGGGAAGCCGCCGAACCCGCGCCCGGAGGGCCGCACCCCGGACGGTCGCACCCCGGACGGCCGAACCCCCGAGGGCCGCACGCCGGACGGCCGGGCGGTCGGCACGTTGATGGTCACCCCGTGCTGGCGCAGGCAGTCCACGTACGCCTGGAAGCCGCTGGGCGCGGCCGCCGGGGCGGCGGTCGGCGTGGATCACCCAGCCGGGTACCGTCAAGGACCTAGCGGTCGGCGCGACGGTCACCGTCACCGGCCAGACCGGTTCCGACGGCTCGGTCACCGCCACCCGGATCGCGAAGACCAGATAGGAAGTCGCGGACGAGGGCGGCGCACTCGGCCTCCAGTACCCCCGAATGGACCTCGGGCCGATGGTTGAGACGGCGGTCGCGTACCACGTCCCACAGCGACCCGACCGCGCCCGTCTTCGGCTCCCACGCCCCGAAGACCAGCCGCTGCACGCGGGCCAGCACCAGGGCCCCCGCGCACATCGTGCACGGCTCCAGGGTGACCACCAGCGTGCAGCCGGACAGCCGCCACGAGCCGAGCACCGCGGCGGCCGCGCGCAGCGCGACCACCTCGGCGTGCGCCGTCGGGTCGCCGGTCGCCTCCCGCCGGTTGTGCCCGGTGGCCAGCTCCTGCCCGTCCGGCCCGTAGACGACCGCCCCGACCGGCACGTCACCGGTCTGCACCGACCCGGCCGCGACCGCGATCGCCCGCCGCATCCACGGCTCGTCGGTCCAGACGACGCCGCGCCCCACTCCGCTCACGCCTCGCGCAGCTCCTCGACCGCGTCGCCGGCACCGAGCGCCTGGCACACCTCGGCCGTGACGTCGGCCGGCAGCATCCCCTCGCGGGCGCACAGCTGAAGCAGGCGGCCGGCCGGTATCCCGAGATCGGCCAGCAGGTCGGCGTCGCCGACCGGTTCCACGTCGGGATCGGCCGGCGCCTTGACGGTGTCCTCCTCGGTGTCGTCCGGCCCGGCGACCACGTCGTTTATGTCCGGTACCGGCGTCTCGATGTCCCCGAGCAGCAGCGCGCCGAGCCGGGACTCCTCGGCGAACGCGGCGTCCGAGCCGAACACCCGCAGATCCTCGCCGTCGTCGAGGCGCAGGATCGCGAGATATGCGTCATCGGACTCCACGAACAGCAGCGCGACGGGCGCATCCGCGTCCACGTCGCGCAGCCGGTCGGCGACCTCCTCGATGTCGGCGACGCCAACCAGGTCGACCTCCCTGGCCGACCACCCAGTCGATCCGCGAACCGCCGCGGCAGCGAAGTACGACACGGTGCCCCCGGTGGATGTATGCCTGCTTAGGCAGACGGTATCCGGTACGGGTGCCCTTCGTCAGCGAACCCGGGTCACCACAGCAACCAGTTACCGCCAACCCACCGGACGGTGACGACGATTGCGGCGACCGCGACGCCGACCGCCGCGCTCACCGCGATGCCCACCGCGACCCCGCGGTCGCCGAACCGGGCCAGCACCGCCGCGCACAGCCAGGCTGCCGCGCCCGCGCCGAACGTCAGCCACGCGTAGCTGCGCGCGGTCGTGGCGAGCAGGCCGAACAGCAGCATCCACAGCGCCGCCGACGCGGCGCCCGCGGCGGCCGGGCCCAGCCGCGCCGGCAGCGGCTCCCGGTAGACGGGCCGCGGCGGTCCGCTGGGGATCAGCCCACCGGGCGGCCGCACCGTGCCGCCGGACCAGGACGACGGCGGGGGTACCGGAGGAATGTGCGGCGGCAACGTGATCCGCATCGGCGGCGGTGCGGGTTCCTCCCGGCCCGGCTGGTCCGGTGCCGCCCACTCACTCATCAGGCGAGCCTATCCCGGCTGGTGTCGACGCTGGCCGGGTGTGCGACAGTGACGGCCGTGCGCGCAGCGGTGATCGGACTCGGCCTCATCGGCGGGTCGGTGCTGCGCGCGCTGGCCGGCGCCGGGCACGGCGTCCTCGGGTACGACGCCGATCCGGCCACCCGGGCCATGGCGCGCACCGCCGCCGCCCGGGCCCGGGCCGGGTACCGCTGGCAGGTCACCGGTACCGTCCGGGACGCGGTCGCCGATGCGGACCTGGTCGCGCTCGCGGTGCCGCTGCCCGCCGTCGGTACCGTGCTCGACGAGCTGGCCGGCGCCGGGTACAGCGGTCTGGTCACCGATGTGACGTCGGTGAAAGGGCCGGTCGGTGCGCTGGTACGGCGGTCGGGCCTGCTAGCCGGGTACGTCGGCGGGCACCCGATGGCGGGCCGGGAGACGTCCGGCTTCGCGGCCGCCGACGGCGACCTGTTCCGCGACTGCGCCTGGGTACTGTGCCTGGAACCCGGCGAGACCGACCTCAGCGACTGGCTCACGCTGGCGCAGGTGGTGACCGGCCTGGGCGCCCGGGTGGTACCCGCGACCGCCGCCGAGCACGACCTGGCCGTGGCCGCCGTCTCGCACGTGCCGCACCTGCTCGCCTGCGCGCTGACCGAAGCGGC
>Ga0066710_100007983_pt1 | contig 10206 bp, 3 predicted proteins | sample GraSoiAngelo_159_FD_79666 | JGI IMG/M metagenome (GOLD analysis project Ga0066710, IMG submission 79666) | Grasslands soil microbial communities from the Angelo Coastal Reserve, California, USA - 14_1009_16_40cm | ecosystem: Environmental > Terrestrial > Soil > Grasslands | place: USA...
GCATCGGCGGCATGACCTCGGTCATCTCGGCGACGAGCCCGAGGTCGACGCGGCCGCCGCGAGAGATCATCGGCCCGAGCAGCTCGAGGGAGGCATCGACCACCGGTCGCACCGTCGCGCCGTCGCCTTGTCGCACGGTCACGAGGCCGAGCCCCTCGAGGACCTTGATCGCCTCGCGCACCGAAGTCCGGTTGACGCCGAACTCCTGCGCCAGCTCGCGCTCGGGCGGCAGCTTCCGGCCGGCGGGGAAGCGCGCGTCGAGGATCGCGTCGCGGAGCTGCTCGGCGACGTCCTCGTGGAGCCGGCGGCGGGCGGGCGCGCGGAACGGGACGATCTCCACCCTCGTCTGCTTATCGGATGGTCCAACCAATCGTCAAGTGGGGGGCCCGCCTCCCCTGAAGGCGACCATCGCGAGCGGCGGCAGGGTGGCGTTGATCGACTGCGCGCGCCCGTGCCAGGGCACCGGGGTGGCGAGCATGCCACCCAGGTTGCCCTGGCCGCTGCCGCCGTACAGCGGCGCGTCGCTGTTCAGGATCTCGTCCCAGCGGCCGGGTGCCGGCACGCCGATCCGGTAGTTCCGGCGCGGGACCGGCGTGAAGTTGCAGGCGACGACGACCACCTCGGGACGCGACCGGGCGCGGCGGAGATACACCAGCGCGCTCTGCTCGGCGTCGTTGCAGTCGACCCACTCGAAGCCCGCCGGGCTGACGTCGAGCTCGTGCAGCGCCGGCTCGCCCCGATAGGCGGTGTTCAGGTCGCGCACCCAGCGCAGCAGCATCCGGTGCTGCGGCTCCTCGAGCAGATGCCAGTCGAGGCTCGCCTCGTGGCTCCATTCGTTCCACTGCCCGAACTCTCCCCCCATGAAGAGGAGCTTCTTCCCCGGCTGCGTGTACATGTAGCCGAAGAGCAGCCGCAGGTTGGCCCGCTTCTGCCACTCGTCGCCGGGCATCTTGGCGAGCAGCGAGCCCTTTCCGTAGACGACCTCGTCGTGCGACAGCGGCAGGACGAAGTTCTCGCTGAACGCGTAGATCATGCGGAACGTCAGCTGGCCGTGGTGATACTTCCGGTGCACCGGCTCGTGCGTCATGTAGGCGAGCGTGTCGTGCATCCAGCCCATGTCCCACTTCATCCCGAAGCCGAGCCCGCCCAGGTAGGTGGGCCGCGAGACCATCGGCCACGCCGTCGACTCCTCGGCGACGGTCTGCACCGCCGGGCACCGCTCGTAGACGCTCGCGTTCAGCCGTCGCAGGAAGTCGACCGCCTCGAGGTTCTCCCGGCCCCCGTGGACGTTGGGGATCCATTCGCCGGCGCGGCGGGAGTAGTCCAGGTAGAGCATCGACGCCACGGCGTCCACGCGGAGTCCGTCGGCATGGTACCGCTCGAGCCAGAAGAGCGCGCTGCTGGTGAGGAAGCTGCGCACCTCGTTCCGGCCATAGTTGAAGATGAAGCTGCTCCAGTCCGGGTGGAAGCCCTGGCGCGGGTCGCCGTGCTCGTAGAGATGCGTGCCGTCGAAGAAGCCGATGCCGTGCTCGTCGGTCGGGAAGTGCGAGGGCACCCAGTCGAGGATCACGCCGATGCCGTGCTGGTGGAGGTGGTCGACGAGGTACATCAGGTCCTGCGGGGTTCCGTAGCGGCTCGTGGGCGCGAAGTACCCCGTGGTCTGGTACCCCCAGGAGCCGTAGAACGGATGCTCCATGACGGGCAGCAGCTCGACGTGCGTGAAGCCCGCTGCTGCGACGTACTCGGCCAGGAGCGGCGCGATCTCCCGGTAGCCGAGCGAGCGGTTGCCCTCCTCCGGAAGGCGCCGCCACGAGCCGAGGTGGGCCTCGTAGATCGCGAGCGGCGCCTCGAGCGCGTTCCGCTCGCGCCGCGCCGCCATCCAGGGCTCGTCGCCCCACTCGTACTCGAGCGACCACACGATCGACGCCGTGCGCGGCGGCACCTCGCCGTGGAACGCGAGCGGGTCCGCCTTCTCCACCTGGTAGCCATGAAGCCGCGAAGCGACGTGGTACTTGTAGCGCGCGCCCCGGCCGACACCGGGCACGAATCCCTCCCAGATGCCGGACGTCGCGCGCGGGTGGAGCGGGTGGCGCGACGGTTGCCAGCCGTTGAAGTCACCGACGACGGAGACCGCGGCGGCATTCGGGGCCCAGACGGCGAAGCGCGTGCCCGCGACGCCCTCGAACACGCCGGGATGAGCCCCGAGCTTGTCGGCGAGGCGCAGGTGAGTGCCCTCGTTGAACAGATAGAGGTCGTGGTCGGTCGAGAGTCCGCTCATCGCCTGGCCGCGAGGGCGTGCAGCATGCCCGCGAGCGGGATGCGTACCCATCGCGGGCGGTTGTTGAGCTCGTAGCCGAGCTCGTACGTGTTCTTCTCGAGCAGCAGCACGTCGAGGAGACGGGCGAGCTCGTCGCGCGCGCGAGGGAGGATGGCCGCCTCACCCACCTGCTGCAGGTAGGCGCGCAGGAACGCCGAGCTCGCCCACTGCTGCCAGAACCGCGCCCACGGCGTGAGCACCGGCACGTCCTCGGGCCGGGGCGCCTCGCCTCCCGCCACCCCGTACAGCACCGCGTGGACGACGTAGTCGAAGGAGCGCAGCATGCCGGCGACGTCGACCAGCGGCGAGCGCTTGAGTCGCCGCTCGCCCAGCGCGCGCGCGGGCTCGCCCTCGAAGTCGATGATGACGAAGTCCTTGCCCGTGTAGAGCACCTGCCCCAGGTGGTAGTCGCCGTGGCACCGGATGCGCATCGCCGGGATCGTGCGACCGAGGACGGTGTGGAACGCCGCCAGCGTCTTGTCCTCGAGGCCGGCCAGCGTCCGCGCATCTCCCTGCACGTCCGCCGGCAGCGATTTGACGCGCTCGGCCAGGAGCCGAAAGGCGCGGGCGGTCAGGTTGCGCATCGACTGGTAGAGGCCGCGCTGGTAGAAAGCCGTGAAGGGCTCGGGCGCGAACGCCGGGTCGTCGTCGCGCGACGCGAGGGCGAGGTGCAGCTCGGCCGTGCGCCGGCCGAGCAGCCGGGCGAATTCGACGTAGGCGCCGAGCGTCTCGCCGACGAGCGCCGGCGGCTCCTCGCCGGTCAGCTCGAGCAAGGAGTGGCCGGAGACCGCGACGCTGCGGCCCTCCTGATGGCTCGAGAGCGCGCGGTCGAAGTAGCGCCGGACCTGGTCGAGCGTGTAGCGCCACGCGTCGCCGGCCTTGGGGACGAACTGCTGCAGGATCGCGACCGTCGTCGGCTCGCTCCGGCCGCTCCGGTACTCGAGCGCGCCGGCGACGGCGGCGACGTGCGTGAAGCGCGTGCGCTCGGTCAGGAAGCGACCGACCTCGAGGTCGGGGTTGATGCCTTCGCCGGCGCGCCGGTAGAGCTTGAGGATCAGGCGGTCGCCGTAGACGACCGAGCTGTTGCTCTGCTCGCCCCGGAGCAGCGACGCGCCGACCGGCGCGCCCGACGGACCCCGCAGCGCGCGCAACGCACGCGTCGTCACCGCGACCAGCTGTCCGGCGGGCCCCTTGAAGCGGCGCCGCCGCTCGATCGCGTCGAGCAGCGCGGCGCACAGCGTCGGATCCTCCATGCCGTCGTAGAGCACCCCCGTCACCGCAACGCCGTTCCGTCCGCTCGCCTCGACCTCGGCGACGACCGCCTGCGGCGTGTTCGCCTGCACCACCGCCGCGGCGACGTCGTCGGCGAAGGCGAGCGGCCAGACGTAGGTCTCCGGCGACCCCTGCACGTAGTCGACGCGGATGAACGCGAAGCAGGCCGAGCCCGCTTCGTGCTCGAACGGGATCGTCGCCGTGATCGTCGCGGCCTTGATGTCGAGCGCCTTGCCGCCGAACCACCGTCGCGCGCGGAGCAGCGCGGGCAGCGCCGCGCCGAGCGCTGCCCCGCCCTCGCCCTCGAAGACGTTCTGCCACGGTCCCTTCACCCCGAGTCGCGGCGGGCGCGCGTCGTCCGTTCCGCCGGCAGCCGTCAGCTCGGTCCGGGGTCTCTCCAGGGCGAACCAGTAGAACGAGTGCGGGCCGAGCGTCAGGAGGTACGGCAGGTCGCCGATCGGCGGGAAGGGCGTGCGACCGAAGAGCTCTACCGCGACCATCCCCTTGAAGGCCGAGAGGTCCAGCTCGACGTACTGCACGAAGCGCGAGAGGTTCGCCACGACCAGGAGCTGCTCCCCGCCGTGGCGGCGGATGAAGGCCAGGACCTTGCGGTTGTTGGGATAGAGGAAGCTGATCGTGCCCCGGCCGAAGGCCCGGTAGCGCTTGCGGAGCGCGATCAGCCGCTTCATCCACCAGAGCAGCGAATGCGGGTTGTTCTGCTGCGTCTCGACGTTGATGCTCTCGTAGTGGAACTGTGGATCGACGATCACCGGGAGGTAGAGCCGCTGCGGGTTGGCACGCGAGAAGCCTGCGTTGCGGTCGCCGCTCCACTGCATCGGGGTCCGCACGCCGTTGCGGTCGCCGAGGTAGAAGTTGTCGCCCATCCCGATCTCGTCGCCGTAGTAGATGACGGGCGTCCCGGGCAGCGAGAAGAGGAGCGCGTTCATCAGCTCGCATCGCCGGCGGTCGTTCCCGACCAGCGGCGCGAGCCGGCGCCGGATGCCCAGGTTGATGCGCGCCTGCGCGTCGTGGGCGTAGACGCGGTACATGTAATCGCGCTCCTCGTCGGTCACCATCTCGAGCGTCAGCTCGTCGTGGTTGCGCAGGAAGAGCGCCCACTGGCAGCTCTCGGGGATGTCGGGCGTCTGGTCCAGGATGTCGACGATCGGGAAGCGGTCCTCCTGGTGCAGCGCCATGAAGAGACGCGGCATCACCGGAAAGTGGAAGGCCATGTGGCACTCGTCGCCGGCCCCGAAGTAGAGGACCGCATCCTCGGGCCACTGGTTCGCCTCGGCGAGGAGCATGCGATCGCGATAGCGCTGGTCGACGTGCCGCCGGAGCTCCTTCAGGAACGCATGGGTTTCGGGCAGGTTCTCGCAGTTCGTACCCTCGCTCTCGTAGAGGTACGGCACCGCGTCGAGCCGGAGCCCGTCGACGCCGAGGCTCAGCCAGAAATCGAGCGCGGCCAGGATCGACTTCCGCACCGCCGGGCTCCGGAAGTTGAGATCCGGCTGGTGCGAGTAGAACCGGTGCCAGTAGTAGGCCTTCGCCACCGGCTCCCACGTCCAGTTCGAGGGCTCGAAGTCCTTGAAAATGACGCGCGCCTCGCGGTACCGCTCGGGCGTGTCGCTCCAGACGTAGTAGTCGCGCCAGCGGCTGCCGGCCGGTGATCGTCGCGCCCGCTGGAACCAGGGATGCTGGTCGGAGGTGTGGTTGATCACCAGCTCGGTCACCACGCGCAACCCCCGCGCGTGAGCCTCGCGCAGGAAGTCCTTGAAGTCCTCGAGCGTGCCGAGACCCGGATGGATGTCGGTGTAGTCCGCGATGTCGTAGCCGTCGTCCCGGAAGGGCGAGGGGTAGAAGGGGAGCAGCCAGAGCGTGTTCACGCCGAGGTCGCGCAGATAGTCGAGACGCTCGGTGAGCCCGCGGAAGTCGCCGATGCCGTCGCCGTCGCTGTCGCTGAACGCGCCGACCCGGAGCTCGTAGAAGATCGCGTCCTTGTACCAGAGCGGCTCCGCGGCCGATGGGGCGCTCGCCGTCCGCCGGCCCTTGGCGCGATTCGTCAGTCCGGGTTTCACAGGAAGTAGTCGAAGTCCCGCTCGGTTCGGAGCCGGCGCTGCACGTGGAAGATGTGTGCCGGCATCACGTTCGGGTCGAGCGCGACGAAGCTCCGGGCGCCCTGCCACAGGTAGCGTGCGTCGCCGAGCAGATCGTGTACCTGGAACGACTCGCGTGCGTCGAGCCCGAGCGCGTCGAGCGGGACGTCGACCCATCCGCTCTGGGGATGACCCGGGTCGAGGTTGACGACCACCAGCATCCGGTTCGCGCCATCCGCCGACGTCTTCACGTACGCGACGAGCCGGTCGTTGTCGACGCGACAGAAGCGCAGCCGATCGTTCGAGCGGAATGCCGGGTTGGCGCGCCGGATCTCGTTCAACCGCGCGATGAAGGGGCGGAGGCTGTCCGCCTGCTCGACGTCCCAGCGCCGGATCTCGTACTTCTCGCCGTCCTGGTACTCCTCGGTGCCGGCCACGGCCCGCCGCTCGCAGAGCTCGAAGGGCGGACCGTAGATGCCGTACGTCGCGCCGAGCGTCGCCGCGAGCACGAGCCGGATCTGGAACGCCGGCCGCCCGCCGAGCTGCAGGTACTCGTGCAGGATGTCGGGCGTGTTGGCGAACAGGTTCGGCCGCAGGTACTCGCGCACCGGCGTCCCGGTGAGCTCGGTCAGGTACCCGGTCAGCTCCGCCCGGGTGTTGCGCCACGTGAAGTAAGTGTACGACTGCGAGAAGCCGAGCTTCGCGAGGTAGCGCATCACCTTCGGGCGGGTGAAGGCCTCGGCCAGGAAGAACACGTCCGGATGGAGCGCTCGCACCTCGCGGATCAGCCATTCCCAGAACGCGAACGGCTTGGTGTGCGGGTTGTCGACGCGGAAGATGCGCACTCCGCGCTCCACCCAGAAGAGGACGACCCGCCGCAGCTCCTCCCAGAGCGCGCGCCAGTCCGCGCTCTCGAAGTCGAGCGGATAGATGTCCTCGTACTTCTTCGGGGGATTCTCCGCGTGCTGGACCGTCCCATCGGGACGGCGGCGGAACCAGGCCGGGTGCGCCCGGACCCACGGATGGTCGGGCGAGCACTGGAAGGCCAGGTCGAGCGCGATCTCGAGGCCGTGCTCGCGGGCGGCGGCGAGCAGGCGGTCGAAGTCGCCGAGCGTGCCGAGCTCGGGATGCACGGCGTCGTGGCCCCCCTCGGGCCCGCCGATGGCCCACGGACTGCCCGGGTCCGCGGACGTGGCACCCGCCGTATTGTTCCGCCCCTTGCGGTGCGTGCGGCCGATGGGATGGATCGGTGGCAGGTAGAGGACGTCGAACCCCATGGACGCGACGTACGGCAGGCGCGCCTCGACGTCGGCGAACGTCCCGTGTCGCCCCGGCTGCCGCGCGCTCGAGCGCGGGAACAGCTCGTACCAGGCGCCGAAGACCGCCCGCTCGCGATCGACGGTCACCTGCAGCACCCGCTCGTAGCGGGTCGCCCGCGCCCGATCGGGATGACGGGCGACGCAGGCCGCGAGCTCGGGCGCCAGCGCCGCAGCGATCCGGACGGCGGCGTCGCCGGGAGCCCCGAGCGCACGCGCCTGCGCCGAGAGCCAGGGGCGGTCCTCGCCGCTCGCGCGCTCCGCCGCCCGACCGAGCAACGCCGCCCCCTCGAGCAGCTCGCTGCTCACGTCCAGGCCGGCGTCGCGCTTCTTCGCCAGCGCGGAGCGCCAGGACGCGAACTCGTCCACCCAGGCCTGCACCACGTACTCGTACGTCTCGAGGTGCGTGACCGTGAACATCGCCTCCCAGCGGTCGTTCACGCGCGGCTCCATCGGGACCTCCTGCCAGACGTCCTCGCCGACCCGCCGGAAGCCGAGCATCGCCACGAGCCGATCGTGCCCCTCGGCGAACACGTCGGCACCGACGGTCACGGTCTCGCCCACCACGCGCTTCACCGCAAAGCGGCCTCCGTCGAGCTCGGGCGTCACGCCTTCGATGACGACCCGTGCCGGTCCCTCGGCGCCGTTCGGGTGCGCGACGTTTTTCATGTGATCCGTCCGGGGATCCAGCCCGTCAACCTTCACGCGGAGGGCGGCACACGCGCGTGTGCTGGCAGCCGATCGACTCTGCCACCGGATGTGGCTCCTGTCGATATGCCCCGGGTTCGGGCCCGGGCGGTACTCACGTCGTCTCTGTGGAGAAGGACGACTAGATCGGCTGGCCCGCAAGCCACCGTGGACGTGCAGACATTGCGAAGTGACAGCCGAGAGGATGCCGCGAAAGGGTATCTCCGTCCGAGGCGGAACCATCAATCTCGCGGTCGACGCGCGATAAAAGCTTGGCGCATTTGGTCGCCGTGTCGTCGTCAGCGGGGAGGTCAAGTACGACCGCACCGGGACTTCGTTCAGCATCTGCGCCGATGATAACGCGAGCTCCCGTCTGCTGATGATGTCCACGGACGGTTAGTGGCGCGAGGTCTTCCCTACTGGCGCCGATCGGTCTGCTAGCTCTTGAGCACTGCGAGGGAGAGCGCGGTTTGGATCCCTGCTCGTCGGCGCGGTGGTTCGATGGCTGGCGGCAGTTGGTTCCGACCGTGCCCGGAGCGGCCCCGGTGGTCCGGGCGCGCACCTGGCTTGCGGCCGTCGGCTGGCGTCGCCACGGTTCGATTGGACTCGACGAACGACCGCGCACCACGCGCCGCGACAGAAGGACTTGCGCCTGAAGCACCCTTCACCACGGATCACGTAGCCGTCACCCGCAAGCACTCAGCAGCCTGCGCGTGATGCGCCACGCGCTCATTCACCGCACTACCAGGCGCCCGCCCCGCCGCGCTGCGCCGCCGCCCCCGCGTCCACGCCTCGCAGCAGCTCGCCGTCCTCCACTCCCCGCGCGCGCAGCGCCATGGCGAGCGCGAGCGGCAGGTTCAGCGCGCGGTCGTGGCGGAGCCGGTCGCGGTAGTCGTCGGGGTAGGCGGGGGGGACGCGCAGGGTCCAGTTTTCCGGTCCGACCGTCCCGGGAGCGTTGTAGGTCTCGCGGAGCCCGAAGACGTCGGGGAAGAAGACCATGACGTTTCGCGCCGGGCTGGCGAAGAGGTCGGCGAACTGGGCGTGCACGAGGAGCCCGACGTCATCCACCAAAGCCCGTTCGAGCTTTTCCCGTCCCTCCGGGCGGGGGGCCAGGCGCCAGCCGAGATACTTCGCCCGCGCCTGGAGCGCACCGGAGCGGCGCCATTCTTCCGCGACCTCCCAGATCGGTCGCGTGTCGTGGGTGCCCACCATCACCCAGTCCTCCGGCTGGGCGTTCTCGCTGCGGTAGACGTCGTGCGGATCGGAGAGCACGGCCTTCTGCGTGACGCGGAAGCGGCCGAGACCGCGCGCGGTGAGGACACGAGCGAGCGGGGTCGGCAGCGTCGAGAGCACCTCGCACATGACGGCGTCCGCCTCCCGCCCGTGACGGCGGGCCGCGGCGATGATGGCGTCGAGCAGGACCCCGTACGACGCCACCTGTGCGGGCTCGAGGTCGATCACCCAGTCGTCGGCGTAGGGCGGGATTCGCGGATCCGGATTCAGCTGGGCGGGTCTCACGATCGCGAACGGCGCGAGCGCGGGATGATCGGGGAGCGCCGGGGATTCGAACAGGCGCGCGCCGGCCTGGACGGCCTTCGCATCGTCGGAAGTGTCTGCCGCGTAGACCCAAGGGCAGACGAGCCCGTGCGGGTGGTCGACGCGAACGCCGTCGACCTCGGCGAACATCCGGTCGAGTCGTGCCGCGAGAAAGCGGAGGACCGGCCCGGGCCGCGCGCCGCTGGCGGCCGGCTCGAGGTAGCGGCGCGGGTCGAAGAGCGGATAGCCCCACGCCTGGCCTTCGGGATTGGTCCGGCTCGGCGGCGCGCCCATGCGGTAGCCGTCGAGGAAGAGCCCGGGGTGGCACCACTCGTCCTCGACCGACAGCCCGATCGGGAGGTCCGCGAACAGGCGGAGGCCGAGCTCCGCGGCCGCCGCGGCGAACCGCCGTCGCTGGGTCTGTGCGACGAACTGCGCGAAGCGGAAGAACGCGATCGATCCGGCGCCGCCCGTACGGAGCGCACGACGCCGGGCCGCCCGGGCCGCGTCGTCTCCGTCCCACAGCCGTGCGTCGAGCCCGTCGCCTGCCGGACCGTCCCAGCGCCGCACGTCGCGGGTCCCGTAGAGGCGCTGCAGCACCTCGAAGAGCTCGTAGCGCTCGAGCCATGCCGCGTTCGCGCGCTCGAAGCGCCGTTGCTCGTCGACTAGGGGGCGGTCCGCGGCGGCGAGCCTGTCGAACGCGACCCGCAACGCGCGGCCCTGTATCTCGCGTGCCTGACCGTGGGCCGCTTGCTCGCGTGCGCCGGCGGGCCGAGCGGCGACCGCCCTCGCGAAGTCCTCGGCCGGGAGGAGGCCGGCCCACTCGGCATCCTCCGCCAGCGGAGCCAGGGCGATCGAGAGCGTGTTCCTCGGAAACGCCGCTCCGCGGTACGGCGACGGATCGTCGGGCGGGGTCTGTCCATCCGGGCCGAGCTGCAGCCCGGTGAACCCGAGCGCCCGCGCGAAATGCAGGAAGCGGAGC
>Ga0066710_100007985_pt1 | contig 10205 bp, 6 predicted proteins | sample GraSoiAngelo_159_FD_79666 | JGI IMG/M metagenome (GOLD analysis project Ga0066710, IMG submission 79666) | Grasslands soil microbial communities from the Angelo Coastal Reserve, California, USA - 14_1009_16_40cm | ecosystem: Environmental > Terrestrial > Soil > Grasslands | place: USA...
AAGAAACACCGCTAGGTCGCCCTGCAGTGCGACGCGCGCCAGCTTGTCGTTGTTTGCGAAGGTCGCCACGAATCGCGATCGACGGTCCGGCGCGCCGCTCAACCGAATGGTGTACAGACCAACACACCGTTTCCCCGGCCAGTAGGCCACGTCTTCGATGACGACGTCTGTCACGTCGCTGCCGGATCGCAGCCGCTGCATCACGTCGCGATTGAGGATCTCCTGCATGCGACGGGGCGACCACGCCACGTCCAGAAACGGGAGGCTGCGATCCGGGTTCAGCATGACTCGGGAACTCCGGTGCAAGCGGGTGAATCGCCCAGCGCGTGCTCCGCCAATCGCAGCAAACGTTCGGTGAGCTCCGGCCATCGGGTGTCGAGTGACAGAAAGGTGCGGTGCGTCCATTTCACGAGACTTGCCGCCCGATGCCACGCGAGCCATCTCGGATCCACGTGCGGATGCTGCATGAGGGCTCCGAGAAAGACCTGCTGGCACTCTCGAACCGCCGGCCGCAGGTGCGGCCGTCGCAGGGCGACCAGATCGAAATATGCCAGGAACTCTCCGGCATCGGCGCCGCGGCCTGCCATCTGCAGCGCATCCAGGTCCAGGACGATCAACGTGTCTTCCCGGACCAGGAACTGGTTGTAGCGGAAGGCGCCGTGGCCGACGACGAGGTCCTCGCGCGGCAGCCGAAGCGCGGCCTCGTCCAGGGCCTGGAGCTGGACGCGGATAGCGTCCGCCAGACTGGGTGCGACGTGCCGGATCCCTTCGAATTCGGCGTCGTACTGGGAGAGCACGTCCCGCGGTCCCACAGACTCCAGCCCCTCAACGGCGAGCTTCTGAAAGGCACGCAGCCCTTCGGCAGCTCCGACGATGTACGCGCGCAGGGTTTCCCTGGCCTTCGGATCGCTGACACTCTTCCTCACAAGCGGACTGAGCTCGTCGCACGCCTCCAACCCCTCGAGGACGAGCATGCTGGCCTCGGGCACGTACGCAGCCGGGACGGCGACGTCCCAGTGCGCATGCGACGCGAGCAGCTGCGATCGCACCGCCCGCAATCGCTCAACCATTGGCGCGCCGCGGTCGTCGCGAAACACTTTTCCGAAGTAGCGGGCCGGGCGGCCGCGCCTGTCGACGGCGTAGCGCAGCACGCATCGCCGCCCCGGCTTGTAGTGCAGGGGCACGACCTCTGTCAGCCGCCATTCGTCTTCGCTGAGAGCCAGGCGCTGGCGAACGGCCTCGCCCGACCACCGTGAATCGGCAGCCAGCGCCAAGCCCGGCAGCCGCGCGTCCAGCGGAAAGATCTGGAGCAGCAGCCGACGATCGGCGAGCAGCACGTACGGCGCGGATTCGATGCCCCGGGCTTCTTTGACTTTCTCTGCCGATCGCTGAAAGGAGGAAGAAGCAGTGAAACGAGCGGCGTCGGCGGCCATTTTCCCCGCCACCCACACCGGCTGCCCGTCGGCCGCCGGGAACGTCCACAACACGTCGCAGCCGCGCGTCGGGCGATAGCGGACGTACGATACTCGAGCCGCTTCGGCGTGCACCCGTGCGCCGCACCGTTCCGCCAGTTCGGCCGCGAGGTCGGGCGCGCCCTCAGGCGAAAGCAGATCGCGCAGCGCAGGCAGGGCCGGATCGACTGGGACGTCGTGCACGCCAGCCCCTACTTCGACACGGATACCATCACGTCGCTGAACTGCGCCTGGAACAGCTCACGATACATGCCATCGGCTCCAACGAGCTCGTCGTGGCGGCCTTGCTGGACGATCCGGCCGCCCGAGAGCACCACGATGTGATCGGCGTGCTTCACCGTGGACAGGTGGTGCGTGATGACGATCACCGTCTTGTCCTCCATCAGGTGATTCAGCGCCTCGACGACCGCCGCGGCGGCGGTCGTATCGAGCCCGGTCAGGGGCTCGTCGAGAATCACGATCGGCGCGTTGCGCACGATCGCGCGCGCGATGGCGATCCGCTGTCGCTGTCCGCCCGACAGGGTCTCGCCGCGCTCACCCAGGACAGTGTCGTACCCCTCTGACATCGCCGCGATGAAGTCGTGCGCGTTCGCGGCGCGGGCGGCGCGCTCGATTTCCTCGAACGTCGCGTCAGTGCGGCCGTAAGCGATGTTCTCGGCAACGCTGGCCTGGAGGAGAACCGACTCCTGGAGCACCACGCTGATTTGCGCGCGCAGGGAGCGCAGCGTCCATCCACGAACGTCTTCGCCATCGATGAGCACGCGTCCGGACGTCGGATCGTAGAGCCGTGGAATCAACGAGGTCAGCGTGGATTTTCCGCTCCCGGTCCGCCCGACGATCGCCGTCAGCCGGCCAGCCGGAACAACGAGATTGATCTCGTTCAGCACTGGATGCTGCGGCTCGTACGCGAAGCTGACGTTCTGGAACTCGATGAGGCCGCGCGCCCGCCGTGCCTGAACGGCGCCCGGCAGGTCGTTCACGCCCTCGCCGACGTCGAGCAGTTCCACGATGCGCTCCACCGGCGCGGCGGCCTTGGCGACTCTCGCGGCGTGCTTGACGGCCCCTTTCAGGGACTTGTAGAAGGACCGGATGTAGCTGACGAACACGACGAGCGTCCCCGCGGTGATCGCGCCCTTCATGACCCGCTGCACGCCGAACGCGAGCACCAGCGCGGTGACGACGTCGCCCAGGACATCCACCATCCACGAAAACCGTTCGCCGGTCATCGTCGCCGCCAGACCGCTTTCCAGGCTGGCCGTGCTCTCGGCGCGGAACCTGCGCCTCGCCTCCTCCTCCCGGTTGAAGACGCGGATCATGCGAATCGTGCCAAGTGTTTCGTGCACGACGGCGGCCAACGCCCCCTCGCGCCGCCGCTCGACGCGGGAGCGCTCCTTGACTCTGGCACCGTAACGAATCATGGCCAGGCACAGGATCGGCGTCGCCGCGAGCAGGATCAGGGAGAGTCTCCAGTCGAGCCAGAACAGGACCGCACCCATGCCGACGAGGAACAGGACGTTCTTGACGATCTCGGCGACCGACTCGGTCAGCGCCTCGCGGAGGTTGTTGACGTCGCTCGTGACGCGGGTCATCACGTCGCCCGTGGAGCGACGGTTGTGGAACTGCAGCGAGAGGCGGTGGATGTGATCGAAAAGCGCCGAGCGCAGCTCGAACACCAGCGTTCGGCCGGCGCGATTCAGCTGGAGAGCGGCCAGATACGCAAAGAGGCCTTCGAACACCGCCAGCGCGACAATCAGGAGCGAGATCGCCACCAGCAGGGACAGCGTGCTCCCGGCCAGCGCGTCGCGTTTCAAAATCACGTCGAGCGTCAGGTTCAGCGGCCAGGGCTTGAACAGATCGATTGCCGCTTCGGCCGTCATCAGCACGAGCGCGAGTCCGATGGCTCGCCAATGCGGCACGAGGAACGCGCGCAAGCGCACGAGCGACCGCCAGGCGCTCACCTTGCTCGTGTCTTCCGCCTCCCTGGCCGTCATGACGACAGGCTCTCCGCCGGCAGGGCACGGTCCGGATATGACGCCACTCCTGCGAGATGGAGAATGCGGGATGCCACATGATTCCAGGTGTAATGCTGAACGACGTGCGCTCGCGCCGCACGCCCCAGTCGGGCGCCGAGGTCCGGATCCTCCTTCAATCGGCACAGCGCGGCCGCGACGGCCGCGGCGTCGCCGGGTGCACACAGCAAACCGTGCACGCCGTCGCGAATCACCTCCGGGATTTGCCCGATCCGGCTCGCCACGACCGGCAGCCCCGCTGCCATGTACTCGAAGATCTTCAGAGGCGAGAAATAGAACGTCGGCAGATTCGGGTACGGCGCCACCGCGGCATTCATCGAGGCCAGCAGCCCCGGAACTTCGTGCGGCGGCACCGATCCCGTCAAGAGCACGGCGTCACTCACGCCGAGGTCCGCGGCCTGCGCGGCAAGTCGTGGCCGCTCGGGTCCGTCGCCAACGACCACGAGCCGCGTGTCCGGATGCACCTGGTGAAGCCTGGCGCAGGCGTCGACGAGCGTCCCGAGACCGTGCCACGGTTTCAGGCTGCCGACGAACCCGACGGACCACCGGTGCGCGGCGGGCAGGGCGGGCTTGCAGTCCAGCCGAAACCGGTCGGGATTCACGCCGTCCGGAATGATCTCGACGCGGCCTCGCGTGCCGCGGTACCGGCCGAGATAGTCGGCGATCGCGCTCGACAGCGCGACGAGCACGCGGCTCGCGCCGAACACCTGCGCGGCGATCCGATCGGCGCCCTGCCGGTCGACCAGACCGCGGTACTCGGCCTGTTGATCGATCAGCGGTGCGTTCACTTCGAGCACGCCGCTGATGCCCGCCTCGCGGGCGAAGTCCATTCCGGCGAAGCTCCAGAGCGAATAGCGCTCGTAGACGAGATCGAAGGGCTGCTCGTCCTCGAGCGCGGCCCGCAAGTCACGATTCGCGGCGACTGCCGATCGTTCCCGCGCGGCGCGAGGCCCCTCCTGCGCGACCGGAACGCGGTGAACGGGAACCGCCGCGAGATCCCGCGGCGGATCGTCATCGGCTGACGCGGCGAAAAGCTCGACGTCGGCGCCGAGGGCGCGGAAGGCCCGGATGACCTCCTGCACGTGAATCGACGATCCCGTCCGACCCCAGACAGGCACGCCCCGATCCATGCAGATGTAGGCGATTCGCGTCATCCCGCCTCAGCAAAGAAAGCGCCGACGCGCCGGGGGCTTCCGGTCCTTGCGGCGGCCGCATCGAACACCGCACGGAGCCGAGCGGCATTCCGGCGGACATCGAAGTCGCGTTCGATGAGTTGCCTCGCGTTGACGGCCAGCCGCACGCGCAGGGCCGGATCGAACAACAGCCGCTCGATGGCCGCAGCCAGCGCATCAGGATCGTGCTGCGCCACCGCGAGGCCCGTGTCTCCATCGCGCACGGCTTCTGGAATGGCCGTGACATCCGTCGAGACGCATGGCGTCCCCAGTGCCATGGCCTCCAGGATGACCGTCGGCAGCCCGTCGCGGTCCCCGTCTTCGCCGACGACACAGGGGAGCACCACCGCCGCAGCGCCTTGGACCGCCTCGATGACGGCGCCTTGTGGACGCGGCCCTGCGAGCTCAACGGTCTTCTCGAGACCCAACCGCGCGACGAGCGCACGCAGCGGCGCGTCCAGCATGCCGGTGCCGATGATCTGGCAGCCGAAGGAACGGCCGCGCCGCGCGAGGATTGCGCAAGCTTCGATCAGATCTGCGAAGCCCTTCTTCTCCACGAGCCGGCCGACCGCCACGATCCAGGGCGGTCGATCCTGCGGCGACTCGTACCGCAGCCGCGCGAGATCGAGGCCGCAATAGATCCGCTGGACACGTTCGGCAGCCGCGCCAAAGGTCGTGCGCAGGTAGGCGGCGTTGTAGTCGCTCACCGTGACGGCGACCGCCGCATCGGCCAGCTTGCGTCGCACATCGTCTGGCCGCGTACTGTTGTTGAAGATGTCGTTGGCGTGCGCGGTGAACGTGTACGGGATTCCGGCGAAGTGCGAGGCCAGTCGAGCGACCGTTGTCGGCCTGCCGGCAAAGTGCGCGTGAAGGTGACCGATGCCTTTGTCGCGGACGAGACGCGCCAGCACGACGGCTTGATAGACCTCGCGGATCTCTTCGCCGCGAGCCGCCTCGAGCGCCGACCACAGGCCCGGCACGCTGGCGCTCGCCTCCCGGATGACGTTCCAGAACACGCCGGCACTGAGCAGCGATCCGGTGAGCTGCTCGGGCGTCAGCCCCTCTCCCGGAAGGTAGACGTAATGCACCGGCGCGCGCACCTGCGAGATGAGATCCTGAAAGTGGCTGTCGATCGAGGGCCGCAGGGCGAAGATTTCGATCGTCCGCCCTGCCCGTTCGTGATCGAGGATCTCGTTGACGATGAACGTTTCCGAGTAGCGCGGATAGCGGCTGACCACGTAGCCAAGAACGGGAGGGGTCTCGTTGGGCATCGTCGTTGTTCAGAAGCGGAACCTGAGAGACGCCTGGATCGACCGCGGCGTCCTGGCCGAATTCGGCAGCCCGAAGAGCGGTGAGCTCACGACGCCGACGATTCGATCGTAGTTGGGTCGGTTCAGGACGTTGAACGCGTCGAGCCGGATGATGAGCTCGCGGGCCTCGGCGGCGCCGCCGAGGCCTGGACCCAGCTTGACCTTCTTCCAGAGACGCAGATCGACCTGCGCGAATCCGGGCCCCTTGCCGGTGTTTCGTGTGACGCCGGCCGGCCGATCGGTCGCCTCCGTGTCGCCGTTGTCGTCGAAGCCGGTCGTGATGTCGAACGGCGGCCCGGACGCAAGGGTGACGAAGGTACCCAGCTCGATGCCGTCGCCCGGCAGGTTGAACGTCGCGAGCGTGTTGAACTTGTGGCGCGTGTCGAAATCGGCGCGACCCCATTCGCCCGCGAGGTTGTAGTTGTCCGCGGGAAATCTGAACAGGCTTCCTCCGACATCGTTCGTCGAGTGCGCATAGGTGTAGTTGACGGTGCCTCTGAACCGCCACGCGCGTCCCGTCAGACCGAACTTTAACGCGTTGCTTCGCAGCGTGGCGGTCGACTCGACCTGGGCGACGTTCAGGACGTCGGGATCCGGACGGCCGCCCGTTCCGGGCCGCGGCGCGTTGACGTTGCGCACACGGAACAGATTCGAGCCGCGAAGCGGGGCGAACTCGGCGGTGACGATGAGCTCGCGTGGCGTACGCGAACGGGTTTTCTGACGCCAGACCCGCTGTTCGACGCCCAGACTCGCCTGCAGGTAGTACGGCGTGCGCAGGTCGGGGCTGAGACGAAGGACGCTCGGCGGCGTCAACCGTCCTGAGCCAGCCGCGAATGGATTCGGATACGGCGAATTGGCGATGACCAGCTCCCTCGTACGGGTCCCGTCGAAGAGGCGCGTCCGTTGGACAACCGACTCGGGCAATCGCTCGTAAAACAACCCGCCGCCGCCGCGAATCACGGTGGTGGCGTCTCCAGGAGCCAGCGAAAACGCCACGCGGGGCGCGACGTTGTCGTGGTCGTCGAGCGCCGACTGCCAGTCGTAGCGCGCGCCGGCCATCAGCGTGACGGCGGGCCCGACTTTGACCTCGTCCTGGAAGAAGAGATTCGCATCGTACACGGTGAAGTCGACATCGGCCTGGCCCTGGTTGATTCGGAACACGGACGGGACGCCGGCGTCGAACAGTTCGAGCGTCGAGAATTCAAACGTGCCGCCGAAGTTGGCGCGATCGGATGCGCGATGGGACCGGGCCTGGCTCTGCCCGCCGAAGCGGAACATATGCGACCCGCGGACATACGTGGCGGTGTCTTGCAGCTGCAGCTCGTTCGAGCGCTCCGACGTAAACGTCTGATTGGAGCCGCCTTCGAAGGCGCCGCGCACGATGATCTTCGACTCACTCGCCGGGCTGCCCTCGTGATCGGTCCGGCGTTCGAAGCTGACGCGGACGTCGTTGGCAAAGGACGCCGAGAACAGCGAGTCGGCCTTCAGATGGACACCGTGCTGCGTTTGCTCGGTGTCGACGGCCAGTGTGGGCAAGCGCAGGCCGCCGACGCCGGAGCCGGTCTTTGACTCGCCCGCGAAATCGTAGCGGACCATCAATCTCACGAGATCGCTGAGCCGCGCGTCGAGGCGGCCGAGCCAATTCGCGGATTCATCGGTCTTGGGGACCGTCTGGATGAAGGGCCCGCCCGACGTCAGCGCGTTGACGTAGCGGCTTTGACGGTCGCGGAGGTACTCGCCGCTCACCAGGAACGCCGTACGTCCGGGAAGCGGACCGCCAAACCCGGAGTCGATCAAGGTCTGGCTCGTCTGGGGCTTTTCGCGGGCAAACGCATTTCGCGCGTCGAGCATCGAGTTGCCGAGAAGGAGGGTGCTGTTCCATTCGAAATGGCGGCGCGATCCGTTCTCAGTGATCACCTCCACCCGCGCTTTGCCTGGCCTCCGGTACTCGGCCGAATACGGGTTCTTGTTCACGACGATGCTCTTGATCGAGAGGCTCGGCAGGCTCAGCTCGTCGGTCTCGATGCCGTCGACGACAAACGTCACTCCGCCGATGCCCTGCACCGCCGGCCCGAACACGTTCGCGAGAAACTCCGTGAGCTGACCGGGGCCGAGCGCGACCGGCAACCGGTCCAAGGCGTCGCGGTCGAGGACGACGGTCTCCGGAGACTCGCGCGGCGCTCGCGCCGCCGTGACCGAGACGTCTTCCGTGACCACCTCGACTCTCAGAGTCAGCTTGACCACCGGAAGCGGCTGAGTGGAGATCGCGATCGGGCGCGTCAGCGCCTCAAACCCGGCCGACGCGGCGTGGAGCACGTACTGGCCAGGCTCCAGGTCGTCGAACGCGACGCGGCCCGATTGGTCGGTCGCCGCATCACGCGCCTGCTCAGTGGCCGCGTTGGTCAGAGTCAGTTTGGCGCCGACGATGACGGCGCGCGTTTCGTCCTCCACGACCACCTGCAGCGGAGGGCGCGTCTGGCCCGTCAGGCGCAGGTTCGCCAGCACGACGATGCCGACGACGAGGCCGAGGACGCGACGGGTTGGAGTCCTCACGCTCATCAGACCGCTGAGGCCGCAGGCGTTCGGCGAATCGCGCCGGGTCGCCGTTCAGGCATCACTTCCTTGTCGTCCCGTACCCTGTCGCGGCCGTTTTCACGCCACAGGAGTTTGAGGAGCGCCCGCGTCGCCGTGCCCACGCCGAGGGCGGGCACTGCCTCGGGTTTGCGCGACGCCGGATTCAGCAAGGCCGCCGCGATCTCGTGCGCCAGCCGGGCCGGCGACAGCTGCTGCGGCGGCACCAGCGAGATGAGACCCCGCTCCGCAAATATCGTCGACCGCATCCGCTGCTCCGCGCTCGGGCCCGCGCGCGGGATAACGATGGCTGGTTTCCGGAACCGCAGGATCTCGCTGAGCGTGTTGTAACCCGCCATGCACACGACGAGATCCGCTGCGTTGACGTAGGCGAGGCTGTCGCCGACGGCGGTTTCGACGGAGACGCCGAGTGCGCGTCCGCGTTCGCGCAGAAGCCTCTGCTCGGCTTCCGGCATGAAGGGCCCGGTCACCATGACCGTCGCGGCGCGCACGGTGCGTGTCACCATCGGCAAGGCGTCGAGGTACGTCTGCATCACCCCACGCGCGTCCGCGCCGCCGCCCGCCATGACCACGACGAGCGGCTCGGTCCCGATCCCGATCCCGGCGCGCACGAGTGGCGGACTCTTCACCGAACCCATATTGCAGACGTAGCCGCAGTACTGCACGCCACCGTTCATGACCTCGCTGATCCGATAATGGTCCGCGGTGGGAAACACGTCGGCGGAGCCATAGATCAAGACCGCGTCGTAATACCGCTTCAGCGTGTCGTAGTAGCCCTCACGATCCCAGACGGCGCACGTGACCTGCGGGTCGTCGAGGATGTCGCGCAACCCGAGGACGACGCGGGCGCGCTGCAGCAGCCGCGTCACGCGAAGCGCCGGAATCAGCTCGCCGTTGGCGCCGCCGGGCATGTGGTCGACCAGGATCAAGTCCGGGTCGAACGCGTGCAGCACGTCGCGAAGAATCTTCGAGCGGATGGTCTTGATCAGACGGGGGCTGGCGCCGAGCCGGCCGGCCTTGAAGACGCCGGCCCCAACCTTGATGATGGTCGGCAGCTTGACGAAATCAATGTGATCCTCGAGGTCGAAGAAGGGCGCGACCGGAGAGTCGACGACGAGCAGCACGGATAGATCGCGGCTCTCGCAAACAAGAGCGTTGGCTAGGTTGGTCGCGCGCCGGAGGTGACCGAGACCATAGCTGTCTTGCGAGTACATGAGGACCCGCGCCGGCTTATGCATGTCACTTCATCCTGTCGCATAGACCCTGGTGGACCGTCCGGTCCGGCGTCCGGCTGCGGTGATGCGCGCCTGCGCGATCGCCATGTGGTCGCGAAGCCAGTCGTCCCAGTCGGCCTTTCGGGCTTGCCTGACGGATTTGCGCGAAATGTTCTTGTGGGCAAAGTCACCGTGGGCGAAGCAGCACGGCGGCGCTGGCAGCTGCCGATCCAACCGCAAGATCGCGCGCCGCATTCGAGTCAGCTCCTCCGCCACGTCCGGCTGAGACCGCCGAAGGTCGCCGAGGTGCTGATCGTGATGATCGATGATCGACGTCAGGTCGTAGACCTGAATCGCGTAGCACGTTCGCCATCGCTCGTCGCGGAGCACTTTGCCGATGAGGTGACGAAATTTG
>Ga0066710_100007987_pt1 | contig 10205 bp, 10 predicted proteins | sample GraSoiAngelo_159_FD_79666 | JGI IMG/M metagenome (GOLD analysis project Ga0066710, IMG submission 79666) | Grasslands soil microbial communities from the Angelo Coastal Reserve, California, USA - 14_1009_16_40cm | ecosystem: Environmental > Terrestrial > Soil > Grasslands | place: USA...
AGATCTCGGCGCCGCGCACGCCGGCGGCATCGAGCGCCTGCCGCAGCGCGCCGGTCCCCACCGCCTTCGCCGTCTGCACCTGGATCAGCGTGCCGCCGGTGAACTCGATGCTGTAGTTCAGGCCTTTCACCGCCAGCAGGATCATACCGGGGATGATCAGGAGGGCCGTGAGGCCATAGGCCCACTTGCGCCATTTGATGAAGTCGTAGTCGGCGTTCGCGAAGAGCTGGATCATCAGACGCTCAGGGTGGTCATGGCCGGCCGCTGCTGCAGCCAGATCATGTAGAAGGTCCGCACCACGAACACGGCGGTGACCATCGACGCCGCGATGCCGATGATGAGGGTGATGGCGAACCCCTGCACCGGCCCCGTTCCGACCAGGTACAGGATGAACGCGGTGAGAGCGGTGCTGACGTTGGAGTCGACGATGGCGTTCATGGCGTGCTTGAAGCCCTCGTCCACCGCCGTGCGCACCAGCTTGCCGTGTCGCAGCTCTTCGCGTATGCGCTCGAAGATCAGCACGTTGGCATCGACCGCGATGCCGACCGAGAGCACGAAGCCCGCGAGGCCCGGCAACGTGAGCGTGAAGCCGAACGCCGCGAGGCCGGCCAGCGTGAAGAGCACGTACAGCGTGAGGGCGGCGACCGCGAGCGTGCCCGAGAGCCGGTAGTAGCCGATCATGATCAGCACCACCAGAGCGACGCCCACGGCGCCGGCCTTGATGGCGTCGACGATCGAATCGCGGCCGAGGGAGGGGCCGATCGCCCGTTCCTCGACCACCGTGAGCGGCGCGGGCAGCGCGCCGGCGCGCAGCACCAGCGCGAGATCCTGCGCGTCGGTCAGGGGCTTGGAGCCGAGCTCGATCAGGCCCTGGTTCTGGATCTGCCCGCGGATGACCGGCGGCTGGCCCTGGACCCGGCCGTCGAGGATGATGGCCATGTAGTCGCCCACGTGGCGGCCGGTCTCCTCGCCGAACTTGCGGCCGCCGCGGCGCGTGAGCGTGAACTCCACGACCGACTGGTTGGTCAGCTGGTCGCGCCGCGCGGTGGCTTTGGTCAGCTCCTCCCCGGTGATGATCGCCTTGTTCTGCACCGCGTACAGCGCCCGGTAGGGGCGGGCGCCGCGCGACTCGACCTGCGCGCCCCAGAAGAGATCGAGGCCGCGCGGCTTCACTCGATCGAACTGCGGCATGTGGATGATGCTGTCAACTTTCGCGAAGTTCTCCTCCTGCACCAGGAACTCGCCCGCCAGCTGGCCCTGGAACAGCAGCGACGACAGCGCGCCCGGTGCGTTGACGAGCGACGTGTCGGGGCCGGCCTTTTTCTTGCCCGTGTCGCCGAACAGCTTCGCGACGGCGTTGGCCGCCCCGCCCGCCGGGCCCTTCACCCCCGCCGCGCGCAGCGCCGCGTCCATCTCGGGCAACGCGTTGCGGAACAGATTCTGCATGTCGGTGATGCGGAACTCGAGGAACGCGGTGCGCTGGATGATCCCCTTGGCCCGGCTGGGATCTTTCTCACCCGCGAGCTCGACGATCAGCCGGCAGCGGCCCACGATCTGCACCACCGGCTCCGTCGTGCCGAACTCGTCGATCCGGGTGCGCACCACCCGCTCGGCGCGGCGGATCGCTTCGGCGCAGTCGGGCACCGGGCCCTTGGTCTGGTCCACCTCGAGCGCCAGGTGCACGCCGCCCTGGAGGTCGAGGCCGAGGTGCACCGGCACCCGCCGCACCGACGTGTCTTTCATGCGGCCCGTCGTGGGATCGGGAACGCGCTGCGTCTCGTTCTTGGGGAGCAGCTGCCACACGCTGAAGACGAACAGCAGGCCGATGACGATCAATCGCGAACGAATCGTGCTCATTCGACTCTCGAGAGGTTGAGGGTGTCCCGCGCGTCTTGCGCGTCCCGCGCCAGCTGCTCCGCCAGCGCCTCCCCCGACGGGAACGTCCGGACGTCCCGGAGGCGCTGCACCCACTCCACTTTCACCGGCTCACCGTACAGCTGGCCCGCGAAGCCGAACAGATGGATCTCGAGGCCGCGCTCCGCCACCCCGAACGTCGGCCGCGGGCCCTGGTTCATCATCCCGCCGAAGCTGCCCGCCCGGCACGAGACCCGCACGGCGTATACCCCGTCGGGCGGCAGGAGCTTCCGCTCCTCGGCGCGCAGGTTGATCGTCGGCACGCCGATCGTCCGGCCCCGCCCCGCCCCGTGCTCGACCGTCGCCAGCAGGCTGTAGGGCCTGCCCAGCCAGCGCGCCGCCGCGTCGAGGTTGCCGTGGGCGAGGGCGGCCCGCACCAGCGTCGAGGAGATGGGCTGCCCGTCCTCGCGCACCGCGTCCACCACGTCCACCGCGAACCCGTCGGCCGCGCCGAGGCGCCGGACCACCTCCACGTCCCCGGCGCGTCCTCGGCCGAAGCTGTGGTCGTAGCCGAGCACGAGCTCCTCCATGCCGAACCGCGCCCGTAGCACCTGCCGCACGAACGCGTCCGGCTCGAGCCGTGCCAGCTCCGGCGTGAACGCCAGCTCGGCCACGCGGTCGAGCTCCGTCTGCGCCAGAATCTCGCGCTTCTCCGCGGGCAGCGTCAGCAGCTTCGGCGCGGCCGGCGGATTCACGACCGCGAGCGGATGCCGGTCGAAGGTGACCAGCAAGCTCGCGCGGCCCCGCGCGCGCGCGCGCCGTACGATCTCCGCCAGGACCGCCTGGTGGCCGCGGTGGACCCCATCGAAGCTCCCGACGGTGACGACCGTGCCGGTCATGCCTCGGTCACCACGACCCGCGGCTTCAACGACTCGCCCACGGCCTCCGCCACCGCCACCAGGTGCCCTTCGAAGAACAGGGCCACCATTCCCCGTTCCCCCTTCCCCATTCCCCCCTCGTCGATCGGCCGCCCGTGCACGGCGGCGTCTCGCTCTTCGGCCGTCAGATCCTGTCGCGCCAGATGGGCGACCAGCACCGCGGGATCCCGCAGTCCGGCGGCCGTCACCGCATCAGGTGCGAGGGCATCCTGCAGCTCGAAGGGCCCCACCGCCGTGCGGCGCAGCGCCGCCAGATGCGCCCCGCAGGCGAGCGCGTCGCCGACGTCTCGCGCCAAGCCGCGCAGGTAGGTGCCGGCGGACACCGTCGCCCGGAATCGGATATCGGGCGGCGCGTAGTCCACCAGCTCCAGCGCATGCACCTCTACCGGCCGCGGCGCCAGGGCCAGCGCTTCACCGCGGCGCGCGCGGCGATAGGCCCGCTCGCCGCCGACCTTCACGGCCGAGTGCGCGGGCGGCCGCTGCTCCTGCACGCCCAGGAATCGCGCCAGCGCCGCCGTGACCTGTGCCCGGTCCATCGTGCGCCAAGCTTCTGACGAGCTGAGCGGCTCGCCGGTCGCGTCGTCCGTGCTCGTGGCCATGCCGAGCCGGATCGTTCCCTCGTACCGCTTGGTCCACCCGGCCGCGAACGGCGCCAGGCGGGTCGCCCGCCCCACGACCAGCACCAGCAGCCCATCGGCCAGTGGGTCCAGCGTCCCCAGGTGGCCCACCCGCCGGGTGCCGAGGGCGCGCCGAGCGCGGTCCACCACGTCGTGCGACGTCGGCCCGGCCGGCTTCGCCACCAGCGCCACTCCGTCCGTCAGCCGCCCTCCCCCCTCCCCTTCAGCTCCCGCAGCACCTGCTCGATCCGCTGGGCGTGCTCCAGGCCGCGGTCGAGCCGGAAGTGCAACTCGGGGCTGGTGCGCAGTCTCAGCTCCCGCGACAGCTGGGCCCGGAGGAATCGCGCGGCGCTCGCCAGTCCCTCGAGGCTCGATTCCTTGTCCTCCTCGGTCCCCATGACGCTGACGCTGACCGTGGCGTGGGAGAGGTCCGCCGATACCGCCACGCCCGTCACGGTGATGAACCCGATGCGCGGGTCGCGCACGTTCCCGGTGAGAAAGGCCGCGACCGTTTGGCGGATCAGCTCGGCCAGGCGCTCGGGCCGATGGGTGGGTCGTTGTTTCATCTCAGAGGAAGCTCGTGCTGGTGTCCATGATGCGGGCGCCGTTGGCGCCCTCCACCAGCCGGTCCGCCTGCCGCAGGACCTCCTCGGCGTGGTGCCGGTCGGTGCTCACCACAGCCGCCGTCAGCTCGGCGCGCTGCCACAGGTCCTGGTGGTCCGTCTCCGCCGCCGAGACGTTGAAGCGCTGGTGCAGCCGGTCTTTGAGACTCTTCACGATCTGCCGTTTGTCCTTCAGGGACTGGCACGCGGCCAGGTGCAGCTCCCACGTGATGAGGCCCACGATCACGGCTCAGGCTCCTTTGGCGCCGCTCCCGACGTCGAGCGAACGCGCCACCTCCTCGATGCGGTAGGCCTCGATCAGGTCGCCGACCTTGAGATCGTTGAAGTTCTCGACGCCGATGCCGCACTCGAAGCCTTCGCGCACTTCGCGCGCGTCGTCCTTGAAGCGCTTGAGGGAGGCCAGGGACCCGTCGTACACCTCGACCCCGTTGCGGATGACGCGCACCCGGGCCGTCCGCGGGATGACGCCGCTCTTCACGAAGCTGCCGGCGATGGTGCCGACCTTGGCGATCTTGAACAGCTGGCGCACCTCCGCCTCACCCAGCACGACTTCCTTCTTCTCCGGGGCGAGGAGGCCCTCCATGGCCGCCTTCACCTCTTCCACCGCCTCGTAGATGATCCGGTAGGTGCGGATCTCGACGCGCTCGCGCTCGGCCGAGGCCCGCGCGTTGGAGTCGGGGCGGACGTGGAAGCCGATGATGATCGCGTTGGACGCCTTGGCGAGCAGCACGTCCGAGTCGGTGATCGCGCCCACGCCGCGATGCACGACCTCCACCTTCACTTCCGCCGTGGACAGCTGGGCCAGGGCGTCGGCCAGCGCCTCCGCGGGGCCGCCCTGGTCCGCCTTGATGATGAGCCGGAGCGCCGCTGCGCCGCCCTCGGCGCGCTCGGCCATGAAGTCCTCGAGCGTCTTGACGCGGCCGGTGCGGCGGTGCTGCGCCTCGCGCTCCAGGCGCTGGCGCTTCTGCGCGATGTCGCGCGCCGCGGCCGCATCGGCCATCACGGTGAAGGAGTCGCCCGCCTCGGGCACGCCCTCGAAGCCGAGGATCTGCACGGGGATCGACGGACCGGCCGCCGGCGCCGTCTGGCCGCGCTCGTCGTACATGGCGCGCACGCGTCCCGAGAACTGGCCGCAGATGAAGGCATCCCCCAGCTTGAGCGTGCCGTTCTGCACCAGGATCGTCGCGAGCGGTCCCTTGCCCGGATCGAGCGTCGCCTCGAGGACCGTGCCGCTGGCGAGGCGGTCAGGATTCGCCTTGAGGTCGAGCAGCTCGGCCTGGAGCAGGATTTGGTCGAGCAGCGCTTCGATGTTCGTGCCCTTCTTGGCCGAGATCGCCGTCGACAGCGTCGTCCCGCCGAACTCCTCGAGCACCACGCCGTGCGCGAGGAGATCCTGCTTCACCTTTTGCACGTTGGCCGCAGGCAGATCGATCTTGTTGATCGCCACGACGAGCGGCACGCCGGCGTTCTTAGCGTGCGAGATCGCCTCGATGGTCTGCGGCATGATGGCGTCGTCGGCGGCCACGACCAGCACCACGAGGTCCGTGACCTGCGCGCCGCGGGCGCGCATCGCCGTGAACGCCTCGTGCCCCGGGGTGTCGAGGAACGTGATCGAGCGCCCGTCCTTGAGCGTCACCTGGTAGGCGCCGATGTGCTGCGTGATGCCGCCCGCTTCGCCAGCGACGACGTTGGTCGTGCGGACGTAGTCGAGCAGCGACGTTTTGCCGTGGTCCACGTGACCCATCACGGTGACCACCGGAGGCCGCGGCTTCAGGTCCTCGGTCTTGTCCTCGGCGGCTTCCGGCCCCGCGACGACGTAGCCGGCCTCCCGCACCGCCTGGAAGTTGAACGCGGAGGCGATCAGCTCGATCATGTCGAAGTCGAGCCGCTGATTGATCGTCACCATCTGCCCCAGCTCCTTGAAGGCGAAGGTGACGATCTGCGTCGGGGGGACCTTCAGGATGTTCGCGAGCTCACTGACGGTGATGAACTCGGTCACGCGCACGAGGGTCTTCTCGCGCTCCTTTTCCTCCTGGCGTCGCGCTTCCTGCAGCTCCCGGAAGCTCGGGCCCTCGTCGCGGCGGGCGCCGCTCTTGCGGCTGACCGGTCCCTTCATCGTCGTCAGGGTGCGCGAGATATTCTGTTGTACGGCCTCGAAGTCCACCGACTTCTTCCCCTTCTTGCGCTTCTTCCCGCCCTTCTCCCGGCGTCGCTCCTCGAGCGGGACGGCGCCCGGCGCCGCCGAGGCCACGGGGCGCGGGGGAGGGGGCACGACGGCCCCGGGCGTCGCGCTGGCGACCGGGCGCGGGCGCACCGGCGTCGGGATGAACGGCCGCGGCGGCGCCCCCGCGACGGGAGTTGCGGCCAGCGGCGCCGTTGCGGCCGACGCCAGCTCTGAGGCCGGCTCTGCCTGAGCCCGGAACGCTTCCAGGTCGGCCGCCTGCGGGAGCTCCTTGAAGAGCGCCGCGGCGCGCTCTTCAAGTGAGGGAGCCGCCTTCTCCTCTTCTTCCATGGCCCGGGTGGCTTCGAGCACCTGGCGCGCCCGGGCCTCCGCTTCGGCCGCGACCTCGGCGACGGCCAGTGCCTCGGCCTCGGCGGCGGCCACTTCGGCCGCCGTGCGGCGGCGGCGCTTGGGCCGCGCCTCCGCGGCGACGGGCGCGGGCTCGGCGGCGACCTTGACCGCGCGGCGCCGCTTGGGCGTCGCGGGCGCCTCTTTCTGCTTGCGCTTCTCGCGCTCCCAGCGGGCGCGCACCAGCGCCGCCTGCTCGTCCTTGAGCGGCGTCAGGTGGCTGCGCACGAAGATATTCATCTCCTTGAGCAGCCCCATCAGCTGCTCGCTGGAAATCCCGAACTCCGCCGCCAGGTCATGAATCCGCGATGTTGCCACTCACTCCTCCGTGTACGCCCAACAGCCCGCGCGCCAGCGCCCGATCGCTGACGCCCACCGCCTGCACCGGCGGGCGGCCCAGCGCCGCCCCCAACCGCTCCCCCGCCGGCCCCCGCAACACGGGCACGCCCCGCGCCACGGCCAGCCGCTCCACTTTATCCTCGGTCCGCGCGCTCGCGTCGGCGGCCAGCACCACGCAGGCCAGCCCGCCGCGCCGCAGCCCCGCCCGTACCGACGCCACGCCCACCACCACCTGCCGTGCCCGCAAACCCAACCCCAACAGCCGCGTGAGCGCGTCCGAGGGGGGGGCGGGAGGGGTCACGCGGGCGCCGGCGTCTCCGGCCCTCCACTCGCGGGCGTTTCCCCCGCCCGCTCCGGCTCGTCTTCACCCTCCTCGGTCATCTCATTGAGGAAGGCCATGAGCTTTTCGGCGAGCTCCGGCGTCATACCCGGCAACTTGTCGACGTCGTCGCGCTCCAGGTCCAGGATGTGTTGCAGCGTCGTCTTGCCCGCGCCCTCGAGCACCGCGACCAGCTCAGGCGAGAGGTCCTTCATCTCCCGCAGGGCGACCTTGACGGCCTGCTCCTCCTCGGGCGGCAGCGGCGCGAACAGCGGGCCTTCGCCGCCGCGCTCCAGCCACTCCCGGCTCGAGTAGAGGTCGATCTTCCAGCCCGTCAGCTCGGAGGCGAGGCGGACGTTCTGGCCGTTGCGGCCGATGGCGAGCGACAGCTGATCCTCGTCCACGATCGCCTGGATGGTGCGGCTGTCGGGGTCTGAGAACACGCGGGCCACGCGCGCCGGCGCGAGGGCCAGCTTGGCGAACCGCTCCGGGTCGGGCGACCAGGGCACGATGTCGATCCGCTCGCCCCCCAGCTCATTCACGACGGCCTGCACGCGCGAGCCCTTGAGCCCGACGCAGGCGCCCACCGGATCGATGCCGTCGTCCCGGCTCGACACCGCTATCTTGGTCCGGCTTCCCGCCTCTCGGGCCGTGGCGCGGATCTCCACGATCTGCTGCTGGATCTCCGGCACCTCCAGCTTGAAGAGGGCCTTCACGAACATCGGGTCGGCGCGCGACAAGATGAGCCGCGGTCCCTTGGGGGTTTCCTCGATCCGCTTCAGCACCGCACGGATCGTGTCCCCCTGGTGGAAGTGCTCGCGATGGTTCTGCTCGCGATAGGGGATGATCGCCTCGGCTTCCCGGAACTTGTTCAACATCACCACGATCTTGCCGCGCTCGATCTGCTGCACCTCGCCGGGGAGCAACTCGCCCACCTTGCCCGAGAACTCCTCCCGGATGCGGGTCCGCTCCCCTTCCCGCACCCGCTGGATGATGCGCTGCTTGGCGGCCTGCACCGCCGTGCGCCCGAACTCCCCGAACGGCACCTCCTCTTCCAGCACGTCGCCGACCTGGAACTCGGGGTCTTCGAAGCGCGCCTCCTCGAGAGAGATTTGGGTGCCCGGGTCCTCTACGGTTTCGACGACCGTCTTCAGCACGACGATCCGGATCGTCCCCTTCAGCTCGTCGATGCCGATCTCGGCGCGCACGTTGGGCCCGTAGCGCTTGACCAGAGCCGCGTGCAGCCCGTCCTTCAGGAGATCGATCAGCTCCGCCCGCTCGAGCTGCTTGGTGCTCGTCAGCTCGCGGATCGCGGAAACCACATCGGGTGCATTGGCCATCAGTCTTTACCTCGAGAAGCCGTCAGCCATCAGCCGTCAGGGGAGTCTCACCAGTCCACGGCAAGACGCGCGTCGCGGATCGCCGCGAGCGGCACCGGCCTGGGCGCCCCGCCTTGCGGCTGCAGGATCACGGTGGCCTCGTCGGGCACCGCCACGATCCGGGCCCGCACCCGCCCCAGCCCTGCCAGTTTCGCGGTCACGTCCCGGCCCACGAACCGGGCCCAGTGCCGGGGCCAGCGCAGCGGGCGCTCCAGACCGGGGCTCGATACCTCCAAGACGTAGCGTGGGCCGAGGGGTCCCCCGTCGTCCAGCCAGGCCTCCAGCGCCCGGCTCGCCGTGGCGCACTCCGCCACGGTGACGCCCCCCGTCCCCCCCGCCCCGCTCCCCGGCGAGTCCGGCGGCCAGTCGATGCGAACTTGGACCAGTGGCCGGTTCGGCGTGCCGCCGATGCGGAGGTCGGCCAGATCGAAGCCCAGCGCTTCCAGCCGGACTCGAAAGGCCTCGACGAGACTGTCGGTGAGCATAAAAAAAAGCGCGGGCCGAACTTCGCCCGCTTCACTTGGGGGAATGTATCCCGCCGCCGGGCGGTGTCAAGCGATGGGGCGCCCCAGGTAGGCCACCTGGCGCCCGTCGGTCCCCCCGGACGCCCGGTGTGAGAAGAACTGGGCCCGGTCGTGGGCCGTGCACCAGGGCGAGACCGTCACCACGCCGATGCCGAGCTCGGCCGCTTGTGTTGCCAGCACGCCACGCAGATCGACGTGTGCCGACGCTTTGCTGGCATAGGTGCCGAGCTGCTGAGTGACTTCAGAACCTACTTCATAACAGCTGCCGCAAATTCCTACGCCACAGTGCATTACGATGTCACTGGCTGGGGAAGACGCTTGCCGAGTGAGGACCTCCACGCCCCGCTCCAGAATCCGTCCCGCCGTTCCGCGCCAGCCGGCGTGGAGCAGGGCAATGGCGCCCTTGTCGGGCACGGCCAGGTAGATCGGGATGCAGTCAGCCACCGTGATGGTGAGGAGCAATCCGGGCACGGTCGTGGCGTGACCGTCCGCTCCGTCCAGGATGAGCCAGTCGGCCCCGTTCGCGGTGCGGTCGTGCCAGCGCACCTCCGTGCCGTGCACCTGGTGGCTCAGCACCTGGGCCGGGAAGGACCCCCGCATCGCGGCGCGGAAAGCGCGCCATCGGGTGATCACCTGCCCCACCGGCTCCTCGCTCCAGAGGCCCAGGCTGAAGCCGTGTCCCCGGGTGGTGACGCCCGCCACGATGCCGTAGCGGGAGGCCCATTCGGTGAGCTCCATCCGGGGCACGGCCGGGTCGGCGACGGAGGTTTCGCGGAGCACCACCGGTCCGTCAGCAAGCCGGTCGGGCGGACGGCGAGTTTCGGCGCCGTCGGCCGCCTGCGCGGCCGAGCGCCTGACCACCCTATCGGCCGCCATCCCGCCGCTCGATCTGGGCCCCCAGCGCCCGCAGCCGCTCGTCGATCTGCTCGTAGCCTCGCTCGATCTGGCCGATGTTGTGGATGACCGACTCGCCCTGCGCCGCCAACGCGGCGAGCAACATCGCCATGCCGGCCCGGATGTCGGGGCTTTCGACTTCCTGCGCG
>Ga0066710_100007988_pt1 | contig 10205 bp, 5 predicted proteins | sample GraSoiAngelo_159_FD_79666 | JGI IMG/M metagenome (GOLD analysis project Ga0066710, IMG submission 79666) | Grasslands soil microbial communities from the Angelo Coastal Reserve, California, USA - 14_1009_16_40cm | ecosystem: Environmental > Terrestrial > Soil > Grasslands | place: USA...
ACGTTCTCGAGAATGTCCTCGATCCCAGCCGAGTCATTGGAAAGGACTACCAACTGGTCACGGTCATCACGACCAACGGGAGGCTCATCTCCGGGATCGTGCGAGAGCGCTCCGAGGCGACCCTGCTCCTCCAAACGGCGAACGAGAGCGTTTTGCTTTCCTCGGATGACATCCTCGATACGAAGCCTTCGGACATCTCCATGATGCCGGAGAATATCTTCGAGAGCTTGAGCCAGACGGAAGTCCAGGACCTGGTGCGCTACCTGGGCTCCGAGGCCCAGGTGCCGATGCCGGCGAGTGGCAATTGATTGAGATGAACGCTCCACCGGCAGAGCGTTAGCTTACTCAAGATCGTGGACGTAGACGGGAACAATTCAACCTGGATATGGCCGCGGGGACGGCCACGACCACGTCCAGGTCGATTTTTGGTGAGCCTTAAATCGTGAACCCTTGCCGGTATTCCTGGCGTACGTACTGGGTCGCTTCGGGGCAATTGGTTGCCCTCATGTTGGGGCCGTCCCACTCGAGCTTCTTTCCAACCCTCAAGGCAATGTTCCCCAGGAGAATCGTCTCCGTGAGCAGCGCTGCAAAGTTGAAGTTGGAGTAAGCGGGAGGGCCGCCCTTACAAGCCTCGATCCATTCGAGGTGGTGGCTCTTGTCGGCATCTTCGAGGAGGCCTGCCAGCCGTGGAATGGTCCCAGGAGGGCCCTCGTACTCCGCGAAGTCATCCGCGGGGAAGAGCTTGAAAACGCTGCCGTAGTCATCCGGGGAAAAGAGCACGCCCTTCTCGCCGACGAGGAGGCAACCGCTTCCGGGGATGTCCCCTGGCTTCAGCTCCTCGACCCTTTTGCGCTTTTTTCCGCCCTTCACGCTGGCGAGGTTCATTCCCTCGGTGACCTCCGTGGGCGGCTTTTGGCCTCCGTCGTACCAGTGGAACTTGACGGGCGGCAGCTCGCCGCGGGCGGGGAACTCAAAACGTATCTTGGACCATTTTGGGGCCGTCTCCGAGTTGATCCCCGATGACTCGGCCTCAATCACGGTGGGATACTCAAGCTTCAGGGCCCGGAAGGGCATGTTGGCGGTGTGGCAGGCCATGTCCCCGAGGGCGCCGGTGCCAAAATCCCACCAGCCGCGCCACTTGAAGGGGCAATAGCACTCGTTGTAGGGCCGCTCGGGCGCCACCCCCAGCCAGAGGTCCCACTTGAGGTGGGCGGGAACGGGCTGCGACTCTTTGGGGCGCTCGATCCCTTGGGGCCAAATGGGCCGGTTGCTCCAGACGTGGACCTCATGCACTGGCCCGATGGCTCCCGCTTGAACGATTTCCACCGCCCGGCGAAGCCCGCTCACAGCGCTGCCTTGATTTCCCATCTGGGTGACCACTTTGTACTTGGCCGCCGTCTCCTTCATCAGCCGGGCTTCGTACACGGTGTGAGTCAAGGGCTTTTGACAGTAGACGTGCTTCCCCAGCCTCATGGCCATGACGCTCGCGGGAGCGTGGGTGTGGTCCGGAGTGGCCACAATGACCGCATCGAGGCTTTTTTCCTCCTCCAGCATCTTTCGGTAGTCGTGGTAAAACTTTGCTTGTGGCAGCTCCTTGACAGCTTGCGCTGCCTGGCTTTCATCGACATCACAGAGCGCGATGACATTCTCGCTTTTCACGCACTGCATGTCGCTAAAGCCCTTTCCACCCGCGCCGATGACCCCGATGTTGAGCTTTTCGCTGGGCCACTTGCTTCTGGCCATTGCCGGGCTGCCGCTCACCCAGCAGCCGATCCCGGCCAAGGCGGTGGCTTTCAGAAAGTCGCGTCGGCTGGTTCTATGCTTCAAAGTTGTCCTCCTTCGGAAAAAGATGCTTTGATAGGCCATGACGAGGGGCTTCCTTGAACGAGCCCACCGCCTAGCTCCAAATCGTGACGCTATTTTTTCGCAGGCTCGAGCCATCGAACCAAACAAGGCATGATATGCCAGTGCTCCGCCGATTTCCACGGGGAGATTTGCGGGTTTGCCTTGTTGGACTTGGGGTAGGATAGGCTCATTCAGTATTGAGCTTCCAATTCTCCCCCGGAGATCCAAACTTGAGAGCCGGATTCATTGGACTGGGAAACATGGGGCGCCCAATGGCCCTCAACCTCTTGAAGGCTGGCATGGACCTAACGGTTTACAACCGAACGCCGTCCAAGGTGGAAGAGCTCGTGGCCAGGGGAGCAAAGCCAGCAAGCAGCCCGGCGGACCTCACCCGCAGGGTGGACATCGTGCTTTCTTGCCTTGCCGATGTCCCCTCCAGCCTCCATGCCTTCCTCGGCGCCGGGGGTGTGGTGGAAGCCGCGAGCCCTGGACAGGTGCTGGTGGATCACGCGACCGTGGACATGGAAACATCCCGCAAGGTGCATGAAGCGGCACGCCGCAAAGGGGCGTTATTTCTCGATGCTCCCATCAGCGGCGGCCCGGTCGGCGCGGCCGATGCCACGCTTTCGATCATGGCAGGCGGCGAGGAAGAGGCCTTCGACAAGGCGCAGCCCATATTCCAGGCCATGGGAAAAACGGTCCTCCTCATGGGAGGCTCGGGCGCTGGCACGGCCACGAAGCTCGTGAATCAGCTCCTGGTCGGCATTCACACGGTCGCCGCGTCCGAAGCCCTGGTCCTGGGCCGGAAGGTTGGAGTGGACCTCGAGAAGCTCGTTTACGTGCTCGAGCGGTCGTGGGGGCAAAGCCGAATGCTCGAGCGGAACGCCCCCCATATCCTTGGCAGGAACTTTGGCCCTTCTTCCGTCCCGCTCCGAAATCTTCTCAAGGACCTGGCGATCATTCTCAGGCTCGCCAAGTCGGAGGGCATTCCCCTTCCCACGGGAAGCGGAGCGCATAGGGTCCTCGCGGCGCTCGTGGAAGAAGGGAAGGGAGCCTGGGACATCGCCTCGGCTTGCCTCTTCATCGAGAAGGTTCCACCGGAGAAGCCGGCATCAGATTCTTAAAAAGATCTTCCTGCGGTACATCCAGAGGCAAATGAGCCAAAGGAGAAAGAGCACGGACGCTTTCTCGACGAGGGGCTCGTAGGTTTTCCCAAAGATTTGAAAGACTTGATCGCCAAGGCCGAGCTTCGAGGCCACCCAGTCCAGATGGACTTTCAAGCTGCGCCCGACCCAGCCGCCGATGAGGTGGGCCAAGCAGTACATCGCGATGGAGTTCATCCCGACAACGAGAAGCGGAAATGACCACCGGCGGAAGCCTCCCCGGTCCATGATCCCAAAGAAAGAGCCCAGGAGAAGGCAGGTCCAGCCGGTGCTAAAGATAGCCCAGGCAGGCGTCCAGATCCGCTTCACCACGGGACAAATCCCGAGCCAATCGAGCCCTTGGCCCACCGCCAGGCCCAAGGCCCCAGCGGCGATGAGGATCCGAAACTTTTCGCCCGGAGGCCGGGCACTGCGAAGGAGCCCACCGGCCATGAGGCCAAAGATCATGGTGGCGAGCGAAGGAACGAAGCTGAGCGTCAGGTAGCCGCCCCCGTTGTAAACGAAGGGCTCTTTCCGGGGAAAGAGGTTCAAAAACCACTGATCGAAGGCCGCGGCCACGTTGGTGTTCTTGTCAAAGTGCGCGGCGATCCCTGTGAGGTGTGGCCAGTCGCTCGGAACCCCCACGCTGTGATAATCAAAGCCTTGCGGGGGGAGCGGATAGAGAACGAAGGCGAGCCAGGTGCCTGCCAGCACGAGCAGGGCGGAGAGGAATTGCACCGAAGGCTTCCTCCCCCAGAGGAAAAAGAGGAACGTGTAGCCCAGCCCAATTTGCGTCAAGACGTCCTCGAAGGTGAAGTACGTTTGCGAGGCGTGATTCGACCTCAAGAAGATGCCCAGGGCGGTAAGTAGAAAAGAGCGGTAAAGGACGTGAGCGAGCATTTGGCCGTAAGATTGCCCCTTGGCTTCCCGGCTCGAGCAGGAGTAAGGCATGGAGACCCCGACCATGAACATGAAGGAGGGCTGAATCAGGTCCCAGGCGGCGCAGCCTACCCACTCCACGTGCTCGAGCTGGTAGGCCAAAAACTGCCAGACCGAGCTGTCGGGAAACGCTTGAGCCACTTGCGGCAAGCCAAGGCCATCCGACGCCATCGCCAGCATGACGAAGCCCCGGTAGGCATCCAGCGAGGTCAATCGCCCCTGGTTGCTGCTCACGGTCAGGTCGCTCATGTCCTCCTCGAATTAGCCGACCACGTCCTTTTACTTCAGCTCGATCTCGACCGGCTTTTCCGAAACCACCGGATAGCCGTTTTGCAGCGCCGTTGCCCGCAAAGTGACGTGCTCGCGCCCCACAATCTCGGCCTTGGCATCGACTTGGAACGACAAGACCGCGTCTTCCTGCCCTGGAGGCACCGTCACCGGAGGCGCCGTGATCCCCCTCATTCCGGGCGGAAAAAGCGCCTCCACGGTGACCGCCTCCTTGAATTCCGGGGCACAGCTCACGTGGAGCGGCACTTGAAGGGCCTGGCCGCGGCTTGCTTCGACGTAGCTCATGTCGCTGGGAAGGGCAAGTAGAGCCGGGGTGACGCGGACGATGAGCTGCTTTTGAGTAGCGTGGGTGACGCACCAGACTTTCCCAAAGGCATCCGTGACCTTCGCGGTGCCCATGAGCAAGACGCGAGCGGTCCGGTTCAAGTCCATGACCTCGGGGAAAAAGACCGGATAGCTCGCCTCGGTTGCTTCAGGCTTCACCACCACGGGAGGCGCCGTCGCTCCCTGGAGGTAACGCGTTTGGCGGTCGGCGAGGCTCAACACGACCTCTCCCTGGAAGCCAGCTTTCCGCTCGATCCTGTACTTCTGGACAAAGGTCGCGCCGCGATGGGCAACGTCGTAGACCTCTTCGGAGGCAATGTTGAAGGGCGGAGGATACGCTACCATGATCGCGAGACCATCCACCGGCGAGTCCTTGGGGCCCGAGGCAAGTGGAACGGTTGCCGCGCGGAGGAACCGCTCTCCCCCACGGGTCGCGACGCCAACGATGACCACCCGCTGGGCCATGCCGAACGGAGCGTCCTTCGAAGCCGTGAAGGAGAGCTCCACCTGGTTTTCCCCGGCCTGGACGACGGATGGCGTCATGGTGATTCCGGGGGGGAGGCTCGTGGCCGCGAGCTGGATTTCTCCCGCAAAGCCCCCCAATCGACTCACGCTCAGCTTGACCTTCGCGGTTTGACCCGCTTCCACCGCCACGGCGTCCCTCTCCAGGTTGAGCCGCACATCAGGCTTTGGAGACCGGACTGCCAGCCTGTAAATGTAGTCGCTGCCGCCAAGCGATGGGTGGCACTCCTGGACGCGGAGAGTGAAGTCGCCATCGGCCGGAGCTTGAAAGGCCGCCTGCCCGTCGCCCTCCTGGCGGAAGATCTCCTTTCCTGTCGAGTCGCGCAGGCTCCAAAGAGGCGTGATCGGCGACCCCAAACGCTTTCCGGAAAGACCAAAGTCGAGCCTCTCCCCCTGCCTCACGCGAAGGGTGAAGTCATCGACATCGCCAGGCTTGAGGATCTGGCCGTTGAGAATGGCGGGAGGGCTGAATGCCTGAGCGTGCTGGCCATCGTCGTTCGGTTCCTTTTCAAGCACCTCGGGCTCGTCTCCCACTTCAAACTGGAAGCCGAGGTGCCAGCCCCTGGGCAGGTCCTCGTCGGTCGCCTGGGCTCGGGATTGGGGCAGCCGGACTTCTTGATCCAGGAAGCCCTCACTTCCCAACCCCATCCCGTAAAAGCGCGCCGTTCCCGCCGTTCCGCTCCGTCCTCCCGCGGGAAAGACGTGCGTGATGTAGGGGCCGGCGCGAAGCGAAAGCCGATAGACGTAGTCTTGGTCCCCTTCGAAGGCAATGTCGTGAATGCGAAGCACGTACTTGCCGGGCGAAGGGATCGTAAAAAGAAGGAGGGAGTCGCGCCCGAAATGGTCATCGTTTTCCGCCAAGAGCTTCCCCGAGGCATCTCGGAGCTCGAGCTTTGGGTCGAGCTTGCTTCCCAGCCGCTCGGCCATGACCTCACACGAGATGTGCTGCCCTTGAGCGGCCTCGAAGCTGTACTCATCAAGGTCCGCTCGCGGATAAATCCGACCGTTGACCGTGACGGGCAACGGCACCTGCTGCGGTTGAGACTGCGCCGTCTTTTCTTCCTCCTCGGTGGCCTCGGGCAAGTCCCCCACCACGAAAGGCCTGAGCTGGGTTACCCCTTCGGCCGTGGAGCAATACCAGTGGCGCAGGCCAAGAGGGGCATCCTGGGCCACCTTGATTTCGGCCCGCATGTCCTTCGGGTAATCCCAGCCTTGCTGCGCGATGGGGTTGTGATGGTAGGGGCCGACGAGGACCAACGTGGACATGGATTGAATCCGCTGGGGCGCCTCGATGCCCGCGCCAACCATCCCAAATCCGCACTCGCTGGCGAGGTAAAGCCCGCCCACGCGACAAGTGACCTTCGAGCCCCGCTGGGCGCCAGCCGGAAAGATGTAGCTCGACACCGGCGGATCGGCCAGAGCCGGGGCGGAGAGAAGGAAAAGGAAGGGAAGAAGGCGAAAGGACATTGGACAGAATTAACAGAATTAAAAAACCGTCACCCCAGAATCGCTTGAATGGGCTTTCCCTTGTCCAGGATCGGCAAAGGACGGCCCAGCGGGCCGTAGTAGATCCTCGTCGTGTCAATGCCCATCAAGTGGTAGATCGTCGCGGCAAGGTCGGGGGGTCCAACCGGATCCATGGCGGGCCGCTCGGCTCGGGCATCGCTTTTTCCGTGCGCAATGCCTCCCTTGACCCCGCCGCCGGCGATCGGGATGGTCATGGCGTTGGGCCAGTGGTCTCTTCCAGCGTTTCCGTTGATGCGCGGGGTGCGCGCAAACTCACCGGCTGCCAGCACCAGCGTGGAGCCAAGCAAGCCTCGATTCGCCAGGTCCCCGAGGAGCGCCGCCAGCGCGCTGTCGAGAGCCGGCAGCAGATTCGAGGACAGCGAGTCGAAGTTCTGCGTGTGAGTGTCCCAGTTGCCGTGCTCGACCGTGACGAAGCGCACGCCGGCTTCAACTAGCCGCCGGGCCATCAAGCAGCTTTGCCCCAAGCTGTGGCGTCCATACTCATCGCGGAGCTTCGAATCTTCCCTGGAAATATCAAACGCCTCTTTGGCCTCCTTGCTCGTCACCAGCTCAAAAGCCTTCTCGTAGTACTTGCTGATCGCGCCCGCTCGCCGGCTTGCCGCCAGCTCCGCTGCTTTTTGGAAGCGGTCGAGGTTTCCCAGCAGTCCCCTTCGATTCTCGAGGCGCCGGCCGTCGATGCCGGAAGGCAACCTGAGGTCGCGCACGCAAAAATCGGGCGCCGAGGGGTCCGATGCGATCACAAACGGCGCCGCGGCTGGCCCGAGATACGCCGAGCCGCCGCTCTTGGGAAGGGAGGGAATCGTCACATAAGGAGGTAACGCCCCTACCCCGTTGAGCTCCTTGGCGACGACCGCCCCATAGCAGGGACGCTGGTTGTTTACTATGCCGTCGGCATCCACAAATCCGGGCCCAGCCATGTGCCCCGTCATCATGTAGTGGCCGGCGGGCTCGTGGCTCGCGTCGCCGTGAGAAAAGGAGCGAAGGAGCGAGAGCTTGTCCAGGTGCCGCGAGCACTTGGGCAAATGCTCGCAGATTCGAATGCCGGGGACATTGGTTGAGATCTCCTTGAAAGGCCCGCGAAATTCGCCGGGCGCATCGGGCTTCAAGTCCCACATGTCCATGGTGCTTGGCCCGCCTTGAAGCCAGATCAGAATGCAGGAAATGTCCTTCGATGGTTTCCGGGAGCTTGAGGGCTCCGCGGTTTCCGAATGGAGCTTCAAGAGATCGGCCAGGCTGATGCTCAAGCCCATCAGGGAAAGCGAGCCGATCTTCAAGGCGTTCCGCCGGCTCAGCCCATCGCAAAAACGCTCGAGATCTCTTTCCTTGACCATGCTGGCATCTCCTTCAGTGATTGAACAGGAACTCCGTGGTGTTCATCAGGGCCCACAGGAGGTCCTCCCCGGCCCGGGTGCGCTCGCCCGGCGGCGCTCCATCCACATAAGCGAGTGCGACCTCTCGTTCCTTCTGGCGCGGAAGCCTCCCGTAGCAGGTCAAGTACAATTCCTCCGCGATCTCCCCCGTCGACTTCTTGGCTTCCATCAACCTCCTCACCCGCCCGCGGTGGTGGCTGATCTTCGACTGGATTTCGGGGGCGTTCATCAAGTGGAGGCGTGGAGCGACGCTCGGCTCGTTGATGCGCGCGCACTCGCAGGCGGGCGCGCGCACCGGGCGCCCGAAAACTTGCAAAAAAAAGGGAGACAGATGGTTGTCCCAGAGCTCTATGGCTCGAGTGCCTTCCGGCAAAAGCGGGAACTCCTCCGGCCGGCCGGTGACCTGGCAAACGGCATCCAGCAGCACCTCGGCAGTGAGCGGCTTGAGCGGGGCGCGAGAAAAGTTCTGGTCGTCCTTTTCGTTTCCCGGGCTGGGCACGCTCGACAGCTGGTAGACCTGGGATCCGGTGATGGCGCGAATGAGCTGTTTCAAGTCAAACTTTTCCTCAATCAAGTAGCGCGCCAGCGCCGCGAGGAGCGGCCCGTTGCTTGCGGGATTCGTCTCTCGCAAGTCATCCACCGGCTCAATCAACCCGCGGCCAAAGAAGGAAGCCCAGACTCGATTGGCGATGGCGCGGGAAAACCAGCGATTCCTGGGGGAGGTCATCCAGTCAGCCAAGGCAGCCCTGGGGTCATCCAGGGATCCCGTGCTCTTCACCGCGAGCTCCGGCTCGCCCAGGGGATGGGGCGGCACCACCCTTCCACTGCGAGGGTTCTTGACCTCCGCTGGCGGGCCTACCCGAATGTCAACCCCTTCTCCTTCCCCCTTCCGCTCCACGCGCCCGAAGAAGCCCACCATTCCATAAAAATCATCCTGCCCCCAGCGGTCAAAGGGATGGTGGTGGCACTTCGCGCACTCGATTCGCACTCCCAAAAAGAGCTGGCTTACCGTGCTCGAGACTTGCTCGGGCGTGGAGAGGGCCAAATACAGGTTGGAAGGTCCAAAGCGGGTCGAGGGGCCTTGCGCGGTCAAGATCTCCCTGACAAAAGAGTCGTAAGGCTTGTTCTTCTCGATGCTCTCCTTGAGCCACTGGTAAAAGGCAAAAGCTCCTTTGGCCTTGAGCGCCTGGCGGTCGACTCGCAAGATGTCCGCCCACTTGAGCGCCCAAAAATCCACGTACTCTCGACGCTCGAGGAGCTCATCGACGAGCCGCGCCCGCTTGTCTGGCCGCTCGTCCATCAAGAAACGCCGGGCCTCTTCCGGCGCGGGCAAGGTGCCAATGAGGTCCAGGGAGACTCGGCGCGCGTACTCCTCGTCGCTTGACGGCTTGGACGGCGGAATGCCCAGCTCTTCAAGCTTGTTCCAGACCAGCGGATCGATGAAGTTCTTCTCGGGCGGCCGCTCGAAGCGTTCGAGCTTTTGCGGCAAGATCACCAGCGCTACCGCCACCTGGTCCAGATAGGCCACCGAAATGGCGACTTGTCCCGGAATGTCGTGGGTCTGAACAAGCCCTTCTTCGCTCACGCTGGCGATGGGCGGGACGTTGGATGAGTACTTCGCGACCCTGGTCACATCGAGGCGCCTGCCGTCGGAATGGACCGCGGTGACCTGGAGCTGCTGCTCGGCCTTGAACGGAAGCACGCGCTCGGCCGGCAAGACTTCTATGCGCTCGACGGTGGGCTCATCGGCGCGGCCAAAGGGCACTCCGGCCTCGATCCACTCCAGCAGGGTGGCGTGCTCCTGAGAGCCCTCGCGAAGACGCTTGCCGCCGCCGTGCGGCAAGAGCTGCAGCGGCTTTCGCAAGAACAAGCTGCGCTCCGGAGCCCCCAGAACCACGCGCCGGCCACGGCCCTCTTTCACGATGGCATCGTAGTCGGCGAGGGCATCGAAGCCAAAGACGGAGAGCTTGAAGCCGTTTTGCCCTTCCGCTTTTCCGTGGCACATGCCCCCGTTGCAGCCCAGCTTGGAAAGAATCGGCACGATTTCGTTGGGGAAGTGGAAGCTGCGGGAGCCGCGAGCGCCTTCCACGGTAACCTCGACGCTGGCTTCGAGGCCCTTGGCGGAAACCCGAACTTTCGTCCGGCCATCGCTTGAGGGGACGAGGAGCCCCTCCGGGCTCACCTTCACGACTTCGGGGCTTGCGGAAGAGTAGGTGGCTTCTCGGGTGAGGGCGAAGAAGCAGCTTTG
>Ga0066710_100007990_pt1 | contig 10205 bp, 6 predicted proteins | sample GraSoiAngelo_159_FD_79666 | JGI IMG/M metagenome (GOLD analysis project Ga0066710, IMG submission 79666) | Grasslands soil microbial communities from the Angelo Coastal Reserve, California, USA - 14_1009_16_40cm | ecosystem: Environmental > Terrestrial > Soil > Grasslands | place: USA...
ACAGGCCGCCACGGAGACTGCTTCGAAGGGGGACAACCAGTCTCAACAAGACCACGCGCGCAGGGCGGTGATCCGCCGGATCATGAATGGTTGTTCTGAAAAACCCACTTGGGGACGGTAAACCTCAAGCTTCATGAATAATTCTTGTGACTCTCATCTAGGAGTTGCGATTTATGACTGAACAGCAGGAATTAGCTCGGATTGAGCGCAACTCTCCCGAACGGCTAAACCCTCATGCTTTGCCGATCCTCAATTTGGATATCGAAAATACGAACACCCATTCCCATCTGCGAGCTTACAAACAGATTCTGGTCAAATACCGATGGGCGGTATTGACGGTGGCTTTTGTCTTGACAACCTTAGTGGCGATTATTTCCTTCAAAATGCAGCCACTTTATGAAGCAACGGCCCGAGTCGAGGTCGAAGCTGAAACGCCCTCAATCCAATCTCTCAATGATCTTTCTCGGACCCTCCCCACCGACAGCGCTTTCTTGGAGACGCAAGTCAGGGTGCTTGAAAGCGACAACTTGGCCTGGCGGACAATTGAGCAGTTGGGATTAGGGAAACTACCGGAATTTAGTTCTTCTAACCAATCGGCCCAACGGCCGTCGGTAGATTCTGCCATCACAGCCCAGATCCCCTTGGTCCAAGAATTCAAAAAACATCTCCGCGTGGTACTGGCAAGAAACAGCCGCATGGTGGAACTCAACTTCGAGAGCACCGATCCCCACCTTGCAGCGCTGGTGGCCAACGCCCACGTCAATAACTACATTGAATACAACTTCCATAAGAAATACGACGCTACTCGCCAGGCTTCGAGCTGGATGGAACAGCAGCTTGATGAGTTGAAGGCCAAGGTCGAAAAGTCTCAGCAAGCCATGGTCGATTACGAAAGGCGGAACGCCATCGTCAACATCAATGAAAAACAGAATGTGGTGGAACAAAGACTGGCGGATTTAAGTAAGGATCTCACCGTCGCGCAGAGCGACCGGATGCAAAAGGAATCTCTTCATCGTTTGATCACCTCAGACGCAACCTCAATGGCTCAGAATACCCAGAATGACCTGCTGCAACGCCTGGAAGAAAAGTATGCCAACTTGAAGGTGCAGTACGTTGAAGCCTCAGGTCAGTACGGCCCCAATTTCCCTAAAGTCATAAGGCTTAAGAATCAGACCAACGAAGTCCAGTCCATCATTGAGCGAGAGCGGAAACGCATTGAGGCGCGAATTCGCAGTGACTACTTAGCTGCCGCAGGACGCGAGAAACTTTTGTCCGCCGAGGTGGCCCGCGAAAAGATGGCCGTGGGAAATCTCAACCAGCTCTTGATTCGACACAACATTCTCAAACGAGAATTTGAGACCAATCAACAGCTTTACGAGAATCTGCTGCAACGCCTGAAAGATGCGACCGTCTCCGCCGGACTGAAGGCCAATAATATCCATGTGGTGGACCAGGCCTTAACTCCTACGGTTCCCGTGCGGCCCAAGAAACTTTTCAATATTGCTATCGGTCTGATGACGGGAGTAATGCTCGGGGCGATGTTTGCCTTTGTGAAGGCCAGTCTGGATAATTCCATCAAAACTCCTGAGGACATCGAACGGCTTATCATTGCGCCTGCCCTGGCAACTATTCCGGTAGCGGGTTCTATTCGGTCACACACCTTCTGGCTGACCAACCGTGGAAACAAACGACCAGTGACTCCCGGGGTTGTTGAGTTGACACTACTCAAGCAGCCGGCGTCTGCGCGCGCAGAAGCTTACCGTACGCTGAGGACTGCTATTTTGCTCTCGACCGCTCCTCGCCCGCCTCAGACGTTGCTGGTAACGAGCTCACAGCCTAACGAGGGGAAGACCTGTACTTCCCTTAACCTGGCCCTGGCGCTGGCCCAGAACGGCGCCCGAGTGCTGATTATCGACGCCGACCTCCGCAAGCCAGGCATTGCCTCGGCACTGGGTGTGGCTAAAGAAAAGGGTCTTAGCAGTTTCCTTACCGGGGCCCATAGTCTTGATGAGGCTTTGCAACAGGTCGAAAGACTGCCCAACCTTTGGGTGCTTCCATCCGGGCCACGTCCTCCCAATCCGGCTGAGTTGCTGTCTTCAGTCAGCATGCAAAAATTACTTCGCGAATTGAAAGCCGACAATACCAATCTCCATCTTTACTCTCCCAAGGTACCTGTCCAAGCCCTGGCAGAAGAGCCACCCTCAGGAACTGGTCGACTTCGCTGGAGGGGTTCTTGGAAATTCGCAAGGAGAACTCTGTCAGAAGAGCCACAGTCAGGAAACGGTCAAGTTCAGCGGTTCGATTATTTGGTGCTGGATTCTCCCCCTTTACATCTGGTGACTGATACGACCGTTTTGGCGACCCTCGTGGACGGAGTGGTCCTGGTAGTCGAATCCGGGTTCACGACGGGTAGTACCCTGGTCCGGGCTTACCGGATATTGGAAAATGCCGGGGCAAGAATTCTGGGAGTGGTTTTAAACAAGATACATCCGGACCACGATGGTTATTATGGAAGTCATTATGGAGAATACTATCAGTCCTATTTTAATGAAGAGTCGGCAGAGCATATCACCAGCGTTCTGCCAACAGCAATCGATGACGGGGTGAAATGGCTCCTCCGTAAAAGTCTTGCTTTGCCACCGGCTGTGCGGAACTGGCTCCGCCTCCCTCGCCAATAGCAAAACTGAGGCTAAGAGAGAGACATCGCCGGAAAGGTAGAGCCATTTCGCCCAGCTGACGGCAAAGCCGTTCAATCCTACTCAATTCTGGTTGCTCTGCCAACCTGCCAAAGCTTGAAGTTCAATTCAAATGCCACGTCTGCTCCGTCAACTTTCCTCTCCAAACACACTTGAATTGTCACTACGGCCCCGTAGACGGGTGATCGTGTTTCTGATGGCCGTGGGGCTTCCGGCCTTAATGATGGCTGCAGCGACGATCCGAATCGCCCTGGCGGCTACACTTGGCGAATCCCTCCAACTTCCTGAGCTCCACGAAGCCTTGGCCCTGGACCCGTCCAATCCGGAGCTTTACCATCAGTTGGGCCTGGCTTATGTCTCCTCGGTGGAGAAACTCAATGAGACCGAAGCCGTCAGGCACTTTCGAAAGGCTACGGAGTTGAACCCACAGGTAGAAGTTTACTGGTCTGATCTGGCTTCAGCTTGCGAATTAGCCGGCGACAATGTTTGCGCAGACCAAGCTTTCGAGCGGGCCTTGAAGCTAAACCCCATGACGCCGGATGTCCACTGGATCACCGCTAATCATTACCTGCGTACCAGTCGGGCCAATGAGGCTTTCCCCCACTTTAGGAGACTACTGGAGATAGGACCCGAATATGCTGTGTCTACATTTCAAGTCTGTCTCCGCACCTTACATGATCCTGAAGTTATCTTCCAAGAAGTATTGGCAACCTGCCAGGATTCCAAGCCGAAGTTGGCCTATATAGATTTCTTGAGCGCCCAGGGTGATCTTGAGTTTGCCTATAAGGTCTGGAAGCAGGTGGCATCCAGTTCGTATGTCTTTTCCCTTTCGCTTGTGAAACCCTACCTGGAGCGCCTGATTGATCTTGGCCGAACTCCAGAAGCTGTTAGCGTGTGGCAAGACCTGGAACATTTGGGAATTGTGCGGATGTCAACGACGGAGAACCACGGTAATTTGTTATTTGACGGAGGTTTCGAGCAACCCCCGCTGAACGCAGGATTTGATTGGCGCTACCGGGCTTTGCCGTACCTCTCGCTCGACTTCTCAAACATCCTGCCTTACCAAAACCAGGGCTGCTTATCTTTGGATTTCACGGTGAAGCAGAATGATGAATATGAACCGCTCTATCAAATCGTCCCGGTCGGTGCTAGTAATCACTATCTGCTGACGGCGTATGCCCGTTCTGAAGCAATTACTTCCGACAGCGGACCGCGATTGCGTGTCGTGGATCCGGCCTGCCCCACTTGCCTAGATGCTCGAAGCGAGGTGACCGTGGGTACCACCTCCTGGCATCCGTTCGGTTTAGAGTTTATGACGGGAGCGAAAACACAGTTTATACGAGTCTCAGTCTGGCGAGAACGCAGCCGAACTTTTCCAAGCGAAATTACTGGACGCTTCTGGTTGGACGAAGTCTCATTAACAGCCTTGAGTCCAATAGACCCAAAATCCTTGTCAGGTTCGATCCCCTAATCGTGCTAGGCGTTCAGGGCAAGCCAACGACTTGAGCCCGTAACTGTCCCGGGGGAATTGATTGAACGTTGTAATTTTGCTATCCCCATCCGCAAGAGCCGCCCCTGTCCCCGTTTTCCTTCAGGCTGAGGCAACTGGAAAACAAGTTGGGTCACTCTGGTTCTCGACGGCTCGTTTTTTGCTTGGAGCAACTCTTTTGGCTGCGCCGCTTGCCTTTGGCGCCGTCGAAACATGGGCCTGGGCATCCCTCACACTTTTAGCCCTTGCCATCCTTCTGCTATGGGCCATCGGAGCGGTTCAGAGAAGACTATTGAGCTTGAGCTGGTCCCCGCTCTATCTGCCGGTGCTGGTCTTCCTTGGGCTTGGCGTAATTCAATACTTTGCTCATTGCACCCTCGATCCCATCGGCACCCGCGAATCTCTCATCAAACTGCTAACAGACATCATTTTTTTCTTTCTTGCAGGACAATTATGGACCCTTGGTTCTGACAGGACTTTGCTTCGATTCGGCCGTACGGTTGTCGTCTTTGCTTTCTGGTTGGGATTATTCGCCATACTCCAGTTCTTCACGGGCGCTAACCGGATTTACTGGATCATCGACTCGCCAGGTTATACCTTCGGCCCTTACGTCAATCACAACCACTACGCAGGTTTGATGGAAATGCTGATACCAATTGCCATCACCTATATTCTTTCTCGTCCAGAAAATGATCCACGCCGAATTTTGCTTTCCTTTGCTGCTTCAATCCCGATTGTCTCGCTGCTGCTTTCCGGTTCGCGGGGTGGGCTTATTGCTCTGCTAATCGAAATATCGATTCTGACCATCATTCTATTAAAGTACGCCGGCAGGCAGGGCAGGCGAAATCTCACCCGGATAGCGTCGCTGGGAGTCACGGCGGCGGCCCTGTTCTTCTTCTGGGTCGCCCCTTTTGATATTTCAAAGTGCCTCCCGTCACTTGCCGACTTTGTGCAAGCTACCGAAGCAACTTTCGGGGACCGGATCAATATTGCGCGAGACTGTATTCGTATTTTCCCGGACGCTCCATGGACGGGCATCGGATTAGGAAGCCTTGAGACTGTTTACCCCCAATATCAAAGTTCTCCGAGCGATCTCGTGACGGATCATGCCCACAATGATTATCTGGAGGCCCTGGTAGAAACCGGACTGGTCGGAGGGCTGTTGATTCTAACGGCACTGATCACATTCTTTCGCCTGGCGTTTAGAAACTTACGCCAGCAGTTGAAAGGCGAAGCGGCCTGGATTCGGTTGGGGGCAGGGCTGAGCTGCTGCGGCTTGCTTGTCCACAGTTTTGTCGACTTTAATTTGCACATCCCTGCCAATGCGGTGTGGTTTGCAGTTTGTGGGGCAATAAGTACCCATGCGAGCCGCCCCGTGGTCTCGCAAGGCGGCGTTACATCTTCGGCGAATATTCCAATTCGTTCAAGTTATGCACCCCGAATCCATTAACCAGAATCGAGACGGCATCTATATAGAGTACCCTCATCTCAGACTAAGCTTGCATCTGCGGGAAATTATTTGGGTATTTATTGCGCAGGCCGGGACACCGGTGGTCTCCCTGATTAGTGTACGATTACTTACTCACCTGTTGCTTCCCAGTGAATACGGTACGGTTGCCATCGTGATGAGTTACATCCTGGCTGCCCTTACTATAACAGTAGTTCCGATGTCTGGACCTGGGGCGATTTTCTTTTATGAGTGGGTTAAAAAGGGGCGGATTCGTGAGTTCTATGGGACGTTATTGGCAATCTATGGAATTCTTGGTGGCCTGATTGTAATGGGGCTTGGAGTTTTCGCATTACTCCAGCGATTAGCCAATTTGCCGCTAATTAGTAGTGTTATCCTCTGTGGAGCGCTGCTATTGTGCGCTGAAATAATTAAGGGGCCTGTTATTACCTTGGCAAACACGGCGACACTCCGAAGGGAATATGCGCTCCTGTCTTTATTAGATGGGTGGGGAAAGCTGCTCCTTGTCTTGCTGATGGTCACTTTAGCCGGAAAGGGATTTCAGCCAGTGTTGACTGCCTATATGCTGAACAGTTTCATCGTTGCCTCTGTCGGATGGAATACTCTTTTTAATTCAAGCCAGGGGCACGTCTCCTCTGTGCCATTGCCGTTTTTTTCAGGCATGCTTTTATATTCGTTACTGAAATATAGCTGGCCTTTTTGTGGGATCGGGCTAGCAAATTGGGCTCTCAGTGTTTCGGATCGAGCTTTGCTTGGCGCTATGGTATCAGCCCATGATGCTGGCATTTACACGGCAAGCTACCAGATTGCCTCGATCATTCCCATGGCGCTATATTCGTTCTTTGGAGCCTTAATCTGGCCCGTCATTTATCAGCGGTATGCATGGGCCCCGACTCAGGCTGTGATACTTATTGGGAAAAGTTTTGGCTATTTATTGTGGCTGATTGTGCCATTCACTTTGCTGGCCATCCTGGGAAAACATGTGCTTCTAGGTGTTTTTGTAGGTCAGGGATATGAGACTGGCTCATCTATAATTTTGTGGGTCGCTCCTGCCTTTGCCTTAATAGGTCTTAATAGCATCACTGCCATGCCTTTTTGGTTAATGGATAGAAGTTTGACGTACCTCATCATCACCGCTGGATCGGCTGCCTGTAACATATTATTGAATCTGATCTTCATTCCGAAGGTGGGTTTTCAGGCGGCTGCTGTCTCTACATTTGTTGCATATCTCATGCTATTTGTCGCGAGCATAGTAATCGGCAGGCAGGCGATGAAATGGACAATATCGCCTGTGCATTTGTATGCCACTGCGATTGGAACTGTTGTAGGAGTTGTGTTTTTCATCGTGCTTGGTCATGCCGGTTCGTTAATGAATATGGGCTTATTTTTTGTAGCGTATTTCAGCAGTAGTATTGCTCTTCTATTGATGATCGATGAAACATCGCGACTCAGAGTTCTCAATGCATTTTCTCGATTATCAGCTTGGGACAAAAGCTTAGACCCGCCGCACTAGTATGCAATTCCCCTGTACAACAACCATGGCACTTTCAATATTAGATCTGGCTCAGAAGTAGCCAATGGCTTTCCTATCGATTCTTCTTCAGATAGTTCTGCTTCTACTAATCGCAAGGCTCATGCGCAGCCCTGGTGTGTCTCAAGTACTTTCTACGTCCCTGCTATTCCTGGTCATAATTTGGTACGTTCTACCCAATTTTATAACTATTTTCTTTTGGGACAGCATCACGATTCCGTCTATCGTGGATTATGATTTGTTTCTTTCATACTCCATACTCGAGAGCCTGATGCTATTGCTCACACTGGTATTTCTTCTGCGTAAGCGGCCTTACTTTCAGATGATTATGGACAGTGACCTCGCGCGCGCCAGTGTAAGCCCTTCGCTGGCACTGCTGGTTGTCCTGATTGCTGTTGGATGGATTTGGGCCTCTAATATTGTGGCCAGAGACTATGTGGGCCGTTCGTACCTCGAACAAAACGCTTTTCTTGTGATTGCCGGGGGCACCCAAGTTTTCAATAATCTAGGAAGTTTCGTATTTGTCCAGAATCTCTTGGCCTGTTTTTGTTATGCCTGTTTATTGAAGAAATGGCCCAAGGGGATTCAAACTCGCACACTCTACTTCGGCCTTTTGGTCTGGGTAGTGATGACCGTTTTCTATCAATCGCTTTTGGGATCTCGAGTCATACTGATTATGCCTTTTTTTCTGCTGGTTCTCTATGGTCAGGCACAACAGTGGTCGAAACGAAAATTGATGTCGATTGTGGCAATTTCGGCTGTGGGCACTCTCACTGTGGGTGGCATCTTGGCCATTATCATCGCGCAATCTAGGAACAATCAAGAGTTGAAAATACAAGACATCATTTCTGAACTAAATAAAACTGTGGACACGAGCTTTGCTTTGGATGCGGGAAAAGAACTTCTGACTAATATCGTTACTAAATTCGATAGCTTCTCCACGGGAGCGCTTTTGGTTGAGCAGATGGGGGCCGGCGCCGGAGGTTGGCAACCATACTGGGGTTCGGTTCTGGCAGTGGTGCCGCGGGCACTCCTGCCATCAAAACCGGTTCCAGGCAGTGGTGATGGAACCTACCTTGGTCATCCCTCCAGGCTTGTCGCAGGAGCAATGGGTATGTATTTCAGTATGGGAAATGTGCAAGTGAGCCCGGCAGCGATCTCGATTTGGCAGTTCGGTTACCTTGGCCTAGTTGTCTTGTTTCTGTTCAATTCAGTGCACCTATACCTAATTAACTCGCTCCTACTCACACGATCAATACCACTCAAGTCGCTAGGACTATTCATGATCGGAATACCAACCCTGCTCACTCTATTTACGTATGCTGATTATACTATTATGGATATGGAGCGCATTCTTATGGTCTATGCGGTATTTTTCTTCTTTCATAAAATTCAAAAGCTGAGACCTTCTTGGCTATTAGCTCAACGGCCGATTGGCCGTAGCCTTGTTTGATAACCGGCTGTCCTGGATTTTGAGATTTTTACCTGAGCCCATGCTGGAGAATAACATTCTGTTTGACCGTATTAACTGGCGCGATCCGGTGAGTGGCTTCCCCCTCGAACCGCTTATTTCGGTGCGAACACCGGCAGGTGTGCCCATCTGTGGAGCAATGAAAGTTAGTGGGACCCGTTATGGCTATCCCATAGTGGATTGCGTGGTTCGCCTGACACCTGAACTGGCTGATTACTATCGCGAGTGGCTGGTGCCGTTAGATTTGGAACCACCTGCTGGTGGAGGAGCTAACAATTTTCAGGCCGAAGCCACAGTTAACAGTTTTGGATTTCAATGGATGTGGAACAGCGCCATGCGGTCTGAAGAGGATCTACGCTGGCGGGTGGCCAGTCGGTTTCAGGTGAATCCAAATGATTTTGCTGGAAAGATAGTCCTGGATGCAGGTGCAGGCGCGGGTGATCAATCGCACTGGCTGCTGCAACAAGGTGCACAAGTGGTTTCTATTGATCTCTCTTCAGCCATTGACGTCGTAGCCCGTAAGCTGCGCATGAATCCGGGCTGGGTTGGCGTGCAAGGTGACATTACTGCCTTACCTTTGGCTGAGAGTCAATTTGGAGTCGTCTATTGTGAGGGAGTAATTCCATTTACACGTGATTCGGCACTAACTGTTCGGGAACTTTGCCGTGTCTTGCATCCGGGAGGGGTCATTCTTGCCACTCACTATGCTAGATCAATACGCCTAGTGGGACGAGTCAAACAAGCCTATAATATGGCCTTACGGAATCGTTTGAGCCGCTATGAGCGTTATAAGTTGTTACTGTTAACCGGTAACTTCGCGGCCTTATCTCTTATTCCATGGCTCGGCAAACTGCTCCGCTTGAGTGGGACAGCTATCTATAATGACCTGATGTCTGATTTCAAGACTACCTGGACGAATACCTTTGATTACTACGGCGACCATGCGTATCAGCGACACATTACCTCTGGGGAATTTTGGGATTACTTCCAGCAAGCTGGCAAGCTGGAGCAGGTGTACAGAGAGGGAACGATCGTCGCGGCCCGTAAAATTGCCTAAGACTCCAGTTTGATTCTTTCTGAACTTATGCATGTGACCGTTTTGATGCCGGTCTATAATGAGGCTGGCGTCGTCCAAACCGCTGTTGAAAGCATTCTTCGTCAAACCTATAAGGATTGGGATTTATTGATTATTGATGATGGCTCCACTGATGGAACATCAACTCTAGTACAGTCTATAGCTGAGAAAGATCCGAGAATTACGGTAATTCGTAATGCCGCGAATCGGGGCATATCAGCTGCACTCAATCAAGGATGGAAGCAAGCGCGAGGTCATCTAATTGCCCGCATGGACGCTGATGATGTCAGTCTGCCGCAGCGGTTAGAGCGCCAGGTGTTGTTCATGGAGTCCCATCCTGAAGTAGCTGTTCTGGGGACCGGGGTCCAATTGGTTGACGGACAGGGCAAGATATTGGGTGTAGCCTTGCCACCTGAACAGCATCAAGAGCTAGTTCACAGCATGTACCGAAGAACACCGTTCTATCACTCATCTG
>Ga0066710_100007991_pt1 | contig 10204 bp, 7 predicted proteins | sample GraSoiAngelo_159_FD_79666 | JGI IMG/M metagenome (GOLD analysis project Ga0066710, IMG submission 79666) | Grasslands soil microbial communities from the Angelo Coastal Reserve, California, USA - 14_1009_16_40cm | ecosystem: Environmental > Terrestrial > Soil > Grasslands | place: USA...
ACCGCCTCGGCCGGATCCAGCACCGTCGCCTCCGGCCCGAAACCGCGCAGGTTCACGTAGAGCTGCCCGTCCGGGTACCGGCCGGCGACCCGGTGCGCCCAGTGCACCGCGAGCGTGGTCTTGCCGACCCCGGCGCTGCCGGACACCGCCACGATCCCGCCCCGGTCGAGTGCCTCGTCCAGCCGGGCCAGTTCCGCGTCGCGGCCGGCGAACGCGGGTACCGCGGCGGGCAGCTGCGCCGGCACGTGCACCGCAGGCGCCACAGCCGGTACAGGCGCCACAGCCGGTACGGGCGCCACAGCCGGCGCCGGAGGTGCATCCGCGGCCGGTGCCAGGCCCGGGTCCTGCCGCAGGAGTGCGGTCTCCAGCTCGCGCAGTGCCGGGGTCGGTTCGATGCCCAGCTCGTCGCGCAGCCGGTCGCGCAGCCGGCGGTACGCGGCGAGCGCGTCGGCCTGCCGGCCGGCCCGGTACAGCGCGAGCATCAGCTGCCCGTGCAGCTGCTCCTCGAACGGATTGGCATCGGCCAGCCGCTCCAGCTCGGGCAACAGGGCGGCGTGCCCGCCGGCCGCGAGCCCGGCCTCGACGAGCGCGCGCCGGGCCTGCAGCCGCAGCAGGTCCAGCCGCTCGGCCTGCTCGTCCAGCCAGGGCAGGTCGGCCACGTCAGCCAGCGACGGGCCGCGCCACAGGGCCAGCGCCGCGCGCAGGTGCCGTACCCGCAGCGCCGGCTCGGCCTCCCCGGTACCCTGCCGGATCAGCCGTTCCGCGGCCGCGACGTCGGTGGGTTCGTCCCCGGCGGCGAGCACGTACCCGGGCGCCCGGGCCCGGATCGCCGACCGGTCGCCGAGCAGCTGGCGCAGCTGGGACACGTGCTGCTGCAACGTGTTGGCGACGGTCGCCGGTGCCGCGTCGCCCCACACCGTCCCGATCAGCCGGTCGGTGCTGACCACCTCGCCGCGGCGCAGCGCCAGTACCGCGAGGATCGCCCGCCGGCGCAGTCCCGGTACCGGTCGGGCCGCGCCGTCGCGCACGATCTCGACCGGCCCGAGAAGCCTGATCTGCACCGCGCCCCCCAGCAGCCGGTTTCATCGCCACGTCAGTCCCGCTTCAGGCACCCGGACCAGACTGCGCCGCGTACCGCGTAACGAGCGAGGACGTGTCACATGGTTTACACCGCCGAACCCGCCCCCGGGCGCCGCACGTGCACCAGGATTGTGGCTGACTCCGGGACCGTCGACCACATCGGGTCGTTGCTGGCCGACGGTGCCTACGCGCTGGCGTGCGACGGCGACCTGCACGAGGGTCGCCGCCAGTTCGACGCGGCCTACCGGGAGGCCGAGCGGCTCGGCGACGCCGAGGCGATGGCCGTGGCCGCGATCGGCATGGGCGGCCTGTGGGTGCACGAGCACCGCACCGTCGCCGGTGCCACGCTGCTGGACGAGCGGCTGCGCCGGGCGCTGTCGCTCGTCGACCCGGCGTCGCCGACCGGGTTGCGGCTGCGCGCCCGGATCGCCGGCGAGGACAGCTACCGTGCCGGCGACCCGGGCGCCATCCTCGCGGTACTCGACGAGGCGCGCGCCGTCGGCGACCCGGTGGCGCTCGCCGAGGCGCTCAGCCTCGCGCACCACTGCCTGCTCAGCCCGGAACACCGCACGCTGCGCCGGACGCTGGCCGTCGACCTGGTCGGCTTGAGCTTCCGTACCTCCCGGCGCAGCGACCTGCTGATGGGGCTGCTCTGGCAGACCGTGGACGTGTTCCTGGACGGCGACCCGCACGCCGGGCGGCGCCTGACCGAACTGCGCGAGTCGCTGGCCCAGGGCGACCACCTGGCGATCGGGTACGTGGTCGACGCGATCGAGGTGATGCTCACCATCCGGTCCGGCGACCTGGACCGCGCGGAGATCCTCGCCTGGGCCTGCGCCGAACGCGGCCGGCTGGCCGGCGACATCGACGCCACCGGGTGGTACGGCGCCCAGCTCGTCGCCATCCGCTGGTACCAGGGCCGCCTGGTGGAGGCGCTGCCGATGCTCACTGAACTGGTCGACTCGCCGACGCTGAGCGCCACGGACAACTCGGGCCGGGCGGCGCTCGCGGTCGCCGCGGCCCTCGCCGGCGACCGGCCCGCCGCGGCGAGCGCGCTGGCCACGCTGTCCGGTCGCGACCTTGCCGACCTGCCGCGGTCGAGCAGCTGGCTGGCCACCCTGGGCGGCGTCGTGGAGGCCGCGCACCTGCTCGGCGACGTGCCGCTCAGCAACCGGGCGTACGAGCTGCTGAGCCCGTACGCCGACCGGCCGATGGTGGGCAGCCTCGGCATCGCCTGCTTCGGCTCGGTACACCACGCGCTCGGCGTCGCCGCGCTGACCGCGGGCGACCTGGACCGGGCCGTCGAACACCTGCAGGCGGCGGTCCGGCAGAACCTGGCGCTGGCGCACTGGCCCGCGGTCGCCGCCGCGCGGCGGCGGCTGGCCGAGGCCTACACCCGGCGCGGCGGGCCGCCGGACGCCGCCGCGGCCGAGCGCGAGATCGCCGCCGTGGCCGGCGCACCCGGGGGTACCCGCACCCCGGCGCGCTGCGTCCGCACGGGTCGCCACTGGCAGGTCACCCTCGGGCACCGCAGCGTCCAGGTCGGGCACCGGATCGGCATGCTGCACCTCGCGGTGCTCATCGCCAACCCCGGGCAGGAGGTCGACGCCGTGGAGCTGGCCGCCGGGCTGTCCGCGCTCGACGCGGGTACCGACCAGCCGGTGCTGGACCGGGTCGCGATCCGGGGGTACCAGGACCGCCTGGCCCAGTTGCGCCAGGAGCTGGACGCCGGCGACCGGTCGGAGCGCGCCGCACGGGCCCGTGACGAACGCGACTGGCTGGCCGCCGAGCTCGCGGCCGCGACCGGACTCGGCGGTCGCAGCCGGGCGTTCCCGACCAGCCGGGAACGGGCACGGATCGCCGTGGGCAAAGCGATCCGGCGGGCCGTCGCGCACGTCGCCGACGCCGACCCGGTCATCGGCGGGCACCTGGCGCAGACCGTCCGCACCGGTACCCGCTGCGCGTACTGGCCGGCGTGAGCAACGGCTCCGGTCAGCTCTTGTTGTTCTTCTTCTTCGACTTCTGCTTGCTGGCCTGCGCGTTGGAGATCTTCGCGGCACGCTCCTTGGATATGCCCTTGTCCTTCAGCGCCTCGTAGGTGTCCGGCTTCTTCACCGAGGGGCCGGGCGACTTCTTTCCAGGCATCGTGCTCACCTCCGATATTCGGGTACCCCGGCCCGTCCCCGGAAAACCGCGGGCTGGGTACGTTGGGACGATGAGCCGCTACGCCGACGCGTTCGCGCGCAGCATCACCGATCCGGACGGGTTCTGGGGCGAGGCCGCCGCGGCGATCGACTGGTACCAGCGCCCGACCGCCGTGCTCGACCGGTCGAACCCGCCGATATACCGCTGGTTCCCCGACGGGGTGGTCAACACCTGCTTCAACGCGCTGGACCGGCACGTGGCGGCCGGCCGGGGCGGGCAGCCGGCCCTGGTCTACGACAGCCCGGTCACCGGTACCTCGCGCACGTTCACCTACGCCGAGCTGCTCGACGAGGTGGCCCATTTCGCCGGGGTACTGCGTGAGCTGGGCGTCGGTGCCGGCGACCGGGTGGTGATCTACCTGCCGATGGTGCCCGAGGCGGTCATCGCGATGCTCGCCTGCGCCCGGATCGGTGCGGTGCACTCGGTCGTGTTCGGCGGGTTCGCCGCCAACGAGCTGGCGCTGCGCATCGACGACGCCGCGCCGAAGGTGATCGTGTCGGCGTCCTGCGGCATCGAGGTCAACCGGGTACTGCCGTACAAGCCGATGCTGGACCGGGCGATCGGGCTGGCCAACCACCGGCCGCAGCACTGCGTGATCCTGCAACGCCCGCAGGTGGCCGCGGACCTGGTCGCCGGGCGTGACGTGGAGTGGGCACCGGCGGTGGCGGCGGCCAAGCCGGCCGACTGCGTGCCGCTGGCGGCGACCGACCCGCTCTACATCCTGTACACCTCCGGCACCACCGCCCGGCCCAAGGGCGTGGTGCGCGACAACGGCGGGCACGCGGTCGCACTGCGCTGGAGCATGGCCAACATCTACGACACCGGGCCGGGCGAGGTGTTCTGGGCGGCCTCCGACGTCGGCTGGGTCGTCGGGCACTCCTACATCGTGTACGCGCCGCTGCTCGCCGGCTGCACGACGGTGCTGTACGAGGGCAAGCCGGTGGGTACCCCGGATGCCGGCGCGTTCTGGCGGGTGGTCGCCGAGCACGGGGTGAAGGCGCTGTTCACCGCGCCGACGGCGTTCCGCGCGATCCGCCGGGAGGACCCGGCGGGCGAGCACATCCGCCGGTACGACCTGTCCGGGCTGCGGTACCTGTTCCTGGCCGGCGAGCGGCTGGACCCGGAGACCTACCACTGGGCGGCCGACCAGCTGGGCATTCCGGTGATCGACCACTGGTGGCAGACCGAGACCGGCTGGCCGATCGCGGCCAACCTGCGCGGCCTGGAACCCATGCCGGTCAAGCCGGGCTCGCCGACGGTACCGGTGCCCGGTTACGACGTGCGGGTCCTCGACGCGGCCGGGGACGAGGCACCGGACGGGCAGGACGGCGAGATCGCGGTGCGGCTGCCGCTGCCGCCCGGCTGCCTGCCCACGCTGTGGGGCGACGACGAGCGGTACGTCGAGTCGTACCTGAGCCGCCATCCCGGCTTCTACACGACCGGCGACGGCGGCTACCGCGATGCCGACGGGTACCTGTACGTGATGGGCCGGATCGACGACGTGATCAACGTGGCCGGGCACCGGCTGTCCACCGGCGCCATCGAACAGGTGCTGGCGAGCCACCCCGCGGTCGCCGAGTGCGCGGTGATCGGCGTACCCGACGACCTCAAGGGCGAGGTGCCCCGCGGCTTCGTGGTGCTCAAGGCCGGCGCCGCGACCGACCCGCAGACGCTGCGCGCGGAGCTGGTCGCGCTGGTCCGCGACCAGATCGGCGCGGTCGCCTCGTTCCGTGACGTGGCCGTCGTGCCGGCGCTGCCGAAGACCCGCTCCGGCAAGATCCTGCGCAAGACCATGCGGGGCATCGCGGCCGGGCGCGAGGAGCCGGTGCCGTCCACCATCGACGACCCCGGCACCCTCGACGCGCTGCGCCCGATCCTGAAGAGCTAGTCGTCGTCGATGCGGGCGGTGATGATCCGCGTCGTCAGCGCCGGCGGGCCGTCGACGCCCGTCGGGTCGTCCGGGGTGGGCGCGATGCCGCCGGCCGCGATCCGGTCCAGGGTACCCAGCCCGGGGGCGTCGACCCGGCCGAAGATGCTGTACAGCGGCCGCAGGAACGAGTCGGCGTACACCAGGAAGAACTGGCTGCCGTTGGTGTCCGGGCCGGCGTTGGCCATGGCCACCGTCGCGCGGGCGTAGACCCGGTGCGCGCCGGTCGGGTCGTTGGGGGCCGGCGGCAGGTCGGTGGGCAGCTCGTCCTTGAACTGGTACCCGGGGCCGCCCTCGCCGGTGCCGGTCGGGTCGCCGCACTGGAGCACCTTCAGCGTCGGGTACGCGGTCAGCCGGTGGCAGATGGTGCGGTCGTAGAACCGGTGCCGGACCAGGTGCAGGAAGTTCTGCACGGTGCACGGCGCCTGCGCCCGGTCCAGGGTCAGCGGGATCGGGCCGAGGTTGGTGCGCAGCACGACCTCGACGGTGCCGTGGTGCGGGGTGTGCCGCGGGTCGGGCGGCAACGGTACCGGCCGGGCGGCCAGCTCGTCCGGCGTCTCTGTGTACCGGCACGGCCCGTGCGTCGACCTCGGCGGCGGTGCGGCCGCCGCCGATCCGGTACCCCCGGCCAGCAGCAGTCCGCCGGCTGCCAGCGTTGCGGCCAGTCCGCCGGCAGCCAGGCGCAGTGTCGTGTTCATCCCGGTCTCCTCCCCATCGACCACGGTCTAATCCTAGACCGCCGGCAGCGGCCGTAGGTGGTCCTGGGTGTGGGTGAGAATGTCGTCGATCTGCGCCGCGAACCACTTCTGCCGCGCCTCGACCGACGCCTGCCGGGCCAGGATGGCGTCGATGTTGGCGGAGGTCACCGCCAGGCCCGGGGTGAGGATCCAGCCCTTCGGCAGCGCGGTGCCGTTCTTCGCGTGCTCGGCCTGCAGTCGCCCGGCGATGGCGCCTTTGAGGAAATGCTCGGGTGACACGATCAGCAGGTTGCCGTCCTTGACCGCCTGCAACGAGCGGGGATCGAGGTCGTAGGCACCGGCGATCCAGGTGCCGTGCGTGCTCTTGCGGATCGCGGCGAGGTTCCAGCCGTCGGCGTCGCCGGTACCCAGGAAGGCCAGCGCGGTCGGGTTGGACTGCACCAGTACCCGCCAGGACGCCTCGTTGGCCACCACGTCCTGTTTGGTGTCGAACGGGCCGACGACGGTCACCTTGGGCAGCTTCGCGTGGAACTCGTCGCGCATCCCCTTGGCGCGCAGGTCCAGCACCGGTACCCCGGGCGTGGACGTACCGATGATGATCTTACCGGCGGCGTCCGCGGGGAGCCGCTTGATCGTCTCGTCGGCGAGCATCTGCCCGAGCTGGTAGTTGTCGTTGCCGACGAACAGCGACACGTGCATGCCGGGGCCGGGCGGGTTGTCCACCGCGATGATCGGCACGCCGGCCTGCACCGCACTGGACAGCGGCGCGGCGAACAGCTCCGGCGACAGGGTGAACACGGCGACACCGTCGCGGCTGCTCTTGGGTACCGACTTGAAAAGCTGGACCTCCTTCGGACCGTCCACGGTCGGCGGGCCGACCACCATGTCCTTGACCCCGCCGACCTGGCCGACCCCGCTGTGGAAGCCGTCCATCATCTCCACCGCGAAGTTGAGCTGGTTGTTGGCGACCACGAACGAGACGGTGGGGGTACCCGACGACGCCGGGTGATGGCCGCACCCGGCCACCAGTCCGACCACCAGACAAGCGGCCAACCGGGCAACTCGGCGGTTATCACATCGCATCCCTACACAATGGCCCATCCGCTACCTGCCGCGCAGCGGTTTGCCGATCGGGCTATCCCTCAAGGCGCCCCCGGCCGGGTCGATTACCCCCGTGAGGACCGCGCCGAGAGAAGGGCGACGCCTGTGCTGACGAACGCCCTGCGCAGCAAGGGCATGGCGCGCTGCGCCGTGTTCCTGCTGACCGTGGGCCTCGCCACCCTCGCCGGACTGGCCCTCTGGAGTACCCGGAGCACCGCGCAGACAACCGCTCGGGTACGGGCGCTCGGCGAGGTCACCGCGACCTGGGGCCAGGTCTTCCTCGACCTCGGGGTGGAGAACGAGGCGCTCAATGACTACCTGCGCGCCGGTAGCGCCGAGGGCCGCTCGCCGCTGACCTCGGCCCTCAGCTCCGCCGGGCCGCACCTGGAGTGGCTGGCCGCGCACGGCGACGCGGGCGACGCCGACGAGCTGGCCACGTTCCGCGACACCTACGGCGCGTACACCGACACGCTGCGGCAGCTGATCGCCGCCGGCAACGCCGGGGACAGTGGGCAGGTGTCCGCGCTGGCCCAGGAGGTCGGCCTGGGCGCCGCATCGCTGCGCAAGCAGGTCGACGCGACGATCTCCCGGCACCAGCTGGAGCTGTCCGACTACCTGGCCGAGGTCGACCAGGCCAACCACCGGCTGCAGGTCGCGTCCACGGTCGCGCTGACCGTGGACTTCCTGCTGCTCGTCCTCTGCGCGATCATCCTGCTGTCGCACCAGCGCCGGGTGGAGCGCCAGGCGGTGGAGAGCCGGCACCGCGCGCTGCACGACTCGCTGACCGGGATCGGCAACCGGGTCCTGCTGGGCGACCGGGTGGAGGGCGCATTGCGGCTCGCCGAGCGCAACGCCGAGACGGTGGCGCTGCTCCTGCTGGACCTCAACCGCTTCAAGGAGATCAACGACACCCTCGGGCACCACTGCGGCGACCTGCTGCTGCAGGAGGTCGCCAGCCGGCTGTCCGGTGCCCTGCGCGACTCGGACACCGTGGCGCGCCTCGGCGGCGACGAGTTCGCGGTGGTACTGCCGGACATCGGCTCCACGGCCGAGGCGCGGGAGGTGGCCGAGCGGCTGCTGGCCGTGCTGCAGTGCCCGGCCGACCTGGACGGTACCGCGGTGGACGTCAGCGGCAGCATCGGCGTGGCGGTGTACCCGCTGGACAGCCGCAACAGCACCGAACTGCTGCAGCACGCCGACATCGCGATGTACGCGGCCAAGCGCGGGCACCTCGGCGTCGCCGTATACGACATGGAGACCGCCCAACGCGACCTGCGGCAGCTCAGCGTGCTCGGCGAGCTGCGCCGGGCGCTGGACGAGCACGAGCTGGTGCTGCACTACCAGCCGAAGGTGTACACCGGCAGCGGGTACACCTGCGGGGTGGAGGCGCTGGTGCGCTGGCAGCACCCGCAGCGCGGGCTGCTCGGGCCGGGCGAGTTCATCCCGCTCGCCGAGGACAGCGAGCTGATCCACCCGCTCACCGACTACGTCCTCGAAGCCGCGCTGGACCAGCACGACCGGTGGCGCGACGAGGGCGTGGTACTCCCGCTCGCGGTCAACGTGGCTACCCAGTGCCTGCTGGCCGACACGTTCGCCGACCGGGTCGCGGCGGCACTGGCCCGGCACCGCGCCGAGCCCGGACACCTCACCCTGGAGATCACCGAGAGCGCGCTGATCGCCGACCCGGACCGGGCCGCCGCGGTACTGGCGACACTGCGCCAACTCGGCGTGCGGCTGTCGATCGACGACTTCGGTACCGGCTACGCGTCAATGGCCTACCTGCAGCGCATCCCGCTGGACGAGCTGAAGATCGACCGCTGCTTCATCACCACACTGCAGTCCTCGCACGGCAACCAGGCGATCGTGCGGGCGGTCCTGGAACTGGCCCACGCGCTCGGTCTGGAGGTCGTCGCCGAGGGCGTGGAGGACGGCAGCACCGAGACCGCGCTCAGCGACATGGGCTGCGACATGGCCCAGGGGTACCACCTGTCCCGGCCGATCCCCGGACCGGAGGTCACCGCCTGGCTGGCCGCGCACCCGCTGCACGTCCCGGCCCGGGTGCCCTGACGCGCCACCGCCCTTCAGCTCGCGCCACCGCCCTTCAGCTTCCGCCAGCCGCCCGCGCGGTTGTTCGCGATGATGGCGCGGAGCATCGCGGTCAGCGCCGGCGCGTTGATGGTCTCCCCCTTGCCGACGGCCATCGTCCGGGCGGTCTTGTTGTCGTGCCCGCCGGTGATGATGCCCTCGGGATCGGGCACGATCGCGCCGTCGTAAAGGAACACGTTGACGTGGTCCTTGGCGGCCAGCAGCGCGCAGACGTTGCCCTGTAGCACGAAGTACGGCTGCCGGGTGCGCTTGATGGTCTCCTCGACCTCCGGGTCGGCGGCGTGCACCAGGTCGCGTACCTGCCGGCAGATGTCACGCTGCCAGTCGGGCAGCGCGTCGATGTAGGAGTCGACCCGCGGATCCTTGGCATAGCCCATCTGCCGAAGGTACCGACGGGCAACGGGATCTTGGACGCCTGCACCCCGTGCAAGGGGTACCCGCGTCCAAGATCTCTCGTCGGCACGTGGGTCAGGACACCTCGACGTAGTCGACGTTCGGTCCGCCGCCGCTGCCGCCCGCGGTCGCCCGCACGATGTTGGTACCCGTGCCCAGCGCCACGGTCAGCGTGACGGTCCCCCACGTGTCCCAGCCGCCGGTCGGCGGGAACGCCTTACCGGCCGCGACCACCTTGCCGTTGACCGAGATGTCCAGCGGTCGCGACACAGTACCCCCGTTGGCGTACCGGACCGTCAGCGTCGCCGAACACGCCGAATCCGCGGTGACCGTCCACTCGACGGAGCCGCCCGGCCCGGTGCCGTAGTCGACGAACCCGGTACCGGAGAAACCGCTGTGGTTACCGGCGACCGCGGCGTGGACGAGGGTGGCCTTCACCGCCTCGTACCGCACCGGCCGCGCGGACCCGCCCGGCGACGGCGACGGCGACGGCGAAGAGGACGGCGAGGGCGAGGGCGGCGACGGCGACGGGCCGGGGTTGCCGCCGCCCGCTGCCGGCCCGACGTCGGCGGTGGTTAGTGGCTCGCGTGGCGCACCGCTGCCGGTGAACTGGTCGGCGCCCACGTCGGACGGTGTGCCGCGGGCCTGGGTGTCCATGTCGAGGGTCACCTGCGGGTACGCGCCGACCGCCGCG
>Ga0066710_100007994_pt1 | contig 10202 bp, 9 predicted proteins | sample GraSoiAngelo_159_FD_79666 | JGI IMG/M metagenome (GOLD analysis project Ga0066710, IMG submission 79666) | Grasslands soil microbial communities from the Angelo Coastal Reserve, California, USA - 14_1009_16_40cm | ecosystem: Environmental > Terrestrial > Soil > Grasslands | place: USA...
CCACTCCCCAACGGATCGCCCACGCCCACCATGACGACGGGAATCGTCGTGGTCGCATGCTTGGCTGCAAGGGACGCCTGCGTAACGTTTGCGACGATGACGTCGACCTTGAGCCGGACCAGCTCTGCGGCGAGGTCGGGGAGCCGCTCGAACTTCCCCTCCGCCCATCGCGGCTCAATGGCGATATTCTGTCCCACAGCCCAGCCAAGTTCGCGGAGCCCGTCGCGGAAGGACCCTAGGAAATTCTCGTCCGATGTCGCAGAGCCGGGCGATAGCCAGCCAATTCGCGGCACCTTCGCCGTCGGCTGCGCACGAGCGGCAAGCGGTAAAGCGGCTGCGCTGCCGAGCATCGTGATGAATTCGCGTCGTCTCACTTCAATCACCTCATCTACCGAAGCCTACGCTAACAGAAATTCCAAACTGACGGGTTGTGCACGCTCACCGATACCGCGCCTGCGGCCCCACGTCATAGCCGTACTGGGCCGCGGACTCGGTGAGCGCGTGCCAGACGTCGCGCGCGAAGCTCCGTGCGACCAGCAGCGTGAACGTGTCGGCGTCCCTCACGAAGAGCGCGTTGACATGGCCGAGCAGACTTTGCGCGCACGTACGGGACGGAAACGCGCGCGGGTGAAAATCGACCGGGCAACTTTTTGCGAGCACGGTCGCCGCTTGCGGGCCGGCCATCGTCCAAGCGACGCGGCTCGCGCTCACGTCGAACAGCGCGCCACCGGCTGTGTTCAACGAATCGCGCGTTGCCTGGAAGTCGGCGAGCGGTGACATATTGCGCGCGAGCAACAGCCACGATTCCGGCCCGAGCCATAGCGCGCTCACCGAGTCGCTCTGCGCGATCGTGTTGGGCGCGACGGGCAGTTGGACGCCGAAAAGCCTCTGTGTTTCGTGAGCGAACGCTCCCCGCTCGGCGTCGCCCTGCACGTTCCACGCGGCAGCAATCGTCGCTTCCGCGAACGTAACGCCGGTGCCGGCCTCGCCATAGTGGCCCGGTTGCGTCGACGGTGATCCGCGATCGCGCTCAGACACGCAGACGCTCTCCCTGCGGATCGATGAAGCAGGCGGGGCCGATTTTCACGCGTACTTTCGCGTCGGCCAGCGGCGAGACCGCCCACAGCACCTGGCCGTGCCGCTCGCGGCCGCGAGCCAGGAGCGCGAGCGCGATCCAAGCATCGAGATTCGGACTCCAGCACCACGACGTGACGTGGCCCAGCATCGGATTCGGCGCCGCGCGATCCGGATCAACCACGATCTTGGCGGCGCGCGGCATGGGTGCGCCGTCGAGCGCCGTGAGGCCGACGAGCTGCCACCGATCGGCAGCCTTGAGCGCGGGACGCTCGAGGAGCGGCTTACCGATGCACCATTTCGCCGCATTCACAAGATTGCCCAAACCGAGATCATCAGCGGTCGTTCGGCCGTCGGCTTCCGCGCCGACGACGATATGTCCCTTCTCGATGCGGAGCGTCGTCATCGCTTCGGTGCCGTACGGCATGAGCCCGAAAGGCTCGCCCGCCGCGATCACCGCTTCCCACATCGCGCGGCCCGCGTCCGCCGGCACGTGGATCTCGTACGCGAGCTCGCCCGAGTAGCTCATGCGCAGCAATCGCGCGGGAATCGTCCCGTCTGGCGCCCGCACGCGGCATTCGCCCACGGCGAGAAAAGGAAACGCCGCGTTGGAGACGTCGATGTCGACCAGGCGCTGCAGCACGTCGCGCGCCTTCGGCCCCGACAGCGCAGCCGCCGCCCACTGCTCGGTGACCGAAGTGACATACACCTCGAGCTCGGGCCAATCGAGCTGCAGCGCCCGCTCGAGATGCTGCATCACCTTGACGGCATTCACCGTCGTCGTCGTCATCAGATAATGCGTGCTCGCGAGCTGGGAGGTTGTGCCGTCGTCGAGCACGATGCCGTCTTCGCGCAACATCAACCCGTAGCGACAGCGGCCGACGGCGAGCGTGTCCCAGCGGTTCGCGTAGATGCGGTTGAGGAATTCCGCGACGTCGCGCCCCTGCAACTCGATCTTGCCGAGCGTGGAGACGTCGACCACGCCGACGTTGGCGCGAACGTTCTTGGCCTCCCGATTGGCCGCGTCCTCGGGACTCTCGCCGGCGCGCGGATACGAGTGCGGTCGCCTCCACAGGCCCGCGTTGACGAATCCGGCACCGTGCTCGACATGCCAATCGTGCATCGCGGAATAGCGCGTCGGTTCGACATGGGCACCGCTTTCCTGTCCCGGAAACGCGCCCATCGTCACGGGCGTATAAGGCGGCCGAAAGGTCGTCGTGCCGACTTGCGGAATCGTTCGTCCCGTCGCTTCGGCGAGGAGCGCGAGGCCGATCAAGTTGCCGGTCTTCCCCTGGTCCGGGCCCATGCCGAGCGTCGTGTAGCGCTTCAAGTGCTCGACCGATGTGTAGCCTTCGCGCGCTGCGAGTGCGATGTCGTCGGCGGTGACGTCGTCCTGCAGGTCGACGAAGCGCTTCGCGCCACGCTTGCTGGTCACGCTCCACAACGTTCGCGGCGCGCCGCTCGCTTCGCGTTCGGTCTGCGGCGCCGACAGGCGCGACGCGGCGCCGCCCGTCGCGGCGCGTAGTCCCGCGGAATGCCCATCCGAAAGCGCCGCGGCAAGCCCGAAGCGTCCGTTCGCGGCCCCGGCCGGCAAGACGGACGAGGACGATTCCGGCAGGAACGCCGCGAGCGCCTCGTCGTAGCGCAGCGTCCCGCGCGCCTGCGAGAAGAGATTGAGGACCGGGCTCCAGCCGCCCGATACGCAGACGAGGTCGCAGTCGAGCCGGCGCGTGCGGCTTGCGGACCTGACATCGACCGACGCAACGCGCTTTCCACCTCGCGCACCGACGACGACGGAATCCGCGTCGATCGGCAGTCCCGCCGCGCGTGCGCGTCGTGGAAGGCTGCCTGCGATCTCTGCTTCCGCTCTGGCATCGACGATTCCTGCCACGGCAACGCCGGCGTCTTGCAGCGCGAGCGCCGTCGCATAGGCGCTGTCGTTGGTCGTGAAGACGACGGCGCGCGTTCCGGGCTGCACGGCGTAGCGGCGCACGTAGGTGCGCGCGGCGCCTGCGAGCATCGTCCCCGGCAGGTCGTTGTTCGCATACGCGATGGCGCGCTCGTGCGCTCCGGTCGCCAGCACGATGGCTCGCGCGCGTATCTTCCACAGCCGCCGGCGCGGCGCGAACGCAGGCGGCGCCGACATGTGATCGGTGGCACGCTCGAGAAGTCCGACCATGTTGCCGTCGTAGCAACCGAAGGCGGTCGTACGCGGCAGCAACGTGACGTCGGGATTCGCCGCGAGCGCAGCCACCGTGCCGTCGATCCAGGCTGACGCGTCGACGCCGTCGATCGACGCGCTCTCGCCGACGAGAGAGCCGCCGAAGTGCGGACCCTCGTCGCAGACGATCAGTCGCACGCCGCTCGACGCGGCCGCACGCGCCGCGGCGAGCCCGGCCGGTCCGCCGCCGACGATCAGCACGTCGCAATGCGCGTACTGGTGCTCGTAGCGATCGGGATCGGGCTCGATCGCCGCGCGTCCCATGCCCGCAGCGGCACGAATGAAGCGCTCGTAGCCGAGCCAAGCTTTCGCCGTCGCCGGCCACATGAAGGTCTTGTAGTAGAAGCCCGCGGGCAGAAAGCGCGAGAGCGTCCCGGCAAGCGCACCGACATCGACGTCGAGCGACGGCCAGCGATTCTGGCTCGCCGCGACGAGGCCGTCGAAGAGCTCGACCATGGTCGCCGGCACGTTGGGTTCGGTGCGGTGTCCTCGCGCGAGCTGCACCAGGGCATTCGGCTCTTCGCTGCCGGCGGCGAAGATGCCGCGCGGCCGGTGATACTTGAAGCTGCGGGCGACCAAGTGGACGCCGTTCGCGAGCAGCGCCGAGGCGAGCGTATCGCCAAGGCAGCCTTCATAGCGCAGACCATCGAATTCGAACGCGAGCCGGTGCGAACGATCGATGGCGCCGCCGGCGGCGAGACGGAAAGCCTGCGTCAAGCTTCGTCTCCCGGCAGCGGCGCACCGGGACGCGCGTTCGCAAGAATCGTGTGCGTGCGCGTATCGCGCCGCACGCGGAACCATCGCCGGCAGCCGGCGCTGTGCTGCCAGAGCTCGTCGTGCGGACCCGCCGGATTGTCGCGAAGATAGACGAACGCCACCCACGCGGCTTCGGAGGCATCGGCGGGCGGACGCACCACGGTCGCGTCGCCGCCGTAGGTGAATTCGCTCTGCGCCCGCGGGCCGCACCACGGACACGGGATCAGCAGCATGGTGGGGACATGGCGGCGATCAGTGCGCCCACGGCGTCGGTCCCGCACCTTTCTCGTCGATCGTTTCTCCGCGACCGAACCGCTCGAGCGTGAACGCAGCGTTGAGCGGGTGCGGTTCGCCTCGGACGATGGTGTACGCGTGCAGCCATCCCGACGCAGGCGTGGCCTTGAATCCACCGTAGCACCACCCGCCGGTCATCGTCAGACCTTTGACCGGGAGCCTGGCGATGATCGGGCTTCCATCCATCGTCATGTCGCAGACACCGCCCCACGTGCGCATGACCTTGAGCCGGCCGAAGCTCGGAAAGAGCGCCAGGCACGCACCGATGACGTGCTCGATGATCGGCAGATTGCCGCGCTGCGAGTACGCGTTGCAGAAATCGAGATCGCCGCCCATGACGAGCTCGCCCTTGTCGGACTGACTGATGTAGAAGTGCACGGCGCCCGACGTGACGACGGTGTCGAGCACCGGCTTGACGGGATCGGACACGAGCGCCTGCAGCGTATGCGATTCGATGGGCAGCCTGATGCCCGCCATCGCGGCGAGCCGGCTCGAGTGACCCGCCACCGCGAGCCCGACTTTTTCGGTCGCGACGAAGCCGCGCGTCGTCTCGACGCCGGCGATCGCGCCGTTCTCGACCCGGATGCCCGTGACTTCGCACTGCTGGATCAGGTCGACGCCGCGCGCATCGGCCGCGCGCGCGTAACCCCAGGCCACCGCGTCGTGGCGCGCGGTGCCGCCGCGCGGCTGGAGCAAGCCGCCGAGCACCGGGAAGCGCGCCTCTCGCGAGCAATCGAGATTCGGAATGCGCCGCGCGATCTCCTCGCGCGAGAGGAACTCCGCATCGATGCCGTTCAGCCGCATCGCGTTGCCGCGGCGCATCGCCGCATCGATGTCCGCCGGCGAATGGCAGAGGTTGAGCACGCCGCGAGGGCTGTACATCACGTTGAAGTTGAGCTCGCGCGACAGTCCTTCCCAGAGCTTGAGCGACATCTCGTAGAAATGCGCGTTCGGGTCGAGATGGTAGTTGGAGCGGACGATGGTGGTGTTGCGGCCGGTGTTGCCGCCGCCCAGGTAGCCCTTCTCGAGCACCGCGATATCGGCGAGGCCGTGCTCTTTCGCGAGGTAGTAGGCGGTCGCCAGGCCATGCCCGCCGCCGCCGACAATGATCGCGTCGTAGCGGGGCTTCGGCGTGGGGCTCCGCCAGGCGAGCGGCCAGCGCTCATGGTGAAAGAGCGCGTTACGCGCGAGCGAAAAGATCGAATACTTCAAGGCGGGGCTGGTGTCAACGCGGCGGAGCGCTCCCTGTCGCTCGCGCGCCGGATCGCTTATTCTAGCGGCCTCGGGCTAGATGGGCCATGACCCGCGAGCTTTCAGCATGTCCATGAGGAGGGTTTCATGAAGATCGAGAAGGGGTGGTGGGTTTCAACCGCGATCGCCGCACTCGTGCTCGCGGTGGTGGGGACCGCCGTGGCGCAGAGCGACACGATCGCGAGCGTCAAGCAAAAAGGCAAGCTCGTCGTCGGCGTCAAGGCCGATTACAAACCCTTCGGCTACACCGATCCGTCGGGCAAGATCGTCGGCCTGGAGATCGATCTCGCCAACGACGTCGCGAAGCGTCTCGGCGTGCAGATCGAGCTCGTGCCCGTGATCGCCGCGAACCGCATGGAGTTCCTCAAGCAGGGTCGGATCGATCTCATGATCGCGACCATGGCCTACAAGCCCGACCGCGCCGAAGTGATCGGCATTCCGCAACCCTACTATTACGCCGGCGCCGCGAACGTCTTCGCCAAGAAAAGCTCGGGCCTGAAGCAGTGGAGCGATCTCAAGGGCAAGCCGGTGTGCGGCATCCAGGGCGCCTACTACAACCGGCGCACCGGCGAGGAGTTCGGCGCGAATCTCGTCGTGTTCAAGGGCGTGACCGAAGCTATGGCGGCGCTCGAAGCGGGCAACTGCGTCGGCACGGTGTTCGACACCACGTTCTTCGCCGGCGTCATGAGCGACCCGAAGTGGGCCGACTACGCGATGGTGCTGCCCTCGATCGATCCCGAGCCGTGGGGCGTGGGCGTGCGCAAGGAAGACGCCAAGTTCGCAAGCTACATGAGCGATGTCATCAAGGACTGGCACAAGACAGGGACCATCCTCGAGCTCGAGAAGAAGTGGGGCATCCCGCAGTCGCCATTCCTGGCCGAGCAGCGCGACAAGTACAAGTAGCCGTGTCGGACGCGGCTGGGAGCCTAAGGTCGCGGCATGGATGATGTCGCGGCCTGGTTCCTCGCGCTCTACAAGACGACCGGCGTCAAGCTGACGATCTTCTACGACGCCTACGACCGCGGGCGATTCGTCGAAGGCTTCGTCACCACGGTCAAGCTCTCCGCGTACTGCCTGGTCTTGAGTCTTTTCTTCGGCGCATTCGTGGCGATGCTGCAAGGCTCGCGGGTCGCGCTCGTGAGGCGCGCGGCTTCCGCCTTCGTCGAGCTGTTCCGGAACACCCCGCCGCTCGTCCAGCTCTACTTCTTCTATTTCGCCCTCGGGCCCTTGTTGCCCAGGGTCGGCGGCGTTCCGCCGCTCGGCTCGTTCGGCTGGGCAGTCGTCTCGTTGACGCTGCTCGAGACCGCGTTCGCGGCGGAGATCTATCGCGCCGGCATCGAGGCGGTGCCGAAGGCGATGGTCGAAGCGGCCGCGTCGCTGGGGTTTTCGCGCCCGCAGATCTACCGGCAGGTCGTGCTGCCGCTCGCGCTGCGCGTCACGATGCCGGCGATGACCAACAATCTCGTGAATCTCGTAAAGACGACCACGCTCGCCTACGCGATCGCAGTACCGGAGCTCGTCTACATGTCGGCGCCAGTCTGGTCCGAGCAGGTCAACGTGCCGGAGATGATGGTGGTGCTGCTGGTCTCCTATGTGGCCATCGTCGGCGTCATCAACCAGGTCATGCAGTGGCTGGAAGCGCGGTTGCGCGTGCCGGGGTTCGGACAGTGAGTGCGTCCGCTCGGAATGGGTCCCCGGGATTCGCGTTCGCTCATCCCGGGCTACAGCGGCTGCGCAGCGCAGGCGATCGGTCGAGCGGCGCGGTACTTCTTTCGGAGCGTGCCGGCATCGCGCTCTTCGCGGTGTTCGTCGCTTCGGTCGCGATGGCGCAGGTCGCCACGCCGGCGGGGCGCCCCGGCGTGCTCGACCTCCTCGTCAAGTGGACGCCGCTGCTCGCCACGGGATTCCTGTTCAATCTGCTGATCAGCTTCTTCGCCATGGCCGCCGGAACCGCGGCCGGCCTGCTGCTCGGCATCGCCCGTATCTCGCCGAGTCGGTCGGTGCGCGGCGGATCGTGGATCGTCGTCCAGTTCTTTCGCAATGCGCCGTGGCTGGTTCTGCTCTTCTTCGTGATGTACCTGCTGCCCTTCCAATTCCGTATCGGCGCCGTGACGATCCCGTTCCCTGACTGGGTCAAGGCGACGCTCGGCCTCGCGCTCCCGATCATGGCCAACGTCGCCGAGATCGTGCGCGGCGCCGTGGAGTCGATACCGACGGCGCAATGGGACGCGGCGCGCTCGCTCGCGTTCTCGCGGCGCGAGACGCTGTGGAAGATCATCCTGCCGCAGTGCGTGAAGCGGATGCTGCCGCCGTGGATGAACTGGTACGCGATTCTCACCATGGCCACCACACTCGCTTCGATCGTCGGCGTGAGCGAAGTGATGACCTTGACGCTGCGCATCACCAACGCCGAGAGCCGCACCGATCTGCTGATCCCGATCTACAGCTACGTGCTGCTGTGGTTCTTCGTCTACTGCTACCCGATCTCGCGCTGGACGCGCCGGCTCGAAGCGCGCTACGAGACACGGTGATGGACCTGGAAGCGTTTCTGCGCGAGCACGGCATCTACGCCACCCGCCACGCGCACCCGCCGGTCATGACGGTCGAGGAGTCGGAGCGGCTCGTGCCAAAGCTTCCGGGCGCCAAGACCAAGAATCTGTTCCTGCGCGACAAGAAAGGCGCGCGCCATTTCCTGGTGACCGTCCGCCACGATCTCGCGGTCGATCTCGATGCGCTGGGTTCGGTGCTCGACGCTCGCAATCTTGGGTTCGCGTCGCCGGAGCGCCTCATGAAGCATCTCGGCGTCACGCCGGGCTCGGTGAGCCTGCTCGCGCTCATCAACGATCGGGACGCCGCAGTGGAACTCGTGCTCGATCGCGCGCTCTGGGACGCGCCGGCCGTGCACGCGCATCCGCTCACCAACGACGCGACGATGGTGATCGCCCACGCCGACCTCGAGCGATTTCTCGCAGCGGCCGGGCATTCGCCCCGGGTGATCGACGTGCCCGTCCGATCCAGCGGCGGCGACAAGCGATGAGCACGCCCGCCGGACGTGACGGTAACGATGCGATCGTCCGCGTCGCCGATATCCACAAGGCGTTCGGCGCGGTCGAGGTACTGCGCGGGATCTCGTTCGACGTGCGAAAAGGGGAGGCGGTGTGCATCATCGGTCCTTCGGGCTCGGGCAAGTCGACGCTGCTTCGCTGCATCAACGGTCTCATCGGCATCGACCGCGGCGAAATCTTCGTCGGCGCGCACGCGGTGCATCGCCTGCACCGGGACTCCGAGATGGTGGCGCTGCGCAAGGATGTCTCGATCGTGTTCCAGCAATACAACCTCTTTCCGCACAAGACGGCGCTGGAGAACGTGATGATGGCGCCGGTCGAGGTGCTCAGGCAGCCGCGCGCCGAGGTCGAGCAACGCGCCTACGAGCTCTTCAGGAAAGTACGACTCGGCGGCAAGGAGAAGAGCTATCCCGGCGAGCTCTCCGGCGGACAGCAGCAGCGCGTCGCGATCGCCCGTGCGCTCGCCATGCGCCCTCAGGTGATGCTCTTCGACGAAGTGACCTCCGCCCTCGACCCGGAGATGCGCAAGGAAGTCCTGACCACGATCCGCCAGCTCGTCGAGGAAGGCATGACGTCCATCCTCGTCACGCACGAGATGGCGTTCGCCCGCGACATCGCGCACCATGTCTACTTCACCGATCACGGGCTGATCGTCGAAGACGGTCCGCCCGCGCAGCTTTTCAGCGCACCGCAGAAGGAGCGGACGCGCGCTTTCCTGGAGCAGATTCTCTTATGAAGTCGCATGCGAGAGTTGTGGTTATCGGCGGCGGCGTGGTCGGCGCCTCCGTTCTCTATCATCTGTGCAAGGCGGGCTGGACCGACGTCGTGCTGATCGAGCGCGACGAGCTGACGTCGGGCTCGACCTGGCATGCCGCCGGCGGCATGCACACGCTCAACGGCGATCCCAACGTCGCCAAGCTGCAGAAGTACACGATCGAGCTCTACCGCGAAATCGAGGAAGCCTCGGGACAGTCGTGCAGCATCCACATCACCGCTGGCGTCGATCTCGCAGGCACGCCGGAGCGCATGGATTTCCTGAAGGTCGCCTGCGCACGCGCCCGCTATCTCGGTCTCGGCATGGAGATGATCTCGATCGACGAGGCGGCACGCATCTTTCCCATCATGGACAAGCGGCACTTCGTCGGCGCGCTCTACAACCCGCTCGAGGGACACGTCGATCCGTCGGGCGTGACGCATGCGTACGCCAAAGCGGCGCGCAAGCTCGGCGCGGAGGTCTACCGCTTCACCCGCGTGACCGACCTCAAGTCGCGGCCCGACGGGACGTGGGACGTGATCACCGACCAGGGCAATCTCGTCGCCGAGCACATCGTCAATGCGGCCGGTCTCTGGGCGCGCGAAGTCGGGCGCTTCGTCGGCCTCGAGCTGCCGGTGCTCGCCATGGAGCATCAATACCTCGTCACCGGCGACATGCCGGAAGTCGTCGCATCGCCGAAGGAGATGCTGCACGCGATCGACTTCGAGGGCGAGATCTACATGCGCCAGGAGGGGCGCGGCATGCTCATCGGCACCTACGAGAAAGC
>Ga0066710_100007997_pt1 | contig 10201 bp, 7 predicted proteins | sample GraSoiAngelo_159_FD_79666 | JGI IMG/M metagenome (GOLD analysis project Ga0066710, IMG submission 79666) | Grasslands soil microbial communities from the Angelo Coastal Reserve, California, USA - 14_1009_16_40cm | ecosystem: Environmental > Terrestrial > Soil > Grasslands | place: USA...
CACAGTACATCCGACAAGGACTCAAGCGCTGGCACGACGGCGGTTCGCAACCATTGCGCAAACAACCAGCCTACGTAGTGACCGTGCAGCACCAGCGGGTTGGCCTGAGGTGAAAGCCAAAATATCGTGGGGGTAACCATGAAGGTTAATTATCTGGTAACATAATTGCTCCTGTACGCTTCTTACGGTGGTTTTTGCCACAACGATGCTGTCGAGAGCGACACATGGAGGAGCACGACCGAATAGCGCACTGAGGCATTTCCTTAACAGACTTTATCGGTGACATCGTGACGAAGACAGACGACAGCGCTCGATATTACAAAAGCTTGGCCATTGGGCGATTCACGAAAGAAAACTTCTTCCCGGTTTCTTATCCCTAGGCACTCGCCGAACTTGACGCCATCCACTGGCATGTGGCACAAGTGCAACAATCAATGCACGATCTCAGAAACCTTATCTGGTGCTCCACTTAGCCAATGACGCAGTCATGTTGCTACAACACATCCGGTTCCTGTTTTTGCAAGACAGGGCGATCTGATAGGGAATAGGCATAGGAGACGCTATGTTTAATTTTGGGGTTATTGCCACAGTTCTGGTTATCTCCGTTTTGCTAATCATCAGCGGGATCAAGATTTTAAGGGAGTATGAGCGAGCGGTGATCTTAAGGCTTGGGCGTTTGGTACAGGCGCGCGGCCCTGGGATTACGTATGTCATTCCATTGGTTGAGAAAATGACACGAGTGGAACTTCGCACCGTGACCATGGATGTCCCTCCGCAAGATGTGATCACACGCGACAATGTCTCCATCAAGGTCAGTGCTGTTCTCTACTTCAGGGTAATCGATCCCAATCGAGCCATCACGGAAGTGCAAAATTATCTCTTCGCCACTTCTCAACTCGCCCAGGTCACGCTCAGGAGTACTTGTGGGCAGGCCCTGCTGGACGAGCTCTTGGCCGAGAGGGAAAAGATCAACGCGCGAATTCAGGAGATCCTGGACTCCCAAACCGAGCCGTGGGGAATCAAAGTGGTTTTAGTAGAAGTGAAGGACATCGATCTTCCCGCAGACATGCAGCGGGCCATGGCCAAGCAGGCGGAGGCGGAGCGAGAGAGGCGTGCAAAGATCATTCACGCGGAGGGAGAATTTCAAGCCTCGCAGAAGCTCGCGGATGCAGCTGAGATCATTGCGAAACAGCCTGCAGCCATGCACCTTAGATTCCTGCAAAGTCTGGTTGAGGTATCGGCGGATAACAATTCCACCGTAGTCCTGCCGGTGCCCGTAGACTTGTTAAGGCGTTTTCTTGCGTAGGGTGTGTCATCTTGCCTTTTGACAAAAAATAGAGCGATTTTTGGGTAGAATCCGTGCGTTTCCCGGAGTGAGGCCAGGTCTCCTCTTGGAGAACACATTCACTCGTCACAAGGAAATCGATTAAGAAAGGTGCCCCGTATGAGAGAGTTAAAACGGATTATCGTTGGTCACGACCTGGAAGTCGGCGGAGAATTAGCGCTCCGATCGGCAGTAGTACTGGCTAATCGGTATGGTAGTGCACTTCGACTGGTGCAGTGGTAGAACCGCTCCACTCCTATCAGAGAGTCTCGCATCCGTATCGAAACAGTTGACAAGATGACTGATCGCCAGATTGCGGCAAAAGTTCGACAGCACTTTCGAAAATAAGTTTGCCAGTTCAACAATCGGTATGAACCAACTCCCTTCGGCCTTCTGGTGCGTCTCTGCAACCGAGATACTCCAGCACCTTGGAACGGCCAAGGAAGGATTGAGCAGTGAGGAAGCCAGGCAGCGGCTCGCCCACTATGGCTCTAATCTCCTGAAGCCCCAAAAGCGGTCGGATGCGCTCACGCTCATGCTGGCTCAATTCAAGAGTCCGCTCATCCTCATTCTTTTGTTTGCCACAGGGTTGTCATTTTTTTTTACATGATCCTGTTAACGCTCTCATCATTCTCACCATTGTCCTCGTAAGCGGCCTTCTCGGGTTTTGGCAGGAGCGCAGCGCAACCAGCGCAGTGGAGAAGTTGCTGGCCGTGGTGCAAATTAACGCTACCGTGCTTCGTGATGGAAGCCCCCATGAAATTCCAGTCGAAAAGATTGTTCCCGGAGATATCGTCATTCTGAACGCCGGCGATATCGTCCCGGGTGACTGTCTGGTTGATGAATCTAAAGATCTCTTTGTTGATGAAGCAACCCTGACTCAGACCGCCAGAAACCGAATTTGAACACGGCATACGGCGATTCGGCTATTTTCTTATGGAAGTGACGCTGGTGCTGGTGATGGCTATCTTCGCCCCCAGTCCGCGTAATTCATACGGATGAGGAATGGATGATCGCGAGTACGGTTTGCCGCGTTTTGGGTCTACAATTGAAAAGGAACATGATCATGAAAAAAAGAAAAGTGTCTAAGAGAAGGGATTTGAGGAGAACATCGCCATGAAAACGGAAATGACAACGGATAAGGCATTATCACCGGATCTGCTGGGGAAGATGGATGCTTACTGGCGCGCCGCCAACTATCTGTCGGTCGGGCAGATTTATCTTTATGACAATCCGCTGCTGAAACAGCCACTGGCGCTCGCGCATGTGAAGCACATGCTGCTGGGACATTGGGGCACCACGCCGGGGCAGAATTTCATCTACGTGCATCTGAACCGGGTCATCAAAAAATATGACCTCGACATGATTTACATCTCCGGTCCCGGACACGGCGGCCCGGCGATGGTGAGCAACACTTACCTCGAAGGGACTTACAGCGAGGTCTATCCAAACATCAGCCAGGATGAGGCCGGGCTCAAGAAGCTGTTCACGCAGTTCTCCTTTCCCGGCGGGATTCCGAGCCATGCCTCGCCAGAATGCCCGGGATCGATCCACGAGGGCGGCGAGCTAGGGTATTCGCTCAGCCATGCGTTTGGGGCGGTGTTCGACAATCCTGCTCTCGTCGTCGCCTGCGTCGTCGGCGATGGCGAAGCGGAAACCGGCCCGCTGGCCACGGCGTGGCATTCCAACAAATTCCTTGATCCGATCACCGACGGTGCGGTGCTGCCGATCCTGCATCTCAACGGCTACAAGATTTCCAACCCGACCCTCCTCGCCCGCATCACCCGCGAGGAATTGGAACAGTTGCTCCGCGGCTACGGGTGGACGCCCTACTTCGTCGAGGGTCACGAGCCGGAGCTGATGCATGAGGCCATGGCCGCGACGCTCGACACGGCGGTGGAGCAGATCCAAAAAATCCAGCAGGACACGCGCGTCCACGGCAACTTCGCGCGTCCGCGCTGGCCGATGATCGTCCTCAATTCACCCAAGGGCTGGACGGGGCCCAAGATGGTCGATGGCCTGCAGGTTGAAGGCACCTTCCGTTCGCACCAGGTGCCGCTCTCCGACCCGGCCACCCATCCCGAACACCTGAAGCTGTTGGAAGACTGGCTGAGGAGCTACCGGCCGCAGGAACTCTTCGATGAGCAGGGCCGCCTGAAACCGGAACTGGCCGAACTTGCGCCCAAGGGCGAACGACGCATGGGCGCGAATCCTCACGCCAACGGCGGCATTCTACTCCGCGACCTGCAGATGCCGGATTTCCGCGACTACGCGGTCGACGTGCCCTCGCCAGGGGTGCGCGGCATCGGCGACACGCATGTGCTCGGGCGTTTCCTGCGCGATGTGGCGAAGCTGAACAGTGAGCAGAGGAATTTCCGGGTCTTTGGCCCTGACGAGACGCTCTCCAACGGCCTGGAAGCCCTCTTTGAAGTGACCAAACGCCAATGGGACGCCACGACCGTGCCGAACGACGAATTTCTCGCGCCCACTGGGCGCGTGATGGAAATCCTCAGCGAGCACCAATGCGAGGGCTGGCTCGAGGCCTACCTGCTCACCGGGCGGCATGGACTCTTCAACTGCTACGAGGCGTTCATCCACATCGTCGATTCGATGTTCAACCAGCACGCCAAGTGGCTGAAGGTCACGTCGCACCTGCCGTGGCGGCGGAAGATCGCCTCGCTAAATTACCTGCTGGCCTCGCATGTCTGGCGCCAGGATCACAACGGCTTCACACACCAAGATCCCGGTTTTATCGACCACGTCATCAACAAGAAGGCCGAGGTCGTGCGTGTTTACCTTCCGCCGGATGCAAACTGCCTGCTGTCGGTGATGGACCACTGCCTGCGCAGCCGCCATTACGTTAACGTCGTGATCGCGGGCAAACACCCGGCGCCGCAGTGGCTGACGATGGACGCGGCCGGCAAGCACTGCACTGTGGGCATCGGCATCTGGCAGTGGGCCAGTAACGACCAGGGAGTAGCACCCGACGTGGTCATGGCCTGCTGTGGCGACGTGCCCACGCTAGAGACGCTCGCCGCCGTCTCCATTATGCGCGAGCATCTGCCCGACCTGAAAATCCGGGTGGTCAACGTCGTCGACCTCATGAAGCTGCAGCCGCCAACTGAGCACCCGCACGGGCTCTCCGACATGGATTTCGACGAGATTTTCACCAAGGACAAGCCGGTCATCTTCGCCTTCCATGCCTACCCGTGGTTGATCCACCGGCTGACCTACCGCCGCACCAACCACGACAACATTCACGTCCGCGGCTACAAGGAAGAGGGCACCATCACGACGCCCTTCGACATGACGGTGCTGAACGATCTGGACCGCTTCCACCTCGTGATGGACACTATCAACCGCCTGCCGCAGACCGGCGACAAGGGCATCTACCTGAAGCAGCAGCTCAAGGACAAGCTGATCGAGCACAAGCAATACATCGACAAATACGGCGAGGACCTGCCGGAAATTCGCAATTGGCAATGGAGTTTGGTCAAAGCGGGCAAACGTCCGTCAAAGCGGTCGGTGCCGCGATAACAATTTATGCTTCAACGGCCTCGGTGAGCACCGCCTTGGTGGGTATGAACAAACTGCAACCGGCTTTCTGGAGCATTGCTGCAAACGAGACGTTGCAGCAACTGCAAACGACTGCACAAGGCCTGACGACTGATAAGCTCGGGTGCGTTTGACGCGTTACGGAGCTGATCTTCTAAAACCTAAAAAGAAATCGGATGCACTCACTCTTCTCCTATCTCAATTCAAGAGTCCGCTCATCCTTATTCTTTTGTTTGCCACTGGGTTGTCGTTTTTTTTACATGATCCGATTAACGCTCTCATCATTCTCACCATCGTCCTCGTCAGCGGCCTTCTGGGCTTTTGGCAGGAGCACAGCGCAACCAATGCCGTGGCGAAGCTACTGGCCGTGGTGCAAATTAAGGCTACCGTGCTTCGTGATGGAAGCCCCCATGAAATTCCAGTCGAAGAGATTGTTCCAGGAGATATCGTCATTCTAAACGCCGGAGATATCGTCCCGGGCGACTGTCTGGTTGACGAATCAAAAGATCTCTTTGTCGATGAAGCAACCCTAACGGGGGAAACCTACCCTGTTGAAAAATCGGTTGGGGTGCTTGCGGCAGAGACACCGCTTGGCCAGCGGACAAATTCTCTATGGATGGGAACTCATGTGGTCAGCGGCAGCGCCAAAGCACTGGTTGTCAGCACAGGCAAGCAAACCGAGTTCGGCAAGGTCTCCGAGCGTCTAAAACTCAGACCGCCGGAAACGGACTTTGAACGTGGCATACGGCGATTCGGCTACTTCCTCATGGAAGTCACATTGATCTTGGTGATAGCCATCTTCGCTATCAACGTGTATCTGGCACGTCCGGTCCTGGATTCCTTTCTCTTTTCCTTGGCCCTCGCGGTTGGGCTCACCCCGCAACTGTTGCCTGCGATCGTCAGCATTAACCTTGCCCACGGCGCCAAACGAATGGCGCAAGAAAAAGTGATCGTCAAACGGCTCGCATCGATTGAAGACTTCGGCAGCATGAACGTAATCTGCTCGGATAAAACCGGCACCCTGACTGAAGGAATCGTACACTTACAATCCGCCGTTGACGTGGAAGGCGCGCCAAGCGACAAAGTCCTTCTCTACGCTTACCTCAATGCGTTTTACGAGACCGGCTTTACCAACCCGATTGACGAAGCCATTCGCACCCATCGAAAGTTTGACCTGACCGGCTACCAGAAGACGGACGAGATCCCCTATGATTTTCTGCGCAAGCGTTTGAGTATCCTGGTTGCTCATGAGGATACCCATCTGATGGTCACCAAAGGCGCGTTGACAAATGTGCTAGCCGTCTGTGCATTAGCGGAAATTGGCGAGGGAACAATCGTCGAGATCGCGACGGTGCGTGACCGCATCCAACAACATTTGGAGGAGTTCAGCACTAAGGGTTGTCGTACGCTGGGCGTCGCATACAAAAATATGGGAACGACATCACTGATGAGCAAAGTCGACGAAGCCGGCATGACGTTTTTGGGATTCCTCGTGCTGTTTGATCCGCCCAAAGCCAATATCATCGAGACCATTGCCAGTCTGAAAAATCTCGGTGTGGCACTGAAGATCATCACCGGAGACAATCATCTGGTCGCAGCCAACGTCAGTCAACAAATGGGATTATCAAACACCGAAATCCTCACAGGTTTAGATCTCCGTCAACTAAGCGATGGCGCGTTGCTTCAACGCGCGGCCGACGTGGACGTCTTCGCAGAAATTGAACCCAATCAGAAGGAGCGCATCATCCTCGCCCTCAAGAAGGCTGGCAACGTCGTGGGGTATATGGGAGATGGCATCAACGATGCCTCGGCGCTTCATGCCGCCGATGTCGGCATTTCCGTTGAGAGCGCCGTCGATGTCGCCAAAGAGGCGGCGGATATTGTCTTACTCGAAAAAGATCTGCGTGTTTTGGTGCAAGGTGTGCGCGAAGGGCGAACGACCTTCGCGAACACGCTAAAGTATGTGTTCATGGCAACCAGCGCCAATTTCGGCAACATGTTCAGCATGGCCGGAGTATCGCTTTTCCTGCCTTTTCTACCGTTGCTACCGAAGCAGATCTTGCTCACCAATCTAATGACCGATTTCCCCGAGATGACAATCGCCACCGACAGGGTGGACGCCGAAATGATTGACCATCCGCGGCGCTGGGACATCAAGGCCATTCGCAAGTTTATGATTACCTTCGGCCTGGTGAGTTCGGTGTTTGACTACCTCACCTTCGGAGTGCTTCTGCTAATCCTTCATGCGACCCAGGATCAATTCAGAACCGGCTGGTTTTTGGAGTCGGTTATTTCAGCTTCATTAATTGTGCTGGTGATACGAAGCCGGAAACCTTTCTTCAAGAGTCGACCCTCGAAATATCTGTTCATAGCTACTCTCATAGTCGTTATCGTGACGGTGATTCTACCCTTCACCCTTCTTGGCGAGATTTTTGGTTTTACCCGGCTGTCGATTTCGTTGCATCTCTTGTTAGGGGCGATAGTCGTTCTTTACATTGTCACAGCGGAGATGGCGAAGACGATTTTTTACCAGAAGGTAAAACTATGACGGATAGAAACGATTAACAACAACACTCTTACAAAGCATCGCCCATCGGGCAATGCTTGAAAGAGCACTCCTTCCCGACTTCTCATGCTGGGCACTCGCCAAACTTGACGCTATCCACGGGCCTGCGGCGCAGGGAGAACAATCAGCGGAAAATAATTCCACCGTAGTCCTGCCGGTGCCCGTAGACTTGTTAAGGCGTTTCTTGCGTAGGGTATGCGGACTGCGCCCCTCCAGTGGGAGGAGCGCGGTCCACCCCTAGTTCGACGTGTTCCGTCAACGGCCCGAAGGCCCTTCGCATCTCTCCCGCCCGCCCTCATTCTTTTTTTAACAGTGTCCAATATTAGACAGTAATCTTCCCGCATCAGCGTATGCTGAAATGTTTAGATGCAGCGCGGAGCGGCGCTTCGATGAGACTGTCCAATATTGGACATCAATCCCGGACCGGTTAGTTTAAGCTTATAACGATCCGTGGCAGAGGGTCTTACTTTGCGATGGTCGGAAACTCGACCTCCCACCAGATCCCTGCTAGCGCGGTTAATTAGACAGTCCTTCCGATTCGGAGTGGGAATGACCCCTTCTCCGGGTCGTAATTACGGAATGCAGGAAGGTGGTTTTATGAATGTCATCGTTCGGATCGTAATCGGAGGAATCACTGGTTGGCTGACGGGAAAACTGGTTGAAATTGAGGGTCGTGAAAAAGTCGTCAGCGAAGGGCATGTTCTTGACATCGTCTACGGCATCGTTGGTGCCATCGCCGGCGAGTATCTGTTTTTCTGGATCGTAATCGGTAAAGGCAATGCGTTCAGTGATTTTGCTACCACGATTCTTGGCTCTATCACTCTTGTCGGTGCAGGCAGGCTACTAGCTTCACGCTGGCGCTTTGTTCGATCTCACAAGAAGAATACGTCGCCCAGCTCATTTGAAGTTACACGAGTGAATCCTGACGTAGTTGGCCTAATCGAAGCGCCGGCCGCGCCATAATGTTTTCTAAAACCATTCAATAAAAAGGAAAAGCTGAAGCCCATGAACACTTCCACATACAACCCGGAGGAGCTGGTCAAGCGGGAATATAAGTACGGATTTGTTACCGAGATCGAGAGTGACACCGTGCCTCGCGGGCTCAACAAGGATGTCGTCCGCTTGATTTCGGCCAAAAAAAACGAGCCGAACTTCATGCTGGACTGGCGTCTCAAGGCCTACCGTCACTGGGAGAAGCTGGAAAAATCTGAGGCAGAGCCAGAATGGGCCAACGTCCACTATCCGCCGATCGACTACCAGGACATCATTTACTACTCGGCGCCAAAGACAAACACTGAGGGGCTGAAGAGCCTCGACGAGGTAGACCCCAAGCTGCTCGAAGCTTACGAGAAGCTCGGCATCCCCCTGTCGGAGCAAAAGTGGCTCACCGGCGTCGCGGTTGATGCGGTCTTTGACAGCGTGTCCGTAGCGACGACGTTCAAGAAAAAGCTAGCGGAGTTGGGGATCATCTTTTGTTCCTTTTCCGAGGCGCTGCAGAAGCATCCAGTGCTTGTGAGAAAGTATCTCGGGTCGGTGGTGCCCTACAGCGATAACTTCTTCGCCGCCTTGAACGCCGCTGTCTTCAGTGACGGATCCTTCGTTTACATCCCCAAAGGCGTGCGCTGTCCGATGGAGCTATCGACTTATTTTCGCATCAATGCCGCTGAAACGGGTCAGTTTGAGCGCACGTTGATCATAGCCGATGAGGGCAGTTACGTGAGTTATCTGGAGGGGTGCACCGCGCCGATGCGCGACGAGAATCAGTTGCATGCCGCCGTGGTGGAGCTCATTGCCCTGGACAATGCCCAGATCAAGTACTCGACCGTCCAAAACTGGTATCCCGGCGACAAGAACGGCAAGGGCGGGATTTACAATTTTGTCACCAAGCGGGGCAAATGTCTGGGAAATAACTCCAAAATCTCTTGGACGCAGGTAGAGACCGGCTCGGCGATCACCTGGAAATATCCTAGCTGCATCCTGCAGGGTGACAACTCGGTTGGGGAATTTTACTCCGTGGCACTCACCAACAACTATCAGCAGGCGGATACCGGCACCAAGATGATCCACATCGGGAAAAACACCAAGAGCACCATTATCTCGAAGGGGATCTCGGCAGGACACGGGCAGAACACCTATCGGGGGCTCGTGAAAGTCATGAAAGGCGCTACCGGCGCGCGCAATTATTCGCAGTGCGATTCATTATTGCTTGGGGATAAGTGTGGCGCTCATACTTTCCCCTATCTCGAGGTCATGAACAACTCATCGCAGGTGGAGCACGAGGCTTCGACTTCAAGGATCGGCGAGGATCAGCTTTTTTACTGCAGGCAGCGCGGGATTTCACCGGAAGATGCCGTAACTCTGATCGTCAACGGCTTCTGCAAACAGGTGTTTCGCGAGCTGCCGATGGAGTTTGCCGTGGAGGCGCAGAAGCTTCTAGGCATGAGTCTCGAAGGCAGTATCGGCTAAAATAATGGCTGTTCCGGTTTTACTGTGACGGAGTATTCACCACGAAGCCAGGAAGAGCACGAAGCCGGAAGAAGAATTTAACCGCAAAACACGAAAAAAAGATGTAGGGGCGACCGGCTGGTCGCCCTGCCTTTCCCATCTAAGGGTGTGACAGCCTGCCGAGTTCCCCTTCGAGCAGCCTAAGAAGTTTGAATTCATAATCAATCTGAAAGCCGCCAAGCAAATCGGCCTGACAATTCCGCCGAATGTGTTGGCGAGGGCGGATAGAGTGATCAGGTGAGAGTTGTCAG
>Ga0066710_100007998_pt1 | contig 10200 bp, 8 predicted proteins | sample GraSoiAngelo_159_FD_79666 | JGI IMG/M metagenome (GOLD analysis project Ga0066710, IMG submission 79666) | Grasslands soil microbial communities from the Angelo Coastal Reserve, California, USA - 14_1009_16_40cm | ecosystem: Environmental > Terrestrial > Soil > Grasslands | place: USA...
GACGATCACGTACGGCGGAGCTCCCAACTCGCTCGGGCCGGGCAGCGGGACCGGCGACCCCAACGGCCCGGCGACGGATCCGATCATCGGCGACATCGTCGCTCCGACGGGGGACTGCCGGACGTCCGATCAGCCGGCCACCGGCGGCTACACGGGCACCTCGCAGCCGCTGACCAACCACACGACGTACGTCGGGCTGGGCGAGGTCGACGTCCACTACGCGCTCGGGGACCCCCTTGCGCAGGCACAGCTCGACGCTCGCGTGTGGGACGTCCCGCCGACCGGGCCGGCGTTCCTCATGACGCGCGGCACGTACCGCATCGATGCCCTCAACGGCTACGACCCGGCCGCGGGCGACCTGCGGCTGCCGCTGTTCGGCAACCACTGGCTGCTGGCGGGCGGCCACAAGATCCGGCTCGACCTCATCCAGGTCGACGAGCCGTTCCTGCGCCGCAACAACCAGCTCACCACGATCACGTACGGCTCGCCGAAGCTCGTGCTGCCCACCCGCGAGGCACGGGTCGAGGCGCTGACCGGGACGCCGTAGCTCAGGCTCAGTCGAGCAGCTCGCGGGCGTCCGCGATGATGCCGGGCAGGCGCCCCAGCCGCTTGGCGCGGACGCGCACGACGGTCTTGGCCACCCGCCGCGTCAGCAGCGTCGCCGCGGTGTGCCAGCGCAGGGCCGCCGCGCTGGGCAGCGTCCCCGCCTCGGCGTACCCGTCGAGCAGTGCGGCGCCCAGGCGGCGCTCGCGCGCCTGGTCGAGCCGGCCGGCCCGGCGCTCGTAGCGCAGGCGGGCGAGCCCGCCGCCGAGGTCGGCCGCGGCCGGGCCCAGCGCGAAGCGGTCGAGATCGAGGATGGCCAGCCGGCCGTCCTCGACGACCACGTTGGCCTCGTTGAGGTCGCCGTGCATGCAGGCGAGCGGGCCCTCCGGCGCGGGCCAGCGTTCGATCAGCGCGCGCAGCAGCTCCGCGATCACGTCGCGGCCCTCGGGCCACGCGTACGCCGCGAGGCGCGCGGCGGCGCGCAGCTTCGCCGGGCGCGCGCCGCCGTAGCGCAGCCGCGGGGGCGCGGGCAGCGCGTGCAGCCGCGCCAGCCCCGTGCCCAGGCGCTGCATGCCCAGCTCGAGCGCGCTGGGCGGCAGGTCGCGGATCCGCGGTCCGACGACCGGCTCGGAGACGATGATGCGGTCGCTCGCCGACCAGCCGAGGACGCGCGGGACGCGCAGCGTCGGCTCGTGGTCGGCCAGGCGGCGCGCGACCGCCTCCTGGATGCGGTGGGCGTCCTCGGCCTCGGGCCCGTACAGCTTCGCGTAGCCGACCGTCGTGCCGGCGTCGTCGACGCAGCGCGCGACGGCACGCACCTCGGGCGCGTACTTGACGATGCGCCCGTCGACGGGGCGGCCGAGCAGCCCGGCGAGCGTCGGCGAGCGGCCGGCGAGACGCGGCAGCGAGGGCAGCGCGCGGTCGTTGGGGAACGTCCAGTAGACGGTGCGCAGGCGCGGGTCGGCGGCAAGCGGGCGCAGCGGCCCGCACGCGACGCCGTGGCGCTCGCCCTCGCGCGCCTCGTGCTCGCAGCGCGCCCCGCTGTCGAACGTGCGGGCGGCGACGTGGTGCGTCGTGCCACCCGCGTCGACCGCGTAGAGGACCTGCATGAACTGGCCGGGGTAGTAGCGCACCGACAGCCGCCGGCAGCCTTCGATGGCGGTCAGGCCGCCGGTGGCGAGCAGCGCCGCGAAGCGCTCGCGCATGGCCTCCGCGTCGAGGAGGTCGTCGCGCTGCGGCACCACGGGATCGTGGGGAAGAACCCGGCTCATCCCCACGCCAACCATAGACTCGTCGCCATCGCCGCGCACGACGTCGTCCTCCTCGGCGCTACCGGCTACACCGGGGCGCTCACCGCCGAGTACCTCGCCGGCCACGCGCCGCCGCAGACGCGGTGGGCGCTGGCCGGGCGCAATCGCGCCAAGCTCGAGGCGCTTCGCGAGCGGCTGGCCGTCGACGTGCCGCTGCTGCACGCCGACGTCGACGACCCGCGGTCGCTGCGCGACGTGGCCGAGGCGGCGCGCGTGGTGATCACCACGGTCGGGCCGTACATCCGCTACGGCGAGCCGCTGGTCGCCGCATGCGCCGAGGCCGGGACCGACTACGTCGACCTGACCGGCGAGCCCGAGTTCGTCGACCGCATGTACGTTCGCCATCACGCGCGGGCGTCCGAGCGCGGCGCGCGGATCGTGCACGCGTGCGGCTTCGACTGCATCCCCGCCGACCTCGGCACGCTCCTGACCGTCGAGGCGCTGCCCGAGGACGTGCCGCTGCGGGTCGAGGGGTTCGTGCGCGCGGGCGGCCTTCCTTCGGGCGGCAGCTTCCACACGGCTGTGACCGCGTTCTCCCGCGTGCGCCAGATGGCGAGCGCGCACGCCGAGCGGCGACGCGCCGAGCCGGCGCCCGACGGGAGGCGCGTGCGCGCGGTGCGGCCGGCGCCGCGGCGCGAGCGCGCGGTGAACGCGTGGGTGCTGCCGTTCCCCAGCCTGGATCCGCAGGTGGTCGCGGCCTCCGCCCGGGCGCTCGACCGCTACGGGCCCGACTTCGCCTACGGCCATTACCTCGCGATCAAGCGGCTGCCCGTCGCCGCCGGACTGGTTGCCGGCGCGGCGTCGATGTTCGCGCTCGCGCAGGTCCCGCCCGCGCGCTCGCTCCTGCTGGGCCGGCTCTCGCCCGGCGACGGCCCGACGCCCGAGCAGCGCGACAGGGGCTGGTTCGAGGTGCGCCTCGTGGGCGAGGGCGGCGGCCGGCGCGTCGTCACGCGGATCGCCGGCGGCGATCCCGGCTACGGCGAGACCTCGAAGATGCTCGCCGAGTCGGCGCTCTGCCTGGCCCACGACGAGCTGCCGCCGACCGCCGGACAGGTCACCACGGCGGTGGCGATGGGCGGCGCGCTGGTCGAGCGCCTGCGGCGAGCGGGGCTCTCGTTCGTCGTGATCGAGACAATGGAGATATGACGACGACGCTCAACGAGCAGTTCACCCGCGTCGGGGACATCGAGCTCTGCTACGAGACCTTCGGCGAGCCCGGCGACCCCGCGGTCCTGTTGATCATGGGGCTGGGCACGCAGATGCTCGCCTGGCACGCGGACTTCTGCCGCGCCCTCGCCGCCCGCGGCTTCTTCGTGATCCGCTACGACAACCGCGACGTCGGCCGCTCGACGCGCTTCGACCACGTGCCGCCGCCGACGGCGCGGCAGATCCTGACGCGCCGTCCGCGTCACGTCCCCTACACGCTCGTAGACATGGCCGACGACGTCGCCGGCCTGCTCGACAACCTCGGGATCGACGCGGCGCACATCGTCGGCGCCTCGATGGGCGGGATGATCGCCCAGGTCTTCGCGGCGCGCCACCCGCAGCGCACGCTGTCGCTGGCCTCGATCATGTCGACGACGGGCAGCCGCTGGAAGGGCCAGCCGGCGCTGCGCGTCTACCCCTTCTTCGTGGCCAAGCCGCCGCGTACCAAGGAGCAGTACGTCGAGAGCCTGGTCAAGCTGTTTCGCGTCGTGGGCTCGCCCGGCTTCGAGCGCGACGATGACGAGCTGCGCGAGATGGCCGCGCTGAGCTGGGACCGCGGTCCGAGCCCGGCCGGGCTGGGCCGCCAGCTCGCGGCGATCATCAGCGCGGGCGACCGGACGCTCGACGTCGGCCGGATCACCGCGCCGACGGTGGTCATCCACGGCCGGCGCGACCGGCTCGTGCGCAAGTCCGGCGGCAAGGCGACGGCGCGCGCGATTCCCGGCGCGAAGCTCGTGCTGATCAAGGGCATGGGACACGACCTGCCGCGGGGCGCGTGGCCCCAGATCATCGACGCCATCACGCGCAACGCGGCCGACGCGAAGCGCCCGGCGGCGGCGAGCGCGGCGGCCTGATGGGCGAGGTCAGGGTCGTCAAGGAGGGCGGCGTCGGGGCGCCGGCCGACGTCGTCTACGGGCTCATCGCCGACATGCGGGAGCACCACCCCCGCTTCCTGCCGCCCGCGTTCTCCGACTTCGCGGTCGAGGAGGGCGGCGTCGGCGCGGGAACGGTCACGCGCTTCAAGCTCAGCGTGGGCGGGCGCACGCGATCCGCCCGCATGCGCATCGACGAGCCCGAGCCGGGGCACGTGCTCACCGAGTCCGACGTCGACTCCTCGCTGGTGACCACGTGGACGGTGACGCCGGCGGGCAACGCCTCGCGCGTGCGCATCGAGACGGTCTGGGAGGGTGCCGGCGGCGTCGGCGGCTTCTTCGAGCGCCTCTTCGCCCCGCGCGTGCTCGAGCGCCTCTACGCCGACGAGCTCCAGCGCCTCGACCGCTACGCGCGCGACCAGCCGCTGCCGGCCGCGGGATGACCCGCCCGGCGGCGCTCGCCGCGGGCGCGCTGGTGTGCGCGCTCGGCGCGTGCGGGGGCTCGTCTGGAGAAGCGCCCGCGCGCAGCGACCGCGACCGCGCGCCCGAACGCACCGCCCCGGCGCGACCCGCGCCCGCACGGCCTGCCCAGCGCCGCGCCGGGCGGCTGCGGCTCGTCTCGATCGGGCGCTTCGACAACCCGCTGTACGTGACCGCCCCGCCCGGCGACCGGCGGCGGATCTTCGTCGTCGAGCAGGGTGGCACGATCCGCGTGGTGCGCGGCGGGCGCAAGCTCGCCGCCCCGTTCCTCGACATCCGCGACAAGGTCGTCTCGGGCGGCGAGCAGGGCCTGCTCTCGATGGCCTTCGCGCCCGACTACGCGCGCAGCGGCCGCTTCTACGTGGACTACACCGACACGAACGGCAACACGCGGATCATGGAGTACCGCCGCGCGAGCGCCGACCGCGCGAACCCGGCAAGCGCGCGCCAGGTCCTCTTCCAGACGCAGCCCGAGGCCAACCACAACGGCGGGCTGGTCCTCTTCGGACCCGACCGGCTGCTCTACATCGGCTTCGGCGACGGCGGCGCAGAGGGCGACCCGCACGGGCCGCGGGGCAACGGCCAGAACCTCGACACGTTGCTCGGCAAGATCTTGCGCATCGACCCGCGGCCGAGCGGCGGGCGCCCATACCGCGTGCCGGCGTCGAACCCGTTCGTCGGCCGGCCGGGCGTCCGGCCCGAGATCTACGCCTACGGCCTGCGCAACCCATGGCGGTTCTCGTTCGACCGCCTGACCGGCGACCTGACGATCGCCGACGTCGGGGGCGATCAGGTCGAAGAGGTCGACTTCGCGCGCCGCGGGGGTGCGCGCGGGCGCAACTACGGCTGGCGGCCGTGGGAGGGGCGCCGGCGCAACGCCAACGAGCCCGCCCCGGGCGCCGTCTTCCCGGTCCTGCAGCTCTTCCACCGCGACGGCAACTGCTCGATCACGGGCGGCTACGTCGTGCGCGACCGCGGCGTCCCCGCGCTCTACGGCCGCTACGTCTACGGCGACTACTGCGCGGGGCGGCTGCTGGCGGCGACGCTGCGCCCGGGGCGCGCGGTCAACCGGCGTACGCTGCCGCTGCGCCAGGTCCCCGAGCTGTCGTCGTTCGGCGAGGACGCGCAGGGCCGCGTCTACGTGACCTCGCTGGCCGGCGGCGTCTGGCGGATCGCGCAGTGACGATCGACGAGGCGCTCGCCCGCCACGACGTCGGCTGGGTGCGCGCCGCCAACCCGAGCGCGCTGACGCTGTCGGGGACGAACACGTGGGTGCTCGGCCGCGACCCCTGCTACGTCGTCGATCCGGGCCCGCTGCTGGCCGACCACGTCGAGGCCGTGCTCGCCGAGGCGCAGCGCCGCGGCGGGGTCGGCGGCATCGCGCTCACGCACGCGCACGCCGACCACAGCGAGGCGGTGGATGCGGTCCGGGCCCGCTCGGGCGCGCCCGCGGCCGCGACCGGCGGCGAGCTCGGGCCGCTGCGGGCCGTGCCGACCGGTGGCCACTCGCCCGACCACGTCGCGTGGGTGTGCGGCGCGGTGTGCTGCACCGGCGACGCCGTGCTCGGCGAGGGCAGCGTGTTCGTGTCGCCCGGGCCGGGGTCGCTGCGCGGCTACCTCGACGCGCTGCGCGAGCTGCGCGCGCTCGGCCTCGAGCTGCTGCTGCCCGGCCACGGCCCGCCGGTGACCGATGCCGCCGCCAAGCTCGACGAGTACGTCGAGCACCGGCTCGACCGCGAGCGGCGGCTGGTCGACGCGCTCGCTCGCGGCGCCCGCACCGTCGACGAGATGCTCGACGACGCGTGGAGCGATGCGCCGCAGGCGCTGCGTCCCGTCGCGGCGGTCACGCTGGCCGCCCACCTCGACAAGCTCGCCGAGGAGGGCCGGCTGCCCGACGGGGTGGAGCGGCCCGAGGTGCCCCGGTACCTTTCGATCTAGCATGGCGGCCGAGGAGAAGGTCACCTTCTGCCGGATCTGCGAGGCGCTGTGCGGCATGGTGGCGACCGTCGAGGACGGGCGGGTCACCAGGCTGCGGCCGGACGCCGAGCACCCGCTCTCGCGCGGCTACGCGTGCCCGAAGGGCATCGCGATGCTCGACGTGCAGAACGATCCCGACCGCGTGCTGCACCCGCTCAGGCGCACGGGCGGCCCCGGCGAGTTCACGCGCGTGACCTGGGACGAGGCGCTCGACGACATCGCCGCTCGCGCGCGCAGCATCCCGGGGAGGCAGCTGGCCTGGTACATGGGCAACCCCGGCGCGTTCTCGTACTCGCACACGCTGTGGGTCAAGGGGTTCCTCGACGCGGTCGGCTCGCGGCACCTCTACACGGCCGGCTCGCAGGACGTCAACAACCGCTTCGCGGCCAGCGCCCTGCTGTACGGCAACCCGCTCGTCGTGCCGATCCCCGACCTGCGGCGCACCTCGCTGCTGCTGATGGTCGGCGCCAACCCGCTCGTCTCGCACGGCTCCCTGGTCACCGCGCCGCGCATCCGCGAGCTGCTGCGCGAGGTCGAGCGGGTGGTCGTGGTCGACCCGCGGCGATCGGAGACCGCGCGCGCCTTCGAGCACGTCGCCATCCGCCCCGACACCGACGCCTGGTGGCTGCTGTCGCTGCTGCACGTGATCTTCGAGGAGGGCCTGGCCGACGAGGCGGCGATCGCGCGCCAGGCGGTCGGCGCGGGCGCGCTGCGCGTCGCCGCGCGCGAGCACCCGCCCGAGGCGACGGAGGCGCGGACCGGCGTTCCCGCCGAGACCACGCGCGAGCTGGCCCGGGCGCTCGCCAGCGCCGACAGCGCGGCGGTCTACGGGCGGACCGGATCCTGTCTCGGGCGCTTCGGCACGCTCGTCGCGCACCTGCTCGACGCGCTCAACGTCGTGACCGGCAACCTCGACGCGCCCGGCGGCGCGGTCTTCGGCCGCCCGGCGATCGCGCTCGACCAGGTCGCCGAGCGCATCGGGCTGGCGACGTACGGCGCGACGCGCACGCGCGTCGGCGGCTTCCCGGACGTCATCGGCAACCTGCCCGCGACGCTGATGGCACGCGAGATCGAGGACGGCGAGGTCCGCGCGCTGTTCGTCAGCGCGGGCAACCCCGTCCTCTCGGTGCCCGACGGCGGCGCGCTCGAGCGCGCGATGGAGCGCCTCGCGTTGTCGGTCTCGCTGGACTTCTACGTCAACGAGACCAACCGCCACGCCGACTACGTCCTGCCCGCCACGACGTTCCTCGAGCGCGAGGACCTGCCGGTCGCGTTCTTCGGGTTCCACGCCACGCCGTTCGTGCAGTTCACCGAGGCGGTCGTCGCGCCGGCCGGCGAGGCGCGCCAGGAGTGGGAAGTCATCGACGACCTCGCCCGGCGCCTGGGCGTGGTGCCGAGCAGCATCCCGGCGGCGCGACGGCTCGGCCTGCGCCTCGCGCCGCGCCGGGTCGCCGACCTCCTGCTGCGCACCGGGCCCGAGGGGGACAGGTTCGGCCTGCGCCGCGGCGGCCTCAGCCTCGCCCGCCTGCGGCGGGCGCCCCACGGCGTGGTGACCGCGCCGTACCCCGAGACCGGCGTCCTGCGCGCCAAGGTCCGCCATCCCGACGGCCGCGTGCGCCTCGACCCGCCGCCCATCCTCGCCGAGCTGCGGCGTCTGGCCGCCGACGGCGGCGCGGCGGAGGACGGCGAGTTCCCGCTGCGCCTGATCGGGATGCGCGAGCTTCGCTCGCACAACTCCTGGATGCACAACGCCCCGCTGCTGCTGCGCGGCGGGCGCGCGCACGCGCTGCGCGTCCATCCCGACGACGCGGCGGCCCACGGCCTGCGCGACGGCGGGCGCGCACGCGTCGAGTCGAAGTCCGGCGCCGTCGAGGTCGGCGTGCTGGTGACCGACGAGATGACGCCCGGCACGATCGCCCTGCCGCACGGCTGGGGCCATCATGGCGGCTGGCAGCGCGCCAACGAGCTGGGCGGCGCGAACACCAACCTGCTGGCCAGCGCGGCGCCCGAGGACCTCGAGCCGCTCGCCGGCATGGCCTTCCTCAACGGCATCCCGGTGCGGCTGCAGGCGGTTGCCACCGAGGGCGCGCCGGCCGATGTTGACGCCGCCCTCGCCGCCGGCGACTGACGCTACGCCTGGGCGGGCGCGCCGCGCTCCTCGGCGACGGTGAGCCGGCGCCGCGCGAGCTCCATCGCCGCCGTCAGCGGCGTGGCCCCGATGGCACGCGCGTTGGCGTAGACCTCGGCCAGCGTGTCGCCGATGCCTCGCACGCGGCGGCGCGCGCGCCGCGGGTCATAGCCGGCGGGCTCGAGCTCGACGGCGATGTTGACGATCCCGCCGGCGTTGGCGACGAAGTCCGGCGCCCAGAGGATCCCGCGCTCGTGCAGGAGGTCGGCGATGCGGTCATCGGCCAGCTGGTTGTTGGCCGCGCCGGCGACGACACGGCAGCTCAGCGCGGGCACGGACTCGTCGTCGAGCACGCCCCCGAGCGCGCACGGCGCCACGACGTCGACCGGCGCGGTGAGTGCGCGGTCGGGCGTCGTCCAGCGCGCGCCGAGCTCTTCGGCGAGCGCGCGCTTGCGCTCGTCGATGTCGGCGACGACGAGGTTGGCGCCCGCCCGCGCGAGCCGGATCGCCAGCCGCCCGCCGACGTTGCCCAGCCCGACCACCGCGATCGTGCGATCTCGCAGCGACCGGCTGCTGAACGCCTCGGCGCACGAGACCTCGATGGCGACGTGGACGCCGAGCGCGGTCCACGGCGAGGGGTCGCCGGAGCCGCCGCGCCGGCGCGAGAGGCCGGTCACGTGCGGCGTCTGCTCGGCGATGACCGTCATGTCGCGTGCCGACGTCCCGACGTCCTCGGCGGTCACGTAGCGCCCGCCGAGCGAGCCGACGGCGTCGCCGAAGTCGCGCAGCGCGTCGCGGCGGCGCGCGGCGCTCGCGTCGCGCTCGGCCGGCACCATGATCACGCCCTTGCCGCCGCCCAGCGGCAGGTCGGCGACGGCGTTCTTGAACGTCATCGCCCGCGACAGCCGCAGCGCGTCGCGCATGGCCGCCCGCGAGTCGTCGTAGCGCCACATCCGGCAGCCGCCGAGCGCCGGCCCGCGGGCGGTGGAGTGCACGGCGACGAAGACGAAGAACCCCGACCGGCGTCCCCGGCGCACCAGGAGCTCCTCGTGGTCGAGGGTGACCTCGTAGCGGTCGATGATCAGTTCCGCGGGGTGGTGCGCGAGGTCTTGCTGCCGGCGTCCCCGCCCGTGGCCGACCCGGCCGAGCCCGTCGCCGATCCGTCGCTCTGCGGCGCGGTCCCGGGCGCGCCGGACCCGGGCTGGACCTTGTTCAGCGGCGTGCCGGTCGTCGGCGGCGGCGAGGCGGTCGGCGGGTCGCCGGCGGTCGCCGCGCCCGCGTCGCCCGCGCCGGGAGCGCCGGGTTCGTCGGGGGCGACGGCGCCGCCGGTCACCGACGGGTCGACGCGCGGGTCGACCGGCGTTGCGGGCGCCTCGACGGGCGGCGGCGCCTCAGCGACCGTCGGCCGGATCGGGGCCAGCTCCACCGCCTCGGCGTGGTGCTTGTGGTGGCGGCGATGGTGCGCCGTCGCGCGGATGGGGACCGCGCCGGTGACGACGGCGATGTGCGCCCGCTCGGCCTGCATCGCGGCCGGAGTCGCGTGGTGCGCGGGGTGGTGCGAAGCCGCGCGTGGTTGGGGGCTCGCCGGCGCGCGGTCGACCTGGCGCTTGACCTCGGTGGCCGCGCCGGCGGTGACCACGGCGACGCTGCAGACGACCGCGACGACCTTGCCGGCGGCCACGAC
>Ga0066710_100007999_pt1 | contig 10199 bp, 12 predicted proteins | sample GraSoiAngelo_159_FD_79666 | JGI IMG/M metagenome (GOLD analysis project Ga0066710, IMG submission 79666) | Grasslands soil microbial communities from the Angelo Coastal Reserve, California, USA - 14_1009_16_40cm | ecosystem: Environmental > Terrestrial > Soil > Grasslands | place: USA...
CAGTGACTCCCGGGACGCTGCCTCGGCATTCGGCGACGATTAGGGTTCGGGTGCGTATTCTCCATGGGGTCTTGTGTTAGCAATTCTTAACAGTTTCTTGCGGGGCCCGGGGAGGGAACCTCGCAGACAGTGAAGAAGGCGAACTTTCCGAAAATGGCACTCGGCTTGCCCGTGACCCATCGGTAGTCTGTTTCGTCTTGGTTGTGTAAAGAAAGCCGACAAAGGCGTTCCAGGACATCGGAGGCTTGAGTATTCTCGGCACAGTAGTTAAGTCGTCTGCGCGCGTCCACTTCCAGGCTGGGCGAGCCGGTCGTCGACTTGTGCCGATGCTTGTCGGCCGCCTTGTCGCGATGCTCGTGGCCGGCGCGCTTGTCGCGCTTGTCCCACTCGCACACGCCAGTCCTACCGATCCGACCTGGATCTCAGGCCTTTACGACGACGCAGACCACGACGATGCCGTGCTCGCGATCACCGAGGGAGTTGGTTTCCCAGCGAGTGACAAGCCGCCCAACGTGACCGCAGACTCATCGAGCACACCTATCGCTTGCGTTGGTCCGACGTGGCCTCGCGAGCGTTCCCGAATCAGTCCCGTCGACCGCGCCCCGCCGCTCAGCTAGACCCCTTCGTCACTTAACTTCTTGCGGCGGTGTTCCCAGGCTATCTCGGCCGGAGAACGCGCCTATCGATCCGGGAAACAAAGGAGGTCGAAGATGACACCTCGTTGGCTCGTAGCATCAGTCCTGATGGTCGCGGTCACCTGGTCTTCGCCTGCGACGGCGACTCCCTTCTTCTTCAGCACTGGCAGCCCGGATGGCCTGATCGCCACCGCTTCCCGCCCCGAGAGCCCTGGCAAGATCGAGATCGAATCGGCCGACGATTTCGTCGTGAGCGGAGCCAACACGCTTACGCTCACCAGCGCAACGTTCCAAGGTCTCCTGCCGAGCGGGGCTCCCCTCAGCAGTGTTGCTAACGTTCGTGTCGAGATCTATCGGGTCTTCCCTAACGATTCAGCCAACCCTCCATCCGGCAACGTCCCTACGCGGGTGAACTCACCGTCCGACGTAGCGTTTGCCTCACGCGAAAGTGCTGCGGGCGATCTGACCTTTACGCCCGGCATAGTGAACTCCAGTTTCACGGCAGCGAAATCGGTCCTGAATGGGATCCATCCGCTTCCGAGTCAGACGACTGGGGGCGAAGGTCCGGTCACCGGGGAACAGGTGCAGTTCAACGTGGTCTTCTCGACGCCGTTCACGCTGCCCGCCGACCACTATTTCTTCGTCCCACAGGTTCAGTTGACAAGCGGGGACTTCTTCTGGCTCTCAGCGCCGAGGCCAATCGTGTCGCCCGGCACGCCATTTCCAGCGGGAACGACAGACCTTCAGAGCTGGATCCGCAATGGGGATCTGGATCCGAACTGGCTCCGGATCGGCATGGATATCGTCGGCGGCAGCCCCGCTCCGACATTCAACGCCACCTTCACCCTGTCCGGTGAGAGTGTTCCGGTCTCGGAGCCGTCAACGTTGCTCCTCTTGGGTTCCGGACTCACCGGGCTGTGTGGGCTTAGGTGGAGGCGCCGTCGCCAGTACTCTTTCTCAGCGCCTTCCATTCGGCCCCCTGAACCGCGTGCCGTGGCGTGCGCTCCCACGCGGCGCCCGTTGCGCTCGTGGGGGAGTGCTTCGCCCACTTCTCGTCGTAGCGGGTGAGCTGGAGGTCGTTAGCCCTGCCTGGCCATGCCGACCCGCGACACGGCCGATGCCGGACCAGGAGTCGAGCCAGGTGCGGAGACCCCAGAGGGGTGTGTCGTACGACCGAACTTGCCGAGGGGTTTTTCTTTGGCTTGTTGGCCTTCTTTGGGTGGTTTGGGGTTGCCAGTTTCGCCACTCTCGCAGATGTGATGGCTGCAAGAGTTTACCGCGTCTCCGTGCTCGGAGCCGCGGCTTCTGGCCGAGACGTTTCCCACCAGGCCGCCGCCGCTGCGCAGCAAATGCCGAGGAGAAAACCTCCGAACACGTCCGAAGGCCAATGGGCGTGGCGTACGATGCGGGCCCAGCCGACCGCGAGCATGAAGCATACGGCCAGCGCCACGACGGCCGACCGCTGCCACCGGCTGAGTCGCTCCCGGCTCGCGACATAGATCAGCACCACGGAAAAAGTCGCCGCGGCGGTGGCATGGCCGCTGGGGAAGCCGAGGGAAGCGCCGTCCGGGCGTGACCGGCCCACCAGGAACTTGACAACGTTCTGGAGCAGCGGGGCGCCGATCAGCGCCAGGCACCAGAGCCACCACTGACGCCGCGCCACCGACGACAGCCAGAACAGCAGAATCGTCCCTGGCAAGAGCACCTGCGCGCGGCCCCCATGGTTCACCCAGCGCGCGAGCCCGATTGCGCCGCTGCTGTCGTTCACCGTGAGCTCTCCGCGGAGGAACGTGTCGCTCGGCAGGACGCCGGTCGCAGAGACCGCGAGGCCCACGCCAAGGAAGAGGCCCAGCGAGATCAGGCAGACCATGCGCCAGCGCGTGGCTCCCGACGAGGACACGCGAGCTATTTCTTGGGCTCGCCTTTCACGACTTTCACCAGCTTCATCGTCCCGTCGCTCACCATCCCGATGCCTGGCGCGTAATACTTGTACTCCGTGGTGAAGCGCGCCAGGGGACTGGTCTCCTCGATCTTCAAGCAGTTCTTGAACTCCCCGGCCGGAGTCTTGACGGTCTCGGTCATGCTGACGATCGTGGCACGGTCCATCGCGATCTTAGGGGCAACCTCCTGGTAGTACCTCGAATGCAGCAACACTCGACCCGGCATCATGAGGCCGAACTTGCTGCCGTTGACACCCGAGAGCCACGTCCCATCGTGGTTGACGACCTTGCCGTCTTTGTACATGTCGACGTCTTCTCCGAAGTAGAAAACGTCGTTGGTCCGCTTGCTGATCGCGAAGTAGTTCCTGGCCACCTCGGTCAGCTTGCCGCCCTTGGTTTCTCGCTCCTCGACGACCCGCGTCTCGACGCCGTCCACCTTCTTCGTCTCGTTCAGGACGGTGATGGTCAGCTGTGCGCCCTCTCCCTCTAGAACGAGCGTGTAACCCGGTTCCAGGATGAAGTAGGGGTTGCGCCCCACGGAGACCAGCTCGTTCGGCTCCAGCAGGAACGCGGACGTCCAGTCGCCCGACTTGACGCACGCCGCGAGCACCCCGACCGCGATTCCGACGACGGCGATCAACGGCAACGCGAGCCACAGAACTTTACGCATGCGCATGATGCACCGCTCCTTCGTTGGTGTCGTGAGCTTCGTCGTCCCGCCGGCTTCTGTCCACGTCCTTCACGATGCGCTCGGTCGAGAGATCGAGAGGGAGGCGCGCAGTGATCGAGACAACCTTCGAGCGCGCCGACGACTGTTGTTGCCCTTGCCCGGGCGCGGTATGGTCCGCCGCTCGAGCAGCGGCGCGCAGAGCGCTGCGCCAGTGGCGAGCGCGATGAAGGGAAGGGTCGGCCGAGTCGCGTCCATCGCTCCGTCGGTGTCCATCAGACGCTCGGCGGCGGCGGCGGCGAAGAACTCGGCCAGCGCCCCGATGAGCCGGACGTCCTCCTCGAGGCGCGGCGTGAGCTCCATCCTGAGCTTGCCCGCCCTGGTACACGCTGCCGGCGCGCCCGGGACCGACGCGGCCGTCGCACGGACCTTGCGTCCGGCGTGGATCGAAGTCGGTTGGGCCGCGCCGGTGGCGAGCGCGATGAGGCGGAGCGTCGGTCGCATGGCGTTCCTCCTTGATTTGCTGGATGCGACCTTAAAGGTGCGTGCCTGAACGGGCCGTGAGCCCGCCATTCATCTGCCGTTCAGGTAGCGCTGCTGTATTATCTGGCATGGGCCATCGCCGCCGTTTGGGCCTCGTCGTTCTCGCTCTGGTGCTCGCCTGCGCCATGGTGGCGAGGGCCGACGATGATCATGCTCGTGCCAAAGCGGCGCGTGACGCGGGCGAGATCGTCTCGCTCCGGGCGATCCTCGACCGGGTGGAAGCGGAGTTCACGGGATCTCCAGTCGAAATCGAGCTCGACGACGACGACGCCGGCCACTGGATCTACAAGGTCAAGTTGCTGGCGCCCGGTGGCGCGATCGTGAAGCTCGAGTATGACGCCCGCGACGCAAAGCTGATTCGTGCCAAGGGCCGCGGCGCTGACGCCGCGCGGCGGCGCTGAGCCGACTGATGCGGATCCTGATCGTCGAGGACGACCCGCTCCTGAGCCGGCAACTGGCGGACACCCTGTCCCGCGCCGGCGATGCGGTCGATTGCGCCGGCGATGGCGAGGAGGGACATTTTCTCGGCGACACCGAGCCCTACAATGCCGTCGTCCTCGATCTCGGCCTACCCCGGCTGGACGGGATCACAGTGCTCAAGCGGTGGCGAGCCGCCGGCCGGACCATGCCGGTCCTGATCCTGACGGCGCGCGGCAGTTGGGCTGAGAAGGTGCAGGGCATCGATGCCGGGGCCGACGACTACCTCGCCAAACCATTCCAGACGGAAGAGCTCCTGGCCCGGCTCCGCGCGTTGATCCGCCGCGCCCATGGGCATGCCAAGACCGAGCTGACATGCGAGGGGGTGACGCTCGACACTGGCTCCGGCAAGGTGACGGTGAACGGCTCCCCCGTCGATCTCTCGGCGCACGAGTACCGGGTGCTCCGCTACCTGATGCACCGCAAAGGCCAGGTCGTCTCGCGCAGCGAGCTGGTCGAGCACATCTACGCCCAAGACTTCGATCGCGACTCCAACACCATCGAAGTCTTCGTGGCTCGCCTCCGGCGCAAGCTCGGAGTCAACGTCATCAAGACGGTCCGCGGGCTCGGCTACCGGCTGGAAGAGCCGGGGTGATCGCTGTCAATTCCCTGCGCCTGCGGCTGCTCGTCGGCGCCGTCATCTGGATCTTGCTCGCCCTGGCCGCGGCCGGCACAGTCCTGGCGGCGCTATTTCGCGCCCACGTCGAACGCCGGCTCGATGCCGAGCTGGCGATCCAGCTCGAGCAAATCGCCGCAGCGCTGGAGCGCCCAGGGACGGAAAAGCTCATCCTGACGCACCAACCGAGCGACCCTCGATTCCGCAAGCCGTATTCGGGATTCTATTGGCAGGTCGACAATCTGGAGGGTCCGATATTCCGCTCGCGCTCGCTTTGGGACGTCGCACTCCGTCTGCCGCTCGAAGCATCGCCGGACGGCCAGGTCCACCGCCATCGGATATCTGGCCCCGAGGGACAGTGGCTGATCGCTCTGGAGCGAACCGTGACGCTCCCCGACGTTCCAGGGGCCTACCGCGTGCTCGCCGCCATGGACGAAACGGAGCTGATCGCCGCGGCCGCGGCATTCACGCGCACGCTCGTCCTCTCCCTCGGCGTCTTGGCCGTCGCCCTGGTCGCGGCCGTCGCGATCCAGGTGCACGTCGGGCTCCGACCGCTCCACCGACTTCGCGCCGGCGTGGCGGCGATCCGCGAGGGCCGCATCAAACGGCTCGAGGGGCCCTTCCCGACCGAGACCCAGCCGTTGGTCGAGGATCTCAACGCACTGCTTCAACGCAACGAGGAGGTCGTCGCGCGGGGCCGTACACAGGCCGGCAATCTCGCGCACGGCTTGAAGACGCCGCTGAGCGTCCTGGCCAACGAGGTCGACCGCCTCGCCGCCGACGGCGCCTCCCAGCTCTCCGCCGCGATGCGCGGCCAGATCGCGACGATGCGACAGCAAATCGACTACCATTTGGCGCGGGCGCGCGCGGCCGCCTCGCTCGATGTGCCGGGCGCGCGCGTGCCGGTGGCGCCGTCGGTCGCGGCGATCCATCGCACGCTGGCGCGCCTCTATGGCGACCGCGAACTGCAGTTCGCGATTGAGATCCCGGCCGATCACGTTTTCCGTGGCGAGCAGCAGGACCTCGAAGAAATGCTCGGGAACCTAATGGACAACGCCTGCAAATGGGCCCGGGGCCGCATAGCGGCGACGAGCCGCCGCGACGATGGCCACCTGACGATCACGATCGAGGACGACGGGCCCGGCTTACCAAGTGAGCAGCAGGGCTATGCGCTGGCCCCAGGCGCGCGATTCGACGAGAAGGTGCCGGGGACCGGCCTGGGGCTCGCGATCGTGCGCGATCTGGCGACACTCTACAACGGTTCCATCAAGCTCGGGAGCTCTGGTCTCGGCGGACTGAGAGCGGAGCTCACCCTGCCGGCCGGCTAGAACGGGAGGACGCTCCGGCCAAGGAGCGTCTTGCGGAGGGCCCGCAATGAGTTCTCGCGACTACGCCTTGTTCGCCATGCTGATCGCTACCGCTGTCGCCGGTTGCGCCGAGTTGCACTGGACCAAGCCGGGTGCCACCGTCGAGGACTTCAACCGGGACAGTCACGCGTGTGGCCTCGACGCGCAGCGCGGGGTCTTCGTTGGCGCGCCGGTCAACACGCGGGTCTACCGGAGCTGCATGTTCGCCCGCGGTTACCGACGCGTGGAGGGCGGGCCGTGGGTCGGGTTGAGGGACTAGCTCAGCCGCGTTCGCTTTTCGGCTCGCCTCACCATTCGTAGGTCAGCCGAAGGATCCATGCGTCGGAATCCCTGCCCGTGCCACCCTGAATTTTGGGGTAGTCCTGCTCGTTGGCGTATTCGAGCGCGAGTCGGATGTTGTCCGACAGCCAGCTGCCAACGGTTCCGAGCAATCGCCGTTGAGGAAATCCCCCCTGCAACCCGGCGGTCGCCGAGTAGTTGAAGGCGCCGTACGGTCGTAGGCCGAAGAGCTTCGTCATATAGCCAAGCTCGACCTGCCACGCCTCGGGCATGGTGCTGACATCGCGGCGCGATCGCGTGAAGTGCACTCTGTTCATCGCCCCGTCGTATTCCGCGATGAGTGAGAATCCGGCCATGCCGAGGCGGCCGTGCACGGAGATGCCAGGCGTGTAGGCACGTTTCGGGCGCGTCTGCAGCTCCGCGAACGCGGCGGTCAATCCGTCGGTATCGAAGACGGAGTCGATCCAGTCGACACCGACATCGAACGACAGGAGGTCGGTCTTCATCTCATAACCAACGGTGGCGCCGTAGTGTTCGAGGTGTTTTCCGCGCTTCCGGTTGTCCGTCGTGCCGTTGTAGACATAGGCGCCGGCATTGAATCCAAATTTCCTGAAGCCAAGGAGCACGTAGTCCTCTTTAGCCTCGAACACCTCGATGGTCAGCGGGCCGGTAATCGTCAACGACTCTTCGAATCTGGCCGCAACGGTGGTGCCCGTGGAGACTCCGAACGGCACCACGCCGCGGCCCGTCTTCAGGTAGACCGGAAGCACCGTGGGCTTCGCAATCGTGATCAGCCCCTCGTTCACGGTGATCTTGTCGTTCGCGCTATCCCACTGAAGCGAGAGCTCTGCCTTGGCCCAGTCGACGACGTCGGCTTCGAAGTCGAACTCGGCCGTGGTGAGAGCGAAATCACTGGAACGCAGGCGGTCGAAGTCCTTCCGCGTGCCCGCTTCGACCTCGAGGGCGCCTCCGAGTTGGATCTTTTCCCGGGCCGTTTTGAGGGGCCCGGGGGGAGGCTCTACGGCCACCGATTGGGACGGGTCCCTCGGCGCTTCTCCGACCGCCTCTTTGGGCGCCGCCGCAGGCTGCTTGCCCACCGCGTTTTCCAGGTCGCGGACTCGTTTTCTCAGCTCCTCGTTTTGCTTCAGGACCTCCTGCATCATCTTCTTGAGAGCTTCCACGTCCCCGGGCGCTGCCTGTTGAGCCTGGGCCGCTGACCCGGACAGGACACAGAACACAGACGCCGCGATCAGGCTCCGCTTGAATCTCCAGTCATTCATTTGCGCCGCTCCTGAAGACCGTTGTCGCTTCGAGGACTTTTCACATCTTCAGCCGGGCACTACGGAGGACCAAGCTTCGGGACGTGTTCCGACGGAAAGCACGTGCCCTACAAGCAACTATAGGTTGACAGGGTACGCGAACCAAAAAAAATCGCGGGCCGGAGGGCCTACCTCGTGACGATGGCCTCGGTGGGAGGCTTCTCGAGGAACTGGGCCGGGCTCAGCACGAACTGATCGAACGCGACGCCCTCCATACCGGCCTGGACCTTAACGGTGACTTCCCGGCTGTCGCGGAAATAGATCAGGGAGTCGGTCGACTTGGAGTCCGCCTCGCACGGGACCCATTTCCAGCCTTGCCGAAGGGGCCCTTGAACGGTCAGGTAACTCGCGGTGTTAGGCCTGAAAACGTTCTTGTCGGCCTTGTCCACCGCCTGCGAGATCTGGACATAGAGCCGGTTGGCTTGCGATATCCCCATCGGCTCTCCCACCAGCATGCGGACCCAGCAGCGGTAGGGCACGCCCCCTTGAACCTTGACCTTGATCGTTACGTGCGGGTCCTCCTCGGGAGGAGGGTTCAGCTTGTCCCCGGTCTGGATGGTTCCGACCATCTTGCCCCCCGGGGATTGCCGGCTCGGCCAGAACTCGAACTCGAACAGCGCACGCTCCGACAGATCGGATGCGTAAACAACGATCTCTGACGCGACGAGCGTCTTCTGATCCTGGCTACTCTCAGGGGCCGGTGTCTTGTCCGGGATTTCCAGCTTTGGTGCCGGCGTCGTCCCCTGGCTCTCGGGCAGAGCCGCAGTGTTCTCCTGGTTGTTGACTGAGGGCAATGACTTCTGCTCCTGATCCTCGGCAACCGGCGCCGGTGCCTTCTCCTGGCTCTCGGGCACAGCCGCGGTGTTCTCCTGGCTGTCGTGTGGGGTCGGTGACTTCTGGTCCTGACCCTCCACGACCGGCGCCGGCGCCTTGTCCTGACTCTCGACGGTGGCGGTGAATCCGACCACCGCCACCGCGAACATCAGCGACGCGAACGTCGCTGTTGTCGACGTCATCGCTTCTCAGCGCTCGGCAGATGCTCCGAGGGCGGCGTGGCCGCATACACTTCCCTGCTGACGCTATAGGCGCTCTTCTCGAGTTTCAGCGCCGCCTCGCGAGCCTTGGCCAGGGCCTCCGGGCCGAGCTGCGAGAACTCGGTCAGCTCGAGGACCTCCTGGAGCTTTTCTCCTTCACCCCTCCAGCCGACTCGAACCTTGCCGACACCGCGCACGTAGTACTTGAGCTGCTCCGCGTTCGGCTCCGCCTTGCTGGTCTCAGCCACGATCAGAACGTCGTCGTAGCAGCGAAGCGGGACACAAGTCTTCTGGCCCATCTGGTCCACCTTCCCCCGGTCGGTCCACAGGACCGACGGGGCCCACCCCTGGGAGTAGCCGGGGGTATTGAGCCGCGGCGCCGCCGGCATCATGATCCCCGCTAACGACTCGTTCAATCCGTGGATCCAGGCCGGAGCCCTGATCATCCTCCCGTTGAAGTATTCCTCGGGGTACTCTCCGAAAGCCCAGACGTTGCCGTCCTTGTCCTGAGCGTAGAAGGCGAGCTCCGCCTCATCCAGCTTGCCTTCCTTGTAGTCCTCGACCCAGACCACGACCGTGCGTACGCCATCGAGGACCTTGGTCAAATCGGTGACGACGGTGACCAGACGATGGGCGACGCGCTTTCCCCTCTCGGTGGTGGACCCTGTGTGAACCCACCGCATTCCCGGCTTCAGCGGGAACCAGGGGTTGTCGATCTTGGTCGAACGGTCGAAGTTGTCGCGGTTGAAGTCCTCGAACTCCTTTTCGGGAGCATCAGGCTTCTGCGCTACCGCGCCGCCGGGCAGCAGGAGACAACTCGACGCGAGCAGGATCGACACGAAGATCCTCGCGATGCCGAACGCCCTATGACGAAGTCTGCCGCATTTCACTGTCATCATGTCCCATCGCTCTCCATGTAGATGGATCGAAGGTTCAAAAATTCCTTATGCGGGCCGCTGCTGCGACCTCCCGAAACGCAAGTACAGGGAGGGCACGACGAACAGATTCAGCAAGGTGGACGTGACCAACCCTCCCAGGACGACGATGGCCAGCGGGTGCTCGATCTCGTTCCCGGGGATATTGCCGGCGATCACCAGGGGAACGATCGCCAGACCGCAAGCCAAGGTAGTCATGAGAATCGGCGAGAGCCGTTCCCGAGCCCCCCGGACGACGAGCGCAGGGCCGAACGTCTCGCCCTCGTGTCGCTCGAGATGCTGGAAATGGTTGATCATCATGATTCCGTTGCGGGCGGCGATACCCAGGATCGTGAAGAACCCGACGAGCGAGCCGAGCGAGATGACGCCGTCGGCGAGGTACACCGC
>Ga0066710_100008000_pt1 | contig 10199 bp, 9 predicted proteins | sample GraSoiAngelo_159_FD_79666 | JGI IMG/M metagenome (GOLD analysis project Ga0066710, IMG submission 79666) | Grasslands soil microbial communities from the Angelo Coastal Reserve, California, USA - 14_1009_16_40cm | ecosystem: Environmental > Terrestrial > Soil > Grasslands | place: USA...
CTGGAACCAGTAATTGTTATGATGCTATCATATCAGTACATAATTTACATCCTAGTGTACCAATGGTAGCAAAGGTAAATCCAAGTAGCGGACCTGGAACTGCACCTGATGCTACTCACTTGGACGGGTATAACAACATAATTCATGTTGGGAATCATCAAAGAAAATAACGTGTTACCAAAATTGGAAATTACCCTTCTCAAATCAGATTTCAAAAAAGTAAAAAGTTAGATAGCGGGCATGACTTGGAATAACATGCATAAAATTCTCTACTTTGTGCTCCCGGTGATTTTAGTACTTGGAATCTATGGTAGTCAGACCTCTTATCAAATAAGTGATTTCTTTAAACCTTACAATGTGAAAAATTCTAATAATATCATGACTCTAAGTATAGACAATTCCACTTACAAACAAGGTCAAACAATTTATTTTGCCGGAAAGGTAAATCATTACGACCAAGGTGCCAAAGTACATTTTCAAATAATTGATCCCATCAAGAATACTGTCAGCGACTTTCGTAATCTGCTAAATAGAGCTGGAGTCTTTAGTGGTTCGTTTCCAATTCCGGAGACATTTTCAGACGGCAAATATATCATAACTGCATACTATGAAGGTGATCCAAATAAAAAACAAGTCTCGCTTACCGTAAATATTTCTAGCACTCCAAAGGGCGTAGTTTACATCGTGATTCCAGCAGGGGCATCAACTGAGGGAAGCAAAATAAATTTCAGTCCAAAATATGTTACGGTTTCACAGGGAACAAGAATTTTTTGGGTAAATAATGACAATACAATTCACACTGTAACCAGTGGAAAGATAAACGATAATGGTACGTATGATCCAGATAATCTTTTCAAAGGTGGCTTTATCACTCCCGGCGAAAACCTTGTCGCTTCTCCTAAACCAGGAAACTATCAGTATTTTTGTAAGATACATCCATGGCTTGTTGGATCTGTATCTGTAAAAGCAAATCAGGCGGCTGCTAAACCTGGTGCAAACATAGAGATAGTCAAACCTAGTTCTGGCATAGTTACAACAAAATCCAAAGATAGCACCGCGACAAAATCCAAAACAAGCACAGATGTAGCAAAATCTAAGGTCAAGTCACAGCCAACGAAATCAAACCCAGTAACAGATACGGCTAAATCTAAGACTATTACGCAGCCAACGAAATCAAACCCAGTAACAGATACGGCTAAATCTAAGAACAGCACACAGACAACGAAATCAAAGCCAGGCACAGATACGGCTGTACCGCTTCCACCAACGGGACTTGCAACACCGTTTGTCTCCTCATCACAAATCAGCATCTCCTGGCATGCTCCACTTAACGACGGCGGCTCCCCAATAACTGGATACAAAATCGAGAGATCAACTGACGATGGTACTACCTGGAATGTTATTGTAGCAAATACAGCAAGTACAAGAACGTGGTACTCTAATTACCATCTCTCAGAAAGCACAACCTACACCTACCTCGTCTATTCCATAAATTCCATTGGAACAAGTTCGCCTTCTAGTACTGTTTCTGCAACAACCACTCCTGCAACCATGCCAGACTCACCAACCGGACTTGCAACACCATTTGTCTCCTCATCACAAATCAGTCTCTCCTGGCATGCTCCACTTAACGACGGCGGCTCTCCTATAACTGGCTACAAAATCGAGAGCTCAGCTGACAACGGTACTACCTGGAATATTGTTGTAGCAAATACGGCAAGTACCACAGCATGGTACTCTAATTACCATCTCTTAGCAAGTACGACCTATACATACAGAGTATCAGCTATAAACGCAATAGGAACAAGTTCGCCTTCTAGTATTATCTTTGGAACTACATCCAAACCATTTCCGGTATCAGATTCCATTTTATTATCAATCTGGAAGAATGATCGTGATCTCCAGAAATTGTATCCTGAAGCTGCAGATGGTAACATGGAGAATCTGAAGCAGTGGGCTGCAAGCACAGGATGGAATCAAGACAAGAGTCTCTCTGTATTGATTCCTTCAGGCAAATTTCCATTGTATCTTGAACAATCTCTACTATCAATCTGGGTTGACCGAAAGGACCTTCAAAAATTATATCCCGAAGTTGAACAAGGCAATGTAACCAATCTAAAGAAATGGGCTTTAACACAGGGATGGAATGAAGACAAACGTCTTTCTGTATTGGTACCACAAGGAAAGGTTCCAAAATACTAAACTAAATTTCAAGCAAAAAAAGTAGAGAAACAAAGTTATTGTCAACGTTTGGTGTGAAATAAAACTTTAGTTTGGCTGCTTATTTCTTAAAGTCGTGGTCGGAATCGCAACTATGCTTGTATTTATCATTCTTATTTTTGTCTCCATTCTCGCATCCTTTGTGGTCATTGTCCTTGTCTTTATCAGAATCTTTGATGCCTTTCTTGTGATCATCGTCATTATTTCCAGCACCTGATTTAACTTTGTCATTATTCTTTGGTGGATCGTTCTTTGGTGGGCCATTATTTTTTGGAGGATCACTCTTTGGTATATCATTACTTTTTAGAGGTTTACCTTTGCCTTGGTCAGCATATGCCGATAACGTAGGAGCAAGTAACGCTGAGCCTAAAAGTATCGCCATTGTGACTATACCGGCTGACATTGACAAGTTTTTTATATTTTTCATACGTGACTTGAGAATGAAACACGCGCTTGGTATTAAAAGAGAGCGTGCCAATAATGGGAAAAAGCTATTTTTTCATTTTTGAAAATATTACGTAATACTTAATCATTGTGGATCTTTTTTGTTTTTTGTGCTAATAGTCGGCATAATATTGTTCTAATACTAAATCATAGAACGGTAATTCAGGAACACCTGCTACAAAATCGTTTTATAATCCAAGACAAAAGCACTCATAATGGCGCTTGTTGATACAGTTGCAGAAAATACAATTGGGACACAAAGGGAAGAAACACGCAAGTTTGTGGTTCAGAAATGTGATACATGTAACGGAGCAGTTGAACTCGTTGCAGGAGATATCATATTTGGCGACAAGTGGTACCATAGTTCATGCTGGAAATTAAAGAAAACAAACATGACCTAGAATTGTAATTTATCTCTCTCATATTCCGAATCTTAGATACGTAAGAGATAGATAACAGAATTGACCTCAAATCGTATGGATAAAATTCTCTATTTTGCACTCCCGGTGATTTTACTGCTTTGTATTTATTCCAGTCAGGCCTCTAACGAAATGAGCGGGTACTTTCAAGCATACAACGTAAAAAATTCTAATGATGTTCTTATTCTAAGTATAGACAATTCTACTTACAAACAAGGCCAAACAATTTCCATTCTTGGAAAGGTAAATCATTACAATCAGGGTGCCAAAGTACATTTTCAGATAATTGATCCTCTGAAGAATACAGTCAGCGACTTTAATGAACTGGTCAATAGGTTTGGAATCTTTGGCGGTTTCTTTACTATTTCAGAAACATTACAAGACGGCAAGTACTTGATAAACGCATACTACGACGGAGACCCATCAAGAAAACTAGTCTCGCTTAGCGTAAATATTTCTAGCACTCCAAAGGGAATAGTTTACATCATGATTCCAACCGGGGCATCAACGGAGGGAAGCAAAATAAATTTCAGTCCAAAAAACGTTACGGTTTCACAGGGAACAAGAATTTTTTGGGTAAATAATGACAATACCATTCACACTGTAATCAGTGGAAAGATATACGATAATGGCACATATGCTCCAGACCATCTTTTCAAAGGTGGCTATATTCCTCCTGATGACAGGCTTATGGCATCACCCACACCAGGAAAATATCAATATTTTTGTAAGCTGCATCCTTGGCTTACCGGGGTAATATATGTAACAAGTCCGCCGGTACCAGCCAAGACTCCAGCAAAACCAAATGTAGCCCCCAAATCATTTCCTGTACCAGATGTTACCTTGACATCAATCTGGAACGATCGTAAAGACCTTCAAAAATCTTATCCTGAAGTAGCAAAAGGCAATTTAACGAAGCTAAAGAACTGGGCTACCAGCAAAGGATGGGACCAAACCACGCGTCTTTCTGTGCTAATTCCTCCAGGCAAGTCTCCATCATACCTTGACAGTGTTCTTGTATCAATCTGGAAAGACCGCAAAGACCTTCAAAAATCATATCCAGAAGTTGCAAAAGGCAAGTTAGGCAATCTAACGCAATGGGCTATAAAGACGGGATGGAACCAAGACTCGCGTCTCTCTTTACTAATTCCTCCAGGCAAGTCCCCATCATACCTTGACAGTGTTCTTGTATCAATCTGGAAAGACAGTAAAGACCTACAAAAATCATATCCAGAAGTTGCAAAAGGTAATCTAACGAAGCTAAAGAACTGGGCTATTACCACAGGATGGGACAAAGACAAGCGTCTTTCTCCACTAATTCCAAAAGGCAAGATTCCCTCCTATACAGGTAGTGTTCTTGTATCAATCTGGAAAGACCGTAAAGACCTTCAAAAATCATATCCTGAAGCAGGAAAAGGCACACTAGATGGTCTGATGTACTGGGCTACCGTGACAGGGTGGAATGTAGACCAGCGTCTTTCTGCACTAATTCCTCCAGGCAAGTCTCCATCATACCTTGACAGTGTTCTTGTATCAATCTGGAAGGAGCGTAAAGACCTTCAAAAATCATATCCTGAAGCAGCAAAGGGAAATCTTACCAAGCTAAAGGACTGGGCTATTACAACAGGCTGGAATGAAGACAAGCGTCTTTCTGTATTGGTACCGCAAGGAAAGGTTCCAAAATACTAAGACTAGAGTTTCACGCAAAAACCAAAAGGTGTAGGAAAAAAACTAGTTCATATTTTGTGTGAGATAAAACTCTAGATAAGATGTTTATTTCTTAAAGTCGTGATCGGAATCACATTCTTTTTTATACTTGTCATTTCCCAAATGTTTTCCTTCTTCGCATCCTTGATGGTTTCCATTATTGTCTTTGTCACCGCCTTTATCAGAATCTTTTTTGCCTTTCTTGTGATCATCGTCATTATTTCCAGCACCTGATTTACCTTTGTCATTATCGTCGCCTTTTAGAGGCTTGCCCTTGCCTTGGTCAGCATATGCTGAAAACGTAGGAGCAAGTAATGCCGAACATAAAAGTAGTGCAATTGTAACGACCGCCATCGTCATTGATAATCCTTTAACTTTTAACATGTCAACCCTTGCGTTTTACCTGCCCGTTGAATATTAAAAGATTCCGCGGTAATCTACATTTTCATTTTTGAAAATACCAAGTAATGTTTAAATTGGTGACCTTTTTTTTGCCAAAAAAATAAGGTAGAAACAAAATATGGCAGTCCGGTTTGTTGTGATTCTAGTTTGATTGTTTATTTCTAAAAGTCGTGGTCGGAATCGCAATCGTGTTTGTACTTTTGATTGATGATGTCTTGGTTCAAGTCTGCAATTTCTTTGGCAAGGTGAGCCTGGCCATCTTTCTGCTCTTTGGCAAGGTGAGCCTGGTCACCGGCTATATCTTTCTGCGCTTCGGCAAGGTCCTCCTGGGCATCTTTCAAGTCTTTCGTGTCTTCAGCGATATCTTTCTTGTTCTTGATTGGATTAGTCTGGTCAAGAGCAAGATCGTTTTGAATCTGAACTATTTTAGCTTGTAATGCTGCAACATGTCCTTGGCCAGACACTATTTTGGCTTGAATGTCTGTAACATGTCGAAGTATTTCGGCTCGAATGTCTGCAATGTGTTTTTGATCTTCACTAATGTCCTTGTCTTGCTTGCATGCTTTTTTGTCGTTGTCGTTGTCATTATCTGGATCTTTTAGATTTTTTTGATGATTGTTTGTTACTGCATATGCTGACAATGTCGGGGAACCAAGTGCAGAGCCTAAAAGTATTACCATTGTAACGATGGCAGATCCAACCAAAAGTCTTTTTGTTTCTAACACGTCAACCCTTCGAAATCTTCAAGATTAATTACAGATTTAAACATTGGGTAATATTTTCAAAAATGAAAGTGTAGACAACCGCGGAATCTTTTAATACCCTGTGGAAATTAAAATAAAAAAAAATAAGGTAGAAACAAAATATGGCAGTCCAAATTGTTGTGATTCTAGCTTGACTGATTAATTCTTAAAATCGTGGTCGGAATCACAATTGCGTTCGTATTTATCATTCACGTGTTCGTATTTGCCATTCTTGTTTTTGTCCCCACTTTTGCATGCTTTGCGGTCGTTGTCTTTGTCTTTATCAGGGTCTTTTTTGCCTTTTTTGTGGTGGTCATCATGGTCGCCATGTGACTGGTTATTATCATTGTCACCATGCGATTTGCCTTTGTCGTCACCATTTTCCGCATACGCTGAGAAAGTCGGAGCAAATAACGCAGAACTTAGAAGTATCGCCATTGTAACGGTAGCGAATGCGTATGTTTTTGTTTTCTTTGCTATTCCCTGATTCATTTAATCAACATAATGGTTGTGGTCTATTAAAATAGGGTGTAGTAATAAAATACTACAGTCTATTTCCAATTTTGGAAAGGCTGCATTATAATAACATCGCGTGTCACAATTTCAAAATACTAAAATCAGTTTCGGGTAAGATGAAAAATTAATTGTGCGATAAAAATATATAATTAATTTAGTTCTGTTTTTTCCGGCATCTACCTTTTGAGATACTCGTGATTAATTTAGGTTGCCTGTCTTGCAACTTTGATTTGTAGTTTTTCTGATTCAACTATTGCAGCGTTAAGCTCAGACAAAATGGAATTGTAATCAACTTCTTCTGTCTTGCTTTCGCCGTTAGTTGGTTCGAATTCTTTTTGCATCTTTTTTGTTATTATCATTAAGAGCCTGCATTTATGTGAAAGGTAGTTGATCTCACTTTCTGGGACAGGTCGTCTTGCCTCCAGATTCCTTTTAATCGCTGATAGCCTCTCCGAATTTCCTATCTCCATTTCCTGCAGGTCTTTTATCGCACCCAGAGCCCAGTCGATCTTCTTTTTGAGGCTTAGCATCTGTGTTAAGACTTTGTATTCTTCTCTGATATATCTAGCCTCATTTTCTGAAACAGGCATCTCATCTTCAAGCAATTGTTTTATTTTTTCAAGCTTCTCAGGAATACCCACTCCAGACTCCTTTAATTTTTTAATTGTTTCCAGTGTCCATTCTACCTTGTTTTGCCGCTCCAATTCACGGTGTAGTTTTTCATAGCGTGCATTGAGGTAACTTACCTCCCTTTCGGAAACTAGTTTTCCGTTTTCTACTGCTTGCTTTATTGCTTCTAATTTTTGGGAATGTTTTATCTCGGCTTGTTGGAGTTTCTTAATTGCATCAAGACTCCACGTGGCCTTTGTTTTACAATCTACTATTTGCTTAAGATGTCTTGCTTTTTCTTCCAGGTATTGTTTATGACTTTCCTCTACGTTTTGTCCGCTTTTAAGCATCCTGCTTATCTCGTTGAGCTTGTCAGGTTCTCCAACCTTTGCTTCTTTTAACTGATTGATTAGGTCTAGTGTCCATTTGACTTTCTTTTCATGTTCTACTCCTAGTTTTAATTTCGTAGATACTTCTTGGGCAAATTTCTTGTCAAGTTTGTGGATATCCTTTTCTCTTTCTAGTGACTTTTTGAGTTCATCAATAGTAACGTTTTGTTTCTTTTCCTTTTGCTGCAATTTTTGAACAAAATCAATCGCCCAGTCTACCATCATCTGGTGTTCAATTGCCTTCTGTAACTCTGAAGTCTTTTCTTGTAGATATTGTTTATCGCTTTCAACTAATTCTTTTCCTGTATTTAGAGACTGTTTTATCGATTCTAATCTGGCAGGCTCTCCTAATCTTGCCTCTTCTAATTGCAGGACAATTTGCAGAGGTGATTTGTTTTCCTTATCTGCCATAAACTAAATGCCCTGCCCTACTAGTCCTGAATTACTGTTGTTATACTTTCTGACATCATAATCTGCACGAGCCGACAAAGTTGGCGCATGTATTTTTGATCCTAAGAATATTGGAATTATGCCTATCGTTGACCTATGCGTATTGCCATTTTGTAACAATTTTACCACAACCACATCCGTAGTTCCAATTTAGGGCTTTTCTATATTAAAAGATTCTGTAGTTTTTACCCGAACACTCTTCCAAAATCGGAAATAACGCCAATTTTTTGGCTACAAGATATAAAAAAAGTGGGCACTTGACTCCAAAAGGTGTAAATCTAAAAAAATTGAAAAATAGAGTCAAAAAATGACGGCCTCTATATTTTGATGTGATTCTAGTTTTACTGTTTATTTCTTAAAGTCGTGGTCGGAATCACATTCTTTTTTGTACTTGTCGTTTTCCAAATGTATTCCTTTTTCGCATCCTTCATGATTTCCATTATTGTCTTTGTCTTTATCAGGGTCTTTTTTGCCTTTTTTGTGGTGGTCGTCGTGGTTGTTGTGTGTTTGATTATTACCGTGATTGCCATTTGACTGATTATTGTCATGAGCCTTTGGAGAATTGTTATTCTTTGATTCATCATGACCATTATCTGCAAAAGCAGGAAAAGTTGGGGCAAATAATGAACCACTTACTAATATGACAGCAACTAGAGATGCGACAAGCAATTGTTTGTGGCTTGTTTTGGTCTTGCTCATGTTAGCCGATCATCTTCCAATTAATATTAAAGACTTGTGCAGCTTTTCTTAGTGTGATGATCTTTTAGAGATAGTCGCTTTTTGGCTCAGCAAACTCTGTGATTTTTAATTTATAGAAAGTTTAGATTGTAGTCAATAACGTCCACAAAAAAAGATGCAACCAGATTCAAAAGATTACGAAAGTTTTAACATCGAAGGTACAACCGAGGCTTCAAAAAAAAGGAGCTGGCGGTAGAAACCAAATTAAGAAATATGATTCATTGTAACACTGAAAAATGAACTAGATTAATTCAGAATACCAGTATGTAATATTCTATTACACATTATACGTTTTCTTTTTGTAGGCACTCGGACCTTCGATACTTGATGAATCTAGTAGTAGAAGACTTCAAGCATCCAAGAAGGCAAAAAGTTCATGTTCCAATATCAGAATATTAAATACTCCGCGTACAACGAAGATATAATGTCAATTTCTTTGATAACCTTTTTCTTGTCTCATTGGCGCTAGCATCAATTTCCGCTACAAATTCATCATTTACAGAGTCACTGAGTGGTTACGCTGGACGGAGTGGTCTGGAGTGTGGAGCACCGGGGAAGAGACTTTGAAGGTTTCTATTATAATTCCAGCTTACAATACCGAGAAATATATCAAACAATGTGTTGATTCGTGTTTATCATAGACATATCCGAATTTCGAAATAATTGCAATAGATGATGGTTCTACTGATTCAACTGTAAAGATTCTACGAGAAATGGTGCGACGATCAAGGTAAGTAATAAAAAGACGGCGGAACTGCTTCTGCTCTAAACGCAGGCATTAAACAATCAAATGGTGAATGGATTAAATGGATAAGTGCTGATGATGTACTCCTTAATGATTCCATTGAGATTTTGATGAACACAGCGGAACAGATACAAGATGCAAAAAACTGCATATTCTATACAGATTATTTTTACATTAATGAGCATGGAATAATAACAGGAGAATTCATACAAAGAAACTATAACTATTCCACACAAGAAGAGAGAAACAGGATTTTATTAGACCGGCTTCGGGGCAGAGGCTCAAGTTCATTGATGCACAGATCAATCTTTGATAAGGTTGGATATTATGACGATAGTTTGAGATCATCAGAAGATTACGAGTTCTGGCTTAGAGCTTGTTTGATTTATGATATCAAGTTGTATCTTATTCAACGCAAAACGTTATTGTACAGCAAGCATTCAGAACAGCTTACAAGAAAAATCGTCAGTGATGACACACTGCAATAAGATCCAAGATTCTTAATATCTTGCCAGCAGAAAAGAGATCCATCTACGGCTGAACTATAACTTGAACACCGCCAGAAACTGTATGAATTCTCCCCAAAATACTGTTTTAAATCTTGTTCAGTGGATTTAATGAGGAATAACAAGTTCTCCAGTCGTACCAGAAGGTAGACTTGTTCCTATTGCGTTTATAGCTGATACCTTGTATATATAGGTCGTACTTGCTGAGAGAAAGTAATCAGAATAGTGGTTAATGTACAATGCAATACCGGTATTTGCTATAATAGTAGTCCATGTAGTACCACCATCAGATGATCTCTCGATCTTGTAGC
>Ga0066710_100008001_pt1 | contig 10199 bp, 7 predicted proteins | sample GraSoiAngelo_159_FD_79666 | JGI IMG/M metagenome (GOLD analysis project Ga0066710, IMG submission 79666) | Grasslands soil microbial communities from the Angelo Coastal Reserve, California, USA - 14_1009_16_40cm | ecosystem: Environmental > Terrestrial > Soil > Grasslands | place: USA...
CCGGACGTCATAAACGAGACGAGCGGCCGGAAGAACGGGCGCTCCCGATGGACCTCGTAGAACGCCTCCGCCCGCTCCTCCGTCAGGCGCACCATCTGCGCTTCGCGAATGTGGAAGCCCTCGGCTTCGAGATGGGCGATGATCTTGCCAGTGTGCCTGGCCGCGACGGCGTCGGGTTTGATGATTGCTAGCGTAAGCATCGTGATAGGTGTCTGGTGTCTGGTGTCAGGCGTTCGCGAGTCACAGCCGCTGCTTCAACAACGGTACGACATCGGCGGGACGCTTCATCACGCTGATGCCGGCTCTCTCGAGCGCCGCCATCTTCTCCGCCGCTGTGCCCGACGAGCCGGAAATGATGGCCCCGGCGTGTCCCATGCGGCGGCCCGGCGGCGCGGTCTGGCCCGCGATGAATCCGACCACGGGCTTCTTCATTTTCTCTTTCACGAATTCCGCGGCCAGCTGCTCGTCCGTGCCACCGATCTCGCCGATCATAACGACCGCGGCGGTCTCCGGATCCGCCTCGAACGCGGATAGGCAGTGAATGAAGTTGGTCCCGATGAGCGGATCACCGCCTATTCCCACGCACGTCGACTGACCGAGTCCCTGCGTCGAGAGTTGATGGATGATTTCGTAGGTCAACGTGCCGCTGCGGGACACGATGCCGATCCTGCCCGGCTTGCAGATGTTGCCGGGGATGATCCCGACTTTGCTCTTGCCGGGTGAGATCAGACCGGGGCAGTTCGGTCCGATGAGTCGCGCACCCCGTTCGTGCACGTACGGCAGCGCGCGCGTCATGTCGAGCACGGGGATGCCCTCGGTGATGCAGACGATCAGCTCGATGCCCGAATCGGCTGCCTCGAAGATCGCGGATGCGGCGACGGCTGCCGGAACGTAGATGACCGCGGTGTTCGCCTGAGTTTCGTGGACCGCCTCGGCGACCGTGTTGAAGACCGGTACGGCGTCCTCGAACCGCTGCCCGCCCTTTCCGGGCGTCACGCCGGCGACGACCTTCGTGCCGTAGGCCATCATCTGCTTGGCGTGGAAGGAGCCGTCGCGCCCGGTAATCCCCTGCACCAGGAGGCGCGTGGATTGATCGATGAAGATGCTCACGCGGCCTTCCCTGTCACCTTCGCCACCGCCTGCTTCACGGCTTCGTCCATGTCCGTGAGCGCGGAGAAGCCCGCTTTGGTCAGGATGTCCACGGCGAGCTGTTCGTTCGTCCCGATGAGGCGTATGACGATTGGTACCTTGAGGGGGAACTCGCGCGTCGCTTGCACGATGCCGTTCGCGACGTCGTCCGCGCGCGTGATGCCGCCGAAAATGTTGAACAGGATCACCTTTACTCTAGGATCTGAGGTGATAATGCTCAGCGCGCTCACAACTTTTTGCGGATTGGAGCTCCCGCCGATGTCCAGGAAGTTGGCCGGCTCACCGCCGTAATACTTTACGAGATCCATCGTGGCCATCGCGAGTCCGGCGCCGTTCACGCAGCAGCCGACGTTGCCGTCGAGCTTGATGAATGTGAGTCCCGCTTCACGCGCGGCGACTTCCCCTGGCGCCTCCGCCGACGCATCGCGCAAAGCGGCGATCTCCGGCCGGCGCTCGAGCTCGTTGTCGTCAATCGCGATCTTGGCATCGAGCGCCTGAACGCTCCCATCTGGCGTGCTGACGAGCGGATTGATCTCGGCGAGCGACGCGCCGACGGCGTAAACAGCGCCGTACAGCTTCTGCATGATGTCGGCGGCCGCGCGCGCCTGCTTCACGTCGCGGTAAAGCTTGAAGCCGAGCGTCAGGGCTTGATGTGGGAGCAGGCCATAGCGTGGATCGATGGCGAGGCGGTGAATCTTCTCGGGCGTCTTCGCGGCGACTTCCTCGATGTCGATGCCTCCCGCGGGACTCACCATCAGCACCGGCCGCTGCGATGCGCGGTCGACGATGATGCCGACGTAGCTCTCCGAGGCGATTTCGGCGGCGGGCGCGAGGAGTACCTTCTGGACGGTGAGGCCCTTGATCGTCATGCCGAGAATCGCCTTGGCGTGCGTCTCGGCCTCGGCAGCGGTCTTGGCGAGCTTCACGCCCCCGGCTTTGCCGCGCCCGCCAGCGTGCACCTGCGCTTTCACGACGACCTTTCCCCCGAGTCGCTCGGCGATCGCGCGCGCCTCCGCCGCGGTCGAGGCGACTTCGCCCGGTGGCACCGGGATCCCATGCCGGCGCAGGATGTCCCGCGCCTGGTACTCGTGCAGATTCACGCGTGCTCCTTCGTGATCGTCGTTCCCGCTTCGCCCCGCAGCGCCGCCAGCCCCTCGGGCAGCTCGGCGATGATGGCACGCTCGCCTCCAGTGCGGACGAACTCCGCGGCGGCTTCGACCTTGGGCCGCATGCTGCCCGTGCCCAGCTCTTTGCCGGCCAGCAGGTGGTCGGCTTGAGCGAGTGTCAGGCGCCGAATCGCCTCCTGCGTGGGCGTGCCGAAGGCGCGATACACGGCTTTCACATTCGTCAGGATCAACAGCACCTGCGCTCCTATTTCGCGGCCGAGGATCGCAGCGACGCGGTCCTTGTCGGCGACCGCGTCGATCCCTTCGAGGCCCAGCTTCGGATCCTGGTAGACCGGCGGACCGCCGCCGCCGCCCGCGATCACAATGTGCCCCGCGCGCGCAAGGTCGCGCACCATGTCGCGCTCCACGATACCGGCCGGCTTGGGGCTCGGCGCGAGGCGGCGCCCGTCGCGGACCGGAATGCCGCGGGCGACGAGCCGTGATTGCCGCACGGGATCGAGTGCATGCCCGACCGGCTTGGACGGCGTACGGAAGTCCGGATCATCGGCACGACAGAGCGTCTGCGTAATCAAGGTGACGACTGAACGCTCCACGCCCGCGCGCGCCAGTGCGTTTTGCAGTGACTGCTGGATCATGTAACCCATCCACCCGGCGGTTCCCGCCACGAGCACACCGAGCGGCAACGGCTCGACCTGATCGGCGGCGATTTCGTTGCGCGCCAGTTCGTCGCCCACCTGCGGCCCGTTGCCGTGCACGAGCACGATGTGCCATCCCGCCGCGGCCAGATCGACAATGGGTACGAGGCTCGCGCGCGTATGACGAAACTGGTTGCTGATCGTCGGCCGTTCACCGGGAGGGGCGACGGCATTTCCTCCGAGGGCGATCACGATCGTGCCAGGTGCCGTCACGGCGGCGCAACCTAGCGGGGCCGGTGAGGCGGAGCAAGCTCACCCATGAGCTGCCGCCACAAAGTCCCGAACAGCTCGAGATTGCCGACGCCCAGCGCGGAGTCGGCCCGCATCGCCAGCCGTCGCGCGCGCTCCCAGCGCGCGCCGAGCGTCGTGTCGGTAACGATCTCCTCACCGCCCAGCAGCGCGGCGCGTGCCGTGAGCCCCTCGCCGCTGCGTCCATCGAGAGTGACGTAGACTCGGACGACGCGAGGCGGCGGGGGCGGCTGCGCCGCGACGGGTTCGAACATCTGCGCCTGCACCGTGATGAGCGAGTTCCTCCCTCCCTCGCCTCCCCCCACTCCCCCCGTGGGCCAGATGCGCAGTTGACTAGGCCGTAGCTGCGATGAGCCAAGGAGCACACCGGGGAGGCGGTCGGGATCCGTAGCCGCGGGTCGCCACAAGTGAAGCTCGGGTCCCCGTGCTGTGAGTGTTCCAGCGAACAGACCGACGAACTGTTTCGGCGTGAGCTCGCCGGACTCGAACGCCACCCCGGTCCAGAGCGATCCCCCCTCTCCTGGCGCGTTGAGCTGGAATGGCTCGCGCGGTCGCATGATCCACGCCGCGTGAATCGACGAATCAGCGCTCGCGCGCCCGAGCTGCGCGGCCGCGATGTTGAACGCGTCGATTGGATAGGCGAGCTGGGCGCGCAGATCCGCCGGTAGCCGCTCCGCCCGCTCGATCAGCGGCGCAAAGCGGCGCGCCCACGCGGCGGTCAGCGAGTCGTAGCCTGGCGCGAGCCAGACATGCGTTTCGCCGGTCCCGGCACGTACTGCGCCGACGAGGCCGGCGCGGAGAAACCGCACTTCGTCATCGCGCCACGGGAGTGGACGAACCAGCGGAAAGTTTTCATGGGAGACATAGCCCCAACTCACCCACCACAAAGGCCCGCCCCCGCCCCCGCCCCCTCCCCTCCCATCGCGCAGCACGGGCGCCGGCGGACCAAAGCGCGCGAACGGGGCTAGGTGCTCCAGCCGCTCCGTCACGTCGCGCCGCCACACCAGGGAGCGCCCGGTCGATTCGCCACGAATCAAGCCCCACGCCTGAATGGTCCAGGCGATCGCAAAGCGACGCCAACTGCCGACGAGCGGCACGCCAATGGAATCGCTCGAAAGTACCAGGGGAGTCTCCAGACCAGGACCGAACAGCAGCGCGGCGTTCGCCGCCGGCAAGGAAATGACACTGACCTCGCTGTCGGTTTCCAGCGCCAAGCGGACCGGTCCCGGCGCGTTCAGCGGCGCCACGATCCACGCCGGCCGCGCTTCCGCGCCGGACGTCAGCGGTCGTAACGCAACCGCCGTCGCCGGCCCACCGACCGCGGCTGCCACGTGCGCTGGATCCCACAGCGGGATGGCTCGCACCGCGGCTTCGCCTGAGCGGAACGCAGGCGGCGGTCCAGGGTCGACATCGGTAAGCCCGAACGCGAGCCGCTCCAGCGCCGCTCGGCGGCGCACCACCGCGACGCTCTCCGGTCCTGCGCCGGTGGACGCACTGACCACGCCGGGGATGACGAAGTAGCCGGCGGTGAGCGAGAGGAAGAGCGCCGCCCAGCTGGCGAGGATCAAGGTGGGCCGTTCCCGCCAGGCCCAGGCGAGCGAGATGACGGCCGTCACGATGGCCACCGCGGCGACGACGGCGGCGCCGGGAATGCGGGCCGACAGCGCCGCCTGATCTACGACGCCATGGAGTCCACCCACGATCTCCGCCGGATCGAGAGCCGCTCCCCAGGCAAGGACCAATGCGAGGCAGGCAAGCAGCACGCCCAGGTGCCGCCGCGCGTAATCGCTAGCGCGGATGCGGCCGTGCCGGATGCGCAATGAGCCGATCACGCCATAGAGGAGCGCCACAATCCCCAGCGCGGCGATGACGAAGAGCAGCGTGCGATTCTGCAGTGTGGCGAGCCAGGGGAGGACGCTCATGTAATAGCCGGCGTCGCGCCCCAGATTCGTCGCGTCGCTGACGCCGAAATGCGGCGGCGCGGCGGCGAGGACGGCCTGACGCCACCAGTCGCCTGTGCCGAGCGACACCAGCGCACCGAGGACCACGCCGAGCGCGATCGTGCCGCTGAGCAGCGTGCCGCGCGGAACGGCTTCGACGATCTCGAGGTCGCCGAGACGGCGGGGCATGTGAACCGAGCCGATGGCCCGGTAGACGAGCAGGAGATTCCCGGTGATCCAGGCGATCGCGACAAGCAGGACGACGGTGGAGAGCAGCCGGGCGAGCGTGCGGGCGGCGATCAGCGCCTCGCCGCCTGCGAAGGTCCGGTCCCATGCACGCTCCGTTGTTTCGACGGCCAGCCAGCGGCCGCCAAAGAGCGCCACTACCAGAAGTCCGGCGCCGATCAGGTACAGCTGGCGCCGGGTCTGCCGGGTCACGCCGTGACGCCGCGCGCCGCCAGCCAGTTCTCGACTTCGGCGCGATAGGCGTCGCGGGCCTGCGGGCTCGTCGCCTCGAACCGCATCACCAGCACCGGCTGTGTATTCGAGGCCCGCAGCAATCCCCACCCCTCCGGGAACGTGATGCGCACGCCATCGAGCGTTGACACGGGATACTTCTCGGCGAACTCCTCGGCCGCCTGCTGGACGATCTCGAACTTCTGTTCGTCGGGGCAGTCGACGCGCATCTCGGGCGTGGCGTAGGTCTTGGGCAGGTCGGCGAGCAGGCGTGAGAGGGGCCCGCCCTCACGTGCCACGTAGGCGAGCAGCCGCGCCGCGGCGAACAGTGCATCGTCGAACCCGTACCAGTCACCGCCGAAGAACATGTGGCCGCTCATTTCCCCGGCGAGCGGCGCGCCGATCTCTTTCATCTTTTGCTTGATGAACGAATGACCGGTCTTCCACATGACCGGTTCCAGGCCGGCGCGCTTCAGCATCTGCGGCAGAATCTCCGAGCACTTCACGTCGAAGATCACCGGCTTGCCCTTCCCCATGCGCCGCACCAGGTCGCGTCCAAACAGCACCAGCAGCTGATCGCCGAGGACGGGCTCACCCGTTTCGTCGACGGCGCCGATGCGATCGCCGTCGCCGTCGAACGCGATACCCAGCTCCGCCTTTTCCTCTTTCACCGCGATCTGGAGGTCGTGGAGGTTCTCGAGCACGGTGGGGTCCGGATGGTGGTGCGGAAACGTGCCGTCGGACTCGGCGAACAACGCGACCACTTCCACGCCGAGTTCCCGCAACGTCTCCACGGCGACGAGACTCGTGACCCCGTTGCCGCAGTCCACGACCACCTTGAAGCGCCGCGCGAGCGGGGTATTCCGCTGGACGATCGCCTGGCGATACGCCGTGAGTAGATCCCGGTGTGTCGAGATGATGCCACCGGGCTTGGAGGCAAGCTTGCCGCCGTCGATGAGTTGGTGCAGGACTTGAATGTCGTCACCGAACACCGCGTCGTGCGCCAGCACCATCTTGAATCCATTGAACTCAGGCGGGTTGTGCGAGCCGGTGACTTGAATGCCGCCGTCCACCGGCAGCGTCTTGGTGGCGAAATAGAGCGCGGGGGTGGGAAGCTCGCCGACGTCGAGAGCGCTGCCGCCGGCGGCTGCGATTCCCTCGGCGATGCCTTGCGCGAGCTTCCTTCCGGACGGGCGATTGTCGCGTCCCACCGCGACGCGGGGCAGTTTCCCCAGCCGCTGCGTGGCGAACGTAGTGTAGGCCTGCCCCACGGCGCGCGCGGCAGCGGGCGTGAGCTCTTTCTCCACGAGGCCGCGGATGTCGTACTGCCGGAAAATCGTCGCCGGAAGCTTCATCGTTGGCCGGACCCCCCCCTCCCCCCCGGTGCGACCGGAGCCGCGGTTGCAGTGCCCGCTTCGACGGCGTGCACGCTGTCGCCCGCTGTTTTCGCGAGGTCGAACAAGGGATTGGGCCACACCCCGAGGAGCAACAGACCCACCACGACGGTGGCGACGGCGGCGCGCGCCCACCGGTCGAGGCAGACATCCACGTGCGCGGCCTCGGTCGGCTCCGGTTTCATGTACATCGCCATGATGACGGGAAGATAGTACCCCGCCGAGACGACGCTGGTCAGCACCAGGATCGCGGCGAGGGCATTTTGACCGGCACTCGTTGCGGCAATCAGGACGTACCACTTGCCGATGAACCCCGCGGTCCCCGGGAATCCCAGCAGCGACAGCATGCAGATCGCGAGGGCGAACGCGAGCCAGGGACGCCGCGCCGCCAGGCCGGAGAGATCGTCGATCAGCACGTCGCTCTCGCCACCTCGTCCCTTGGCGGAGAGCACCGCGAATGCCCCGAGCGACATCAGCGTGTAGGCGACGATATAGACGAGGAACGCGCTCGTGCCGGCCACGCCGCCCGCGGTCACCGCGACCAGCAGATAGCCCGCGTGGGCCACCGACGAGTAGGCGAGCATGCGCTTGAGCGATCGCTGGCCCAGCGCAAACAGGTTACCGCCGATCATCGTGATCACCGCGAGCCACCAGAGGATATCGTGCCACGCCGGGACTGACGCGAACGCCTGGTACATCACGCGGAACAGCGCGGCAAATGCCGCGGCCTTGACGCCCGTCGCCATGAACGCCGTCACGGGAGTGGGGGCGCCGTCGTAGACGTCCGGGGCCCACATGTGGAACGGCACCGCCGCGATCTTGAATCCGAATCCCACAATCAGCAGCGCCAGCCCCGCCAGCAGCATGGCGCTCGGCTTCACGGTCGTGCTGAGCTGCGCGCCGATCAGCACGAGGTTCGTCGCGCCGGTGGCGCCATAGACGAGCGCGATGCCATACAGCAGGAATCCGGACGCGAACGCCCCCAGCAGGAAATACTTGAGGGCGGCTTCGGCGGAGCGTGCGCGCCGCCGATCGAAGCCGGCTAGCACGTACACGGCGACCGACATCAGCTCGAGGCCAAGGAAGATCACCATCAAGTCGGCGCCGGCGGCCATCACCATCATTCCGATCGTGCCGAAAAGCAGCAGGACGTAGTACTCCGGCGCCAACAGTTGCTCGCGCTCGAGATAAGTGAAAGAGATCAGAACCGTGAGCGCCGCGGCGCCTACGAACACCCAGTCGGCGACCCAGCGGAAGTCGTCCGCCGCAACCATCGACACGACGCCATGGACGCCCGCGCGATTCCACCACAGCCACCAGATGGCGATCGCCGTCGACGCGAGGGCGATCAGCGTCACCGCTCCCGCGATCCGCAGATCCCTGACGCTCTGATGCCGCCACGCGACGAACAGCAACAGCACCAGCGCCCAGCCCGTCAGCACTAACTCCGGCAGTAACGACAGCAGGAGATCGCGCGAAACCGAGGGATCCAGGTTCACGGCTGCCCGCCCCCGGTCACGGCTGGTGCTTGCGCGGTCGCGGGCTTGATCAGCTCGATCAACGCGCGGGCGGATGGCTCCATGCGCTGCAGAATCGGTTTCGGGTAAATCCCGATCCACAGGATGCACACGATCAACGGCACGAGCACCGCGATCTCGCGCGGCGTGAGGTCGGTGAGCTTCTCGTTCTCGCGCTGCGTCAGCGGGTTGTAGATCACGCGCTGCAGCGCCGTCAGCAGGTAGGCCGCCGCGATGATCACGCCGCTCGTCGCGACGGCCGTCGCAATGGGATAGGTCCGGAAGGAGCCGATCAGAACGAGGAATTCACCGACGAAGCCGTTGGTGCCCGGGAGCGCGATGGAAGACAGCGACACGATCGTCAGGATCACGGCAAACAGCGGCACGACACGCGCGATGCCGCCGTACGCCTCGATCAGGCGGCTGTGGCGCCGTTCGTAAATCATGCCGACCAGGAAGAACAGCGCCCCCGTCGAGATCCCGTGATTGATCATCACGAGCAGCGCTCCCTGCACGCTCTGCAATGTGAGCGCCCAGATGCCGAGCATGACGAACCCGAGGTGCGCGACCGACGAGTAGGCGATGAGCTTCTTGAAATCGGGCTGCACCATCGCCACCAGACCGCCGTAAATGATGCCGATCAGCGAAAGGATCACGATGACGAGCTGCACCGTGTCGCTCAGCGCCACGCCCGGGAAGAACGGCAGCGCGAATCGCAGGAAGCCGTAGATCCCCATCTTGAGGAGAATGCCCGCCAGGATCACAGAGCCCGCCGTAGGCGCCTCGACGTGCGCATCGGGGAGCCAGGTGTGCAGCGGGAACAGCGGCACCTTGATCGCGAACGCGAGGAAGAAGGCGCCGAACAGCCACCAGGCCACGGGCCCAAGCTGGGCGACCTGGCTCAGCACGTGCCCGTACGCGAACGAGTACGTACCGGTTGCCCGGCCCGCGTGCAGATACAGCACGAGGATCGCCACCAGCATGAGCAAGGAGCCGAAGAACGTATAGATGAAGAACTTGATCGCCGCGTACAGCCGGTTGTCCCCGCCCCAGACCCCGATGATGAAGTACATCGGAATCAGCATCACTTCCCACATGACATAAAAGAGGAAGAGATCGAGCGAAACGAAGACGCCGATCATGCCGGTCGTCAGCACGAGCAGCAGCGCGTAGAAGCCACCTTCGCGCTTGGTGATGTAGCTCCAGCTCCCGAGAATCGAGAGCGGCATGAGGAACGTGGTGAGCAGGACGAGGAACAGTGAAATCCCGTCCACACCGACCGCGTAGTGAATGCCCCACGCGGCGATCCACGGCTGATCGGCGGTGAACTGCATGCCGCCGGCCGGCACGAATGTCCACCACAGCGGTACGGAAATCGCGAATTCGATCAGGCTCGCGGCGAGCGCGATGTACTTGGCGAGCCGGGCGGGCACGAGCACGACCACGAGGCCGGCGAGGAGCGGCCACGCGAGGAGCGCGGTGAGCACCCAGCGGGCGTACATCAGCTCATCGCCCGCCACAGGACCAGCAGCACGCCGACGACGAAGATCGCAACATAAGTGCCGACTTGGCCACTCTGGAGCCAGCGGTTGGTCCAGCCGAGCGCGCGTGCGCCGCGCGCGGCGCCATTGACCGCGGCGCCGTCGATCACACGCTGGTCCACTTGCTTCCA
>Ga0066710_100008002_pt1 | contig 10197 bp, 5 predicted proteins | sample GraSoiAngelo_159_FD_79666 | JGI IMG/M metagenome (GOLD analysis project Ga0066710, IMG submission 79666) | Grasslands soil microbial communities from the Angelo Coastal Reserve, California, USA - 14_1009_16_40cm | ecosystem: Environmental > Terrestrial > Soil > Grasslands | place: USA...
AGATGTCGTGTCCGCCTTCGTCTAACAGGAAATGATTGCCTTGGAGCTTCGCTTACGCTATAAATCTAGCGCATTCTAAATACTCCAAAATGACGCTCGTATGAGCGAGAACACTAAATCGCTGCCGAATGATCGCATGCTGCGCAAAGTAGCATACCCGGGAGCAGTGGTTGCGCTGCTTCTGGTACTGGCAGTCGAGTTGGTGGTTCCGGCTCGGCGGCAGTCGGCCGCCTACGACGAGGGTTGCCATGCTTTTGCAGGTCACAGCTATTGGAACCGCGGCGACTTCGGCGTGAATCCTGAACATCCGCCAGCGGTAAAGCTGCTTGCAATGTTCCCGCTCGGCAGGTCTCTGCAATTTCCGCCGCGCAAAAATGTTCAGTTCAAAAATGAATGTTTTGTTGGGGCAAGCCCTTCCTGTATTCCAATACCGTGAGTGCCGACACCATTTTGTTTCGCGGGCGGATGGCAGCTGCTACCCTTACGGTTCTTGCAGCAGTTGTGACCTTTGGCTTCGCTCACGAGATGTTCGGCGCCGCCGTGGGTTTGATTGCGCTGCTGTTGTTCGTGTTCGAACCGAATCTGCTCGCGCACGGTTCACTTATAACGACCGACATGGGCATGACGGCTTTTCTGATCGCGACTGTCTACGCCTTTTACCGCTATGTGAAGCGGCCGTCGGCCGTGCGATTGGTATTAACGGGACTGGCGGCGGGGTTGGCGCTGGCAGCCAAGTTTTCCGCGCCGCTGATCTTCTTCACCCTCCCCACCCTGGCGCTGTGTCAACTCATCCGGATTGACTCAGGAAATGAAGCGCAGAGACTTAGGCGTGCCCTTCAACTTGGTGGAGCACTATTAGGCGTTGCGGCGATCTCTCTGGCGGTCCTGTGGTCGTCCTATGGTTTTAGGTACACGGCCCGCCCCGCAGGGCAGCTGATTAACCCCCCACTCGAAAAGTACGTTTCGCAGCTTCAACTTCCACGGGCCGAAAAGATACTGTTCTTCATCGCTCGCCGTCACCTTCTGCCTGAAGCTTATATTTACGGCCTCGCTGACGTGATCATCACACCACGATGGATGCAGTCGTATATTTTCGGAAAGCTCTACCGTCATGGCCAGTGGTTCTATTTCCCCGGTGTTTTCGTCATCAAGTCCACGCTGGGATTGTTGATCTTGCTGCTTATCGCCTTTCCGATCGTCATGGCTGTTCGCCGTGGCCCGCCGTTGCGAGAATTCCTGTTCCTGGCGGTTCCACTCACCGTTTACCTTGCGGCGGCAATGAAATCGAATTTCAACATCGGGGTGCGTCATATTCTGCCGATCTATCCATTCGCGATTATCTTTGCGGCCTTTGCCGCTTGGTCACTTGCAGGTTCCCGCAAAGCGTGGATGTATGCGGTCTCCGGACTGCTTGCATTTTCAGTACTTTCTTCGCTCCGGGCGTTTCCTAACTACATTCCTTATTCGAATGAAGTCTGGGGCGGATCCTCGCGCACGTTCAAAATCTTGACCGATTCGAACGTTGATTGGGGCCAGCAGCTCAAGCAGGCCAACGCTTACCTGGACTCGCACGGCATTAGGGATTGTTGGTTTGAGTACTTGGGGCGAAGCATCGCGGATCCGGGTTACTACCACATTCCCTGTAGGCCTTTGCAGAACGCGATGGGCAACCCGGTGCCAACGCCACCGCACATTTCCGGAACGATACTAATCAGCGCAACCGAGCTCACTCCTGAATTATGGGGACCGGGTGTGTTAAACCCTTACTTGCAATTTGCGCAACGCCGTCCCGATGATTCCATCGCCAACGGCATTTTCGTCTTCCGAGGAGATTTTGATATCCCACTCGCCTCGGCGGTGTCACATGCCCGCGCCGCATGGAGTTTATTGAACGGCAACGACAAGCCGACCGATACACAAATCAATCAGGCACTCGTAGAGGCGCAAATTGCGGTCTCACTCTCGCCCGATATTTGCGCCGAATGCCAGGAATTGCTCGGCGATGTTCTGATGAAACTGAACAGAAAGCAAGAAGCTCGGGCGGCATATAAAAATGGCCTGGTTGATGCGCAGGCGATCTACCCGGAGTTCCAGGATTCCGAGATCGAATCGTTAAAAGGCAAGCTCAGGCAGTGACCCAGTAACATTTTCCAGTCTCCACAGCGAAGGCTAAGCCCTAATCCCCACGTGACTAAAGTGACCTGCTGGACGCACCCCGGTTCACCCTATAATCCGGGAAAGCCTGGTCTATCAGAAATATGTCTGAAAATCGTGTCGAAGAGATCATCCGTGCTGCGGTAACGCAAGCACTTGAGCGCCAGCTTGCCTCACTTCGCGAAACCGTGGTGCAGGAAGTTTTGCGTGAGGTAGGGCCGGCGCTTGCCCGCAATGGCGAGTCATCTACCCGCGGCAGTTCCGCTGCGCTGCAAAAGGCGATTTCGGCAATCCAGGCTGGAACCACCCAAAAGGAAATTTTGCGCGCACTACTCGACAACACCGTCCTTTATAGCGGGCGCGCAGCGCTTTTCGTGGTCAAGAACGGGGCGGCAACGGGCTGGCAGGGAATTGCGTTCGGCAACAATGACGCAATCAAGGATTTTCCTCTGGACATCGGTTCGGGATTGGCTTCGAGGGTGATGCGATCGCGCGCTTCAGAAAAGGGCACCTCTTCAGACCTGGATCAGCATTTCACGTCAAAGTTCGGTGTCCCATCTGAAGGGGATGTTGTCTTACTTCCACTTCTGCTCAAGGATAAACTTTCGGCACTAGTCTATGCCGATAGCGGGACTGAAGGCGGCACGCTCGACGTGGCCGCGCTCGATGTCCTTGTTCGGGCCACCAGCGCGTGGCTAGAAGTGATCTCACAACGAAAACAAGCCCAAAAAGATGGTTTACCTGAGCCGGAGATGCACGCCGCTCCTTCGGTGAACGACCCATTCGCCGCACATGCGCCCATCCACGGCAAGGCCCACGCCGAAACCGTGCCGGAGGTCGCAATGTCGGCGGCAGCGGCTTGGGGCGGCCCTACTTCAATACCCTCGGGCGAAGACGGCGAGATCCACCGCAAGGCCCAGCGTTTTGCCCGTCTGCTGATCGACGAGATTAAGCTTTACAATCACGCCAAGGTTGCCGATGGCCGTAAGCATAGGGATTTGTACGACCGGCTGAGAGAAGACATCGAAAAGAGCAGGGCAACGTACCAGAAACGCTATGGAAATTCTGCTGCCGGCGCGGCAGACTATTTCTCACAGGAACTCATTCGCAGTCTCGCCGAAGATGATGTTTCTCTCCTGGGCAGCAATTTTCGGCGATAATTAAAAGACGTGGCGGGGCATTTTCGCAGGCTTACTTTCTTCGCGGCATTGACTTGTGCATTGACGTGTCCGGTAGTCCGGACCGCTGCGCAATCTTCTGAATCTCCGCCTGCTCCTCACCCGACTCCGTCTCGAACTCCTGCGCCGCCCACGGCCGACCACGTCGGGCCAGACTCCGCCGCAGGAGCACAGACGAAGACGCCGCCTGCACATAAGCCTTCGAAAACGCCTTCCAAGAAAAAGACAGCGGGCACAAATGCAAGCACGAAGAAGCCCGCACGCTCAGCGTCGAGGCGCAATTCTCCCAGGTTCCGGCGAATCCATCAGGCTTTTGTCGCGTCGGCCACTTTGAAGCCCATGGCGCAGCAGCTTTTGCAGAACCGTACTGCTCAAGCGTATGCGGGAGTTGAGTCGTTTGCGCGGAAGCACAGCGCAGAAGACGCCGGCTCGCTGGCCTGGCTGGCGGTCGGTTATGCCCACTTTCTCGATCGCGACTTTGCCAAGGCCGTTGATCCATTGAGTCGTGCCAAGCCGCACGCAGGGGACATTGGCGACTACGTCGCTTACTATCTCGCCGCGTCTTATCAGCAAAGCGGCCGCTTGCCTGAGGCTGTTGCCGCGCTGAATACGTTCGATCAAACTTTCCCTCAGTCGCTGCTTATTCGCGATGCCCATGTTTTATATGCGAATGCTTTGCTGGCCGATAACCGCCCCAAAGATGCAATTGCTTTGCTGGAACCAGATCGCGATCCAACCCGCGCTGATTTAGAACTGGCACTAGAACGCGCGTACGCCGCTGCTGGAGATCCGGCGAGGGCGGTGAGCGTGCTGCGCCACCTTTACTTCACATTGCCTCTGAGCTTTGAGGCATCCGCTGCGCAGTCCGATTTGCAAAGACTCTCGGCGACACCGGGAATTGCGCCGCCTACATTTGCTGAGCGTCGGTCCCGGGCGGATGTACTTGCCCGCGCAAAGCGATATTCCGAAGCGGCGGATGCCTATCGCGATCTAATGCGCGATGCAAGTTCTGCGGACAAGGCGGCAATGCAGTTAGCCTTGGCAGAGTCTCTACATCATTCCGGACAAAATCGCGAGGCGAAGCAATTGTTGGATTCGCTGCAGATCACTTCTCCGGAAATCGCAGCCGAACGGCTCTTTGACTTAGGCGAAATGCAGCGCGCAACAAACGATGACGATGGATTCCTGCGAACGGTGGACCAGATTCGCCAGACAGCTCCAACCAGTTCGTGGCTGGAGCAGGCGCTGCTTAATGCAGGAAATATCTACTTGTTACGTCACGATTACGAGAAGGCCATTGATTCCTACCGCGAAATTCAAACCCGCTTTCCGCAAGGGCCCCGCGCGCCTTATGCGAATTGGAAGGCATCGTGGCTTAGCTTGCGTCAGGGGCGTGCCTCCGACGCAAAAAACGGATTTGAGCAGCAAATCGCCCTTTATCCCAGTTCAAACGAAGTTCCCGCAGCGCTCTACTGGCGCGGACGTCTAGCTGAAGAAGACGGCGATGCTGCAATGGCGGCGGCGTTCTATCAGAAAATTGCAGAGCGCTTTCGCAACTACTATTACGGGCCGATTGCAAGGGAACGCGCCAGCAAGCTCAAGACTGGCGACGACCCGCCCCACTACGCAATTCTCGACCATGTTCCGCCAATCAGCGGCGTGTCAGATCTGAAAAGCGATCCGCCTCCGGAAGACAATCTCCGTGTGGAGAAAGCTCGGCTGCTCGAAAATGGCGGGCTGCTGGATTTTGCCGTCCGCGAACTGAAAGCCGCTGCCGAAGAGGAGAAGGGAAGCTGGGCTCCCGCCGAAATTGCACGCATGTACCAAGATGCCGGGCGCTACGACATTGCCGTCGAAACCATGAAGCGCGCGATCCCTAACTATTTTGCCGTAGATCTCTCTGCGCTGCCGCGCTCGTATTGGGAGGAGCTGTTTCCGAAGCCGTACTGGCTGGACCTGAAGAAATTTTCTTCCGCGAATGGTCTCGACCCTTACATGGTCGCGTCTCTCATCCGGCAGGAATCGGAGTTCAATCCCAATGCGGTGTCTAACAAGAGCGCGTTAGGTCTGATGCAGTTGCTGCCGCGAGTCGGTAAAGGGGTCGCAAAACAGGAGAAGCTCAAGCATTTCTCTGTGCCGCAACTCTTTACTCCGGCAGTCAACCTCCAGCTAGGAACGCGCTATTTCCGCGCCATGGTGGACCAGTTCGGCGGTTTCGAGTACGCGCTTGCGGCATATAACGCCGGGGATGATCGCGTCCGCGACTGGCAGGCCGCGGGAAAATATCGTGATATTCAAGAATTCGTGGAGTCCATTCCATTCACCGAAACCCGCGAGTACGTACAGGCCATCATGCGTAATGCGAATGTGTACCGGCAGCTGTATGGAACACCTTGAAGCATGAACCACAAAGGACACTAAGGTACGCGCAGGAAACCCGACCACTTAGGGTTCTGCGATCTCCTTTGTGTACCTTTGTGTCCCTCGTGGTCCAGGCTCTTTTCTATCCTGATTTCTCACGCGTCAGCCATCAGAAAAACTTTAAACGGTGTCATTCCGAGGACCTTTAGGTCAGAGGAATCTGCATTTGCGTTCAACTGCAGATTTCTCACCGCTAAAGCGATTCGGAATGACAAGTTATTGGGATGTTTTTTCTGGCAGCTGACAGCTGTTCTATGCCGACTTCTCCGCAGCCGGCGTTTTCGCGAAAAGTATCTCAAATACGAGCAGCCCTGCCCCCACCACAATCGCGCTATCGGCGACGTTGAAGGCCGGCCACTGATATGAACCGATATACACCAGCAAAAAATCCACAACGCGGCCGCTAAGCAACCGGTCCCACAAATTCCCCAGGGCACCGCCAAGGATCAATGACAGCCCCACCGCCGTTGCGGTCATGGTGTGGCTGCTGCGCCAGAGCAGGGCAGAGACGATGACCAACGCTACGATCGAAAACAAGACCAGCAACGCGATCTTCCATTCCGATGGCGAGTCGTTGAATAATCCGAACGCTGCGCCGCGGTTCTCGACGTGCGTGATGTAGAAGACGCGCTTAATCACGGTAAGACTGTCGTGCAGGGAAATCTCTTTCGCAACCAGGCGCTTTGTGAATCTATCGAGCAACAAGACGGCCAGTGCAATGAGTAAGTGAAGTCTGCGCATGATTCGATGGCCAGTCATTGAGCTCTAATTGTTGGATGTTTCAGGATCGTTTCCGGCCTCAAGTTGCCGCAGTACCGGAGCACATCGCTCGCAGACAGTCGGGTACTTCGGGTCTTCGCCAACGTGCGTGGAGTAGTTCCAGCAGCGCTCACACTTCTCGCCGTCGGCGCGACTGACTTCGACCTGAAGGCTTCCGGTTCCATTTCCCGAGCCTTTCTCTAACGTGACCTGCGAGACAATGAACACATACCGTAGATCGTCTTTGTGGCGTTCGAGGACGCCATAAAGCGGATCGGAAGCGGTCAGCTTCACTCGCGCTTCCAAACTCTTGCCGATCTGGTTCTGGGCGCGGGCTTCTTCGAGCGGCTTCAAAACCTGGTCTCGAATTGACAGCAAGGTCGTCCAGTCCGATTTTTGCTGTGGATCTTCCTTCGGGACGGAAGCGCTGCCCAGAATATCCTCGGCTGTTGGAAACTTAGCCATGTGCACGCTGGCGCCGCGCGTTTCTATCTTCGGCAGATTCTGCCATACTTCGTCACAAGTAAAGCTCATGATCGGCGCAAGCAATCGAACCAATGCTTCGCCAATTCGCCAAAGTGCAGTTTGGGCAGCTCGTCTGCCAGGCGAATCGGGCGCGAAAGTGTATAGCCGGTCTTTTATCACGTCTACGTAAAAGGCGCTCAGCTCCACGATTACAAAGTGGTTCACCCGCTGATAGATCTTGTGGAACGCAAATTCCTCATACCAGCGGATCACGTCGGCAGACAATGCACAGGCTTGCTGCAAGATGTACTGATCAACGGCTTGCAGCTTTTCGAACGGCACCGCATGGCGTGCAGGATCGAAGTCATAGAGATTGCTGAGCACATACCGAAATAGTTTGTTGCGAATGTCTCTGTACGTTTCCGCGGTTCGCTGCATCAGGTTTTCTGACCCGACTACGTCCTCGCGAAAATCTACCGAGGCCACCCACAAACGCACGATCTCGCCGCCTAGCCGATTTGCGATGTCCACGGGATCAACATCAGTGCCGCGCGATTTCGACATCGCCCTACCCTGCTCATCGAGCGTCCAGCCGGGCGTAACCACTCCCTTGTAAGGGGCGCTGCCGTGAGCGCCAAGCGAACAAAGCAAGGAGGACATGAACCATCCGCGGTACTGATCGCCACCTTCCAGATAAAGATCCGAAGGCCAGGGATAATTCTGCTCGCTTGCGGTCTCAACCAGGTAGCTGCAGCCGGACTCAAACCAAACGTCGAGAATGTCGTTCTCCTTGGCGAAAACCGTCCCCCCGCAACCTGCGCATTGTGCTCCGACCGCGAGCGCGTCAGTTGCGCCGGTGTACCAGGAATCGGCACCCGATTTTGCAAACACCTCGACTACTCGGCGATTAACAGCGGGATCGTTCAGCGGTTTACCGCAGCCGTTGCAGGCAAATACCGCAATGGGCACGCCCCACACTCGCTGCCGAGAAATGCACCAATCCGGCCGAGTCTCGACCATGTTAGAGATGCGCTCTTCGCCCCACGCAGGATCCCATTTGACCTGCTTAATCTCTTCGAGAGCGCGAGTTCGGAAGCTCATCTCAGCAGTGGGTGCCCCGTGCAAGCTCTGCTTGGGCGGGGATTTCGTTTCCATCGAAATAAACCACTGCTCGGTCGCACGAAAGATCACCGGATTGTGGCAGCGCCAGCAGTGCGGGTACTGGTGCTCAACCTTCTCCGAGTGCAGCAGAGCTCCGCGAGTCTTCAGCAGTTCAATGATCGGCTCGTTTGCTTTGAGAACCTTCAAGCCGTCATATTCTGGTAAACCGTTGTGGATTATCCCAGCGGCATCCACATCGCAGGTTGGGTCAAGCTGGTATCGCACACCGGTCGCGAAGTCTTCCGCGCCGTGCGACGGAGCCGTGTGAACCACTCCGGTTCCGGTGTCCATGGTGAGGTAGTCGGCGACCACGCCAAGGATCTTGCGACGCTCCCACGGTAGAAATGGATGATAAAACCACGTGTGCTCCATCGCCTTACCCGGAAAATGGGCGATAGCCGTGGCATCGGGGAAACCGCATTTTTCGGCTACGGACTTCGCCAGCTTCTCGGCAACAATGTAAATCGCATCCTGCGCTTCGAGCGCCACATATTCTTCGCTGGGATGAAACGCTACCGCCATCGAGGCCGGCAATGTCCATGGAGTCGTGGTCCAGATGATCGTGTAAACCGGCTTGTTCTTTGTGATTCGAACGTCGGCCAGCGGATTCGTTTCCGGCGGGTGCCCCGTCCAAGCTCCGCTTGGGCGGGGAATTTCAATCGTCCTCGGATCTGACTGCATCCGGTACCGCACGAATACGGTCGGGCTGGTGTGCGTCTCGTATTCGACTTCGGCTTCCGCCAGAGCCGTCCGGTCGTGCATGCACCAATACACCGGGCGTAGACCCTTATAAACGAATCCATCTTCAAAAAATTTGTAAAAAGTTGCGAGCACCACCGACTCGTACTCAGGAGTCATAGTGGAGTAAGGCTTGTCAAAACGTCCCAAAACCCCGATTCGCTTGAACTGCACCCGCTGCAGATCGAGATATTTTTGTGCGTACTTGCGGCACTCCAGGCGCACGTCTAGTGGCTTCATCTGCAACTTTTTTCCACCGAGCTGGTGGTCCACTTTGATTTCGATGGGCAGGCCGTGGCAGTCCCAGCCGGGAATGTAGGGCGCGTCGAATCCGGCCATGTTTTTCGACTTGACCACGAAATCTTTGAGGCACTTATTCAGCGCGTGGCCTAAGTGGATCGGCCCATTCGCGTAGGGAGGACCATCGTGAAGCACATAGGCTGGCGCGCCCGCCTTCAACTCCCGAATGCGGTCATAGAGCCGCATATCCTCCCACCGTGCCAGGATTTTCGGCTCATTCTGGGGCAGATTGGCCTTCATGGGGAAGGCAGTTTTGGGCAGATTGATGGTGGATTTCAGATCCAGCGGCACTCGCTTGCGTTCTCCAAATACTTGATTTTTTTCATTATACCTTTGGCTTCAGACATCGGGCTTCAGACATCGGGCTTCAGGCATCAAGATTCAGACATTAGCTTCAGGTCGTCAGGCTTCGGGCCTCAGGCTTCGGGCCTCAGACTTCGGGCCTCAGGCTTCAGGACCTCGAGGGAGACCTGACGATTACGTTAGACTTTCAAGCGAGGGTCCGGACCGCCTCGGTGCACCGTCTGCCTGAAGACTGAAGCCGGACGCCTGAAGCCGGAGCAGAAACGACCTGTCAAACTGTTCATTCCGGCGTGTACAATTTTTGCAAGGTTACGTTTCCTGAGTGCAGGCATCTAATTAGAATAGGTTGGCTGATGCGTTGGCCCATCTAACCTGCTAGCGGTTAAGAGTTTGCCAAATCAGAGTCGGAGACCGTGCAACTTGGCAGGCAAGCTGCTCATCAGGTAGTAGACCAGGAAACTGGCGACCAGCCACAAACTCGGGTAACATATGGCAACTTTGGAATTCAAACCGCCGCAATCCGCCGAACGAGAACCCGAACTGAATCTGCTGATGCCGAAAGGCCCCGAGCAGTCACTGTGGGGATCCCTGCGCCAAAATTTCAAGGACACGTTTTTCCCTGAGCAGCTGCCCCCACTTGTCCTGACTTCAAAGCCGGTACCAGTCAGGGACATCTGGGGTTTCTACGGCTATAAAAAGACTAGCGCCACCCTTTCGA
>Ga0066710_100008005_pt1 | contig 10195 bp, 12 predicted proteins | sample GraSoiAngelo_159_FD_79666 | JGI IMG/M metagenome (GOLD analysis project Ga0066710, IMG submission 79666) | Grasslands soil microbial communities from the Angelo Coastal Reserve, California, USA - 14_1009_16_40cm | ecosystem: Environmental > Terrestrial > Soil > Grasslands | place: USA...
AAAAAAGTGTTCCGAATTATTCACTTGCAAGATGGGTGGTCGAAAAGAATAGCTCTCTCAATATTCAGGGCCAAACAAATATCAACAGTTTCCAGTGCGACGTAACGGAATACCTGAAACCCGACACCCCAGTTTATATAAAGAACGATGCGACAAAAAAATTGAGTTTCACCAATAGCTGTCCCAGTATTGATGTTAAAAGATTCGATTGCCATAAGGTATATAACTGAGGATTTCAGGTCTGCGTTAAAAGCAGATGAAAATCCTGATCTTAAGATTGTTTTTCTTACGACTGATCAATTTTCAAACGTTTCAACGGGCGTGGTTGTGAAGGGAATTGTTGATATTGAATTGGCTCATGTAATAAAGAGAGCAGAAATTGAATATGCTGTGAAAACTTTGCAGGGCAATCGGATCCAGATGAACGGTAGCCACATTTTTTCATTTTCTGATTTTAAATTAAAAGCTCCCAGGAAGCTGGCCAGTTTGATCCGTACAAGGGATGAGATTAAAGTAAATTTCCAACTGTTTTTTAAGACTATCTAGTCGAACCTCGATAAAAATTCTATTTATATGAATTCATTTCAAAATAATATCTTAGAATCCACAAGGAACTTAAAAACGGGAAAAGTTTTTATCGCATGGCTGACCGCGGGGTTTTTAATGTTACTTCTCGGTCTTGGCATGACATACTATGGCTCACTTTTAGCGCCATAGATGTTTCTTTTAAAATGACGCTGACCTGGTTTATCTATGGAATTTTCCAAGCATTTGCCGCAGGAGTTGTTTTTGCAAAACTCAATCCTTAATAATCTAATTCGCGTGCGAAAACAAGAGAAAGTTAGACTGAGCACTCCAAATCACAGGTGCTGTTATGCGCAACAAGATTTGTTGTGCGTTATACCGTTCTTGCCTGGGAATAAGCGTGATTTTTAAGCCACTGGAGCACCTTTTCTCTTTGATCGCCCTGAACTATAATTTCACCGTCTTTTGCCGACCCGCCCGTACCGCAAAAAGTTTTTAATTTTTTTCCCAACTCCTCAAGGTCTTCTTGTTTGCCCAGGAATCCTTCTATTAAGGTTACTGCTTTACCTCCCCGGTGTCTTGTATCCAGCTTAACCTTTAACTTTTGCTGGGCCGGTGATAAGGTTTCAATGTTCTCATGTTCCTGCTCGAATTGGAAAGCAGGATCTGTACTATAAACAAAACCGCGCTTATCAGGTCTGTTCTTCTTGCTCATGACTTTTTTCGCTCTGAGTATTTAGTTTTTACTTATCATGGCTTTCAGGCTCAAATCTAAGCTTTGTGCCTGGTGAATCAATCCGCCCACGCTTATATAATCAACACCTGCTTTTGCGTACTGTTCAATGTTATTAAGATTGATCCCCCCACTCGCTTCGGTTTCAAACCTTCGATTAATTATTGCCATCGCTTCGGCAATTTGCTCCGGCAAAAAATTATCCAGCATGATGCGAAAGACTTTATCTTTTCCCACTTCCACAATTTTTTTTACGTCCTCAATTGACCTGGCCTCAATTTCGATCTTCAAATTTGGTTTATATGCCTGCACATAATCATAAGCCCTCTGAATTGTTTTTTCCAACCCTCCGCAAAAATCAATGTGGTTATCTTTCAGCATGATCATGTCGAACAAACCAAAACGGTGATTCATACCACCTCCGATGCGCACTGCTTCCTTCTCAAGCAATCTGAAATTAGGCGTTGTTTTTCTTGTATCTAAAATTTTTGTCTTATAGCCCCACAGTTTATTTGTGTATAATCTGGTTAAGCTCGCGATTCCACTCATCCGTTGCATACAGTTTAGTAGCAACCTTTCGCACTTTAAAATAGTATGTACCGACGCTTGTACTTCAAAAGCAATTTCACCGGCCGTGATCTCATCGCCGTCGTTCTTAAACGCAGTAAATTTTGATGAAGGTTCTTTGTAAAGGAAGATCTCACGAGCTACGTCCAATCCCGCTAACACACCGTCTTGCTTTATTTTTAAAACAGCCTTACCTTTCGCGTCGGCGGGAATGGATGATAATGTAGAGTGATCACCATCTCCCAGGTCTTCTTTTAATGCAGCGTTGATCAACTGGTGTAATTGCTCGCTATAACTCTCCATTTCAGCAAAAATAAAAAGCCTTCCTCATTCAGGAAGGCCTCAATAATTCATTTATTCCAAAACCTATTCGACTGATTGAAAGCGAATCGCCTTGATGTAGTCTTTTCCTGTTTTTGTCTTCATGAAAACTGTGGTACGATAGTTACCGGATTTTGTCTGCAACGTTCCTACGCAATATTGACCACCATTCTGATCTCCCTTGTGTTTTACTTCAAATGATTTCACTTCATTGTTGTCAAAAAAATCTTTAAGAACGAGGATAGCTTGTGCCTTACTGTAATTATTACTTTTATCCGGTAAACTGATCTCGACATTATCATCCATATACTTACCCAGTTCGCTCGCTTTACCATCCTTAAGGGCCCCAATCACTTCATCCAGGTTTGTACCCTGATTAGTGAATGAAAGCACCCCGGTTGCTATCGTGACCAGGCTTAGAAAAACTGTTAGTGTAGAAATTATTTTTTTCATATAGAATTTTGTTTTCGCACTGCTCTGGAACGAAAAATGTGCCATAGTGTATTGGATTTTTTAATGGGATACTAAAATAGTAAAAAGCACAGGGTTTTCATAGAATAACCACTAATTCGCCAAATAAAGTAGTTTTACAACGCACATTTCTTAAAATAGGGTGAAATTATACTGATCAATAAATTTTAAGCTTAAATGAACAACAAAAAAGTAATCCTGATCATAATGGACGGCTGGGGAATAGGAAAAGTTGCTTCTGCTGACGCAATTCAGCACGCAAAAACACCATTTGTAAGCTCATTGTACACTCAATATCCTAACACTACTTTAACTACTTGCGGTGAGGCCGTGGGCCTGCCAGCGGGACAGATGGGTAACTCCGAAGTGGGACACCTGAATCTGGGTGCTGGAAGGATTGTTTACCAGGAATTACAAAGAATTAATGTAGCGGTCAGGGATGGTTCATTTGCGAAAAATGAAAATCTCCTTAGGGCAATCCGTCAGGCGAAAAAAAATCAAAAGGCGTTGCATCTTCTTGGCCTGGTTAGCGATGGAGGTGTTCACTCACACATCAATCACCTAAAGGCGATTGTTGATGTTTGTAAAAGTGAAAGCCTTGACAATGTTTTTATTCATGCCTTCATGGATGGACGAGATACAGATCCCAAAAGCGGATTGAGATTCATAAAGGATCTACAATCTCACCTGGACAAAACAGTTGGCAAAATCGCCACGGTAAGCGGCAGATACTACGCGATGGACAGAGACAAACGTTGGGAGAGAGTTAAGCTTGCCTACGATGCTTTAGTAAATGGTCAGGGCGAAAAGGCGGAAGATGCAACCCAGGCTATTGACAATTCTTACAAAAAAAACATCACAGATGAATTCATAAAACCCGTCGTAGTTGTAGACGCTTCACATCAACCTGTTGCGAAAATAAAAGACGGCGACTCTGTGATCTGCTTCAATTTCAGAACGGACCGATGCCGTGAAATAACACAAGTACTGACGCAAATCGATCTTCCTGATTTTGGAATGAAAAAATTATCGGTGGATTATACTACGATGACGGAGTACGACCGTTCTTTTAAGAATATTCACATCATTTTTAGCAACGACAATTTGAAAAATACACTGGGCGAGGTTTTGGAGCAACACCACCTCAGGCAGATCAGGATCGCGGAAACTGAAAAATATCCTCACGTTACTTTCTTTTTCAGCGGCGGGAGAGAAATTCCGTTTGAAGGAGAAAAAAGAATTCTGATTCCTTCGCCAAAAGTTGCCACTTATGACCTGAAACCTGAGATGAGTGCTTACGAAGTTACTGATGCACTCCTACCAGAGATCGCGAATCAAACGGCCGATTTTATTTGTCTCAATTACGCAAATGCGGATATGGTGGGACACACCGGGGTTTGGGAGGCAGCGATCAAGGCGGTTGAAACAGTGGATCGTTGTGTTGAAAGAGTTGTAACGGCCGGGTTGGAAAATGGTTACACTACTTTTCTCACCGCTGATCATGGCAACTCAGATTATATGATAAATGAAGATGGTACACCCAATACGGCTCACACTTTGAATCCTGTTCCTTTTTTTATAATTGATGCTGACTGGACGGGAAAAATCAATCCGGGTAAATTGGCAGACATTGCACCCACCATTCTTACTGTAATGGATATCCCCATTCCAAAGGAAATGACAGGAGAAATTTTAATTGATAAGGTTTACTTTAGCCAAAAGGTCAGCAATGTTTAAAAAAATCCTGGTTGTATTGTTGGTGATTTTGATCATTATTCAATTTATTCACCCTGCAAGAAATATTTCAAAAGCTGAACAACCTAACAATATCTCGAAAGCATATAGTGTTCCCGACAGTGTAAGAACCATTTTGAATAAGGCGTGTATGGACTGCCACAGTAACAACACCCGCTATCTATGGTACTTTAAAATTCAACCTGTGGATTGGTGGCTTACACATCATGTTAACGACGGTAAAGAAGAATTAAACTTTGATGAATATCTCAATAGACCGATCCGGTATCAATATAACAAATTGGAAGACGCAGAAAAAGAAGTGAAAGAGGGTGACATGCCATTGGATTCATATACCTGGATTCATAAGGATGCCATATTGAGTGAACAGGAGAAGAAGACATTTATTAATTGGGCGGAATCTGTCAGAAGTGAAATAAAGGCGAAGTATCCGCCGGATAGTTTAAAGAGACCTCGGCGACCTCAACAAAAACCTTAGTGCCGTGCACGTGACCCGAAAAACGATATCATTTTTATTTCTTTTGGTAATGTTATTGCCGTTATCGTTTTGCATTCTGAGTAAAATAAAACAGTCGCAATTAAAAGACCAGGCGAGAGAAAGACTCGAAAAATATTTTTTGAAGAAAGTTACTTTAACCATTAATCAGTTTACATGGACAGAACCAGGAAAAGAAATAAGTATAGACGGCAACTTATTTGATGTAAAATATTTTTCACTAAAAGAGGACAAATTCGTTTTCACGGGTTTGTTCGACAAAGAAGAAACTTCTCTGAAGAAATTTGATAACAATTGGCAAAATAACCAGCAAGAAAAACTGCTGACAGAACTTTTCCAGGTTTTACAGTCAGTATTTTACAATTCAAAACTGGAGACAAACTTTTATCAAAAGGCCCCCAGGCATTACCTTATTCTTACTCCAGATAAACTTTCTTTCCTGCCAAAAAAAATTATTACTCCTCCCCCAAAAGCCTAGACGTCCAATCTTTCAAAAAAAACTTAAGCTCAATTTTCGACAATGTATTATCGTCTTGCATGTCTGACATGCTTGTTTGTGTTAGCTTTTAAACCGGGTGCAGCGCAGGAAACTGATACCATTCCTGTGCTAAAGGAAGTTGTTGTCTCCGGGATCCGCTCTTCCTCAGCGAACGAAACCAGCCTCAATATCCATTCTATATCCGTGCAAAAAATGCGGCAGGCGGGGGCGTTGAATATTGCAGACGCTTTATCAAAACTGCCTGGCATCAGTCAACTCAATACGGGTCCTGCTATTTCGAAGCCAGTAATTCGCGGTCTCTATGGCAACAGAGTTCTAGCTGTGTTGTCAGGATTAAAATTTGACAACCAGCAATGGCAGGATGAGCATGGCCTTGGATTGAACGATGTGGGCATAGATCGTGTAGAGGTCATCAAGGGACCTGTAGCATTGTTATACGGATCGGAAGCAATTGGTGGCATTCTGAATATTATTGAAGAAGCGCAAAACGAACCCGGCAAAAAATCGGGCGATGTGAACATTGGCTTATTTTCCAACACATATGGACTTTCACTGGATGCCGGTTTGAAATCCGCAACCGAAAAAAAGAATTGGGGGCTGAGAATTGGCTTCAATTCAAATGCGGATTATTCTGATGGCGACAATCACCGAATTCAAAACAGCAGGTTCGCAGGCTATTATTTGAAAGGATCATATGGATTTATGAAAAAGAATTGGACGAGCCAAAATCATTTTACCAGTTCGCTCGACAATTTTGGATTTATTTCAGCCGACAATTCCAATAGCTTTTTGAATGATGGACGATTGAGCCGCAGTATGCAAGGGCCACATCATACTGTATGGCTGAACATACTGTCTTCGCAAAATAAAATTCAATTGGCAAATTCAAATTTGGATGTGAACGTTGGCCTGCAATCCAATTTGCGTTTAGAAGACGAAGGTGGCAATAAGATAAGCCTTAATATGCTTCTTACAAGTCTTCTTTGGCGCATATTATGGAATAAGCAACTAAACGCAAATACGGAGTTGATACTCGCTAATAACTCGCAGTTTGAAAACAATACCAACTATGGCTCTCGTATTATTATTCCTGATGCAAACATGGTAGAGAGTGGGCTTTCCAGTTTTATTAAAAGCAAAAAGAAAAAGATAATTTTTGAGTACGGAGCCGGCTTTTCCGTGAGGAGTATCCATACATTTTTAACTGCCGGCGTTAATACACCCGATAAATCAATTCATCCCTTTAATAAAACTCTTCCAAGCGTTAATGGCTCGGTAGGTTTTGCATGGAATCCAAACAAAAATTGGAATGTAAAAACCAATATTGGTAGCGGGTTTCGCTCGGGGAACCTGGCCGAGCTATCCTCTGATGGTTTGCATGAAGGAACGCTGCGATATGAAATTGGTGACCCCGCCCTGAAAATTGAACAGAATTTCAACGGCGAACTTTCGCTTACCTATTTCTCAAAATATCTTGAGTTCTCAGCATCCGGTTATGTAAACGATTTTTTGAATTATATCTACCTCGCGCCAACCGGCGCTCAATACCTGGGGTTTGATGTATTCAGATACAAACAATTTGATGCAAATCTGTATGGCACCGAAGTGATGCTTGGCCTCCATTTTCCGTTTTTTGAAAGATTGAAATGGGAAACAAATTTTTCGATCGTCACCGGCAAATTAACAGATGGCACTCGTCTTCCTTTCATTCCCCCCGCTAAATGGACGCATGAACTAAGATTGAAATGCGGAAACGGTGCCAAAGTCAAAAACATTTTAGCATTTGCAATCATGGACCACCATTTTCCACAAGAGCATCCGGCTCAATTTGAAACCTCAACTGATGCCTACTGGCTTCTAAACGCTGGGGCGAGTGCGGATTTGCAAACTAAGTATAATGTCATCACATTCACCCTGACCGCTAATAATTTGCTAAACAAAAATTATTACGATCATTTATCCAGATTTAAAGACTATGGTATTCACAACATAGGTAGAAACATCGTGGTACATGTAACGGTACCATTCCTTAACTCATTCAAAAAATCAAAATCATGAAAAATTTATCAATAAAAATTCTGTGCGCCGTTTTATTTTTTTTTTCATGTAAAAAAGATGAAATGATCCCTCCGACCCTCGATTTCAAAACCGGAGTTGGTTATATTTCAGCAGATGCGCATGTAGCTTTAAACACCGGATTCAAAATAGGGGTGGATGCAAAAAGAACCGAACAACATGATGATCTGAAAACTTTTATTGTAACGCTGTCATACGATGGAGGTGCGGAGACAACGATCGATAACGTTACCATCGCCTCTGCACAGGCCGGGGAGTTCACAAAAGATTATGACCTGACAACACGCAACCAGTCTGGCACGGAGAAATACACATTTACCGTGACAAACAGAGATGGCTTGATCACCACAAAAAGTATCACAGTTACTGTTCCCTGACACTGCAGTCAACGTCAGTTCTCGCCTTCATGGAAAGTGCCTGCCGGAGTAAAGAATGAGCACCATCCGGGAGGTTTGCGGCAGGGATTTCTTTGCACGATAAATTTCCGCGAAAGGGAAAATTAATTTTTTACATTTTAGTGCAGCATTATAAAACAAAAATTGTCTAAATTACAGGCAACCAAAGGGAAATTATGACCGAGGAAGCCATTTTAAAAGGCTGTTTGCAAAACGAACCCGCCGCACAGAGGGAGTTATATAACCGGTATAGCCCTAAAATGTTGTCGGTATGTTATCGTTTCGCTCATAATCGTGAGGATGCAGAGGACATGTTGCAGGAAGGCTTTATCAAGGTCTTTTCTCAAATGCATACGTTTGGAAGCAGGGGCGCCTTTGAAGGATGGATAAGGAGAATCATTGTACACACTTGTATCAATGTTCTCAAAAAGAATAAGAAGTTTAACGAAAGCGTGGATATCATTCATGCAACGGCAGTCCAGGTGCGTGAAGAAACTGTTCCATCCATCGTTCAGGCAAAGCAAATTGTGGAATGCATCAGGATGCTTCCGATAGGTTATCGAACTGTTTTGAACTTGTATGCGATCGAAGGATACAGCCACCGCGAGATAGGGGAAATGCTCGATATAGAGGAGAGCACAAGCCGTAGCCAATACACCCGAGCCAAAGCCATGCTAGAAGATATATTGATAAGAAAAAAGATTATACAAAAGACGAAGCAAGATGTTGAGTGGTTGGCCGCCATGAAAAGATAACCCGATCCTATCCCTAAATCGCTGACTGATTATGGAGAGAAATTTAAATAATGAGTTTGAAAGGTTCTTAAAAGAAAATGCAGATCAATACCGGTTGTATCCTTCCACACACGTTTGGAAACGGATTTATTCAACTCTTCATTCACGCCGGAAATGGTTTGGTCTTGGCATAGCCCTGCTATTGATCACCGGAACATTGGTCACGGTGCTTCTCACAAATTCAGTGAAGGAGACAGTCATTTCCATTAAGAAACCTGCTGAGATTAAGCAAGTTCCCATTTCGAGTACACAACTATCTTCAACCAGGTCAACTGGCCTGAAGCAAAAGCTGCTCTCCGGGGCTAATCTCGTTGCGATCAACAAGGCATCCATTTTACAGGCCCCTTTTTACAATCAACTCGAAAATAATTTGGTTATTGAGAAGGAAAATTTAAACACTGAATTCGGAGACCGTCTTGAACCCTTGCCTTATACGATAACGGATGAGCTAACAGATCAGGACATGGTTGGCATGAGCTCTCAACGAAAATTATTAGCCTATCCCAACTCGACCAAATCATTGCCTTTGACTCCTTTTGACTGGACGATTGAAAGCGTTTTGAATAGCTTTGGTCCTTTAGTAAAAAAACAAAGGAAATTCTCTCTGCAATTTAATTTCACGCCAACCATCAGTTACAGAAAATTGTCAGAAAATAACTCATTCTTACGTTCGGCAGCCATGCAGTCAACGGCGCCGTCTACTTACGCCCCGTTGTATGATATCAACAGCGTTGTCACCCACAAGCCGGATATGGGTCTTGAATTTGGACTAACAACAAAATATGCTGTTGCAACGAATTTCAAAGTAAAGGCAGGAGTCCAATTTAATATTAATCGTTATGATATTAAGGCATTTAATTATCCGTTTGAAGTAGCTAAAATAGCTTTACGAGGAAATTCAGGAGTTGACTCTTTTTACACAATGAGCACGCACAGAAATTATGGTGGCTACAAATCCGATTGGTTACAGAATTTTTATTTTGAGATATCGATTCCTGTTGGAATAGAAGTAAATCTCATCGGAGATGAAAAGGTACAGTTTGGCGTTGCAGGAACTATTCAGCCAACTTATGTACTTGGCGACAGGGCTTATCTCCTTTCCACAGACTATAAAAACTATGCGTTGGTTCCCTGGCTGATTCGCCGCTGGAACGCAAACACGGCGCTGGAAACATTCGTTTCTTACTCGACAGGCAAAATGAAATGGCAGGTTGGGCCGCAGGTCCGTTATCAGTTACTTTCCAGCTTCATTGACAAATACCCTGTTAAAGAAAATCTTTTTGACTTTGGTTTGAAGGTCGGCATTTCAGTTAACAAATAGCCGATACTAACTGCTCCTTTCTTTTAAGAACCCTGTCATTTGTTGCCAGGGTTTTTCTTTAAGGATGGTTTTCCTTTAATTTTATAAAATATTCAAAACTCACTTTTACCTATGATCAAAGATGCGGCACTAAGATCTTTTTTGTTCCTGGCTTTGTGTTACTGGAGCTGTAAGCAAAAAAAAAATGATGTTTTTCCGGCCCTTGACTTTATAAAAGGCCAAATTGCGCATGTGGATACTTC
>Ga0066710_100008006_pt1 | contig 10194 bp, 8 predicted proteins | sample GraSoiAngelo_159_FD_79666 | JGI IMG/M metagenome (GOLD analysis project Ga0066710, IMG submission 79666) | Grasslands soil microbial communities from the Angelo Coastal Reserve, California, USA - 14_1009_16_40cm | ecosystem: Environmental > Terrestrial > Soil > Grasslands | place: USA...
TCGACGGGCTTCTCGAAGACGAGGTCGGCGCCGCGCGCCTGCGCCTCCCCCGGGCTCAGCTGCGATCCCCATCCCGAGACGAGCACGACGAGCGTTTCGGGCGATCGCTCCTTGACGGCGCGCGTGATCTCCCAGCCGGGCCGGTCCGGGAGGCCGACGTCGGTCACGACGAGCGCGAAGCGTTCGGTGGAGAGCGCCGCAAGCGCCTCGGTGACCGTGCTCGCGCGGGCGACGTCGTAGCCTTGCTGGGCGAGCAGCTCGGCGGTCGCCTCACGCACCGTGAGATGGTCGTCGACGACGAGCGCGCGTCCCAGCTGCCGCTCGGCCGCTTGCGGCGCGGCCTGCCAGGCGAGGACGGGCGGCTCTGCGGTCGGGAACGAGAGACACACGACGGTGCCGCGGCCCGCTTCCGATTCGATGAAGACCGAGCCGCCGTGCGCCCGCACGATCCCGTAGACGGTGCTGAGGCCGAGCCCGGAGCTGCCGGGTCGGGTGGTGAAGAAGGGGTCGAACGCCCGTTGCCGCTCCTCGGGCGTCATGCCTCGGCCGGTGTCGCGGATCGCGACGCGGATCTCGCCGCCGCTTTCGAGGGCGGACACCTCGATCGTGCCGCCGTCCGGCATCGCCTCGAGCGCGTTCAGGACCACGTTGAGGAACGTCTCGCTCAGCTTCGCCCGGTTGCCGACGATCTCGGGCAGCGGGTCGATCGAGACCTGCAGGCGCACCGGACGACCTTCGTGGAGGATGCGGGGCTCGAGGAGCTGCACGATGTCGCGCAGCACCGGGCCGACGTCGAGACGCTCCATCCGCCCGCCGTCGTCGCGCGCGAACGTCACGAGCCGCCGGGTGTAGCCGTGGCCGGTGTCGACTGCGTGCTTGATCGCGCCGAGCGAGCGGCCCACTGCCTCGGGGAGGCCAGGCTGCCGACGGAGCGCCGCGACGTGCAGCCCGATGGCCTGCAGGATGTTGCCGAAGTCGTGGGCCACCTCGCCCGCGAGCTCGCCGAGCGCAGTCAGGTGCTGCGACTGGCTGAGAACGGCCCGCGCGTCGCGGAGCGAGCGGTCTCGTTCGTCGAGCTGCCGCGCCCGCTCGGTCGAGGCGGTGACGTCACGGAAGACGTGCAGCGTACCCGCCGGCGTGCCGATCTCGTCCTGCAGGGGCACGACGCGGTGGTGGAGGGTGCGCGGTGGAGCGTCCGACGTCTGCACCTCGCACCGTCCCTCCTGCAGCTTCCCTCCCTCGAGTACCGGCTCGACGGACCGGAGACGTTCCGCGAGTGCCGACAATGGGAGGTCGGTCAAGCTTCCGGGCGCCGCCCCCAGGAGCAGCTCCATGCGCAGCGAGGCGTACTCGATCCGGCCGTCGGGATTGACGAGCAGGAGTCCCTGCTCGGCGGTGACGTCGCGTACGCCGAGCTGGGCGAGTCGCCGCCGCAGCTCCTCGAACGCACGGCGCACGCCGCCGAACGCGTCTGCATCGACGGGCGCGAAGGAGCCGAGGACGAGCAGCTGATCGTGCGCGGTGCCGCGGAGGGCGAGGGCGGTCAGGCTGCACGCACGCCCACCGCGTGCGGCGCCGGTGAAGGGGCCGATGGTGGTGGAGACGGGTCCGGCGACGCCCTTGGCCGAGGCGTCCTTCAGAAGCTCGGTGATCGTGTCACCGTTCATCGTGACCTCGGCGAGGTGCCGGCCCACGACCTCGTGACGCAGCATGGCAAGAGACGAGGCCGCGCCCTCGTTGCAGGCGAGGACCCGCCCCGCCGGGTCGAGCATCCATGCAAGATCGCAGTGTGTATGTGGGCTGGAGGCGTCGCTCATCACGTCACGTCGTAGGCCAATATCACGTGTTTATGTCACGCGTTCTCAGGCGGTCAATCCCCTTCTTCGACTTAAAACGTCGATTTGACAGATTTCCTCCGGACCCGTAGGGTGCGGCGGATGCTCAGGCACGAGACGGACGATCAGGCGGTAGAGATCGTCGGTCTCCTCGACGAGTTCCAGGCGGCCGAGCGTGCCGGGGCGGAGGCGGTCGAGGCCTGGGTCGGCGTCTGTCGCGACGCCCGGCTGCGCGGGGGACTGAAGGTGGTCCGCACGCGCGACCTCGGCCATGCGTCGCTGGCCGAGGGCCGCCTGCGCGCCCTCGGTGGTGTGCCGTCGGTCCGGGTCGGCCGCGAGCTCGCGTCGCTCCTCGCCATGCTCGCCTCGCCCGAGGTGTCCGACCGGGCGAAGCTCGCCGCGCTGCTGGCGCGTTTTCCCGGCGGCCTCGAGGATCCGCTGGCGGCCGTCGTCCGCCGCATCGAACGGGACGACGAGACCCGCTCGTTGCTCGAGACGATCGCCGACGACGAACGCACGACCCTCGCTTGGCTCCGCCGGATGAGCGACACGCTGGAGCACGAGCAGGCGTGACCGGCGCGCCCGGGTCGAGCCTGGTGCTGCGCTTCCTCGACGATCTGCGCGCCGCCGAAGCCGCGGGGGCGGCGGTGGTCGACGCCTGGGTGGCCGTGTGTCCCTTGCCGAGTCTGCGCGGCGGGCTCCGCACCATCGCGGAGCGCGAGGCCGGACATGCGGTGCTGCTGGAGGAGCGTCTGCGCGAGCTCGGGGGCGCGTGCCACGCCGCCGTTCCCGAGATGATGCGTGCGGCGGCCGTCGCACGCTTTGGCTCTGCCGCGGTGCCCGACGAGGAGAAGCTGGCGGTCGTGCTCGCGCGCTATCCCGAGGAGGGCGCCGTGCGGCGCCCGATCGCGCACGTGCTCGAGCGGCTCGACCCCGATCTCGAGACCCGCGAGCTGCTTGGCCTCGTGGCCGACGGCGAGGGCGCCACGGTGGCCTGGCTGCGCGCCTACCACGCTTCGCTGCGCGGCTGATCCCATCGCGCGCTCGGGTCAGGGGCCGAGGCCCGCAAGCCAGCGGACGACGCTGCCGACGATGTCGGCCCACACCACCTGCTCGGGCTTCCCGTCGCGGCGCGGCAGCCGGAAGGAGTGGTCGCCGCCTTGGACGACGTGCAGCGTCGCCTGGGGGAGGCCGCGCAGCACCTCCTGCAGACGTTCGAGATCGCAGAGCGCATCCCGCGTGCCCTGGATGAAATGCATGCGCACCGGGACCGCCGGCAGATGGTCGGCGCGGAGCTGGTCCGGCTTCGCAGCGGGGTGCAGCGGGTAGCCGAGGAAGAAGACGCCGCGGACCGGCGCGCCCGCCGCGGCCAGGTAGGACGCGATCCGCCCGCCGAGCGACTTACCGCCGATCGCGATCCAGGGCGGCAGGAGCGCGCGGTCCGCGGCGACGGCGGCGAGCACGGCACGGTAGCAGCTCTCGAGAACGGGGCGCGGGTCTGGCCGCCGCCGCCGCGCCTCGGTGTACGGGAAGTTGAACTTGATGGCGACGTAGCCCGCACGGGCGAGCTCGGTGTGCACCAAGGAGACGAACGGGCTCGACATGCCGGCCCCCGCGCCGTGGGCGATCAGCACGGCGGGCGTGCGGCCGGGCCTGAACCGTTGGGGCAGCCCGACGACCGCCGAGACGGCGCCACCCCCCTGGAGCTTGATGCGCCGGCGACGGGTGGCGAGCTTCACGGACGCTTCGCTCCCGCCGTGATCTTGCCGGTCGCTTCGAGCATGGCGTACCGCGCTTGCGAGACCTCGAAGAGGCCCGCCTCGCGCAGCGCCGCGTGCAGCTCGGCGCGCGTGACGAGCTCCCTCCGCATCGCCTCCTCGTCCACCTGACCGTCGTGCACGAGCCGCGTGGGTGTGCCGTCGATCAACTTCTCGAGGCGGCGGCTGTGGAACGTGAGCCGGGCAACCAGCGCATTGGCGCCGAAGATCGTGCAGGCGCCGAGGAGTCCGCCGAGCACGGAGTTGTCGGGACCGATCATCGCGTTCTGCAGGACGTTGCTGACGATCAGCAGGACGATCAGATCGAACGGCGTGAGCGCTCCGACCTGTCGCTTCCCCGTCAGGCGGAACACGGCGAGGAGGAAGGCGTAGACGACGAACGAGCGAAGGATCTTCTCCACCACCCCGACTTCCGGCAGCCACATGCGTCCTCCCTGCCGCGGTCTTATAGCGGGCGGGCGGCGGGCGGGCGAGCGCGCGCCTCGACTTGGGGCGTCGATTGGGATAGCGGGCGCCGCATGGCGGCTCCGGTGGTCGGGCTCACCGGCGGGATCGGCTCGGGCAAGAGCACGGTCGCGGCCATCCTGGCCGAGCTCGGCGCGCGCGTGATCGACGCCGACCGGATCGGTCACGAGGTCTATGGTCCCGGCACCGAGGGCCACGCGAGCGTCGTGCAAGCGTTCGGGCCGCGCGTCGTGGCGCCCGACGGCACGATCGATCGCCGCGCGCTCGGCGCGATCGTCTTTCACGATCCCGGGGCGCTCGCGCGCCTGAACGCCATCGTGCATCCGCTGATCGCCGCGGAGATCCAGCGGCGCGTGGCCGCGGTACGCGCCGAGCCGGGCGCACCGCCGATCGTGATCGAGGCGGCGATCCTCATCGAGGCCGGCTGGCGCTTCTTCGACCGCATCTGGGCCGTGATCGCGCCGCGCGAGGCGGCGATCGTCCGGGTGGTCGCGGATCGCGGGTTGTCGCGCGAGGACGTCGAGCGGCGGATGGCCGCGCAGGCCACCGACGAGGACCGCCGTCACGTGGCCCACCTGGTGATCGAGAACGACGGCACGCGCGGCGAGCTGCGCCCGCGCGTGGAGGCGGCATGGCGTACCCTCGGACGATGAGGGCGGGGGTCGTGCTAGCGGTCGCGCTGGCCGCGCGGGCCGCGTGGAGCGCGAGCCCTTGCGAGGAGGACCGCGCCCAGACCGGCGTCGCGCTCGCCGCGCGCGAGGGCGGCCTGGAGATCGCGGCGGTCGACCCGGGCTCGGCGGCGGCGGAGTCGGGCTTGCGTGCGGGCGACGCCCTCGTCCAGGTGAATGCCAGCATGCCGCGGAGCTGCGCCGACTACGCGCGCGCCGTTCGCGACGCGCGCGAGGGGAAGAAGGCGTTGCTCGTCCTCGTTCGCCGGTCCGAGGGAACCGTGCCGCTCGCTCTGGGCTCCGCGACGTGGGAGCGCGCGGTCGCGACCGCCCCGCCGCCACCTCCGCCGGAGCCGCCGAGCGTGCGCGCGTTGGTGGCGACGCCGGCGCCGGCACCCGTCGCGCCCGAGGCGCGCACGTCGCTCGACGACCTCGCGCGGGACATCCGTGCCCTCGCGCCGGCGGATCGCCAGCCGGGCCAGCTCGCCGACTACAGCCATCGGCTGCTCCGCCTACACCGACAGGTCGAGGCCTTCGCCGCCCGCCGGGCCGCACCCGCCGGCGTTGTCGACGGCGTGCGGACGGTCCTGCGTTACTTCGACGCGGCCGAGGTGGCGTGGGCGGCGGACGAGTCCCTGCGCGAGCGCGAGCGCCGGCCCCGCCACGTGCCGTCGAGCGAGGCAGCGGCGGCGCCCTTCTTCGCCGACTCCGAGGCCGCCGCCACCATCGAGGAGTTCCCGTTCCTGCGTGCCACGGTATCGCGCGACCCGCGCCCCGGTCTGGTCGGCGAGTCGAGCGGCCTCTGGCGTCCCGTCGAGGCCCGCGCTCTCCTCTGGGCGCACGGTCGCGAGGAGCTCGACCGCCTGACGGCGTGGCTGGAGCGAGCGGGCCAGTAAACGCGGCGCCCGCGAGCGTGCGCCCGCCCAGCGCTTCGACGTGCAAGGCTTCCCGCCAGCCCGCCGCGCTACCCGGCTTTGGCCCGCTGCTTGCGGCGTTCCCGCGCCTGCTCGCGGCGCCGCTGTTTCAACCGCTCGCGGCGGCGCTTGCGCCGTCGTCGCAGCTCGCGCCGCCGTTCGGTACCCATGCGCGGCATGTATAATGCGGCGCCCGTCGCGGCAAGGCGCGCGGCATCGTCGATGCGAGCCCCCCACGCAGAGGCCGGCGCGCCGGCCGCGGACGACCGGCTGCTCACCCCGCGCTTCCTGCGCGTCACGGCGGCGAACTTCTGCTTCTTCCTGACCTTCGCCTCGTTCTTCCTCCTGCCGCTCCACGTCCGCGAGCTGGGCGGCTCGGAGCGGACGATCGGGCTCGTGATGGGGACCAGCGGGGTCTCGGGCCTCGTCGCCGTCCTCGTGGTCGCCGTGCTGCTCGACCGCGTCGGGCGGCGGCGCTTCCTGCTCGGGGGAACGGCGACCATGGCGGTCGCGTCCGCGGGCTTCCTCTTCGTGCACGCGATCGGGCCGGCGCTCTACACCCTGCGCGTCGTGCAGGGTCTCGCCTTCGCCGCCGCCTTCAACGCGGCCTCGACGCTCGCCGTCGCGTTTGCGCCTGCCACCCGCCGGGCGGCCGCGCTGGGCCTCTTCGGCGTGTCGACGCTCACCACCCACGCGCCCGCCCCGGCACTCGGCGAGCTGGTGATCGCCGTCGCCGGCTTTCCGCTGCTGTTCGCGCTGGCGGCGTGCTGGTCGGTGGTCGCGTTCGCCATCGCCTGGACGGTGCCGGAAGCGTCGCCGCCGGAGGCCGCGGCAGAGGGCGGCGTGCGCCTCGCACCGACCCGCGAGGTGGTGACGGCGCTCGGTACGGTGTGCTGCTGCGGCGTGGCGTTCGGCGCGGTGATCACCTACGTGCCCACCTTCACCCTCGATGCGCGGCTCGGGCCGGTGGCGGTCTTCTTCCTGGTCTACACCGGCGCGGCGGTGATGAGCCGCGTGCTCGGGGGCGGGCTCGGTGACCGGCGCGGGCACCGGCCGGTCATCGTCGCGGCGCTGGCGCTCTTCACCCTCTCGGTCATCGCCCTGGCGGGCGCCCGGTCGTCCGTGGGCCTGGCGGGCGCCGGGATGATGTTCGGCGTCGCGCAGGGGATCGCCTACCCGACCCTCAACGCCTTCACCGTCGACCGGGCTCACGTCGCGGAGCTCGGCCGCGCCCAGACGCTCTACAATGGGGCCTTCAACCTGGGGACGACGACCGGCTCCCTCGCCCTCGGGCACGTGGCCGAGGTCTTCGGGCACCGGGCGATGTTCCGCGTCGCGGCGGCGGTGGTCGGGGCGGCCTTCGTGATCTTCAGCGCGGGGACCCGAGCGCGCTCTCGCACCCCGCGCCGCGTCTAGAGCGCGGGGGGACGGAGCTTGGCGGCAGGGGGTCCGGCTGCGTAAGATTGCGCCCCCGAAGCGGACGGCGATGCCGGAGACCTTTCTCACTACCCCGCGGGCGTCGGCTGCCGTGCGGCTCGGCGCCGTCGCGATTGGCCTCGCGGCGATCGTCCTCGCCACCCGGACGACGATCACGAGCAGCGCCTGGGTGGGCCGGGTGTTTCCCGGCTTCGTCCTCCTCGACAACTGCGTGGTCGCCTCGGTCGGCCTGGCCAACTGGCCGGGCACCTCGGTGCCCGGCCTCTATCAGAGTCAGGTGATCGCGGTGAACGGCGTCGCGGTGGGCTCCGCGGCGGAGGCCTATGCGCGGGTGGCCGCGCTGCCGCCGGGGACGCCCGTGCGCTACCGCCTCGCGCGCCGCGGCGTTGAGCGCGAGGTGACCATCGCAGCGCAGCGCTTCACGCTGCGCGACTGGACGCTGCTCTTCGGCACGTTCCTGCTGAACGGCGCCATGTACGTCGCCTCGGGCCTGGTCGCGTGGGTGCTGAGACCCCGGGTGCCGGTCGCGCGGGCGTTCCTGATGGTCGGGACGACGATGAGCCTCTTCTTCCTCACCGCCATGGACCTCTACGGGCCGGCGACGTTCTTCCGGCTCCACATCGTCGGGGAGACGTTCTTCCCGGCCGCCTTGCTGCAGTTCGCGCTGCTCTTCCCGCAGACGCATCGCTTCGCCCCATGGCGCTTCGTCGGCTACGCGCTCTCGCTCGCCATCCTCGTACCGTACGAGGCGTTCCTCTACCAGCCATCAACGTATTCCAGCCTCCTCGCGGCCAACATGATCCACCTCGGCGTGGTGGGCATCTTCCTCACGACGCGCCTGGTCTGGGAGTACTGGCGTGGGGAATCGCAGCTCGCCCGGCAGCGCGTGCGGGTGATCACCCTCGGCGTCCTCCTCGGGCTCGCCGTGCCTGGCTCGATCGTCGTCGTGTCGGCGCTGCTCGGCGGCGGCGTCGCCATGAACACCGCCGCCTTCACGCCCTTCCTCTTCGCTATCTCGCTCGCCTACGCGATCGTGCAGCACGACCTCTTCGAGATCGACGCGATGGTGAAGCGCGGGGCCTACTACCTCGTGCTCACGGGCGCGGTCGGCTTCGCGTACGTCGCGGCCGTCGTCGTGTTCAACCTGATCCTGCGGGCGGGGGCGGTGACGGAGTCCCCCGCCTTCCCGGTGGTCTTCACGCTCGCCGTGCTGCTCCTCTTCAACCCGCTGCGCACGCGGCTCCAGGCGTTCGTCGACCGCGTCTTCTTCGGTACCCGCTACGATGGCGCCCGCGTGCTCGCCAGCCTCGGCAGCGAGCTGGCGGCCACGCTGCAGCGCGACCGTATCGCGGAGCTGGTGCGGGACTGCGTCGGCGAGACCATCCCGAACACGGGCACCCGCCTCTTCGTCGCCGACGATGGGCGGCTCGCCGAGGTGGGCGGCCAGGCGATGATTCCCGCGCCGCTCGCCCGGCACCTGGCCGCCGGGCGCGTGCTCACCACGCTCGACCCGGCCGAGCTCTATCCTACCGCGGAAGCGCACGACGCCGTGCGCGCGGCGATCGCGGCGCTGGGGGCCGAGGTGGCGGTGCCGCTCCGGCGACGCGACGAGCTGATCGGCGTCCTCACGGCGGGGACCAAGCGCTCGGGTTTCTTCTATACCGCCGCCGACGCCGAGTTCCTGCGGGCACTCGCCAACTCCACCGCGATCGCGCTCGAGAACGCGAGCTCGTACGAGGCGCTCGTCGAGCTGAACCTCCGCCTGGAGGACCGCGTGCGCGAGCGGACCGCACAGCTTCAGGATGCGAACCGCGAGCTGGCCGACGCCTACGGCGAGCTGAAGAGCGCCGAGACGAAGCTCGTCCACTCCGAGAAGATGGCGTCGCTCGGCCGGCTGGTGGCGGGCGTCGCGCACGAGATCAACAATCCCGTGAGCTTCATCGCCACCAGCGTGGCGCCGCTGCGCCGCCGGCTCGCTCAGGCCAGCGCGAGCGCGCCGCCCGAGGTGGCGTCGCTGCTGCGCGAGGCGGAGGACATCGCCGAGGTCATGGCGCGCGGCGCGGAGCGGACGGTGGCGATCGTCAAGGACCTGCGGAGCTTCTCCCGGCTCGACGAGGCGACGCGCAAGCTCGCCGACCTGCACGAGGGGCTCGACGTGACGCTCCGGCTCCTCGAGCCGCGGTGGCGCGATCGCGTGACGATCCACCGCAACTTCGGCACGCTGCCGCTCGTCGAGTGCGATCCGGGCCAGGTGAACCAGGTCTTCATGAACGTGCTCGCCAACGCCTGCGACGCGATCGACGGAACCGGCAACGTCTGGGTCGAGACGCGGCACGAGGGTGACACCGTGATCGTCACCATCCGCGACGACGGCCACGGCATCGCGGCCGACGTGCTCGGGCGGGTCTTCGACCCGTTCTTCACCACCAAGGACGTGGGTGCCGGCACCGGGCTCGGACTCGCGATCGCGCACGGCATCACGAGCGCCCACGGCGGGCGGATCGAGGTGGAGAGTGCGCCGGGCGCGGGAGCGACGTTCCGCATCGTGTTGCCCGCCGAGGCGTCCGCTGTTTCGCTTGACAGGGCAGCGAGCGGCAACGGATAGGGGAACGCGTGGAGCTCGATTACCGGCGCTTTCCCGTGGTCGTGGTCGACGACGAGCCGGACATCCTCCGCGCCTTCACCTTCAACTACGGCGACGAGTTCGCGCTGCTGACCGCCGACAGCGGGGCCGGCGGCCTCCAGCTCCTCCAGGCGCACGACCCGGCCGTCATCGTCGCCGACCAGCGAATGCCTGCGATGAGCGGCGTCGAGTTCCTCGCTCGCTCGATGGAGATCCGACCCGACGCCAACCGCATCGTGCTCACGGGCTACACCGACATCGACGCGATCGTGCGCGCGATCAACTCGAGCCGCATCTACCGCTACGTCACCAAGCCGTGGGAGAGCGAGGAGCTCCGGCTGACGCTGCGCCGGGCGATCGAGGCGTTCCACCTCGCACGTGAGAACGCCCGCCTCGTCCAGGAGCTCAGCCGCGCCAATCAGCGCCTGGCGGCCGAGAACACCTACTTGAAGGAGGCATCGGACTCGCACGAGA
>Ga0066710_100008007_pt1 | contig 10193 bp, 19 predicted proteins | sample GraSoiAngelo_159_FD_79666 | JGI IMG/M metagenome (GOLD analysis project Ga0066710, IMG submission 79666) | Grasslands soil microbial communities from the Angelo Coastal Reserve, California, USA - 14_1009_16_40cm | ecosystem: Environmental > Terrestrial > Soil > Grasslands | place: USA...
CAGACTGCGCAGCGCGCCGCCTTGAGGCTGATGAAACTCTGCGCCGCCATCTCGTGGCCGCAGGGCTGCTCGTTAGCGCGGCGTCTTGCCCTCGGCTGTGGCGTTACGGCTGCTGTAATCTCTCCGGGTGATACAGTTGTTGCGTTTGCCCCTGCCGCAGCGACGCCTCGCCCACCAGCCAGCGCCTCGGCAATCCATATGCGCGCTTGGTCGATGGTCCGAACGGAATTCCATTCTCGGAGGTGGTCTCTCGACTGGTGCTCCGCCGCAGCAGGGTTGAACCCTATCCAGCCGCAAGTGCAGCGGAAAAGCGCGTTGGCTCCGCTCGTTAGCGTTGGGTCAAGCGCCTCAATGCGCCGTCGCTCGGCAATCATCGCGTTGGCTATGCGCTGCGCGGTTGCTGCGGCTCTCTCTTCGGCGGCCATAACTTCAGCGGCCCGAGCGGCCCTCGCTTCAGAAGCTAGGCGTTCGGTAATGTTTCGCGCATTGGCTTGTCGCTCGGCAATTTCCCGCGCGATTTGCGCTGTCGTTGGGGCACGGTGTAGTCCGCCAAACTCTGGAATGTGGTTCTCCTCGCCCATCGTGAGCATCTGCCATCGAGATTGCGCGTCCGCTTGGCGCACAATTGTGATGTGTCGGCAGTCGCTGCGCGGTACATGGCGCGTCCAGCCAAGGCACGAGCACTGCCATTCATTCTGGTCGGTGTAAGAGATGGTGTAGTGGCGTCGGCCATCAGAAGATGGGACGGAATACTGAGCGCGGTACTCGGGCATCGCTTCACCAACTGGAGGTGCGCGTGGCCCAGACGTACAGCATCACGCCGATGAACGCGGTTGCGGTGCCGTAGATTGCGCCCGCGATGAGTTGCATCCAGAGGGCGCGCCCGCCCCAGCGCCAGAGCGATAGCGCGACACCGATGGAGAAGGACGCAATGATTACGGACCAGTTCTTGATGTCCTCGACTAGGAAAGGATTCTTCGACATCTCGTTCACCCCACACTCGGGTCGCGCCAGTTCTTCGCTGCGACGTACTCCTGGCCCTCGTTGGTCATCGCCGGCTCGCGCTCGATGAGCGAGTCAACGGTTTCCATCAACGCATCCACCGCGCTCTGAAGCGTGTCCACGCGGTAGCGAAGGCTCTCGTTCTCCTGCTTCAAGACACGAATCTCGTTCTCGGTTGCGTCGTCCATTTGTATCGCCTGCATGGGTATATTGGCGGGTGAGTACTTAAGCCTTGCGCACTTGTTCCGCCTTGCGGTGGCCCGCCAAATGTCGTGCATACTTCTGTACATTGGTGAACGTCTCCGGGCAGAGGTAGCAGCGGATAGGCTCCGAGCGTCGGGTCCAGGTCATGGTAGTCACAGTCCCATCTCCGCGCGCCACTCCGGGCTCGTCCACTCCAGTTTCCAGTTGCCCTTGAGGATTTGTCCCTTCAGGCACTCGATGCACGGAATTGTCCATCGCAGTTGTACCTTACGGAGTCGGCGTTTGACGCGGCCTCCGGCTAGGATGTGGACGCGCATGAGTTTGAACATCGCCTGGAAGACTTCGCCTGAGTCGGCGCAGACGCTACACGGTTCGTGCATGGGGTATCCTTATGGGTCTCGGGAGTCTTAAAGGTTTCGGTCCTACAAGCGTACTCGGTCTAACGTGATAGGCCGGTGGTCGAGGAGCCAGCGCTCGAAGTTGCGCGCCCTCTCCTCCTGCCTCTGCCGGGCCAGCCGGTAGCGCTCCAGCGACGCGCGGCTGCGTTCCCCGACCAGTTCGTCCAGTGTTCCGCGTTCCCAGGCGTCCATCGCCTCTATCGCGCGGCGCAGTGTCCACGGCTTCTTGTGGTGTTTGAAGGCCAGTTGAGACAATGGCATGTTTCGTTCAGCATACGCCTCTTTTGTCCATTCTTCCGGTACCCACTTGCCATCCTCCCAGTGGAACCCCGCCAGTTCATTGCCTATCTGCTTTCCCGCCTTCTTGGCGCGCAGGACGCCGTCCTTCGTGCGGTTGCGGAGCAATTCGAGTTGTTGCCCGCCCTGTGTGCCGTAGATGGACAACAGGAGGTCCGTTGCGTCGCCTGCGTCTGGAAGGTCGCCACAGACGATGCGCACGCCCCAGGCCTTCAGCCATTCGACCAGTTTCGAGAAGGTCATGCCACGGCCAAGGCGGTCGGCGTAGCGCAGAAGTATGCAATGGACCTTCCCCGATGCCACGTCCTCGCAGAGCCTGCGCAACTCGGGCCGGTCAACCGTGTCGCTGTGGAATCCCTCGTCCTTGTACTCATCCGTACACTGCCAACCATTTCTGGCCGACAGGTCTCGGCCCCAATCGCTCTGGTCCCCGATGGAATACCCGCGCTTTTGGTCCTCGGTCGAGATTCGCGCGTAGATGACAACGTCCAGTCTCGCCACGACATGGGTAATGCGCATCCACTATTTGAATCTTACGCCGCTTACCGAACGGTTAGCGAACGCCTCCATGGGCATGTGGGCGGAATTCATGGGGAAGGCCTCCGCCCACACCGCCCAGGCACGAAACGGCGGGCGCTGGGCGGACGTTTGGGCGGATTTGGGCGGATTTTTCACCCACAAAAAAGTACAGAGGTCGCATTCGGAATAACTGTGGGGTCACAATTCGCCCGAATCTCGCATGGAATCGCGCATATCGCGGACCGTGGACTTCTTAAAGTGGAACTCGCTGTCGCGTTCAATCTTACGGTCGCTCGTCTCCTCGCGCACGGCCTCTTTCATCCACGCGATGCCGGGACATCCGGTCGTCGCCTCTGGCGTGTGGCGGTGCTTGACATCCTCGGTAAACTCGGGCTCAACGCCGGCCTCTTCCTCGCCGTCCTCGCGCCCTTTCTTGCCGCCTGCCGCTGCCGGGTTGTCCAGGTGACGCCTGAGCGCCGCCACGAGTTCTTCCTCGATGACGCCCATCGCCGAGATTGCCGCGAAGAGTTGGAACTTCTTGCCGTTCTTCTTGTAGTTACCCATCCCGAACTGCGCAGGAGCCTTGGTGTCGAAGATGACATCGCCCAGGACCGCCAGGCTGCTCGGCTTCGCCATGCCCTCGGGCTTCGTCCGCACCACGATTGTGTACCTCGGGTCCACGATGAGGCGGTCGTCCTTAATCTCGTACCCGCGCGGCCCGATAATCTCGATGACCTCGCGCCGCCCGTAGCCGGGAACAATTTGACCGTCGTACTTGCGCCGCATGAAACCCGTGATGAAGTCGGCGTTACGATAGGACGACGCGACCATCTTCCATGACTGCGCGATGAGGATGACACAGACATTGGCCTTCCGAATGATGGAGGCGAACGACCGCACGGCACGAACGTCGGCGGACAGGACGCTCTGGCCCGACGCGAAGCCCTCGCTCTGCAGCGCCTCGTCAATCACCAGCAGGAGGTTATGGCGCTTCTCCAGAATCTCGGGCAACATGTGGAACACCTCGGACATCGACGTGACCTTGTGAATGCGCGGCGGGTAGTATTCCTCGTATGTCTCAGTTCCCATTGCAATGTTCTCAGGCGTGTGGTCATCCGCATACTGCGTGTTAGCTCCCACGAGAGTCTTGACCTTCTTCTTGTAAAGGATGTTGGTGGCAACCTCGTAGTCAGGATACCACTTCTGCGCGGAGTCAATAATCTGCGATGCCCAACTCGTCTTCCCGGAACCTCGCGGCCCGACCAGAACCCAGAACTCGCCTGGGCAGAACATCGTTCGGAACTGCTCGCGTTGCCTGTCAGTCGGTCCAGTCTCGCTCATCCCATTCCCAACTCCTCGGACGGCGTCACGCGGCGGTGCTCGCGCTCCACCTTGCGGCCAGCGAGGAGGAACGCGAAGTACCCGACCTGGTCCTTCGTCTTCTCTAGGAACATGACCTTGATGTCCACAGCAACGTAGGTTAGGAACGCCTCAACAAACGAGCGCGACCTGCCCGGCATCATCTCCTCCTCGACCGTGAGGACCGGGTTCTCCGGGTCTCCAACCGGCAGATAGAATACCGGATTGCTGCGGCAGAAGCCGATGGCGCGGTTGAACGACTCGACGGTCTCCTCACGTTGGAGCCACTTGTCTGCGAGTTCGGTCCACTCCGCGAGCGAGATTTCCTCCGGGTGGTCAGACACGCGCTTAATCATCTCGCCGAACGCGGCACCCAGGATTGCGCCCTGGAGCTTCTTCAGTTCGACCTGCTGCGCCTGCGCGTTGGCCATCTCCTCGTCCCACGGCATCAGAAGCAGCCCCCACGACATGCGCCCAGTTCGGCGCACTCCCTGGATGTCTGGTGACACAGCGGGCACGTCGGCTCGCCACGACCGAAGCAGCCTGGCGGGTCAAGCGTTGCGCCGCACGCGCACTTATCACTCGTCATCCGACACCTCCGACTCGTCAATCTCCAAAGGTACAGAATCGTCCGTTTCCAAGTTTGCCTCGCCTGGGTCTCCAGTTATAGCTTCGGTCTTCTCGTCGAGTTCGGCCAGTCCCTCGTCGAACTCCTCCATGGAGAGTTGGTCCAGCAGTTTGCGCTCGTGCTCCGACAGCGTCGCCAGGCGCTCTGGGCTGAACCGGCCAGCGGCGAGAAGCGCCTGGTACTTCGCGCGCTGCTCCTGGCGGAGTTCTTCGAGCTGCTGGCGCGCGCTGCCCTCCGCAATCTCACGGATGTCCTCCACGATTCCGTCGATGAGTTGCTGTGAGAAGTCCGCCGGCACGGGCTCGAAGGTGAGCAGCATTCCAGCGCGCTCCAGGTACGCCTGCAGAACAGAGAGCGCGCCGTTGAGAGCGCTGATGTATCGCCCGTAGTCAAACTCCCCGTCCGCCGTCCTCCAGTTCTTCTGCTTGAGGTGGACGGTGAGGTCGGTCTTCACGTCGTCCTCCTCGCCACGGTTGCGGGCCAGTGCGAGGACCTGCGTGATGAGCGCGTTAGTGAGTTCCTGAATCCGCACGAGCGCGGCGCGCCGCTCCGTGTCGTCCATCTCCTCGAATCTGAGGACGAACGAGTCAACGCGTGCGCGCACAAGTTCCGTGCGGTCCTCAAGGTGGAGCAGGAACGCCGGTGTCTTTTCAAGCGTTGCCTTCTCGGGCTGTTGCTGCGGCTTCTGGTCACCGGGCATCATCGGGATGACCACCATCTTCGGTCGGCGACCCAGCCTTGCCCTTTAAGTTTTCGATAGTAGACGTAGAGTTCGAAGACTTGGTATTCGCTCACATCGCGCATGGTGTAAAGTTCGAGCAACTTGTTGGGCTGGAAGTCGTAACGAATCTCGCCAACGCCGAGCGAGTGCCCGTGGCTGTTTGGACTCTCGGTGCTAACCTGCACTAGAACAATTGCGCGGCGCTCGCGCGAGATTCCCATGAAGTCGTACTTGTCGAAGAAGTCGCACAGCGCGATTCTTCCTGGGCCGACAAACTTTGCCGGGTGACGGTCCTCGACTAACCATCCCGCTTCGCGCCAGACCCGCGCCTCGCGCCGCTCAAGCGACCTGCCCTTCTCTCGTGTGTTCATGGGTACGTCCCTTCCACGAGCGCGACCAGAGCGGCCTTGAGCGCCTTAGCACCCTTCGTCAGTGCTGCGCCGTCAGCCAGGCCGTACTCCCTCCAGAGCCAGACCAGCGTTTCCTCTTCCTCACTCAGCGTACTGCTCTCCATCCTCGCCCTCCTTGTCGCCAATCAGGAAGTCAATCTGCGGCTCGAACTCCTTCGCAGTTTCGCGGAGGACCTTGTAGTGCGTGAGCTTGCCCGCCATCTCCGACACAAGCGGGACGAGTTCGGACTGGTAGGACTGCAGGAGCATCCCGTCCATTGCGAGCCCGTAGTATTTCGCAGCCTCGCTCGGCGGCACGGTCCACCGACTCTTGGTGTCCTTCTCGTCGTCAATAACGGCAACAACATTCTTGTCGGCAAGAGTCTCGATACCGATGCGGGCCTTTGGGAAGCGCCAGTTTTTCTGCCACTTGGCCAGCTTCTCCAGGTATTCTCGCTCGACCTCCTTCGACTCCTTGGTGAGTGCGAGTTCAGCAGAGCCGAGCGCGAGGAACGACAGGCAGGCGTTAACCTTCTCGTTGGCGTCTCGCGCGTGGAGAGCCTTCATCAGGAGTTCCGAGAGCGTATCCTTTGTGGACTTGAAACGGAAGTCGGGCAACTGCCCGCCCGGCGACCCCATCGGCTCGGAGTCTACTTGGTCGTCTTGAAGCGTAGCATCTCCTCCGTTGCGCGCTGCATTGCAAACTCTTGGAGCCTTCGACGGAGCCCCTTCTCGACGTACCCGAACTTCGTGATAACGTACACGCTCGACGTGCTACAGACGCGGCAGCGCAACGTTAGCGAGAGGTCGTTCGGGTCAAGCGTTATCTCGTGGCGCTGGAAGCCGACACACTTCGGGCAGAGTTGTTTATGCCCCTGGTTCAGTAGTGCGGTGACCGGCTCCTGCTCCTGTCGTTGGATGTACTGGTCGAGGATACTCATTTCTGTTCCTCCTCAGCCGGCTTTACGCCACGCAGGACATTTAGAAGTTTGCCCTCAGTTGACTGCTCGCCGGTTCCCCGAATATCCTTGACAAACTGTACCTTGCGTGCAGACTCATTGATAGTTCGGTCTACCGTGTCCTTGATTTCGCCAGTCCACTGTTGCCAGTTACGCATGATTGCGGCGAGGTCCACGCCCTCGGGCATCGTGTCTGGGTGAAGCGTGCGGGACGCAAACGCGAAGAACACGCTTGCGGTCTTGATTCTGGGAAGCTTGGGGTTCGGGTTGAGGACGGATGCGACGCTCTCGCGCGACAGGAATTGCGCTGACTCCTCGGGGGTCATCTCCTCCAGACTGCCGCGCACAACGAGGTAACGACCGTTCGCCATGGACTCGACCATGCGCACCGGGCAGACGAGGAGTTGCGTGTGCTTCGTTGCGAAGATGTCGTGCTGCGAGAGGTATTTTCGGTCAGAATTGTACCCACCGGAGTAGATGAGCGCGTAAGTCCCGCCGAGCATTTCGTCCTCGATTATCTCGAACGAGTTGGAGAACGTCGTGAACACCTTGCCGGCCTCGTCAATGACCATCGGACTGTAGAACCGCACGGACGCGACGTAGGGAACGAACGTGATGAAGCCTGCGATGAGGATGAGCGTCAGCACGTCAACCGCCTTTAGCGTGACATCGACTTTGACCATGAACCCGCCGATGATGAACCCGAAGACGAGGATGCCGATGAAGATGGCGAGGTTGACGTTGCTCGTGTTGTGGCTGCTGTTGTGGTCGCTCATCTACTGTGCCCTCTGCTTCAGCGTATCCTGCTGCTCCTGCATCTCCTTCGCCTGCTGAGGCATGAAGAACGACGTAATCTTGTCCTTCGGCTTCTTCTTGTTGCCCGCCGTTTGGATAGCGCGCAAGTCCGCAATGAACGCGCCGCCTGCAAGCCGCGCGCGCCTGCGGTCCTCGGACGCCGGGCCAGCGTACTTCGTGATAGCGCTGTCGATAGCGCGCTTCATCTCCTCGGTGTCTTCGCCACGCAGCGAGTTGAGGAACGAGAAGTAGACGAACGCAGACTTCGGCAGGAAGCCCGAGTGCGCCGCCTTCAGCGCGATGTCGAAGTCGGCACCCGCAACGCCTTCCATAAGTCGTCCGTCGATAGGCTGCGCCGGGGAGTAGATGAGGACCGCCTTCTCCCGGTTAAGCCACTCGACCGTCTCCTTCGGAACGTGGACGATGTTCTTGTTCGGGTAGCCCGCCTGCATCGCCGCCGCGCCGCCCACGTTGAAGGTCACCATCGGCGGGAAGTCCCCGCCCATGCTGCTGCTCGACACGAGCGGCTTCAGGAGCGACGCCGACTCGCGGACGCCACTGTCGATGAGGACGACGGGCGAGTTCTTGCGGAGGTAGACGATGGAGTAGATGGATGCGACGTAGCCGCCGGCCATGAAGATTGCCACGAGCGGGAGGACAGGAATGGTAACGTCAATCCACAGCGGCCTGCTGGCAAGCATGATGCCGATGACGAAGAAGAACACGAAGTAGGACTTAGGAATCTTAGTCTCCACGTATGGAGACAGGCGTGATTCCGTATATAAACGTTACTGGCTGCGGCCTTCGGTGGGGCACAGGAGGACCAGCCCCAACGTCTGATTCACGAGTTCGTGCTCGTAGACCGGGCGCAGGCACGAATGGCACTCCTTGGCTAGGTCCCGGCGGTCCATCAGAACGCCCCATCGTTGACATCGGCTTTCTGTGGCTCGGCTCGAAGTCCTACGGTTTGCTCAAGGCGCTCAATCCGTATAACGATGAGGCCGACCAACACACTAAGCGCGGCTGCCCCAACGAAGCCAACTACTGCCTCGATGACGCCCGGATAGACAATCGAAAAGATGAGTGAGTCAACGGCGGATACCGCCGTAACTGCGGCAATGATGGGCCACGCGAACATCAGAAGGCCCCGTCGTTGGCTTCATCGAATCCGTTTTCGTCAGCTTCCATCGTGGCCCGAAGCGACTCGCGCTCCGCATCCATCCGGTCAGCGTAGGCGTTCAGGTAGGCGAACACCGCCGCGACCCCAAGGAGCACGCCGCCAAGCAGGGCGCCACTCGCTAGGTCGTTGCGCGCGTACTGCGCGAATCCAATAACATAACCCGCCCCGGCGCTGACCGCCAGAATGGAGAGATACCCGCCGAGCCGCAGCCCGAAGGAGAACATCTACTTGCCTTCCTCGTCGTCAAGCAGGCCGAGCGTCTTCTCAGCCGCAAGGTCGCGCACGAACTCGGCGCTTGCGCGGTACACGCTAAGCAGCGTGAACGTAAGCGCCAGTCCGAAAATCAGCGCCAGCAGCATATACATGCCAAGCGCCACGTAGAACCCAACGCCGATGGCCGGCAAGCTTGAGCAATAGTAGTTACCGGGGTAAATCTCGGAGGGGCCGCAGTATGCGTCAACGTAGGGCAGCCGCAAGGGATTGACAACTACCAGCAGGAAGAAAACGGCAAGCACCGTGAGCAGCACGCCGATAGAGCGAACGCCAGCCTTGTTGAAGCCGACACGGAATGCCGTAACCGCCAGCCGGTTTTTCCTCATGTTCAGGCCACCTGTGCTTTCGGCGCCTTGTACGCGAGGTAGTAGAAGACCATGCCGCCCGCGTAGAACGAAACGGTCAGCGCCAGGAACGTGATTGGGATGACGGGGTTCAGGCCGTAAAGGGTCGCCGAGATGAACGACATGACGGCGAGAATGGCGAACGTCAGGGATGTGACCAACATGATTGCTGCTGCGTACTTTGCGTCGTTCATTTCTTGTCCTTCCTGCCGTATGCGTGACCCTGACCGTTAGACTGCGCAGGCAGCGAGCCGTTGCCGCTCTCGTTGGGCTTCGTGATTGCGCCCTGTTGCGACACAACTGGCGCGGGGAAGCCGCAGGCCTCCATCTGGTTCCGGTGCCCCGGTCCTTGCTCGCCGGGCGTGCCGGCCCACGGGGCCGTTGCGTGCCGCTGATGAACGTCATCGCGCTCGCCGTTCTTGACCTGCCCGATGCCGTGGAGGTCGCCGTTGTGGTCCGGGTCGTACCTTTCGCAAGTCACTGGCGGGGGAGGCGGACAGTCGCTTGTGCAAGGCGGCGGTGGGCAGTCAGTCGTGCACGGCGGGGGAGGGCAATCGGTTGTGCACGGCGGGGGAGGCGGGCAGTTGACCGTGCAAGGTGGCGGAGGAGGCGGACATGCGGTGCTGAGGATACACGTTGGAGGAATGATTCCGGGTGGCGGGTTGGTACCGACCGGGCCTGCCGTGTTCGCCACGAACAGGAGGTAGAGGAAGATGAGCGCGACTGCGCCGCCGACGCCGAACGAGAGGCCGTCCTTCGTGCCTTCCTTCATCAGAACACCCCGGCGAGTTTCAGAAGCGTCACGATGGAGGCTACAATGCTCGTAGTCGTGACAAACATGAGAAGACTCATTGTGCGCTTGGCTGCCTTAAGCATCTCGGTCGCGCCAGCCTTGTATCACGCCTTGTAGTCCTCGGAGCGAACGATATCCAAGCCTTCATCTACGACCACGGGCGCGGACTGTGGCGTTTCGATGCTCCCCTTCCCGGAACGCGGGATGGCGCTCTTCGGCAGCGGAGGGAAGTCAGATTCGTCAGTACAAAGAATCGTTTCTGCGATGCTGCTCGTTTCGACTCACCTGCCATCCATGCGAACATGCCAACCGAGAGGACAGCGAGCGCTACG
>Ga0066710_100008008_pt1 | contig 10193 bp, 7 predicted proteins | sample GraSoiAngelo_159_FD_79666 | JGI IMG/M metagenome (GOLD analysis project Ga0066710, IMG submission 79666) | Grasslands soil microbial communities from the Angelo Coastal Reserve, California, USA - 14_1009_16_40cm | ecosystem: Environmental > Terrestrial > Soil > Grasslands | place: USA...
ACCGGATCGGGCCGCGCGGCGGTCCACCAATTCTCGCACTCAGGGGAATCCAAAGCAAAAGGTCTGCCGCCAGGACCGGATGGGGATGGCATCGGTGGGCCGGAGGATGGGCCATGGCCTGCGGACGCCGCAAGCGTGAATCATGCATGGCTCGAGGCCCCTCGCGGTGGCGATCGTGGCGGACCACCCTCGCAGTCCCGAGTGCCGGAACACCTTGGAGCCGGAGGGGAGCCGGAGGCGGCGCGGCGCGAGACGCCCGACGCGACGATGCTCGGTGCGCGCTCCGGCCCCGTCGAAGCGGGTTAAGTGCCCTCCCGTCGACGCCGAAAACACGAAGGAGCAGGGTGGGACCCGGAGGAGCCTGGCGCGGCGCTGCACGGACGTCATGCCGCGCGTCGTGGCGCGCCGGGAGCCCACAATTCTTTGACGCCCCCGGGGAGGCTGCGATATCCTCCCGGGTAGTGATGTCCAACCGCGTGTGCTGCGCTCGGAAATACGACACCTCGCGATGCCGCTGTGGGAAGGGAAGCCCCGCCGTCCGAGTGTAGGGGGAGAGACATGAAGGTCCTGGTCACAGGTGGCGCAGGATTCATCGGGTCGCACCTCTGCGAAGCCCTTCTGGAGCGAGGCGACGAAGTCTGGGCCCTGGACGACCTGTCGACGGGGCGGGTGGAAAATCTAAGGTGCTTCGAGCGGCATCCCCGCTTCCGGTTCCTGGAAGGCACGGTGCTGGACGGCGCGGTGGTGACCGGGCTGGTAGCGCAGTGCGACCGGGTGTTCCACCTGGCGGCGGCGGTGGGGGTGAAGTACGTGCTGGAGAACCCGCTGCGCTCGCTGCTGACGAACATCCGCGGGACCGAGGTGGTGCTGGAGGCCTGTGCGCTGCACCAGCGGCGGGTGCTGGTGTTCTCGAGCAGCGAGGTGTACGGGAAGGGCGTGTCGGTGCCGTTCACGGAAGGCGACGACCGGGTGATGGGGCCGACCCACAAGCTGCGCTGGTCGTACGCGTGCGGCAAGGCGGTGGACGAGTGCATCGCCCAGGCGTACTGGGAGCAGCAGCAGCTGCCGATGACGGTGGTGCGGTGCTTCAACACCTGCGGGCCGCGGCAGACGGGCGCGTACGGGATGGTGATCCCGAACATGGTGCTGCGGGCGCTGCGCAACGAGCCCATTCTCGTGTACGGGGACGGCGGGCAGTCGCGGTGCTTCTCGGCGGTGAGCGACGTGGTGCGCGGAGCGCTGCTGCTGGCGGACAGCCGGGAGGCGCACGGGGAGATCTTCAACATCGGGACGGACGAGGAGATCACGGTGCGGGGGCTGGCGGAGCGGGTGCGGGAGACGTGCGGCAGCGACTCGGTGATCGAGATGGTGGCGTACGAGCAGATCTACGGACGGTCGTTCGAGGACATGCGCCGCCGGGTGCCCAATCTGAAGAAGATCCACCGGTTCGTGGGCTACCAGCCGGAGGTGAAGCTGGACCAGTTGCTGATGAGCGTGGTGCGCGACACCTGCGAGCAGATGGGGAGGCCGGTGCCGGCCAGGCTCGCCACCGCCTAGGCCGCGCGGAGATCACCCGACGCCGGCTCACCCCTCGCGGGGAGAGCCGGCGTCGCGGTTTCCGGTGCGCTCGGCGTCAGGCGGCGTCGGCTAGCGCAGGAGGGCCAGCCGGCTGATCCCGACGGGGCGCCCGTCCACGTGCATCTGCACGAAGTAGACCCCCGGCGGGGCCTCGGTCCCCTGGGTCTTGCGCCCATCCCAGGTCACGCTCCACGAGCCCGCGCCCCAGTGCCGCTCGGGGATGCGCGCGATCTGCCGCCCCGCCATGTCCACCACATCGAAGACCACCGACCCCGGCTTCTGGAGCGAGAAGACCAGCTCCACCTGCCCGGCCGACGGGTTGGGCGACACGCGCTGCAAGGCCGTCCGCAGCCCCGTCCCATCCCCCACGCCGACGGGCGCGCCGACGTCGTCGAACCGGACCGTGTACGAGCCGAGCTGGCCGTCCTCGTTCACGAACACCAGCCCGTAGAACTCGGTGGCGGGGGCCAGGAAGTAGACGTTGTTGTCCGACACCTCGAACAGGCGCTGGCTGCGAGGCACGACGTAGGTGCCCGTCGTCCCCTCCGACCCGAACAACATCATCGTGATCTTGGCCACGCCGGTGTGGGTGTAGGTGAACTTGTAGGTATGCCCCGCGAACAGGAAGATGTCCCAGGACTCGACGATGTGGTTCCAGTTGCTGTGGGTGGTGTTGGTCGCGGGATTGATGACCTCCGCCCCCTGCTCCCACTCCACGGTGCCGTTGCCGGAGCCCGCGAACCGGGTGACGCGAACGCCGTAGCCGGGCTCGAGGGGATCGGAGGGGTTGGTATGGCCGGCGTTGCAGTTGGCGACGACCAGGTCCACCTGTTCGGTCGTGTACGACCCCGCGAGCGGGCTCGCGTAGCAGGCCGGGTAGAGGCTCTGACCGAAGGTGCCGATGTCGTACACCTCGAGGTCCAGATCGGTCCCCGCGGGGCTCCGCACCGCCACCGCGCCCCAGTTCACGTCGGTCATCTCCCAATCGAAGAACGAATAGGTGCCGGAGGTCGCGACCGGGCTGGCATTCGGGATGATGACCTGGCTCGTGCAGCCGGCCGGCAATGTTGCCCCGCTCGTGACCTTCTGATCGTAGACGTCCGCGTTGCTGATGGCGCGGAAGTCACGCCACGCGACCAGGGCTCCGCCGCTCCCGTCGGAGACGATCTGCGGCTGGTCCTGGGTGAAGTAGGCGTCGCACACCTGGGTGGCCGCCGCCCCCCACTGCAGCCCGCCGCTCGCGCTCAGGTGTTGTGCGTAGACGTCCGTGATGTTGCCATTGTTCACGTCGCGCCCATCGTTCCAGGCGAGCAGCGTGCCCCCCAACGGGTCGTTCGCGATCGCGGGCGCCAGCTGATCCTTGATCCCCCCCGTGCACGCGGCCACGCCGTTCGCCGCCCACTGCGCGGCTCCGTTCACCGGCTCCAGTCGCTGCGCGTAGATCTTCTGCCCCGACGCGGGCGTCCGCCCATCCTGCCAGGCAACCACCACCCCGCTCGCGCCGTCCGTGGTCATGGTCGGCAGCTGCTGATCCCCCGCGGCGTTGCACACCGGGATGCCGTTGAAGGCCCACAGCCGGGATCCGTTCAGCGGCTCCAGTCGCTGGGCGTAGATGTCGCGGTTCCCGGAGCGCCAGTCCACCCAGGCGACGAAGACACCGCCCTGGCCATCGGAATAGGCGGTCGGCAGCTCCTGGGTCCCGGACCCGACATAGACCGGGAGGCCGTCCCCCTGCCACTTGAACACCCCGAACTCGTCGATCCGCTGGGCGTAGATATCGCCGACATCCGCGCGGTCATCCTGCCAGGTCATGATCATCCCACCCAACCCGTCCGAGACCATGGAGAGCCCGCCGTGCACCCCGGTCACCAGGTTCACGGGCACGCCGTCGGTGGCCCACTGCAACGCCCCCCGCGTGTTGATCCGCTGGCAGTAGATCTGGCTGAACGGTTCGGCGATGGCACGCCGGTCCTGCCACGTCATGACCGCGCCGCCGAGTCCGTCCGCCGTCACCTCGGGCTCGACCTGATCCTGCGACGCGCCGCACATGAGCACGCCGCCGGGGGTCCATTGGGGGGCTCCCGCCTGCGACAGCCGCTGTGCGTAGATGTCCTTGTCGGCCCCGCGGCCGTCGTCCCAGACCACGATGACCCCGCCGGACCCATCCGAGACCGCTCGCGGGTTCATCTGGTCACCGTTCTCCTTGCAGACCGGCACGCCGTTCAGCCCCCAATGCGGGATGCCGAAGGCGTCCACACGCTGGGCGTAGATGTCCCACTGGCCCGCGCGCGGGTCCTGCCAGACGATGATGGCGCCCCCCTGTCCGTCGGCCAGCATCTGGACGTTGGTCTGATCCCCGGGCGCGAGGCACACCTTCTCGTTCGCGAGGGTGTTGAGGGAGGACACCGAGGTCGCGCTGGTCGCGACCGGCGCGCGCGCCGGTGAGGTCGCCTTCGCATCGGCCGTCGTCGCCTCATGGGTCCCGCGACTGCCGAAGTCGCGCGGCTTCACGCCATGGGCGTCCACCGGCGACCCGGTGACCGCCGCGACCGGCAGGGCCGGAACCAGCAGGAGAAGGTGGAGTGCGACGACCGCGATGGGATATGGGATCCGCCTGAACATGGGGGCCTCGTTGGCTGTCATGGGATGTGGTGTCATCAACGGATGAGGGCCAGCCGGCTCAGCCCGATCGGGCGCCCGTCCACACGCATCTGCACGAAGTAGATGCCGGGCGGCGCCTCCGTTCCCTGGCTCCTGCGCCCATCCCAGCCGACGCTCCACGTCCCCGCCTCCCATCGCTGCGACGTGATCCGGTTCACGACCCGCCCTGCCATGTCGAGCACATCGAACGACACCGACGCGGGCTCGCGCAGCGAGAACGCCAGATTCACCCGCCCCGAGGACGGGTTGGGTGCCAGCCCCATCAGCCGGGTCGCGAGGTCGGCAGGCCCATCGGGATGGACCCCGGCCACGCCGCTGGTGAACGCCTGCAATGTGTACACCACCGGGGCCCCGTTCTCGTTGAGGACCACGATGCCGTAGTAGTCGGTCCCCTGGGCGGTGTAGATCATCCACTGGCCCGAGCTCTCGGCGACCCGGGCGCTGCGCGGGACCACGTACTTGAAGTCGTTGGTGAAGGCGTGCCCGAGCGACGTGAAGAGGAAGACCTTCACCTGGGCCGACGGATTGTTGGTGGTGAGCTTGAAGTAGTACTCGACGCCCGCGGTCAGATTGATGTCGTAGGTGTCGAGCAGCCCGGTCCAGCCCGCCACGTTCGAGCCCACCCCGGCGGTGTTCGGGAACAGCTCGCTCGTCCCGCCGTCCCACTCCAACAGCGCATTACCGGTCCCGGAGTAGCGGTACGCGCGCACGCCGTAGATGCCGGGCGGGGTGATGTTGTCGTTGCTGTCCTCGACGATGAAGTCGACCTGCGAGGTCGAGTACGACCCGGCCATCGGCAGGCCGAAGCAGGTCGGATAGGGCTGGAGTCCGTACGAGTCCGTGTCGTACATCTCGAGGTCCCAGTCGCCGCCCGAGCCGCGCACGCCCACCGCGCTCCAGTAGAAGTCCACCTGATGGAACGTCCGATAGTTCAGCGGCGCCGACGTGGTCTGCGGCGTGCTGGACACGAGGTCGGTCGGCGACACGCACTGGTCCGGGATCTGGCCGAAGGCGTCCACACGCTGACCATAGATGTCGGCGTTGGTGCCGTTGCGGCGGTCGTCCCAGACGACGCAGGCGCCGCCGATCCCGTCGGGGACCACCTTCGCCAGGGTCTGATCGAAGGCCGCATCGCACACCTGCACCCCGTTCGCCGTCCACTGCGACGCGCCGTTCGAGTCCAGGTGCTCCACGTAGACGTCGGTCCCGTTCGGCGCGGTGCGCGAGTCGATCCACGACACCACGGAGCCGCCCATCGGGTCCGCGGCGATCGCCGTCGCCACCTGATCGCCGGTCGCCGAGCACACCGCCACGCCGCCCGGGGCCCACTGGAACGCCCCGACCGACGGCTCCACGCGTTGCGCGTAGATGTCGAAGCCCGCCGCCGTCGGCCGCGCATCCTGCCACGCCACCACGGCACCGCCCGCCCCATCGGAACAGGCGGACGGGAGCTTCTGGTCCCCCAGCTCGATGCACATGGAATTCCCGTCCGTGTTCCAGAGCGCCGCGCCCAAATCGAAATCGATGTGCTGGACGTAGATGTCGCTGTTCGCGCCCCGATGGTCCGTCCACGCCACGATCGTTCCACCCTTCTGGTCCGAGACCGCCATCGGCGTCTCCTGCAAGCCTGTGGCCCCGCACACCAGCACACCATCCGCCTGCCACAGCGCGGCCCCGATCTCGATGACCCGCTGCGCGCGGATGTTCCCCGCGTCCGAGCGTCCGTCCTGCCAGGCCACGACCGCCCCACGATGGGCGTCCGAGCAGATGCTCAATCCCTTCTGGATGCCCGTCGCGGTGCACAGCGGGATCCCGCACTCCGCCCACTGCACCACGCCCGCCGAGTTGATGCGCTGCGTGTAGACGTCGCTGCTCATGTTGCGGTCGTCCAACCAGGCGATGACCGCGCCCCCCGTCTCGTCCGAGACGATGACCGGCTGCCTCTGGGCGTTCACCGAGGTGCAGATGGGCACACCATTGCTCGCCCAGACGGGCAGTCCCAGGGAGTTGATGCGCTGCGCGTAGATGTCGCCCGCGTCGGTGCGATGGTCCTCCCAGACCACGATCACGCCACCGGCCCCGTCCGACGCCGCCTGCGGGCTGACCTGGCCGCCGGTCGCCTTGCAGACCGGCAGGCCGTTCGGGATCCAGAGCGGGGCCATCGTCGGCGTCAGCTTCTGAGCGTAGATGTCGCTCGGGCCGTTGCGGGTGTCCGTCCAGATCACGATCGGGTCGCCGGCATCGCCGACGACGGCGGGGTTGGTCTGTTCACCGTTCAGCCCCGTGGAGATGGGCGCGTTCTTGATCGAGCCCGACGCGACACTGAGGGCGGCGGCGGCCGTGCGCGCCGCGGGCTTCTTGGCGACGACGCCGGACCGCGCGGCGACGATCGACTCCGTCACCCGGACCGGACCCCTGGTCCCGAAGTCCATCGGCTTGGAAGGAAGGCTCGCGGCCTCGTCCGCGCGGGCCATCCTCGCGGACTGGAAGGACACGAGCACGAAGGCGGCGAACACCACGGCGGGGGCCACCGACAATCTGGGGGAGATCGACATCCGTGGAACCTCGAGCATGGGGTGGAAGGCGAGGAGTGAGACCGCGCGCGAGCCCACGAGGCCACCCGGCTGGCTGGCTGGAACTCCTCTCAAGTCGAGCAAGGGGGAAGGACTGAGGAATTCTGGTCCGCCAGGGCCGTGTAAGTCAACTGTAAACTTGGCGCGCGCCGGCGCGACAGGACCCGATCGTGCGCTTCACGAGCGGGTGGAATGCGTCTCGCCTCACGTCCCTCTCGATCGCGCTCCCGGCGCCATTCGCGCGCGCGCGGTGTTGCGGAACGCCGCGCCGTGATCCCGATTCCTGCGCAGTGCACGCGCGTCGGCAATGCGCGAATCGAGCCGGCGAGCTCGCCGATCGACCCCGCGTTCGTGGTCCCGCCCCCTCGCGACCGTCCTCGCAGGCCAGGAACCACGCGGGATCCGTGCGCACCGTTACGCCACTAAGCGGCCTCGGAGCCGGGACGCCGAACCGGTCCCGGGGAGCCTGGTCGCCGACGCGGATCACCCCCGATCCCGACCGCGGGCCGGCCCGACTGGGGGTTGGAGCGACTGGGGTTGGGCGCCCTGGCTGGGGGCGGGCCACCGGGTGACTTCCTCGGGCCAGGGAGCGAACGGGACGGGGTGCGGAGGTGGCCCGAAGGGGCGGGGACCCCGTGTCGGACTTCGCGGACCCCGCCACCTTCGGGATCGCCGGCTCCCGCGGCGCATCCTCCCGAAGGCCCGGTCCGGGCGTGCAGGTTGCGCACGACTCAACTTCGTCCGGCTCACGCTCCGCATTTACCATTTGCAAGGACCTGTCACCATCCGCTATGCTCCTCATGTGTTTGGAGTGCGTCACCACCCGCTGTAATGGGTGTTTCGGGCAAGTGAGATGTCGTATCGGCTACGGCTTGCAGCCGCACCAGCTGATTCGGCTCACGGGGCAGGCGAGGAATGGGCCCGCCTTGAGGTCACCCGGACGCAGAGAACGGCTGTCAGGGAATCTGTTTTCTCTGGTCCTCGCGTCGAGGGGGAACTCATGCAGCACGTTGAACCGATGCGATTCCACCGCTGTTTTCAAGTCTCCGCATCTCAGGCCTAAGGAGGAACCCATGCAGCAGGCTCGACACACTCATCTCCGCCGCGCCGTCGTCTACACCGCTCTCGCGGCGCTGCTCGGCGTCGTCGCGATCACGCTGACGCAGTGCACGCAGGTGGGCGACAACCTCACCGGCATCGGGCTCATCTCCAACAAGCCCGTCAGCTGCAAGAAGCAGTGCGACAAGGATTACAATCTGGCGAAGAAGCAGGAAGACGCGCTGCACAAGGCGAACAATCAGGCGTGCGGCAGCGACGCGGCCTGCAAGAGCGCCGAGAAGGCGCGTCACGACGCCGCCATCGCCGCCCTGCAGGCTCAGCGCGATGCCTGCAAGGCCAACTGCCACAAGCAGGGTGCCGGCACCGCCGGTTGATCGTTCGGCCGCACGCAGTCGTTGATTGTCAGCCAGCCCAAGGACGAGCCCGCTTCAACGTCTCACGGATGGAGGAGCGCAGCGCAGAGTAAGCAGGTCTCTCTGCTTAGCGCGTGGTAGGAGGAACTCATGCAGCACGCTCGACACACCCGACTTCGCCGCGCAGTCGTCTTTGCCGCGCTCGCGACGCTGCTCGGCGTCGTTTCTCTGACCCTCTCGCAGTGCACGCAGGTGGGCGACAACCTCACCGGCGTCGGGCTCATCTCCAACAAGCCCGTCAGCTGCAAGGCCCAGTGCACCAAGGACTACAATGCGGCGGTGAAGCAGGAGAACGCGCTCCACAAGGCGAATCTGCAGGCGTGCGGCAGCGATGCCGCTTGCAAGAGCGCCGAGAACTCGCGTCACAACGCGGCGCTGGCTGCTCTCGCGGCGCAGCGGGATGCCTGCAAGGCCAACTGCCACAAGCAGGGTGCCGGCACCGCCGGTTGATCGATTCGTCAGTCTAGTTAGGATGTGAACTGCGAGCGCCCCCTTCGCACGGGGCGCTCGCGGAGTTTTGGGAGGATGGTTTGCTGCGGAACCGCTTCGAGACGGCGCTCGGCGGTGAGCCCTCCTTCCGAGTGTCCCCGTGATCGGACGGTGCTGATTGGGGCGCCGGCTGATCGACATCGCGCGGCCCGAGCGTTTGGCCGCCGGTACGTGGTCCAAGGGACGACGCCCCCCCGCCCCGTCCCCCGGTTCAGAGGGTTCCTGCTCGCCGTCGAGATGCTTCCGCCGCGACGTGTGTCGGTGGAGCGTGTCCTCGGAGGGTGGAGCCCAACGCCCTCACCAACTTGCTCAACACCCCGGGATGGAGGTCATCGTGCACCACGCTGAATCCAGAGGACTCCGCCGTGCCGCCGTTTACGCCGCGCTCCTGACCGCGCTCGGCATCGCCACGCTCGCGCTCTCGCAGTGCACCCGAGTGAGCGACCGCCTGACCGGTGTCGCGCTCAACCACGGTGGCCCCGATCACTGCAAGCGCGACTGCAATCAGTTCTCCGCGCGCCAGGCACAGCAGGAGCGCAAGCTGCACCGCGAGAACGCCCGCGCCTGCGAGAGCGACCCGGCGTGCGTGGCCGCGGAGAACGCGCGCCATGAGGCGGAAGAGGATCGTCTCGAGCAGGCGAGCAACGCCTGCAGGGCCGACTGTCACCGTCAGGGCGGCGGCCACGACGACTAGCCGCGCTGGCTAGACGGAATGCCGCGAGGCCCGCGTGGGCCTCGCCCCCTCGCTCCAGGACGCGCCCGCCACGCGGCGCGTCCTGGGCGCGAGGCGCTTCTGCGCTCGCCTGACGCACCCCGAGCGGGTGAGGTACATTCCCGCCGTGGCCGACCTGATCCGTATCGCCAACGCCGGCGGGTACTGGGGGGACGACCTCGCCCAGTTCCGGCGCCAGGTGGAACGGGGCCCGGTGGACTTCGTGACCCTCGACTTCCTCGCCGAGATCACGATGTCCATCATGCAGAAGCAGCGCGCCCGCGATCCCCGCGCAGGCTACGCGCGCGACTTCATCGCCCAGGTCGAAGAGACGCTGCCGCTGCTGGTCGAGCGGGGCGTGCGCGTCATCTCCAACGCCGGCGGGGTCAACCCGCTCGCCTGCCGGGCCGCCCTGCTGGCGATGGCGCAGACCCACGGCCGCCCGCTCGAGGTGGCCGCGGTGGTGGGCGACGACGTCATGGAGCGCCTCGGCGAGCTGAACGCCGCGGGCGTCACCCTGGACCACATGGACGACGGCCGCGCGTTCAGCGACGTCCGCGCCCGGGTCTCCTCGGCCAACGCCTACTTCGGCGCCTGGCCGGTGGTGGAAGCGCTGCGCGGCGGCGCCCAGATCGTGGTCACCGGCCGGTGCACCGACACCGGCATCACGCTCGCCCCGATGATCCACGCCTTCGGCTGGACGCCCGA
>Ga0066710_100008010_pt1 | contig 10192 bp, 8 predicted proteins | sample GraSoiAngelo_159_FD_79666 | JGI IMG/M metagenome (GOLD analysis project Ga0066710, IMG submission 79666) | Grasslands soil microbial communities from the Angelo Coastal Reserve, California, USA - 14_1009_16_40cm | ecosystem: Environmental > Terrestrial > Soil > Grasslands | place: USA...
GCGATGGTCAGTGCCAGCCAGACCGGCGCGCCAGGCGACCTGAGCAGCGGTCTGACCAGCTCCTCGGGCGCGCACGAGATCTCCGATGACGGCAGGTACGTCACGTTCACGTCGAACGCCACGAGCCTCGTCGCGACGCCGAACAACGGCAAGCAACAGGTGTATGTCAAGGACATGCTCACCGGCGTTGTAACGCGCGCGTCCGTCGACGCGTCGAACGCTGCCGGCAACGACACCAGCTCGGCGCCGGCGCTCTCGGGAAACGGTCGGGTCGTCGCCTTCGTATCGCAGGCCGCGAACTTCTCATTGGCTTCGACCTCGCACACCGGCCAGCTCTTCGTTCGCGACCTCGAGACGGCGACGACCACCCTTGAATCAGTGAGCAGTGCGGGCGCGCCGACGCTTTCTCGTCCCGCCTCGGCGCCAGCGCTCTCCTTTGACGGGCGTTACCTTGCATTCGAATCGCAGGCTCAGCTCGAGCCGCGCGACCGGGACATCGGAACCTGGGACGTGTTCCTTCGCGACCGCGCGCTCCACACGACGACCCTGGCGTCGCTGTCCGCGAACGCGATCGCGGGCGCCGACAGCCGCGCACCATCGATCTCCGCGGATGGCCGCTGGGTCGGCTTCCAGTCGCTGGACGACACGCTCGTCGGCGGCGACGTGAACCACCTGGCCGACGTGTTCCTGTACGACCGCACGACCGAGGCCGTCACCCTGGTCTCGCAGAACGATGCCGGTCAGCAGACCAACGCGCCGAGCACCAGCGCGTCGGTCTCGGCCGACGGCCGATTCGTGCTTCTGATGTCATCCGCCTCGAACCTCGTCACCTCACCAACGAGCACCGGATCGCAGCTCTACGTGCGTGACATGCGCTCCAACGAGGCGCCGGTGGTGACGCTCGGTGCGGACGAGAACCTTTCGGAAGGCCAGAGGCTCTCGCGTCTCGCGAGCTTCAGCGACCAGGACGCATCGACCTCGTGGTCCGCGACCGTCGCCTACGGCGATGGCTCCGGCAGCGCAGCACTCGCGCTCGCCGCGGACAAGACCTTCACACTCGACCATCTCTACAAACCGGGCAGCTACGTCGCGAGCGTCGTCGTGACCGATGACGCGGGCGCGTCAGGCAGCGGTTCGTTCCGCGTGACCGTGACCAACGTCGCGCCGACCGTGCAGCTCGGTGGCCCCATCGACCTCAGCTTCGACCCGACACTTCATCGGTCCGGCACCTTCAGCGACCCGGGCACGACCGAGAGCTACTGGGCCACCGCCGACTACGGCGACGGCTCGGGTGGCGTGGCACTCGCTCTGGTGGACAACTCGTTCGTGCTCGATCACACCTACGGCACCGCCGGCGCGTACACGGTCACCGTGAACGTGACCGACAGCAACGGCGCCAGCGGCTCGGCCACGCTCGCGGTCACCGTCCGCAAGTACACCTTCCAGTGGCACGAGCCGGTGGAGAGTTCGTTCACCGTCGACCGGCTGATCCCGGTGAAGTTCTCTGTGCTCCGCGCCGACGGCGCGCCGGTGCTCGACACGACCGTCCGCGTCGACGTGCTCGATTCCTCGGGCGCGGTCGTCGTCGGCTACCTCTACGGCGCGAGCCCCAGCGGATCGGTGATCTGGAACGGCAGCGACTACCACGTGAACGTCGACACGCGCGGCTTCGCGCCGGGCGACTACACCCTGCGCGTCAGCTTCTCGTCAGCCACGCTGAGCGGCGAGTTCACCAAGCAGACCACCGTGACCCCAAGCGCGGGCACGACGACCACCTCGAGCGGCAAGGACAAGAAGGACAAGGCCGACAAAGCGGCCAAGGACAATTCGAAATAACTAGGCGCTGAGGGCCGGCGCTCTCGTCTTCGAGAGGACGGCCCTCGCGATCTCCAGCGCAGCGTCCACATCCGCCGCCGTCACATCGTTGTGCGTGACCGCGCGCAGACGCGAAGAGTTGCCCAGATAGCGCGAGATCCGGAGCCCGCGCTCGGCGCACGCCTTCTGGAACGCACCGGTCTCCATCCACGCCGGATCGATCTCGAACGACACGATGTTCGTGACGACCTTCGCCGCGTCGATCTTCACCCCGTCCATCCGCGCGAGGCCCAACGCGAGCGCCTTCGCGTTGCGGTGGTCCTCCACCAGGCGGTCGCGCATCTCCTCGAGCGCCACGAGCGCGGCCGCCGCGATGACGCCGGCCTGGCGCATCGCGCCGCCGAGCAGCTTGCGCACGCGGCGCGCTTTCGCGATGGTCTCCGCGTCGCCGCAGACGATCGAGCCGACCGGAGCGGCAAGTCCCTTCGAGAAGCAGAACTGCACCGTGTCGGCGCCTTGCGCAAGGGTATTCGCGTCCACGCCGAGCGCCGCTGCGGCGTTGAAGATCCGCGCCCCGTCGAGGTGCACGCGGATGCCACGCTGGTGCGCGAAGTCGCCGATCGCGTTCGTCTGCGCGGCGGTGATGACCGTTCCACCGCAGTTGTTGTGCGAGTTCTCGATGCAGATGAGCGTGGTGCGCGCGTGCATGCCCTGCGGCCGGACCGCGGTCGCGATGTCGTCGAGCGACGGAAGGCCGTCGCGGTTCGGCACCAGACGGGGCACGACGCCGCCGAGGACGAACGCCGCGTCCATCTCGTTCTGGTAGATGTGCGCGAGGTCGCCGAGGATCACCTCGTCGCCGCGCTGCGTCTGCGACAGGACGCCGCAGAGGTTGCCCATCATCCCGCTCGCGACGTAGAGCCCGGCCTCTTTGCCGACGGTCTCGGCGGCGCGCTTCTCGAGCTTGTTGACCGTGGGATCCTCGCCGTACTGGTCGTCGCCGACCTCGGCCTCGGCCATCGCTCGGCGCATCGCCGGCGTCGGCTTCGTGAAGGTGTCGCTGCGGAGCTCGAGGATCTTCATAGCGCGAGCGCCTCCTTGATGCGAACGACCGCCGCCACGAGGAGCGGCGCGACGAGGATCGCGGGCAGATAGTCCGCGACCTTCACGTCGCGAATGTTGAGTAGTTTCAGGCCCACGCCGACGATGAGCAAGCCGCCGACCGCGCTCATCTCGCGAAGCTGGAGGTCGGATAGCAGGCCCGAGAAGACCGACGCGCCGACGGCGAGGCCGCCCTGATAGAGAAGGATGAGCGGGATCGTGAGGAGGACGCCCCAGCCGAGCGTCGCCGCGAGCGCGATCGATGTGAACCCGTCGAGCACGCTCTTGATCGCAAGCAGGCTCGCGTCGCCGGTGAGCCCGTTCTGGATCGAGCCGAGGAAGGTGAGCGGGCCGACGCAGAACACGATCGCGGCGGTCACGAACGCCTCGGCCACCGTCCCGCCGCCGCCGCGCGCCGCGAAGCGACGCTGCAGGGCCGCGCCGAGATCGCTCAGGCGTCGATCGACGCCCCACAGCGATCCGATGACGCCGCCGAGCAGGATGCTGCCGAGCATGTAGAGGAGGTTCGCCGTGTCGATCGCGAACTTCGTGCCCATGGCCAGGGTGAACAGCCCCACGCCGCGCACGACGTTCTCGCGGAGGCGCTCGGGCAGACGGTCGCCGAGCACCGTGCCGAGCAGACCGCCGACGAGAACAGTGAGGGCGTTGAGAAGCGTCCCCGAAAGAGCGGACAAAGTCTGGGTAGTATGCGAGGCCCAATGCAGCCATCCGAGGAGCTGCGCTTCTGGGCCCACGAGCTCGCGGCGATGGCGAAGACGGGCCTCGAGTTCGCGGCGAATGATTACGACCGCGACCGGTACGAGCGCACGATGGCGATCGCCGAAGGCATCGCCGAGATGACGATCGATGCGACGTTCACGCCGGAGCGTCCGTATCTCGCGGACCTCCATATCCCCAGCCCGAAGGTGGGCTGCTCCGTCGCCGCGTTCGACGACCTCGGTCGCGTCGTCCTCATCAAGCGCGCCGACAACGGACGTTGGGCGCTCCCGGGCGGCTACGCCGAGGTCGGCTCGCCGCCGTCGACCAACGCGCTGCGCGAGCTTCACGAGGAGACCGGCTTCGACGCCAGGCTCGAGAGTCTCGTCGGCGTGTACGACAACAAGAGCTTCGGCAGCGTCGCCCCCTTTCAGTTCTATATCTGCTGCTTCCGCGGCCGGATCACCGGCGGGCAGGCCACGCCGTCCGCCGAGACGACCGAGGTCGTGCTCACGGAGCCGACGTCGTTGCCGGAGAACATGTCGCTGCTGCAGCGCACGATGCTCGCCGACTCCCTGCCGCGCGACGCTCCGGCGGTCTATCAGTGACCACGATCGCGATCTGGTCGAACTGGCCCTCCACGCCGACCGATTTCGGCGCGGCGCTGCCGGACGACACGCTCGTCCTCATCAAGGACGAGAAAGATCTCGCGCGCGCGGCTGCGGCCGAGGTCGCGTTCTGCGGGATCAGCCTCGACCGTGTACGGAAGCTGCTGGCGGCGACGCCGAAGCTGCGCTGGTTCCATACGCCGGCGGCGGGCGTCGATCGCCTCCTCGACCTCCCCGACTTTCGCAAACGCGGGATCGCGCTCACGAATAACTCCGGCTCGTACGACATCCAGATCGCCGAGCACGTGCTCGCGTTCGTGCTTGCGGCTTCGAAGCGCCTGCATCTCTATCGCGATCAGCAGATGCGTCGCGAATGGAAGGATCTCGAGCACGACGAGCTGCGTGACCAGACGCTCGTCGTGTTCGGGGCGGGCAGCATCGGCGGCGAGGTGGTGCGGCTCGCGGCGGCGATCGGAATGCGCGTCATCGCGGTGCGGCGTCGCCCCGGCCCTGTGCCAGGCGCGAGGAAGGTCGTGACGCCCGATGCCCTCGGCGCCGCCGCGGCCGAGGCCGACTATCTCGTCGTGGCCGCGCCGCTCACGCCCGCGACACGGGGCGCGATCTCGCGCGAGGTCATCGCTCGCATGAAGAAGACCGCGTGGATCGTTAACATCGCGCGCGGTCCGATCATCGACGAGGGCGCGCTCGTCGACGCGCTGCGCGATGGCCGGATCGGCGGCGCCGGGCTCGATACGTTCGTGCAGGAGCCGCTGCCCGCGGACAGCCCGCTCTGGTCGCTGCCCAATGTCGTCGTGACGCCTCACGCGTCGAACTCGTCGCCGCGGGTGCGTCAGCGCACCCTGGCGCTCTTCCTCGAGAACCTGCGCCGCTTCAAGGTGGGGGAGCCCCTTCTCAACCGCGTCGACTTCGAGGCCGGGTACTGATGCGCACCGCGCGCGCGAAGCTCGCGGCACGCACCGCCGGCTTCACCGAGTCCGTCATCCGCGAGATGACCCGCCTCAACGCGATCCACGGCGGGATCAATCTCGCGCAGGGCTTCCCGAACTTCGCCGCGCCGCAGGCGGTCAAGGACGCCGCGAAACGGGCCATCGACGCCGACATCAATCAGTACGCGATCACCTGGGGCGCGAAGTCATTGCGCGATGCCCTGTCGCGGACATATGCCGAGCTGTACCGCATGGCCGTCGATCCCGAGACGATGCTCACCGTGACCTGCGGCGCGACCGAGGCGATGATCTCGACGCTTCTCGCGCTCGTTGATCCCGGCGACGAGGTCATCGTGCTCGAGCCGTTCTACGAGAACTACGGCCCGGACGCCGACATCGCGGGCGCCCGTCCGGTATACGTGCCGCTGCGTCCGCCGGAGAACGTCTTCGATCGCGATGAGCTGCGGAAGGCGTTCGGCCCGCGGACGAAGGCGATCATCGTGAACACGCCGAACAACCCGACCGGCCGCGTGTTCACGCGCGATGAGCTCACGTTCATCGCTTCCCTCTGCGTCGAGCACGACGTCGTCGCCGTGACCGACGAGATCTACGAGCACATCCGTTACGAGGGCGAGCACATCCCGATCGCGACGCTGCCCGGTATGGCCGAGCGAGCGGTGACGATCTCGGGCGCGAGCAAGACCTTCTCGGTCACCGGCTGGCGCGTCGGTTGGATCGTCGCGCCGCCCGAGCTCACGGCCGGGATCCGAAAGGTCCACGACTTCGTCACCGTCGGAGCGCCCGCGCCGCTGCAGGAAGCGGTGGCCGAGGGTCTCGCGCTCGGGCGGCCGTACTACGACTCGCTCGCCACCGAATACCGCAAGCGGCGCGACCTGCTGGTGCCCGCGCTCGAAGCCGCCGGGTTCGCGCCGCGTCGACCGGAGGGCGCGTACTACGTGCTCTGCGACATCACGCCGTTCGGGTTCGACGACGACACCGCGTTCGCGCGCTGGCTCGTGTCGGAGGTGGGCGTCGCGGGCGTGCCCGGCTCCTCCTTCTATTCGGAACCCGCGCTCGGGAAGCACCTCATCCGCTTCACCTTCTGCAAGACGCACGACGTGCTGTTCGCCGCGGCGCAGCGGCTCCTGCGCACCACGGAGCTCGCGGCGAAGAGGCGCTAAGCGAAAAGAGCGAGCGTCCCGAGGAATGCCTGCCTGATCGACGCGGCTAATAGCCGACAGTTACGACCTGGGAGAGGACTTCGAACGGCTCGAGTGCGGAGATCGCCGTGCTACGCGTGACGCTGCCGTCGCGGGCGAGGACGACGACCGTCGCGCGTTTGAAGTCGATCGAGACAGGTAGTCCCGAGGGACGAGGTCCCGCGTCGCCTCGCACGAGGCCGACGAGGTGCTCACCGTCTTGTGCCCACGTGAGGTACTGGGCTGTCGCTGGAAGCGGGCGCTCCGCACCGCTGGCGATCTGCAGGATCCCGTATGTCCGGCTGCCGATGCCCTCGACGGAATAGAGGAGCTCATCGCGCAGTGGATTCCAGCGCAGATCTCGAAAGCCCACCTCGTACTGACTCCCGGTCCGCTGCACGACGACGCGCGGGCCGACGAGATCGTCGTCGGCCACGACGATGCTTGTCATGTCGTCTGGCCGTCCGCCCCCCGGGGTCTGCTGCTGGTTACGAATGAACGCGTACTGCGGCGACGCCGAGCGCCAGCTGATGCCGCCCGCGAGGTCGGGAAAGCGCCCCAGCTGTTTTCCGTCTGCGACGTCCACGATGGCCTCGCCTCCGGCGTGCGCGTCGTACACCACGATGCGTGAGCTGCCCGCGAGCGCGATGACACTGTCGCCGGGGATCCGCCGCGGGCGATCGGTCAGATCCGCTGGAACGACCCACAAACGGTACGGGTTCATGGGATCGGCGCTCTGATCGAAGGCGGCGTACACGATCCATCGCCCATCGCGCGTCCACGTTGGGGCGTACCCATCGATGCCGAGTGAGCTCGCGCGTCCGCTGCCGAGGTCGATCATCGTCAGCCTGTAGTCGCCGTCGGTCACGACGACACGACGCCCATCGGGAGAGAAGATGTGGCGCAGCGTCATGCCCGGTTTTCCGACGACCACGGAGACCTCCGATGGGAATTCGATCCGCGCGGCGAGCGTGGTGACCGGCGCCCCATCCAATGTCGACGACCAGAGCTCGCGGATCACACCGGTGCCACCGGGTGTGGCGTACTCCTTGAGCGCGTAGACACGGCCGCCGCGGAGGTCTCCGAGCGGTGCTGTCGCGACGTGGGTGACCGGTGCGGGCGCTGCGTTGAGCGACGAGGGCAGCGGCGTCGCGACGGGGGACGGTGATGTGGCGGTCAGGGTCGGCGCCGGCGACGCAGCGGTCACCTCGGGCGTCGCACTCGACGGTGTGGGTGCGGGAGTCGACTGGCAGGCGCTCGTTACGAACGCCACAAGCACCAGTGCCAGCGTCACCCGACGATAGAACGGTCGCATCTCCAGTAATACGGGCGACGACGACCGAAGTTCCGGCCTAGAGCTCGACCTCGGTCCCATCCACCGCAAGCGTCCAGGCGAGCTCCCGCGCACGCGCCAGCGTTTCCGCGCCTGCATGTGTAAGCACGATCCGCTTGGCGTGCAGCTCGTCGCGGTGCTCGAGAAGGGTCGCATGGGACAGATGCTGCGGGATGCGCTTCTCAAACGAGTACGCCTCGGCGATGAAGAGGTCCGCGCCGGCGGCGAGTCGCGGTAGCGCTTCGCACCAGTCGGTGTCTCCCGTATAGGCGATGACGCGGTCGCCCGCGAGCACACGTAGTCCGTGCGGAACCGTCTCGGGAAGATGCGCCACTGGTAGTGCGATCACCTCCAGTGGCCCGATCGGCGTCCCCCGCTCGCCAAGCTCGATGTAAGAGACATCGAAGCGCTGCTTCGTGCGTGACGACGTCGGTAGCGCCGCCTCGAACACCGCCGTCATCCGGTCGCGCACGCCGGGTGGGCCAGCGACGACGAGCGGCCGATCGCGCTTCGCGAACTGGCCGTCGAGGATGAGGTAGGGGACGCCGCCGCAGTGGTCGCCGTGGAAGTGCGTGAGCAGCACCGCGTCTATGGAGCCGGGATCGACGTCCGCACGTTTCAGAGGGACGAGCGACGTCGCGCCGCAGTCGATGAGAAAGCGGTAATCATGAGCGTCGACGAGGATGCAGGTCTGGAAGCGCCCGCCGCTGCCGAACGAGTCCCCGCTTCCGATGAAGCGGACGCGCGTCACTCGGTCGGGATCTGCTCGAACGGAGTGTTGCGCAACATCGCGAGGTAGAGCGCGTACGGGTCCGGCGGCGCGACGACTGTGGACGACGGCACGACGCTGATGCTGTTCAGCTGCTGCGCCGCGCGCTCGGCGTCCTGCTGCCTGCCGAGCGCTCGGAGCGCCTGGGGATACGAGTTGCGCAGACCGAAGACGCCGTTCGGCGAGCCCATCGAGAGCCCCTTCTCGAATGCCGCGACCGCCTCCTCGAACATGCCGTACGAGTACGCGGCCTCGCCGTACGCGAGCCACGCGAAGTTCGTGTCCTGCGTGAGCGCCTCGGTCTTCGCGCGCTGGTACAGGTCGCGCCGCATGACCGCGTCGCTCACCTGCGGACCCATGATCGCGTTCAGGAGTTTCTGGTCCTCGGGCCTGTAGATGACCATGTAGCGGTAGCTGAACGACTGCCAGTTGCGTCCGAACCACTCATATGAGAGCGGGACCATGTTGCCGAGCATCGAGTCGTTCACGTAGACGACGCTCTTCGCGTCGTCGTACCCGCGCACGGTGCGCCAGTGCGCGATGCGCGACACCCATGGATCCTGCATCCACTGCGTGACCATCGGCGCGAAGCCATTCGCGACGAGCGCCTTGATCGTGTCGAGCGTGCCGCCGTTGCGCCAGGTCGAGCGAAGATCGAAGTTCTCCTTCACCCACGGCCCGACGCCTTGCGGACCCATGCCACGCCGCACGTCGGGGCCGCGCAGCGCCAGCCGCGCCACCTCCTGATTCGCGTCGACGCCGAACGTCGAGAGCGCCATAACGACCGCGGCCGGTCCGCAGTTGTTGAGCGACTGCCACACGTGCTTCATCTCCGGGAACACCACGCTCGCGGGTGCGGCTGCGGGCGTCGGGAGGGTCTCCCGGGGGGTGACAGTGGAAGTGCTCGCGGCCGCGACCGGCTCTGCGACGCTGACGCTCGCGGCCACCTCTTCGGTCGGTGTCGTATCAACGAAGGCGGCGCTCGGCGCGGGAGTTACGGGCCGCAACGCCATTCCTCCGGCGACCACGACGCCGATGGTCAGGGCAAAGGCGCCGACGGACGCACCCCGACCTCTCATCTGTGACGTAAGGGTATCCCTCCGGCCGGTCCGCGACGAGTCCGGTTGCGTCCCAGACACGTAACATCCGGCGGTGGGCCCGACGACCCTGGTCCGCGGCCGGCTCCGTGACCATCCGCTGTGGTCGCGCGCACTGGCCGCGCCGGAGATCGTCGGGCGGCTGATCCAACCGGTCATCGTTTCCGCCCGCGTCGAGGACCGCGAGCGCGTGCCCGACGCGCCGTTCCTCGAGCGCCTTTCCATCACCGAGCTCGTGCGTGACGCGCGCGAGGCGTCGTCGGCGGGTCTGGCCGGTTTCCTGATCTTCGCCGCGTCGGACCGGAAGGACGAGCTCGCGCTGCTCGCGAGCGAGCGCGATCACATCGTCGCACGCGCGATCCACGCCGTGAAGGATGCCGCGCCGGATCTCGCGATCGCGACCGACGTCTGCGTCTGCGCGTACACGCCGCACGGCCAGTGCGTCCTCTTCGCGGAAGGTCAAGCCAATGTCGCCGGAACGCTCGACCGTCTCGCGGAGATCGCCGCGGTCCACGCCGATGCCGGCGCGGATCTACTGATCCCATCGGGGATGCTCGAAGGCAGCGTGCGGTCCCTGCGCGCGGCGGTGTCCGCGGCGGGCCGGCC
>Ga0066710_100008011_pt1 | contig 10192 bp, 12 predicted proteins | sample GraSoiAngelo_159_FD_79666 | JGI IMG/M metagenome (GOLD analysis project Ga0066710, IMG submission 79666) | Grasslands soil microbial communities from the Angelo Coastal Reserve, California, USA - 14_1009_16_40cm | ecosystem: Environmental > Terrestrial > Soil > Grasslands | place: USA...
CACTTCGGCTGACACTCGCCCTACGGCCTGATCACGCCCGCGTCGTGGGTGGCGATGAACGCGCGCCGCTACATGCACGAGTTCGGCGCCACCACCGAGGACTTCGGCCGCGTCTCGGTCGCCGATCGCAAGCACGCGGCCACCAATCCCGCCGCGTGGTTCTACGAGAAGCCGATCACGCTCGCGGAGCACCAGAGCTCGCGCTGGATCGTCGAGCCGCTGCGGCTGCTCGACTGCTGCCAGGAGAGCGACGGCGCGGTCGCGGTGGTGGTGACGAGCCTCGAGCGCGCGCGCGACCTGCGCCAGCCGCCGGTGCGGATCGCCGCGGCCGCGCAGGGCGCCACCACCGATCAGCAGATGATGACGCGCTACTACTCGGAGCAGATCACCGGGCTGCCCGAGATGGGGCTCGTCGCCGCGCAGCTCTACGCCACCGCGGGGATCGGGCCCGCCGACGTGCAGACCGCGGTGCTCTACGACCACTTCACGCCGTTCGTGCTCACCCAGCTCGAGGAGTTCGGCTTCTGCGGCCGCGGCGAAGCGAAGGACTTCGTGCGCGCGGGCGAGATCGAGCTCGGCGGGCGGCTGCCGATCAACACGAACGGCGGGCAGCTCGGCGAGGCCTACATCCACGGCATGAACGGGATCGCCGAGGGCGTGCGCCAGGTGCGCGGCAGCTCGGTGAATCAGGTGGCGAACGTCGAGCACGTCGTCGTCACGGCGGGCACCGGCGTTCCGACGAGTGGGCTGATCCTGGGGCGTGCCTAACTCCCGCCTGATTGGGGACGGAGTTGATCAGTTGACTTCTCGAGTGAGGAGTCGGCGTCAGTGGATTTCGCAAAAGTGGATTGGTCAACTCCGACGCTGCATGCTTCCGTCGTTCCGCGTGGGAGAAGCAAATGCGCTACTCGGATGGTGTCGAAGTCAGGCTCGGTGATCGCGTGCGGATATGGGACGTGGATGAAGGAATGGTCGTGTGCTCATTCGACAGCGATGACTACTCGGAGGCCTTCCCCAAGAGCGTATGGGCCGATCTCAAGCAGGGGGTGATGGTAAGGACCGATAAGGGTGCGCTTGTGCACATCGACATTTCGGACTCCAATCGGATCACCCGACTCTAGGGGAATCTGGGCAGGGGGAACTCCGGCCGGCGTTGCCCAATCAGCCCACTAGGGTGGACCGCTCTCGTCTAGCTGGATTCCGCAGTCAGCTGCATAGCGAGCACCTCGTTCACTTGCGCGAAATGCACCGGCAGATGTCACTCCGGTCGCCCTCGCCACGCGCTCGAGCTGCAGACGCAGGTCTCGCGTGGCAAGGATCGCCACGACAGCCCGGGCCCGCGACTCCCTGAGCGTTCGCCGGCCGGCGCGAACGGCAACGGGATCGGCGTCAAGGCGCCGACAAGCCCAGTCGATCAGGACGTCGAGAGTCCATCCCGCTTCGCGCAATCGGTTCGCGCGAAGCTCAGAGACGGTCGGCTCGAGCACTCCGCTGGGTTCCCATCTGATCCGATCATTGAGCGCTGGGCCGTCGTCTTCTGTTCCGGCGGTCGACCGACTGCTCTCCAACGCGACTTGGTCCTCATCTGATGTCGAAGATGCAGCTGTTCGCATCCACGCCGCGAGCGCGCGCCGAGCTTCGCCGGGGGTCGAGCCGAAATGGGCGAGGACCTCATGCTTCGCGAGCAGCCGGGTTCCGGCATCCCCCATCAGCTCTGCGTATCCGCTCCATGGATAGCGTCCGAGAGCTTCGAGTGAGTCCACCATCTGCGCTCGCAGTGGGTTCAGGTGGACGTAGCGGATGAGGACGCGCAGGTAAGCGTCGTCTTCCACCAGATACGAGCGAAAACGGTCCTGGAACAAGTAGCCGCATCGCTCGTGGCGGAGGTTGAACGCTCGCGCGTAGCCGCCGTTTAGCCGTCGCATCATGTTCGACAACGGGCGGATCCCGGTGCGGAGAACGAGATGAACGTGATTCGTCATGAGTGACCATGCCAGACAGCTCCCGCCGCCCTCGATGAGCTGCTTCGCCACACGCGAGACGAATTCGCTGCGGTCGAAGTCGTCGTGAAAGATCGCGCGACGTTCGATCCCACGCACAACAACGTGGTGGAGGACCCCGGTGCCATCTAAACGTGCGACACGTGCCACGACAATGCTCGGGACCGGGCAACATCGAGGCTACGACGGTCGGTGGCTCCGCTCCAGTCCGTCGAGTGAATAAGTCAATTAATCAACTCCGTCCCACTCCGGCGAGCTTCTCGATCCACTCGGCGACGCGCGCGCACAGCTCGTCGAGCACTTCCGCGTCGCTGCGGCCCGAGCGCTTGAGCACGTGGAACGAGTGGTCGCCGCCCTCCACGACGTGGAGCTGCGCGCGGTCGCCGAGCTCGTCGAGCACGGGCCGCAGTTCGCCGAGATCGGCCAGCGGGTCGCGCGTGCCCTGGAGGAACAGCATCGGCAGTTTCACGTCGCGCAGGTGATCGGCGCGCGCGCGACCCGGCTTGCCGGGTGCATGCAGCGGGAAGCCGAAGAACGCGATCCCGCGCACGCCCGCGAGTGCGCCCTGTGCGGCGGCCGTCGAAGTCATGCGTCCGCCGAGCGACTTGCCACCCGCGAACAGCGGCAGGTCCGGCGCACTCTTCGCGGCGGCTTCCACTGCGGCGCGCACGGTCGCCGTGAGCACGCCGGGCGGATCGGGCGCGCGCCGCCGCTCTTCCATGTAGGGGAACTGGTAGCGGAACGTCGCGATGCGCGCGGCGACCAGCCGCGCACTGACCGCCTCCATGAACGCGTGCCGCATCCCCGCACCGGCGCCGTGCGCGAGCGCGATCAGCGCGCGCGCGCCGCGCGGGTGGTCGAACAGCGCCGACACCTCGCCGGCGCGATCCCCGACGCGAACGCGCAGCTCGTTCAGCGGATGATCCCGCCACCGCGCGCGCCGCCGCCCGGCGGCGGCGGCATCGCGGACGGCACCACGATCCGCGACGCTTCGCGCCGGCGGATCTCGCGCGCCTCTTCGAGCAGCCGGTCGACGGCCTCCTGGATCGCGCCCGGGAACTTCGCGGCCGCCTCCTCGAGCGATGCGGCCTCGATCGGTGCCTCGACCGGCAGGGGACCCGCCTGCGACATCAGCGTCGTCTGCGCGGAGTAGAGCGCGGGGCGCGACGCGTCGGGACTGCCGTCCGCGCGCACCGGAGTGAGCCGGCGGATCGTCGCGATCCGCAGGTCGGTGAACACCTCCTCGCGGTAGAGGTGGCTCGTGTCCACCTTCACTTCGGTCAGGCTCTGGAGCGGCGGCTCGTCATGGGTGTGTTCGTCGCTCATGGGGCTCCTGTTGTGCGCGCTAAGTAGACCCGAAAGGCTAGCGAAGCTGACTAGAGCGGACAGGTTCAGTGCTAGCGTTGGGGTCCCTCCCGACTCTCCCCGGCCGATTCCGCCCGAATGAACCCCGAAACTCCGAGCCGCATCCTGATCGTCCGGCTCTCGTCGCTCGGCGACGTCGTGCACGCGCTGCCGATGCTCGATGCGCTGCGCCGCGCGCTGCCCACCGCGGAGATCGGCTGGCTCGTGGAGGAGAAGGCCGCCTCGCTGCTGGCGGGCCACCCCCAGATCGACCGCCTCTGGGTGGCCCCGCGGCGGGAGCTCGCGGCGCTGTTGCGCCGCGGCCGCGTGATCGCGGCGCTGCGCCGGTTCGTCCGCTTCGCCCGCGAGCTGCGCGCGGCGGGTTACGACCTCGTGATCGATCCGCATAGCAACGCCCGCTCGAGCTTCCTCGCCTGGTGCTCGGGCGCGCGGCGCCGGATCGGCTTCGCGCACGGCTATGCGAAGGAGGGCGCGGGCTGGCTCTACACCGATCGCGTCGTGCCCGCGCGTTCCCACCAGCTCAAGGTGCAGCGCGCGCTCGACCTGCTGCGCCCGCTCGGGATCGACCCGCGCGGCGCGCGCGCCGTGCTCGGCATCCCGGAGCCCACGCGCGCGTGGGCGCGCGCGCAGGTGCAGCAGCTCGGCGGCCGGCCCGCGATTGCGATCCATCCCGGTGTATCGGACGCCGGAGCGATCAAGCAGTGGGATCCGACGCGCTTCGGCCGCACGGCGATCCGGCTCGCGCGCGAGCGCGGTGCGCGCTGCTTCGTCACCTGGGGGCCCGGCGAGCGCGAGCTCGCGCTACGCGTGGTCGCGGCGTCGGAGGGGTGCGCCGCGCTCGGGCCCGAGACCGGCTCGATCCTCGAGCTCGCTGCACTCTACGAGGCGTGCGACCTCGTGATCGGCGTCGACACGGGTCCGCTTCATCTCGCCGCCGCGCTCGGCGTTCCGGTCGTGGGCCTGTACGGGCCGAAGGACCCTGCGATCTACGCGCCGTGGGACGCGCGCACCGGCGCCGCGGCGCCGCTCGTGCGCCGACCCGTCTACTGCAGCCCGTGCAATCGCCGCACCTGCACCAACATCATCTGCATGCCCGCGATCCAGGTCGGCGACGTGGTCGCGGCCGCGCGCGACTCGCTCCGCGAGGATCTGCGCCTCGCGAGCGGGTCGTAGGGCGGGAGGAGCCGAAGGCGGATCCCGCCATTGCAGCGTCGGAACGGCGGGATCTCTTCGCTCTCCCACCCTACGGCTCTACGGCTCGATGATCACCTTGCCGTAGGTCTCGCGATTCGCGAGCGCCGCCAGCGCGGTGGGCAGCTCGTCGAGCTTGTAGCGGCGGTAGATCACCGGCGCGATCTGGCCGCGCGCGTAGAGACGGAACAGGGCGCTGAAGCAGTCCGCGATCCGCGCGGGCTCCTTCTCGGCGTGTGCGCCCCAGTGCAGCCCGGTGACCGCGATGTTCTTGAGCAGGATGCGGTTGGCCTTGATCTCCGGGATCTCGCCGCTCGCGAAGCCGATGATCACGAGCCGGCCGTTCCACGCGATGCACTTGAGGCTCTTGTCGGTGATCTCGCCGCCGACCGAGTCGTAGATCACGTCGGCGCCGCGCCCGCGGGTCAGCTCGAGTACGCGCAGGGCGAAGTCCTCGCTGCGGTAGTCGATCGCCGCCTCGGCGCCCTCGCGCAGCGCGATCTCGCACTTCTCCCGCCCGCCCGCGGTCGCGATCACGCGCGCGCCGAGCGCGCGACCGATCTGCACCGCGGCCACGCCGACGCCGCCTGCGGCCGCGTGCACGAGCAGCGTCTCGCCGGGGCGCAGGTCGCCGCGGTAGACCAGGCCGGCATAGGAGGTCGGATAGATCACCGGCAGCGCGGCGCCCTCGTCGAACGACATGCTGTCGGGCAGCACGTGCACGCCGCGCGCGTCGGCCACCGCGAGCTCCGCGAACGCGCCCGTGTTGCCCGACGACAGCACGCGATCGCCGACGCGGATGCCCGACACTTCCGCGCCCACCTCGCGCACGACGCCGGCGAGCTCGGCGCCCGGAATGAAGGGGAAATTCGGCCTCACCTGATATCGGCCCTGCACGATCAGCGTGTCGAAGAAGTTGCAGCCCGCCGCGCGCACCTCGATCAATACCTGGCGCGGTGTGGGGCGCGGATCGGGCACCTCGCGCACGGCGAGCTCCGAGGGATCGATCCAGCGGTCGACGACGATCGCGCGCATTTCGTGTTCTCCTGATCGCGTACCTTGCCAGCTACACTGGCCGCTCGCAAAACCCGGAGGAGCCGATGGCCACCGCCCCCGACCTCGAGGCGCGCAAGCACGAAGTCTGCGAGGCGGTCGAGCGCATGCGGCGAGATCTCCTGCGGCTCTCGCGCGAGATCCACGCGCGCCCCGAGCTCGCGTTCGAGGAGCGCTTCGCGAGCGCGCAGCTCGTCGCGGCGCTGCGCGGCGCCGGGCTCGACGTCACCGAGGGCGCCTACGGCCTGCCGACCGCGTTCGCGGTCGAGTTCGGCGCATCGGACGGCCCGTGCGTCGCCGTACTCGCCGAATACGACGCGCTGCCCGCGATCGGCCACGCGTGCGGCCACAACCTGATCGCGGTGGCGGGCGTCGGCGCGGGGATCGCGCTCGCGTCGCTGGGCGCGCGGTTGCCCGGGCGGGTGCGCGTGCTCGGCACGCCGGCCGAGGAGCGCGGCTGCGGCAAGGAGCTGATGGCGCGCGAGGGCGCGCTCGCGGGCGTCGACGCCGCGATGATGATGCATCCGTCGAGCATCAACCTCGTGAGCATGCCGTGCGTGTGCATGGCGGAGCTCGACGTCGTCTTCCGCGGTCAGGCGGCCCACGCCGCGGCGATGCCCGAGCGCGGCGTCAACGCACTCGACGCGCTCGTGCTCGCCTATCAGGCGGTCGCCGCGCTGCGCCAGCACATCCGGCCCACCGAGCGCATCCACGGCATCTTCACCGACGGCGGCCAGGCGCCCAACGTGGTGCCCGAGCGCGCTGCGGGCCGCTTCTACGTGCGCGCCGCGGCGCGGCCCGAGCTCGAGGCGCTGAAGCCGCGCGTCGAGGGCTGCTTCCGCGCGGGCGCCGCCGCCACGGGCGCGGATCTCGAGCTGCGCTGGGGCGAGGCCGACTATCTCGACATCCGCTTCAACGAGCCGCTCGCGAGTGCGTTCCGCACCAACGCCGAGCAGCTCGGCCGTCAGTTCTTCCCGTACGACAAGCTGCCGACGAGCCTGCAGGGCAGCACCGACATGGGCAACGTCTCGCAGCGCGTGCCGTCGATCCACCCGATGCTCGCCGCAGCGCCGCCGCACTGCACGATCCACAACGCCGAGTTCGCAAAGTGGGCGGGCTCGGAGATGGGCGACGCGGCGGCGATCGACGGCGCGAAGGCGCTCGCGATGACCGCACTCGACTTCCTCGGCGACGCCGACCTTCGCGAGCGCACGCGCGCGAACTTCGGGGCGGAGGGATGAATCCGCTCCAGAAGATCCACCCGAGCGCGTGGATCGCCCCGTCGGCGCAGCTCTCCGGAGCGGTGACGATCGCGGCCGGCGTGTCGGTGTGGCACAACGCCGTGATGCGTGCCGAGTGCGAGGACATCTCGATCGGGCGCATGACCAACATCCAGGATTTCGTGATGATCCACGTCGGCTTCGACTGGCCGACTCGGATCGGCGAGTTCTGCTCGATCACCCACCACGCCACCGTGCACGGCTGCACGATCGAGGACCACTGCCTGATCGGGATCAACGCGGTGGTGATGGACGGCGCGGTGATCGGCTGCGGCTCGATCGTGGCGGGTGGAGCTGTCGTGCGGGAGGGCAGCCTATTCGAGCCCGGCTCGATCATCGCCGGCGTGCCGGCCGTGGTGATCGCGCAGCGCGACAGCGCGCGCGCGAACCGGCTCAACGCCTGGGTCTACCACCGCAACGCCGAGCGCACGCGCGCCGGCGATCAGCGCGCGTGGACGGGCGAGGAGTATGCGGGCTGGCTCGCGCAGAAGACCGCCGAGATCGAGCGCGACGCGGACTTGTAGGGCCGGTTAAACAGCGAACTGGATTCAAATCCAGTTCGGTTGCCTGACCCTCTCCTGGATACGACTCAGTCCCGTCCCGAGAGTCCTCGAAACAACAGGTCCACCGACTCGTCGATCGCGCGCCGGCACGCCGAATCGGAGAGGAGCCCGTTCGCCCAGCTGATCCGCGCGCCGCTCGCGACGTGGAACAGCGCGCGGCCCGCCGCGAGCGCGTCGACACCCGGCGCGAGGTCGCGCCGGCCGGACTGCAGGATCTCGGTGAGCAGCCCGACCGCGCGGTCCTGCAGCGCGAGCGCGCGGCGCGCGACCGGAGCCTCGGGATAGGTGGTGGCGCGCAGCGCGATCACCACGAGGTCGGCGTCCGACGCGTGCAGCGCGTGCTGCACCTCGAGGAATCGCTGCACGCGCGCGCGCGTCGGCGCAGTCTTGTCGTCGGCGAGCCGGAAGCGCAGCCACGCCTCCTCCTGCAGCTCGGTGAGCTCGAGCACGAGCAGCTCGTGCTTCGAGCGTACGTGGCGGTAGATCGAGGAGGCGCCCATGCCCGCGCGCTCGCCGATCGCGCGCAGCGTAGTGCCGTCGAAGCCGCGCTCGCGAAACAGCTCGCGCGCGGCGGCGCGGATGCGCGCGCGGCTCTTCCGGCCGCGCACGAGCCGGCCGTCGTCAGACCTGATGGACTTCGCTCGCGTGCCGCTCGCTGCGCGCGACTTGCGAAGACGCTCAGATGTCGGCGCGCTCACGCAGCTCCGCCGGCGAGGCCAGCAGCAGCTCCGGGCTCTCGAGGCGCAGCTTCACTCCGTTCGTGTAGCCGAACGAGTAGAGGCCGTCCTCCACGCGCTCGTCCCACGTCCAGTACACGGACATGATCCGCCGGCCCGCGGCCCCGGACTTCACGCGGCCCATCACGCAGAACGCCGAGCAGGTGCCGCGCTCCCAGAGATGGTGGAAGCCGGCGTCGTGCCCGACCGAGCCCAGGTTCGCCACGAACACCGTGCTGAACATCGGGTCGGGCTCGATCATCGCCAGCGGCAGCAGCCCGAACCGGTCGAGCCAGTCGGCGCCGCGCACGAGCGCGCCGGTCAGCGCGTTCGGCAGCCGCAGCAGGAGGTTCGTCTCCTTGTCGCTCGTGGACTGGACGCCGCGGCGCGCGGGCTGGAGCAGCGCGTAGACGCCGTCGATCGTGTCGTCGAGCGACTCGTGCTCGGGGTCGCAGCCGCGCTTGATCGCGACCATCGCCGCCGAGTCGGAGAGCTGGCGCTTGGCGGAGAACGTCACGTAGACGCCGCGGCGCTGCCAGAGCCGGCCGCCCTTCACGAAGCGGTTCATTCGCGGCCGCAGCGCGACCCCCTGCCCGATCGCGTGCACCAGCAGGTGGAACAGCGTGGCCGGGCGCTCGAGCGGACGCGTGCGGTTGTGCTTGTCGAGGAACTCGAGCGCCGCCTCGACCTCGATGTCGTCGGGCAGGTAGAAGAGCGAGTCGTTCCGGCGCGGCGACACATGCGGCAGCATGCGCTGCATCGCCCGCGCATCGCGCACGAGATCGGCGTCGGGTCGGCGGCCGAACAGGCTCAGGCTCCTTCGCGCGAGGCCGGCGGCGTGGTGCCCGGCTCCGGCAGGTTGAGCACCTCGCGCGGGAACGCGTTGACCAGGAAGGTCACGACGTCGTTCACCGAGATCACGCACACCGGGCGGTGCTCGTCGTCGATCACCGGAACGTGACGGAAGCCGCCCACCGACATCTTGTTGAGCACGTAGGCGACGGTGGCGCGCGCCGCGAGAGTGTCCGGGTTCGGCGTCATCACGTCGCCGATCGGCAGCGCGGCGGGGTTGCGGCCCTTGTCGACGATCCGGAACAGCACGTCGCGCTCGGTGAAGATCCCGATCAGCTTGCTGCGCGGGGTGCCGTCGTCGGTCACGAGCACGCAGCCGCGGTGCTCGCGCTGCATCGCGCGCATCGCCTCGGTGACGGTGGCGCCCGGCGAGAGCGTGATCGGGCGCGACACGGGCAGCACGCCGAGCGGCTCGCGCAGCAGGCGCGCGTCGAAGCCGTCGGTCAAGCGCCGCGTGGGCTCCCAGTAGGTCTCGTCGCCCGAATCATCCCGTACGTCGACCATGGCACCCTCCGATGCAGCCCCCTCCGCGCGGGGACGGTCCGCGCGGCGCAGCCCCTTTTGTAACACCGAACCCCGAGACGACCAACCGACCGGCAACTCAGCCCAGTAGGTACTGGACTTCAGCGTGCTTTCACCGGCACATCAGGCGCGCGCGATTCGCGCGCCAAGCTGCGGGGATGGCTCGCTTTTTGGTTTGATCGGCCCGCCGCGCAACGCGTATCGTGGGGGCAGTGCTCGTTCCGGCGGGCCTGCGCGTGTTCGTTCCGTGGTCGATCGCGCCCTCGGGCAGCGGTTCCACGGGTCGGCAGGCGAACACCACCGGGTGTCGCGGCATGCAAGGTGGAGCCCGCGGCAACCGCCGGAGCGCAGGCGCCCGGAAGAGGTCTCCTCTTCCGGGCGCTATCCCTTCGCCTTGAAGTCGGGCGCCGCTTCGGCCACCGTCCCCGGATTCCAGCGGGAGAACAGCGATGGCGACTGCGGTGGTGAACACCCTCGAAGGCCTCGATCGCGAGCTCGAGACCCTGCTGACCTCGTTCGACACGAGCTACGCCTGGAACTACGGCAGCGTGAAAGAGGGCCTGCGCGACCTCTACGAGAAGAGCAAGCGCGAGCAGTGGAACGGCACCACGCAGCTCGCGTGGGACACGGACGTCGATCCCGAGTCCGAG